>Ga0315545_1000039_pt1 | contig 116701 bp, 125 predicted proteins | sample SalMarSW160210MG_FD_203096 | JGI IMG/M metagenome (GOLD analysis project Ga0315545, IMG submission 203096) | Salt marsh sediment microbial communities from the Plum Island Ecosystem LTER, Massachusetts, United States - Salt Marsh Sediment SW1602-10 ... | reverse complement strand
AAGTGTCCCGCCTGGGGACTACGGCCGCAAGGCTAAAACTCAAAGGAATTGACGGGGGCCCGCACAAGCAGCGGAGCGTGTGGTTTAATTCGATGCAACGCGAAGAACCTTACCAAGGCTTGACATGGCGGAAGTAGTGATCCGAAAGGTGAGCGACCTGTTAAGTCAGGAGCCGTCACAGGTGCTGCATGGCTGTCGTCAGCTCGTGCCGTGAGGTGTTGGGTTAAGTCCCGCAACGAGCGCAACCCTCGTTGCCAGTTACTTTCTCTGGCGAGACTGCCCCGCAAAACGGGGAGGAAGGTGGGGATGACGTCAAGTCAGCATGGCCCTTATGCCTTGGGCTACACACACGCTACAATGGGTGGTACAAAGGGCAGCAACGGAGCGATCCTGAGCAAATCCCACAAAGCCATCCTCAGTTCGGATTGCAGGCTGAAATTCGCCTGCATGAAGTTGGAGTTGCTAGTAACCGTGGGTCAGCATACTACGGTGAATACGTTCTCGGGCCTTGTACACACCGCCCGTCACGTCATGAAAGTCGGCAACACCTGAAGTCGATGGGCTAACCTTCGGGAGGCAGTCGCCGAGGGTGGGGTCGATGATTGGGACGAAGTCGTAACAAGGTAGCCGTAGCGGAAGCTGCGGCTGGATCACCTCCTTTCTAGGGAGATTGACCGGGGTGGCAACGCCCCTATCTCCTAGGTCGGTCACCGATTTTTTAATTGGTGTTTTTCGCCTTCCTTTCACTATCCAGCGGTTAAGGTCTTTTTTTTGGGGGGTAAGGGTAACCTCACCCCCTCTTTGTTTTTCTTGGTAAGTTTTTTTAAAAGTGCAAGGCAAGCTAGGTATTGAATCTTCCTGTAATTATGAGCTAAGATTTAGACTATGAGCGTTGAGAGTCATGAAGTCGATTACGGTAACTGGGTATCGAAAAAGTTCATTTACATTCCAGCTGTACTAGCAGTCATATTCTTAGGCTTATCTTTTTTGTCGTTGTTTTTCTTGGTCGGTGCGTTTCTCTTTTTAGTACCCACAGCCTATTTCATCTATGCTTATTTTCAGTTCTCACCCGGAGGTGGTAACCTCCAGGCGAAGATAAGGGATTTGGTATTTAGTCAGCTGGTTTGGGATGGAGACGGCAAGCTATTGGACATCGGCTGTGGGAACGGAGCTCTTGCCATTGAAGCAGCCAAAAAGTATCCTAAAGCTCAGATAGTCGGCATAGACTATTGGGGTGGGCAATGGGAATACTCGAAAGAATCCTGTGAAAAGAACGCGCAGATTGCCAATGTTGTAAAACGGACATCCTTTCATAAGGCCAGCGCAGCGAAACTGCCATTTGCAGATGAGTCCTTTAATGTGGCTGTAAGTAATTTTGTATTTCACGAAGTCCAGGATGTTAAGGATAAGAGGGCAGTTATCCAAGAAGCCCTAAGGGTTCTTAAGAAAGATGGGTTATTCGTATTCCAGGACCTTTTCCTGTGGAAGAGAATTTATGGCGAACCACAAGATTTGCTTGTAACAATTAAGGGTTGGGGTGTTCAGGATGTTAAGCTCCTTGACACGAGTGAACAGACGTTCATCCCCAGTGCGATGAAACTTCCATTTATGGTCGGCCAAATTGGTATAATTTATGGCAAAAAATGATATGCGACTGCTCTTTCACTCTGGGTGGGGGAAAAAGGGGAGGTTAGTCTAACGGGGTGTTTAAGAGGGGCACTAGCCCCTCTTTACCTTAAGAGGGCGGCGGGTGGGAAAAGATAAAATCGGGGTGGGGGGTAGTCTGGATTCCAGCCTGCGCTGGAATGACAAACTGAAGAAGGGGAGCTTGACCTTTGGCTGGCTTTCTTTTAGGATAGTAAGGTTTATGGGGTGATGCCGGGCGGTGGAATAAAGAGCTTCGAGGTAAAAATGAAAAAGTATGCGGTTTTAGTCGGTGTTCTGGTGTTGATGGTGGCCCTGGTAATGGGGTGCGCCGGTGCCGGCGGGGCTGTCGAGGGCGATACGGTTCAGGTTCACTATACGGGTAGCCTTGATGATGGCACCGTGTTCGATTCGTCCGAGGGTGGAGAGCCTTTAACCTTTGTCGTCGGTGCCGGTACTGTGATTTCGGGTTTTGATGCAGCGGTAAGAGGTATGGAGGTTGGCGACACGAAGACGGTCACCATTCCCGCCGCTGAAGCCTATGGCGAATATCGGGAAGACCTGATAGTTGTGCTCGGTCTGGATGAGCTGGAGGGGGAGGGGGAGTTGGAGGTTGGAGAACAAGTGCTGTTACGGAACGCGACGACCAACGAACAGCTTTACTTTACCGTCATCGAGATTACGGATACGGAAGTGACCCTCAATGCCAATCATCCTCTTGCCGGCCAGGATTTAACCTTTGAGATCGAGCTGGTGTCGCTAGAGTCGCCCGTGAATATTCCCGAGCAACCCGAAGAATAGCCGGAAGTTATGCCGCAGGAAATCAAGACCATCAGGTTGCCGTTGCCTTTGCGTTTCGGTTCCGTGAATTGTTACCTGCTTAAAGCCAGCGGGGGCTGTATGCTCATCGACACGGCGTGCTCAAACAGCCGTGATGAGCTGGAGAGGGAGTTGGACGCGGGCTGCGCGGGCAAGCTCAAGCTTATCGTTCTAACGCACGGGGATTTCGACCACACTGGTAACGCCGCTTATTTGCGCCAGAGGTTCGGCGCCAAGATAGCCATGCATCGCGCCGATTCGACGGTGGTCGAGCGCGGCGACATCTTCGGGGGGAGGCAGAGGAGCAATTCTTTCTTCAGGGTGCTGGCGCCCGTCCTCTTCGGCTTCGGCCGGTCGAAGCGATTTAAGCCCGATTTGTACCTAGAGGACGGCTATGACTTCGCCGAATACGGCTTTGAGGCTAAGGTCGTCCATATTCCGGGGCATTCCAGCGGTTCGATAGGAATCCTGACAGCGGGGGGCGAGCTTTTCGGCGGCGACCTGTTGATAAGGAAGAACGGGCCCAGGCGCAATAAAATTATCGACGACCCCGCGGCGGCGGAAGCCAGTATCGCCAAGCTTAAGAGCCTGAAGATTAAGACCGTTTACCCGGGGCACGGGCGGCCTTTTCCGATGGAGTTGGTGGAGTAGGAGGCGCCGCCCACAACCCCGCCTTGTTGAGCGTAGGTTTTTCTGACCCGCCCTGCCCACCCTTAGAGGGTATTCTCCCTCTAGAATTCCTTCCGGGGGTACGCCTTACCACTCCTCTCTATTTCGGGGGTGTTCAAGAGGGGGCGAAGCCCCCTCTTTTTCTTTAAAGGGTGGTGGGTGGGAAAAGATAAAATCGGGGTGGGGTGGTTGTGCTATAATTATTAACCAATGAATCTGCGCAACTTCATAAGGACCACCGCCTTTATCCTCATCATTATCGGCACGGTGGGGCTGCTGCTCAACGAGTTCGTCTGGGAGGGGAGCACAACGCGCACCATTATCTTCGGGGTGGCGGATCTGGTGGGGCTGGTCAACCTGGCCTTTGCCCACTTCGGGATGAGAACCAAGAGCCGAGCTTGATTTTTCCCGCCTCTTATCCTAGAATTACCTTTGGTTTATGGGCCACTAGCTCAGTTGGTTAGAGCACAGTCCTGATAAGACTGGGGTCTCTGGTTCGAGTCCAGAGTGGCCCACCATAAAAATTCCACGAGATAGCTGAAGGAGAAGAGCGATATGGCCGCAACAAATTCTGAACTGGAGAAAGCACGAGAAGCAGGGAAGGTGGCAGCCAGGAAAGAAGTGGGGGAGTGGATTGAAGCCAATATGCTGGAAGGTCCCTACCGCACCGTTTATTCGGATATCTTTCCACCGATGATAGAGCGACTCAAGAAAGGCGAGAGGCTTTAGTCGCCGCCTCGCCACTTACCGAAGGACATGCGGTATAGTAAATAGTCCCACGAGTTGCCCAATAGGTTGCCAAGCCGAATCATCCGGAGCATTAAGTGAATGGATTCTGTCTTTTCAACACCGTATGTCTGTTGCAACTTTCGGACAGCTTCGGGGTCGGGACGGGCATCTGATTCAGCCCAGTGCTGTGCATAGATTACGGCCACAGCCTCCTCTTCCGGGCAGTTATCAACATCTCCTGAGAGCAGCTGGCTAATCTCTTCCGGAGGAAGTCCGCTTTTCAACGCTTGCTTAGTATGGAAGTAGGAACAATAGCGGCAGCCTTCTACTGCGGTGACAGCCAGCATTAGCCTTTCCCGGGAAGCAGGTGATATCAATCCACTATTCGTTGCCTCCTTTAATCGCCTCCTGTTTCTGATTGGAAACCACAAGTCGCTAAAGAATTCCTTCAGGTTCTTATAAGTTCTTTTTTTGAATTTCATTGCTTATTGGCCTATCACCGTCGGGCTCTTGCCGGGGGTCATGAGCTGGGCGATGGCCGGCTCGTTGAGCTCGACGCCGATGCCGGGGGTGGTGGTGGGGTAGAGAAAACCGTTTTCGTAGCGGGGTACGTTCAAAGCCACATCGTTCTTTATGGGTTTGCTCACTGTCTCGTAGACATCGTGGATATGCAGGGGGCCCAGGTTTTCGTGGACCATCTTGGACATCCACTCGTCGGCGACCAAAAGATGCGTATAGGTGGCGGCTTCGAGCCCCGAACCCATCATACAGCCGCAGACGACAGGTAATCCCGCCGCTTTAGCGATGGCGACCCACTTTTGAGCCTTGAGCAGCCCGCCCGCCTTGGGTATCTTGAGGAAGAAGCCGTCGGCGGCGTTCTTCTGGATTATTTCCATCAGGTTTTTAAGCTCGATAGCCGCTTCGTCGGCGAAGACGGGGATACTGGTTTTAGCCCGCAGGCGCGCCATGCCGTCGATGTCCCACCAGGGCACGGGCTGTTCCACCATAGCCACGTTGTATTTCTCCAGCTTGCGCAGGGTCATTAAAGCCTGGTAGTAGTGCCAGGCGCCGTTGGCGTCGATAAAAATCTCGATATCGTCACCGCCCAATTCCCTTAGCGCCCGCACGTTTTCGATATCCAATGCCTCGTCTCCCGCGCCCACCTTGAGCTTGAGGACGCGGAAACCGGCCTTAAGAGCCTGCTTGGCCATACCGACCACCTCTTCCGTCTCGGCGCCGGGGAGGACAAAGCCCAGGGGGACCTTTTCCGTGGTCAAGCCGCCCAATAGCTGATAGACGGGGACGCCCAGCGCCTTGCCCACGATATCGTGCAGGGCGTAGTCGACGATGGACTTGGCCTGGTTGTTATCGCGGGCGGCGTAGTCCATCCGCGCCACGATTTTCTCGATGTTGCGGGGGTCTTCGCCGAGCAGAATCGAAGGGCCGAAGATATTATTTATAATGCTCATCATCGAGTCCTGGCTCTCGCCGCGATACCAGGCCGAGGTGCCCCCCGAATCGGCGATGCCGATAATGCCCTCGTCGGTGTGCATTTTGAGGATAACGCTGGCCGAGCCCTGCTCGACGCCACCGCCCATGGGGAAGGGTTTGCTGAACTTCGAGGTAACCGGTATGCATTCAATCTTAACGATACGCACTTTGTTCCTCCTAGACGTCCGGCTGCAATTAACCATAATATACTCCGATATGGATTGACACTCAAGTGGGCGATGACTAGAATAGCGGTTAGGATAGAGCGAAAGGAGGGCCGCGGTGACGCTAGAGGAGCTGGAAAAGAGAGTCAAAGTACTGGGGGACATCGAAGCCATCAAACAGTTGCACATAAATTACGTTTACCTGCTCTGCAACCTGCAGTGGGAGGATATGCTGAAGTGCTTCGCCGAGGACGCCACCATGGAGCTACTCGACCAGGGAGTCTCCAAGGGCAGGAAAGAGATTAGCGGGGTATTCCACAACGTGCTGGCCAAGATGATAAAGCGCAACGACGGGCATTTCGTGGGGCAGCCCATTATAACGGTCGAGGGCGACAGGGCGAAGGGACACTGGATTCTGTACCTTTTCTTCGCCGAGCCCGAGGTGAAGTGGCTACAGGGGCGGCAGGACTGCGAATACGTTAGGGTCAAGGGGGAGTGGAAGTTCAGCAAGGTCAAGTTCACCGCTCCCTGGCCCGGAGCCTAGATAAACGAAAGAATAGGAGGAGCCATGGACCTGAAACTGAAAGGCAAGGTAGCCCTGGTTACGGGGACGGGCAGCCAGATAGGCTACGGCAAAGCCATTGCCCTGACGCTGGCCGGGGAGGGGTGCGACGTGATTTCGGCGGATATCGACCTGGAGGGGGCTAAGAAGACCGCCGCCGAAATCGAAAAGCTGGGCAGAAAAAGCCTCGCCGTCAAGGTGGATGTGGCCAACCGCGGCAGTGTCGACAAGATGGTGGATACGGTAATCAAGGAATTCGGGCGCATCGACATCTTAATCAATAACGCGGGCACCAGCAGCGTGGTGCAGCCCTTTATGCAGATGACCAAGGCGGACTGGGACATCGATATCGGAGTCAACCTCTACGGGCAGATGAACGTCGCCCAGGCGGTTATCCCGCATATGGCGGCTAAGAAATACGGGCGCATCGTCAACTGCTCCGGCGGGCAGGGCATCCCCAATATCTCCGTTTACGGGGCGGCTAAGGGGGGCATTGACCAGTTCACCCACGCCCTGGCCCTGGAGGTGGCGCCCATGGGCATAATCGTCAACGCCGTACTGCCCGGGCTGGGGGAGACGGGGCTGGTGGGCACCGCCCCTAAGGAATTCCTCGAATCCCAAAGGCAAATGTCCGCCTTAAAACGACTCTGCACGCCTCAAGATGTGGCTAACGCCACCGCCTTTTTAGCCTCGGACGTCTGCAGCTACATGGTGGGGCAGGTTGTCAAGCTGCACACCTTCTAAGTCGAAAAACGCTATTAAATAAAGGAGAAGATGAAATGGCAGACTACAGCCGACTCTTGGTGACCAAGCCCATCTACGAAGCGGGGGTGCCGGTGGAGGGGCGGCAGAGCCCTTCCATGACGCTGATGAGCAACGCCCTGGTGCCCGGCTGCAACATGTATATCGAAGTGGGCTGGATATGGAAGATGCCCAAGCCCAACCCCCACATCCACGAGATGGTGCATAAATTCGACGAGATTGTGCTCCACATCGGCAACGACCCCTATAACTCCGAGGACCTGGGCGGGGAGATAGAGTTTTGCGTCGAGGGGCAGCCGCTGACCTTCAACAAGTCCTCGGCGCTCTTTCTGCCCGCGGGCACCAAGCACGGGCCGCTGACCTGGAAAAAGTGCACCAGGCCGCACCTGGAGATGGCCATTATGATAGGCACCGGCAACTACAAAGAGGGGTGGCCCGAGGGGACGGGCGAGCCGAAATAGACTATTTGTCCAGCGTCTTTTGTATCGGGGTGTGGACGGGTCGCAGGGGCGAGCCGCCCGAGACGAGCAGGGCGTCACCGGTAACATAGGAAGAAAGCTCCGAAGCCAGGAAGAGGGCGGCGTTAGCCACGTCCTCGGTGGTGCCCACCCTCTGCAGGGGGATATCGCCCTTACCCAGTTCGTCGAAGAAGACGTCCTTCTCTTTTTCCGTCAGCTTGCCCAGCATGGGGTCGTAGAAGTCCGTCCTGACCGGGCCGGGCAAAAGGACATTAACGCAGATATTAAACGGCGCCAAAGTGTGCGCCAAATCCAGCGTAAAGCCGATGATGCCCATCTTGGCCGTGTGGTAGTGGATACAGTGGGCGGGGGGATTGACCGCCGCCGCCGAGGAAAGATTGATAATCTTTCCGTACTTCTGTTTCTTCATTTGGGGCACCACTACTTTAGAGAACAAAAAGAGGCTCTTCAGGTTCAGGGTGAGCACCTTGTCCCAGTCGGCTTCGGGCATGTCCTCGATGGGTTTTGGTGCCACGAGCATACCGCCGGCATTGTTGACCAGTATATCAATCTTGCCGAATTGGCTTACGGCCTTGTTCACCGTGGCGCGAATCTGCTTGATGTCAAGGACGTCGCAGGCCAGGGCGATGCCCTTGCCGCCCTTGTTTATAACCTCAGCCAGGGTCTCGTTGGCGTGTTTGAGGTCGATATCGGCGATGACGACGGCACAGCCTTCCTCAGCAAATTTGAGGGCGATGCCCTTGCCGATGCCCTTGGCACCACCGGTGATAATAGCTACTCTATCGGCCAGTAACATTTTGCCCTCCTTATGCCATAGTCTCAAAAACAGCTTTACCCATAGTAAGGCTAATCGGCGGCAAATGCAACAAGGGGTTTTGACAATGGTGTGGGGGGGTGTATAGTATAGGGTGACGAAAATTAAGGAGACGAGCTATGCGAGGTTATGCGGGCAAGACGCTTTGGGTGGACCTATCCAAGGGCAAATTAGAGGATGAGGCGCTGGACGAGAAGCTCTACCGCCAGTTTATCGGCGGCTACGGGCTGGGGGCCAGAATACTTTTCCGTCGGCAGAAGGCGGGCGTCGACCCGCTGGGGCCGGACAACATACTGGGGCTGACCACGGGCATGCTCACCGGCACGCCCTCGATTTCGGCTTCGCGGTACATTATGGTGGGCAAGTCGCCGCTGACCGGGGGGTGGGGCGACGCCAACTCGGGGGGCAGCGTGGGGCCGCACCTGAAGTTCGCCGGCTACGATAATATCTTCTTCACCGGCATTGCCCAGAAACCCGTCTATCTCTTTATCAATAACGGCAGAGCCGAGCTGAGGGACGCCGCCCATCTCATGGGCAAGGACAGTTTCCAGACCGAGGACATTCTCAAAGGCGAACTGGGCAAGGATACCGAGGTCGCCTGCATCGGCCCGGCGGGTGAAAAGGTCGCCCGCATCGCCGCCGTGATGAACAACAAGGGTCGGGCGGCGGGGCGTTCCGGGCTGGGGGCGGTGATGGGCTCCAAGAGGCTGAAGGCCATAGCCGTCAGGGGCAACCTTAAAGTCCCCCTGGCTGATGAGGCCAGAGCTAACGAGCTGAGAAAGAAATGCCTGAAAGAGCTTACCGGTCATGTCGATATGCTGCGGGACAAAGGCACCCCGGGTATCTTTATCGACTGCGCCGAGGACGGCGACACCCCGACCAAGAACTGGTCGGGCACCGCCACTATCGACTTTCCCGATTACAAGGACATCAGCGGCGACCCGGTGGTTGCGCAACAGGAGAGGCGCTACGCCTGCTGGCGCTGCCCTATCGCCTGCGGCGGGCACATGAAGGAGGGGAGGGGGGATTATAAATACGAGGCCGGCGCGCACAAGCCCGAATACGAGACGCTGGGCATGTTCGGCGCCGACTGCCTCAATAGTAACCTCGAATCCATAATTAAGTTAAACGATATCTGCAACCGCTACGGGGTGGACACCATCTCGGCGGGGGCGACCATGGCCTTCGCCATCGAGTGCTACGAGCGGGGGCTCATCACCAAAGCCGACACCGACGGCATCGAGATGACCTGGGGCAACCATAAGTCCATTGTGGCCATGACCGAAAAGATGGTCAGGCGAGAGGGTTTCGGCGACGTCCTTGCCGACGGGGTGAAGGTGGCGGCGGGTAAAATCGGGGGGGACGCCGTCAAATATGCCATGCATATCGGCGGGCAGGAGATACCCGCCCACGACCCCAAGCTCGGCTACCACTGGGCGACCACCTACCGTATGGACGCCACCCCCGCCCGCCATACCCAGGGGCCGGGCATACCGGTGCCGGGCATGGACCTTCCCGAGCACGACGAGAAGGCCTTCAGCGGGCGCGCCGAGGCCCATAAGCTGGGCAGCGACTTCAGCCACGTTGTCAGCTGCACCGGAACCTGCATCTTCGGTTTCTGGGCGCTGCCCGATGTGAGTAGCTTCATCGATTTCATGAACGCTGTTTCCGGCTGGGACTTCAGCCGTGAGGATATTTTTAAGACCGGCGAGAGAATCGCCAACATCCGGCAGGCCTTTAATATCCGCGAGGGCTTGAATCCCCTGGAGTATAAGATTCCGGGGCGGATATACGGGCACCCCGCGCCCAAAGAGGGGCCGCTGGCGGGCGTAACCGTGGACGAGGATACCCTATACTCGGAATACCTTACCGCCATGGATTGGGACACCAAGACCACAGTGCCGACTAAGAAGAAGCTGGTGGAACTGGGGCTGGGGGACGTGGCTAAGGCGCTCTGGCCTTAAGGCGCGATAACTAACCGCAAATGTTGGTCTCCACGACGATGGCTAACCGCAATCGTCTTATAACCCTCTTTTGTGGTAGTTTGCCTAAATGTAATATAATGCTATTTTAGCCTGTTCGGGGGATAAAGGAGTAGGAGAATGCTCAAAAAAGTGGCTGTGCTGGGTGGGGGCAACGGCTCCCATGCCATGGCCGCCGACCTGGCGCTGAAGGGGCTCGAGGTGCGCATCTGCGAAGCGCCCGAGTTCAAGGACGCTTTTGCTGCCACCCTCCAGCGGCAGGAGATATGCCTTATCGATGCCGAGGGCGCCGAGAAAACAGCCAAACTGGCCTTAGCCACCACCGATTTCGAACAAGCCCTGAAGGGCGTCGACTATATTATGATGCCCATCCCCGCCACCGGGCACGAGCGCTTTTTCAGGGCCATCATGCCCTACCTCGAGGACGGGCAGACCATCGTCAGCTGGCCGGGGAACTACGCCTCGCTCTATTTCGCCCGTATGCTCAAAGAGCAAGGGCTAAAGAAGGACATCACCCTGGCCGAGGGGCACACCCTGCCCTGGGGTTGCCGCATGGATGGGGCGGGGCGGATAAAGATATTCGTCGACGCCTGGAAGCTGCTGCTGGCGGCGTTGCCGGCTAAAGACACCGCCGGAGTCGTCAAAGACCTGAAGGACTTCTACCCGGTGGCGGCTGGCTCCAGCGTGCTGGAGACATCGCTGAATAATCTAAATCCGATTGTGCACCCGGTGGGGACAATCCTCAATGCGGGCGCCATCGATAATCGCAAAGAGAATTTTCACCTCTACCGCGACGGCACCACAAAGTCCATCGCCCGCGCCATCAAGGCGATTTTCGAGGAGGTGAGCCGGGTCGGGGAGGCGGTGGGGGTAAAGATGCTGGAATATCCTGAAGAAACCTTCTGGTCGAAGAGCACCATCATGTCGCACTACTTCAAGGCGCCCAAGGATATAGACGGCACGGTGGCTAATATCAGCGGGCCGGCTTCGATGACCAGCCGCTATATAACCGAGGATATACCCTACGGGCTGGTGCCCGTGGCCGGGCTTGCCTACAGCTACGGCGTTGACATACCCATTATTGATGCTACAATATGTCTGGCTTCGACTATCAACGGGGCGGACTACTACGGGGAGGGGAGGTCGCTGGGAGAGCTGGGGATAGCCGGATTGGGACGTGATGAATTAGACAAAATTCTGACACAGGGATTCTGATAAAAGGGGGTGATGGATACACTTTACCAGCCGAATTTAGTAAGAGAGAATTCGGCGCAAGCTCAAAATAACCAAACTTCGTAAGGAGGTTTTCTAAGATGAAAAAGGGAATTATTTTTATGCTCGGGCTGTGCCTCATCCTGGTAGCGGCTTCGCTGCCCGTTTTCAGCGGCTGCGACGGCGGTGAGGAAATGTACACGGTCTGTATAACCCAGATAGCCACCCACCCCGACCTGGATAACAACCGCCAGGGCATCATCGACGCCATGGCCGAGGAAGGCTATATCGAGGGGGAGAACGTCGAGTTCGTCATCAGGAACGCTGAGGGCGATATGACGTCGCAGGCTTCTATCGCCGAATACTTCGTCTCCTTAAACCCCGATATCATCCAGGCCATAACCACGCCTACGGCGCAGACAGTGGTTGCCGCCGCCGAGGGCACCGATATACCCATCATCTTCAGCTCGGTGACCGACCCGGTAACGGCGGGCTTAGTGCCCAGCTGGATGGAGGCCGGCGCTACTGTAACCGGCGTCAGCGACTGGTTCGAGATGCCGCCCCAGGTAGAGCTTATTCTTTCGGTTTTACCCGACATCGAGGTTGTGGGCATTGCCTATAACGCTGGCGAGACGAACGCCGTCGTGCAGGCGGAGGAGTTTAAAGCCGCCGCCGCCGATTACGGGCTGACCGTAGTCGAGGCGACAGCCGCTTCCACCGCCGATGTCTATGCCGCGGGCATGTCCCTGGTGGGACGCTGCGACGCGGTCTGGATTCCTACCTGTAATACCGTGGGCGGCGTGGGTATCGAGTCTATAATTCAGGTCGGCGAGGAGAACAGCCTGCCTGTATTCGGTTCGGCATTGGGCATGATCTCGACCGGACTGGTCGGCGGCTGCAGCGTCGATTACTACTGGGTCGGCCAGCAGGCGGGCTATATGGCGGCCCGGATACTGGACGGCGAGGACATTGCCGACATACCGCCGATAAAGGCGGCCGTTTCCACCATACTCTATCCGGAGGCAGCGGCGAGGATGGGGATAACCATCCCGCAGTCGGCTTTAGATGCGGCCGACACAATCCTGACGGACTAGATATAAAGAGGGCGCTTGAATCAAGCGCCCTCTAAAATTTAATATAAGTTTATTGGCTCATCCGGTTTTAGGATTCTTAGAAGGAGTGACTATTGGATGTCGTCGGTAGCGTGTTGTCCTTTTCCTTCTATGAAGGACTAGTCTTCGGGCTGGTTGCCATCGGCGTTTACCTGACGCTGAGGGTGCTGGCCTTCCCCGACCTTACCGTGGACGGGAGCTACACCCTGGGCGGGGCGGTGGCGGCGGTCTTAATCGTGGCCGGGGTAAACCCGATTCTGGCCAGCCTGGCGGCTATCGGCGCCGGCTTTTGCGCGGGCTTAATCACGGGGGTGCTCAACACCAAGCTGAGGATACCCGCTTTGCTGGCCGGCATCCTGATGATGGTGGGGCTGTACTCCATCAACCTGAGGATTATGAGCGGGGCTAACGTTTCCCTGCTTCGTGAGGTAACCGCCTTCGACATGATCGCCGACCTTTTGGGCATGCGCAGCGGCAGTATCGTCGTCTCCATAATCTTAGCCCTGGTGATTGTGGCTGTCGTCTTTTTCATACTGAACTGGTTTTTGCGCACCGAAATCGGGCTGTCGCTGCGGGCGACGGGCGATAACGAGCAGATGGTGCGCTCACTGGGGGGGGATACCGATAAGAACGTCCTGCTCGGCTGCGCTATCTCCAATGGGCTGGTGGCGCTGGCCGGGGCTATCGTCGCCCAGGGGCAGGGCTTCGCCGATGTGGGCATGGGCATCGGCATGATTGTTATGGGGTTAGCCTCGGTGATAATCGGCGAGGCGCTCTTCCGCCCCAAGGGCGTGGCCTGGCTGCTGGTGGCGGCGGTGGGTGGGGCTTTCGTCTACCGGCTCTTTATCACCGTCGCCCTGAGGATGGGCATGGCGCCGGGCGACCTGAAGCTGATTACGGCCGTGCTGGTGGTTATCGCCCTGGCCATACCCTACATCAGAAAGAAGGCGCGGCGGGAGTGGATACCACCCGCGGTGAGATGGTAGAGAGGGAGTTATAATGAGCGCTGAGAGCCTGCTCCAGCTTAAAAAAATAAGCAAGGTATTTTCGCGGGGCACCATCGACGAGGTCAAAGCCCTGGAAAGTATCAGCCTCGAGGTCAAAGCCGAGGACTATATCACCGTTATCGGCAGCAACGGCGCGGGTAAGACGACCATGCTCAACGTTGTCGGCGGCGTCTTCCCTCCGGAGAGGGGAGGCAAGATTATCGTCGACGGGGTCGATATTACGGGTTTGAGCGAGTATAAGCACGCCACCTATGTAGGGCGGGTCTATCAGGACCCCAATATCGGCACGGCGGCCAAGATGACCATTGAAGAAAATTTAGCCATGGCCGTACTGCGGGGGAAACCGCGGGGTCTGCGGGCGGCCAGCAATAAACAGCGGCGGGAGGAGTTCCGCGAGGCCCTGGCGCCGCTAAAACTGGGGCTGGAGAACCGCTTAAACGCCCTGGTGGGCACGCTTTCCAGCGGGCAGAGACAGGCGGTAGCGCTGGTGATGGCCACCATAAGCCGCCCGGCCTTGCTGCTGCTCGACGAGCACAGCGCCAACCTCGATCCCCGCACCGCCCAGATAGTGCTGGAGCTGACCGAGATGATAGTCAAACGGGAAAAGATAACCACTCTGATGGTGACCCATAACATGGAGCTTGCCCTGCGCTACGGTAACCGCCTCATCATGATGCACGAGGGCAGGATTGTGGTCGACTTAAATCACGAGCAGCGCATCGGACTGACTATCAACGACCTGATAACCGCCTTCGAGCGCGCCAGCGGCAGCAAGTTCAACGAGGACGAGCTCCTGCTCAGGGGCTAGGTCTTTCCTCTTCTTTGCCCCATTTTTGCATCAGTTCTTTAAGCTTTTGAGCCAGTTTGGGGTCATTGCGCAGGCGCTCGATGAAGATGGGGCAGCCTTCCAGGATGGAGTTCTGGGCGGCGGAAGCCATGCTGGAGAGCAGGTTTTGCATACCCAGGTCGGCTTGCTGGGACATATCCGTTCCCGGAGAGGATTCGAGCTGGCGGCGGATGTCCTCGGCGGTAACCTTCATGGGCATAACGCAGGACTTGTACCACGGGCAGTCCTTGCACTGGGCTATGGCATAGGCTTCGTCTAAAACATCACCCATATCTAAACCCCCTTTATTCTGGAACGAACATAGTCAGGCCAGCTTCTATCTCGGCTACGCTCTGGAAAGCGCCGATCTTGACGGCTTGAACTAAACCATCTTGGTCAATCAAGAAAGTGCGCGGAATGCTCGCGACGCCGTATTGTGTCGCTACTGTCAGGTCGATATCCAGTAGCACCGGCAGGGAAAAGCCGTTATCTTGCAAGAATGTGGTCACTTTATCGGCGCTCTCGCCCATATTAATAGTCAGCAACACCAGTCCGGCTTCCTGCCATTCTGCGTAGACCTGCTCTAGAAAGGGCATCTCCACGATGCAGTAGCCGCACGTGGTTGTCCAGAAGTTGAGCAGTACCACATTGCCTCTAAGGTCGCTTAAGCGGACCGTTTGTCCCTCGAGGGATTCAAGCTGAAAGTCGGGCGCTTGAATTTCTTCATTATTAGGAGCCTCGGAATCACCATTAGGAGCCTCGGAATCGCCGGAACAACCAGAGATTAACAGCACCGAGATTAGCATTACCGGCAATATTACTTTCAGCATTTTATTCATGACTTGCTCCTTATAATTTTACCTCTAAATTATACACTAAAACCAGCTCAGGGTGTTGGTCAGGGTTAGTATGCCCACCACGATGAGCAGCACGCCGCTGAAGATATAGCTCCAGGTGGAATAGCGGTGCAGGCGTTTTAAGAGGGGGCGGAGGGAATCGAAGGCGAAGCCGATGACCAGGAAGGGGATGCCCAGCCCCAGGGAATAGATAGCCAGCAGGTAAGCGCCCTGCCAGACTGTTTCCGAGCTCCAGGCTAACGTCAGGATGCCGCCGAGCACGGGGCCGATGCAGGGAGTCCAGGCCAGGGAGAATAGGGCGCCGATGAGCATCGAGCGCAGGTAGCCGCTGGTGGCTCCCAGCGAGGGCGCCAGCCGCTTTTCGTAGTTGAGCCAGGGGAACTTGAGCGACGCCAGCAGGAATAAGCCGAAGGCGATGAGCAAACCCCCGCCTATCTTTAATATTAGCGAATGAGAGCCGATGACGAACCCGGCCAGCCCCGCCGCCGCCCCCAGGGCGACGAAGACGATGGCGAAGCCGACGACGAAGCTGAGGGAGTGAAAGAGTATGGGGAAGCGGCTCCTCTTTACATCCGATTCCAGGATTTCGGTGCCGCAGACGCTGGCCAGATATACCGGCACCAGGGGCAGAACACAGGGGGAGAAAAACGAGAGCAGCCCGGCGCCGAAAGCAACAAATAGTGATACTTCTTCCATAGTCTATATGTTAAAACCTTTTTATTAAAATGGCGTTAAGCCTAATGCTAACCAATTCAGGCTAAAATAGCAAGCTGGTCACATTATCGGGAAAGGTCTATAATATCGGGGAAGAGATGAGAGCCTTAAGCTACACCCAAATTTCGCTATACCAGAGCTGCCCCCTTTGCTATAAGCTGCAGTACATCGATGGGCTGGAGCAAAAGGATAAGGGCTATTTCAGCTTCGGTACCACCATGCACGACTGCGCCGAGCATTTCTTCAAGGTCAAAGTGCCGCCGCCGCCCTCGCTGGAGCAAATGCTTGACTTCTACGAACGGAAGTGGCTCTCCCAAGGCTACGAGTCTGCCGAGGAGGAGGCCGAATACAAGGCCTACGGGCGGAAGATGCTGACCAAATTCTGTGAGATTCACCGGCCCGATTTCAGGATGCCGATAGCGGTGGAGCACAAGTTCTTTATCGACATCGACAACGTGAAGCTGACGGGCCGGATAGATAGGGTGGATAAGCTGGATAGCGGGGGCTTAGCTATCATCGACTATAAGACCAACCAGGAGCTTTTCACCAAGGAATATCTCGATAATGACCTGCAGTTGACGCTTTACCAATTGGCGGTGGAGCAGTCCTGGTTTTTGCCCGTGGAGAGGCTGACGCTCTATCACTTTCGCTCCAACACCCCCTGCAGCTGCCCGCCGCGGGAGGCGGCTCAGCTCGAAGAGGCCAGGAAGCTGGTGCTGGAGGTTGCCGAGGGCATACAGGCGGGGAACTTTCCCGCCGTCGAGAGCGGGCGCTGCCCCTGCGACTTCCCCGAATACTGCCCCTATTACAAGCACAAGTTCGCCCCTCAGCGGGGGGAGACCGACGTCCTCGGCGAGGCGGCGGTGCCGCAATCGGTGGAGCGCTATGTCGCCCTGCAGAAGGAGATAAAGGGGCTGGAGCTGGAGCTCAAAGAGCTTAAGGAGATGATTGTGGCTTTCTGCCAGGCGCAGGGCTTGAACCGCGTCTTCGGCAAGGGGCATGCCCTGACCTACAAGATGTGGGAGAAGGTTGGCTACAGTGAGCCCGAGATTAAAGCGCTGCTCGAGCCCGCGGGTCTATGGCCGAGGGTGCTCGGCTTCGACCAGTCCAAGCTCAAAGAGCTTATCAAGGACGAGACGGTAGCCCGTGAAATCCGGCAGAAGCTGACCGAGCTGAAGCAGGTGGTTTCGGCCAGTCCCCAGCTCTGGGTGAGGCGGCTGGTCGAGGAAGAATAGTAACCGGGGAGACTGATATGATTAGCTACGATGATTTTCTTAAAGTTGATATGAGGGTGGGCAGGGTACTAAAAGTCGAAGACTTCCCCAAGGCGCGCAACCCGTCTTATAAGTTCGAGGTGGATTTCGGGGAGGAGGTGGGCACAAAACACTCCGCCGCCCAGCTGACCAACTACGCCAAGGACGAGCTACTGGGTAAGCAGGTGGTGGCGGTGGTCAACTTCGCCCCCAGGAATATCGCCGGCTTTATCTCCGAGGTGCTCATCATGGGGGTGGATATGAAGGGTGGGGTGGTATCGCTGCTCCAGCCCAGAGATGAAGCCATAATCGGCGCCAGGGTCTATTAAAAAAAGTTGCATTTTTGCTGGCGTTTCTGTATCCTGAAACTAACAATAGAATAGATGACCGGGGACGTCCGACTTAAAGTCGGTCAAAACGGATAGCAAGTCGGTGAGATTCCGACGCAGTCCCGCCTGCTGTAACCGGTAGCCTTAGCTAGCGGAAGCCAGAACGCCGAACCCCGGCATCCTTAAACCTCCGCGGAGAAAGGGGGTGGGATGGTGCTCAGAGTGTACTGAGAAATCCCCCTTGACTTTAAGGAGAGGGGGATTATTTTTGCCCGAGAATAATGCTGAATACTATTGGAGGTAAGTTTTGATGAGATTCAAGACAGTGGTTGTTTTCATCGTCATGTTAAGCCTGGTAATCGGCACGGCTGTCGGCTGTACAGCCGGCTTCGAGCCGGGGACCTATACCGACGATATGGGGCGGGGGGTGACTATCGAGGAGGTGCCGCAAAGGATCGTCAGTTTCGGGCCGAGCATCACCGAGGTTCTCTTTGCCTTGGGGTTGGGGGAACGGGTGGTGGGGGTGGATGACTTTAGCGACTACCCCGCCGAAGCTCAGGCCTTGCCCAAGGTGGGCAGCTCCTTTACCCCGTCTTTGGAGAGCCTGGTGGGGTTGGCGCCCGACCTGGTTTTTAGCCTGGAGCACGAGCAGTTTAACAGCGAGTTGGAAGCCATGGGGATTAATTATTTCGTTTGGAGCCCTGAGGATATCGATGGCATCTTGAGCAATATCGAGCTGGTGGGGGCGATTACCGATAGCATCGATGAAGCCGCCGACCTGGTCGAGAGTATGGAAACGAGAATGCGCGACATCGAGGCGGGGGTGGTGAATGCCATCCCGGTGAGCGTCTTCTTCATCGTCGACGCCACCGACCCGACACTGCCCTGGACGGCGGGACCGGGCTCGTTTATCGACGCCCTGATTACCATGGCGGGCGGGGAGAACGTGGCTGGCGACGCGCCTTACGAATGGCCGCAGTTCAGCATCGAGGAGGTGGTGAGCGCCGACCCGGATGTTATTATCGTCCAGACTATGTTGGGGGGCATACCCACGATATCGGTCGAGGACCTTGAGGCGCACCCCATCTGGGGGGAGATGAGCGCCGTGAGCCAGGGTAATGTTTACCTCGTCGACGGCGACCTGGTGAGCCGCTCGGGGCCGAGAATCGTGGATGGGTTGGAGGCGCTGGCTAAAGCCCTTCACCCCGAGCTTTTCGACTAGGGGGGGTTTATAGCGGCCAGCCCAGCCAGTCGAAGAGGCCGAGCATCTTTAAGCCCATGTAGAGCATGACGGCGATGAAGATGTATTTCAGCTGTTTAGCGGGCAGCTTGTGGGCGACGACGGCGCCGAGTTGCGCCATGCCGACGCTGGTGACCGCCAGCAGCCCCCATGACTGCAAATTGATGTATCCTATAGAATATTCGGGCAGCCCGGCAACGCCGAGCCCGTGGATGAGATAGCCGATGACGCCGCCGACGGCGGTGAAGAGCATTATGGCCAGGGAGGTGCCTACGGCGTTATGCATTCTGAAGCGGAGCGCCAGCACCAGCACCGGAATCATCACTATGCCGCCGCCGATGCCGAAGATGCCGGAGATGAAGCCGATGGGGATGGCCCAGGCGACTAGGAGCCAAGGGTTTTCCCGGGGGGCTTTGGCAACATCGGGGGGTGGGGCGGTGAGCATTCTGAGGGCACTGAGCAGTATTATGGCGCCGAAGGCGAGCTTTAAACCCGCCCCGGGGAGGTGAGCTGCCAGCGTGGCCCCACCGAAGGCGAAGACCGAGCCGCAGCCGCCCATGATGAAGGCGGCCTTCCAGCGCACCGCACCCTTGAGGCTGTGCCGCCAGGCGCCGCTGGCAGCGAGGGGTAGAACGACGAGCAGGCTGGTGCCGAAGGCGAGCTTGATGGCGAGGTCGGTGGGCAAGCCCATGTTGGTGAAGACCAAGTATTGAACCGGGGTCATTATAAAGGCGCCGCCGAGGCCGAGGAGGCCGCCGGCGAAGCCGACGCCGATGCCGGTTGCCAGCAGGATTAATATATGAGCTGTGGTCACGTAATCGTCCCCATTGTATCACGTTGGGGTGGTAGCGCCAATTGCGGACGGGGTGGCTTGTTGTTATAATACCGCTGTTAAGCGGGGCTGTAGCTCAGCCGGGAGAGCGCCTCCTTTGCAAGGAGGAAGTCAGGGGTTCGAGTCCCCTCAGCTCCACCAAGGGTGACAATAGGCAGAACTCCCCCCTCTTGCTTAATCTTCCCATCCGGTGGCAGCGGCAGGTTGTAGTGTACTGTGGCCTGCCCTTTGTTGCCATACTTCAATTCGCTTTATGAATGAGCGGAGGAACGCCTTTCTCTCGGTGATGTCCGCCTCTTCGAGTAAACTTCTCAGGTCCTGAGCATAAGCTTTGACTAACGCCGTATCCACTTGCTCAACACCCCGTACTACCGCCTCGGTTTCCAGCTGAATTCTGATTTTGCCGAGCTCATCCTGGCGGCTTTTCAGTTCCCTCAGCCTTGGGGCCAAGTCATCTAGGTTAAGCTTCCCTGTTTCCAGCACTTCATAGAGCCTGGATAATCTGGCCTTGGTATCCTCCAGTTCGGCGTCGACAGCATCCTGCCGCTCTCTTAACCAGGAAGAGGCAGATTGCAACTCTTCGTTCACCAGTTTTACCAATTCCTCCAGATTTTCTTCGGTCAGCACTTTAGACTGCAGCTGCTCTATTACCAGGCATTCCTGGGTAGTATCTGGGTAGTAGTTAGGGTAGTCACAAGGTAATTCTCAGTGGACCACCCTAGCTACTACCATAGCTGGGCTTTACAAATACTACGACGGGTCACAAAAAGATGGATTATGACCCAGGCAAGCAACAAAATGGCTTTTTGTGCAATTCCATAATAAAATACTAGTAAATTCGGCAACCTTCACTCTGTGCGAAAAATGACTTGACAGCTTGTTTGTTAATGATATACTAATGTTGTAATCATATGTCATATATGACATATGATTGGAAAATCGGGCATTAAGAATTGGCTGATAAAGAGCAGATGACAAAAGAGGAAAGAGCAAACTCGCACAGTCAAAAAACTAGCATCGCAACTGATGAGGATATAGCGCAGATTAAGGCTCGCGTAGGTACTATACGGCCTGTAGTCCAGACTAATGAATCGGCTACGAAGGATGCCATCAGGCATTTTGCCGATGGTATAGGTGACCCTAACCCGCTTTGGCGTGATGAATCCCATGCAAGTAATACTCGCTACGGATGTCTTATTGCGCCCCCTACTTTCCTCAACGCCATTTTGCCGGCACAATGGCATGAGGGTTTTCTAACATTAAGGGCATTTGTTGCCGGCTGCGAATGGGAGTGGCACCAACCTATCAAGGTAAATGATAAATTTACCGTGACCAACATATTTGACGATATTACCGTGAAAAGAGATGCGCCGGTCGGCCGGCGACTCTTCTTACAATCTGGGAGGATGAATTATCTCAATCAATATGGGGAAATTACGGGTGTTTGTAGATGGACAAACATACAAAGTGAATTCAGCGGGGAAAAACAGGGAGTCGTTTCTGACAAACTTAAGGGACAAGGCCGTTACGTGTATACCCAAAAAGAACTGGATGCTATAGAGCAGGCCTATAATGAGGAGGAAATAAGGGGTTCCAATCCCCGATACTGGGAGGATGTGGCTGTAGGTGATGAGATAAGACCAGTCGTTAAGGGGCCGACGAATTATGCTGACATGGTTGCCTTCTTTTTAGGTATAGGCGGGATATGGAAGGCTCATAGGCTCAGCATAGTCAGGAGTAATCCAGAAATATGTTGGAGGGATCCTCAAACCAACGTCTTGATGCCCAGAGGCGCGGTGCATTTCTTCGACGAGGTAGCTCGTAGCGGAGGCGTACCAGCTGCATACGACTTGGGTATACAACGGTCGTGCTGGCTTGGCCACATGATGACCAATTGGATGGGCGACGACGGTTTCCTTAAAAAACTGGGGGTTCAGTTTAGGGCTATTAATTTCCTTGGCAACACTACTTGGTGCCGTGGTAAAGTTTCCCGAAAATATGTGAAGGATGATGAGCATCTGGTGGAATGCGATATATGGTGCCAAAATCAGAAGGGTGAAACAATAGACGTAGGTCATGCCACTGTAGCTCTAACATCAAGAAGTAATGTTTTGTGAGCCTCAGGTTTAAGGAAGGGGTAGCTTGGGGAGAAGCACAGGCTGCCTAACTATCTTTAGAGTAGAGGCTGTATAATTCTGGTACCTGTTCCGAAAATTCAAGACGTTTCTGACCAGTCTGTCATTTATCGTGTGGAGAAGCGGTAACACGTTGTTTTGCCACAATGCGGAGTTTAAACAGGAGGGAATAAAATGGCCAAGGCATTAGAGGACATAGTGGTGCTGGATTTAACCCAGGTTTTGGCAGGTCCATTCGCAGTTACCATATTGGCCGACTTTGGCGCCGATGTCATCCAGATAGAACCAGTAGAAGGTGACTATAACAGGCGTCTCACAGCTAGTCGCCCTATAGAAACACAGAGGCTGGCTGATTGGACCAAACGACGAAACAGAAGGTCTATTACCCTTAACCTGCGCAGCCCCAAAGGTAAGGAGATCTTCCTCGAGCTCGTCAAGAAGGCAGATGTGGTGGTGCAAAATTTCAGCCCGGGGACTATGGAGAAACTGGGATTAGGCTATGACAGTTTAAGGGAGTCAAACCCGGAGATTATATATTGCGCTATGTCTGGTTTTGGCCAAACGGGGCCCTACAAAGATAGACTGGCTTATGACTCGATAATACAAGCAGCTTCAGGGATAATGAGTATGACTGGCTTTCCTGACGCTCCGCCGGTAAGAGTGGGGCCAAACGTAGCTGACTATGCCGGGGCAGTTTACGCCGTAATCGGTATTCTACTAGCCCTGCATTACAAACAGAGAACTGGTAAAGGCCAGATGATTGATTGTGCCATGTTTGATGCTATGTGCCACTGGACAATACATGAAATTGGAGGGATTATAGCTACGGGTAAGGAGCGTGTGGGTAATAGGCATCCTTGGGCAATACAAGACATTTATGAGACCAGAGATGGCCAAAATCTTCTTTTCGCTGTCCAGACAGATGCTCAATGGGAGAGTTTCTTGAGGCTGGTTGGTAAGGAGGAACTTATAGCAGAGAAGTGGGACTTCAACACCCGGATCCAGCGTAGTGAAGAGATATATCCGTTAGCTATAGAGTGGGCAAAGGGTAAGACCCTAGAAGAAGCGATTGAGGAACTAACCGCTGTCCGTATTCCAAATTCTGCCGTTACTCGGGCAATGGATTTGGAGACAGACCGCCAAGTATTAGATAGGCAAATGTGCAATATAGTTGAAGATCCCGTCGTGGGAGCAGTAAGAGGTGTCATTGGGGTAGCCCCTAAACTATCAGAGACACCAGGATCAATAGATGTGGAAAGGGGAATAACTGAACTTAGTCAACACACTGAGGAGATACTTACAGGACTACTAGGTTATCGAGATGAGGATGTGGCCATGCTTAAGAGAGAAGGCGTAATAGCCTAGTAAAAAAATGCGGTAAGGAGGCAGTAATGGCAAAAGCATTAGAGAAGGTGATGGTGCTGGAGTTAACTCAGGTTCTGGCAGGACCATTCGCGGTTACCATGTTGGCCGACTTTGGCGCCGATGTCATCCAGATAGAACTGCCAGGAGGGGGCTTTTATCAGAACCGAGAGCGAAGTGGTCTATCCGTGGCTGAAAACAGACGCATGTCATGGAGTAAGAACCGGAATAGGAGATCTCTTACCCTTAACCTACGCAGCCCTAAAGGTAAGGAGATCTTCCTCGAACTCATCAAGAAGGCAGATGTGGTGGTGCAAAATTTCAGCCCGGGGACTATGGAGAAACTGGGATTAGGCTATGACAGGTTAACGGAGTCAAACCCAGAGATTATATATTGCGCTATGTCTGGTTTTGGCCAGACGGGGCCCTACAAAGATAGGCTGGCTTATGACCCGATCATACAAGCAGCTTCAGGGATAATGGGTGTAACCGGTTTCCCCGAAAACCCTCCCGTAAAGGTCGGAGTAAATCTAGCCGACTATGTTGGAGGAGTTTACGCCGTGATTGGTATTCTACTAGCCCTGCATTACAAACAGAGAACTGGTAAAGGCCAGATGATTGATTGTGCCATGTTTGATGCTTTGTGCCATTTCACATTGAATGAAACGCATACGGGCAGAAAGATGGGCGTGGAGCGTTTTGGCAATCGGTACCCGGCAGCTATCTTGGATGTACATCAAACTAAAGATGGTCAATATCTTCTTTTCACTGCTCAGACAGATGCTCAATGGGAGAGTTTCTTGAGGCTGGTTGGCAAGGAGGAAATTATAGCAGAGAAGTGGAACCCACACACCCGGAACATTGAGCGCAGGGATGAGGTTGAAAAGTGGGCCAGTGAGTGGGCAAAGAGTAAGACCCTAAACGAGGCAACGAGTGAGCTAGCTGAAGCCCGGCTTGCCGGTGCTGAAATTACTAAAATGTCAGCTCTGGAGAGCGACCCACATGTTCTAGCTAGGGAGCTATCGGTGCAGGTTGAAGACCCTGAGTGTGGCAAGCTGGACGGGGTTCGGGGGGTAGTTCCTAAGCTCTCGGATACACCGGGATCTGTAGGCACAGCAGAACATGTCACCGAACTGGGTCAGCATAGTGATGAAATACTTACTGAGTTGCTAGGCTACTCCAAAGATGAGATAGCTAAGCTTAGAGAAGAGGGGATAGTTTGACAATAACCTTTAATCAGTTCCAAAGACTTCATCAATTCCTGCTTGTGCCAACACAAGGGGAAAAATCACTCGTACATAGTTCCCGGTAGCCACAAACATATTGCCGGGGAAGCCACCAATAGCATTACGCGCACCAAGTCCGCAAGAACAAAGGGCATTGCGCCCTTGTAGATCTCCCCCGTTGTCGCGTCCTTCCTAAATAGTCCCTGCATCATAAAGAGGTTCATCCCGATAGGAGGAGTAACTACAGCGATTTCAGCCATCACGCATACCAGCACGCCGAACCAGATACCATATTGACTTAGGAATTATAATCAGAAAGGCGGGATGCCACTTGCCCGATTACAGCTGAGGCTACCCACACGGGAGGGGGAGGTAAAAAATTTAAACCAGTTGGGTGAAGAAGCTTAAAAGACCCCTGATACCTCAGTTTCCCCTGGCAGAGCCCGCCTTTCTGGTCAAATAGGTATAAGACTGTAAAAATCCGTCTTATTTTGGAGTATCCTCAACTCTACTGTATTTACCGCTTGTACCTACAGCGAGGAATAATATCGGCCGGTCAACTTTGGTCACTCTTAACGGACAATGTTTCAGTCCCTTAGGGACGAAGATAAGACAACTCTTAGTGAGTATGTATTTTTCGTTAGCCATCCAGAACTCGACTTCTCCGCACAAATCATGGGGGTTGTCCGGGTCACTGCCGATAAAGCCGATGACCTCATCAAAATCATGTGTGTGAGCCGGCGTACCTTCCGTCTCTGTGGCTTTCCAGTACCAAGAGCAAATTATGCTGGGAGCCCCTTTGATGACAAAATCTTCCAACCACAATATGCGCGTTGCTCTTTTGGCATACTCATCAGCCCGTTTTTGTATGTTCTCCGGGAGTTTTAAGTCGGTAAGGATGTATTTCTGGTATTTTAATTCAGACACGTGGCATCTCCTCCTAATTTGTTATCGTTTAAACTTTTCTCTCTACTACTTTGGTATCAGGCATTCCGTTTATCGTCTTGCATTGAAGATAGCCCCTCTCTTATTGACACATAAGCAGGTATCATTTCAGCATTAATCCTGGAAGCCACAAACATATTGCCGGGAAAGCCACCAATATCACTACGCGCACCACGTCCGCCAGGACAAAGGGAAATGCGCCTTTGTAAACCTCCCCCATCGTCGCATCCTTTCCAAATAGCCCCTTCATCATAAAGAGGTTCATCCCGATAGGGGGAGTAACCACAGCGATTTCAGCCATTACGCACACCAGCACACCGAACCAGATACCATCATACCCTAAGACCGTCGTGAAGATAGGATACAGGAAAGGCACGAGAAGTACGATTGTAGACGTTACCGGCATGACAAAGCCGAGGAGAAACAGGATAAGGAGTGTTATAATCACAATGACCACCGGCGGAGCATTCCAACCAATAATCAGATCAAGCAGCCACATATTGAGACCACTTAAAGCCATAAGCCTGGCGAAGACAATTGAGCCGATAATTATGGTAAACACCATGCTGGTTGTGCGCATGGTTTCAAGCAGACTGGACTTGATAAGTGTCCACTTAAAGCCTTTTCTGGCCAGCAAGAGTATGAACGCACCAAGGGCTCCTATACCTGATGCCTCGGTAGGCGTGAAGATGCCACGGTATATGCCACCGATGACCAACCCCATCAGGAGCAGCATGCCCCAGACACCCTTCAGGCTTAAAAGCTTCTCTTTCCAGGTCGATGGGGCACCGGCGGGGCCTTTCCATATACCAAGGTAGATGAGCAAGAAGATTGTTATCGAGTATAGTACTGCCTCCAGTATCCCCGGGAAAACACCGGCCATAAATAGTCTGCCGATAGACTCATCAGTGATGCTGCCGTAAACTATGAAAGAGATGCTGGGTGGTATCATACTGCCTATAGTGGCACCACAGCAGATAGTGCCCAGCGCCAGAGTTTTGCTATAGCCAGCGTCTTTCATCGGCTCATAGGATATGGGACCGAATACTAGCATACCCGCAGCACTGGAGCCCGTACACGCCGCAAAGCCAGCGCAACCCCAGGTCGTGGCTATTGCCAGCCCTCCCGGCAGCTTGCCTAACCACTTGGAGGCTGCGTTATAGAGCCCGCCACCAATACCGGAATTGCTGGCAAACAGCCCCATGAGTATGAAAAGAGGCACTGCCATCAGGGTATAACTGGTAATACCTGTCCAAATACTCATGCTAAGGACGCTCATGGCTGGCTTTAAGCCCGCCAGGTAGACAAGCCCTAGGAAACCGGTAAACGCGAAGGCGAAAGCTATCGGCACTTTCAGGAAGATGAGAACAAACAGAGCTACGAAAGCTATTATACCCACCGCAAAGGGTTCCATAGCTAAGCCTTCCCCTTTACTTTCTGGCAAGCAGTAATGATATCAACCACAAACTGAAGTGATATAGACACCGAACCGATAAATATCGTCAGCTTGAATATCCACATGGGCATGTGGAGCATTTCTGTGGTCTCGTGCCACCCGATGCTGTCCATCATGAAATTGATAGCCTGCCAGGATATAAAAATGAACAGGGCAAGCCCCAGCAAGGGCGTCAGGAAATCAAGAACGGTCTGGGCACCGTGGGGCAGGCGTTTATAAACCAGATCAATGTCAACGTGGCCTTTTATTGCCTGATTGTAGCCCCACCCGAAGAGGACCATGATTGCCAGTGCCAGTTCAGACATCTCAAAGGCACCGACCAGTGGTCTATTAAACAGGTATCGGCCTATCACATCGATTCCGGTGATAAGCATGAGCGCGAAAATAACGCCTGCCCCTATGCTACCTAAAAAGTAGCTGGACTTTTCAATCCACCTTTGTAACAAGCCACTTATAATCCTGTAATTTCTAATGCCCTAATCAATCAAGAGATGGCGGCTCTTCTCCAAGGTCTTTCAGAATTTCGATAAACCTGTTAACCAGTTCTTCCCCAGGTAAGCCAGCATCCTCTAGGTCAGAAATATACTTTTCCCATATCGGCAATGCCGCCGCCGTCAGCTTAGCCACCTCTGCCTCGGACCAAGTATACACCTCAATTCCAGCCGTTGCCATCACATCAAGTGCTTCTTCATCAGTATCAATGCCTGACTGCAGATAGACAAGTGCATAATCCTGGACAACCTCTTGTATGGTTTCCTGAACATCATTCGGCAAGCTGGCAAATTTCGCCTTATTGAAAATAACAGCTGCATTTACCATGGTGAAGAAACCAACATCCAGTAGAGCCTTGGTGGGTAGCTCGTTAAAATTGTACTTAACCACCGCTCCCGGGGGATGAACCCAGACGTCAACCAGTCCCGTTTGCCAAGCGGTGTAGGCATCACCCGGTAGCACCGTTACCGGCACCATACCGATCAGTGACTCACACTCGGTCGCGAGACCTCCTGGAGCTCTGGCCTTAAGTCCGGCCAGCTCTGCAAAGGTCATAGGCTTTACCTCTCTGAAGAGAAACTTATACGGCGTAGTACAATTCCAGGCAAGCCACTCCACCTCATCCCACTGAGTGTCAAAGTATCCTTCCTCCTGGAGAATGGTCATTGCCTCAATCAGATTGGCGGGGTCCTGAGAGGCAAAGGGTAGGGTACCCACATCAGATAAGACGAATTTGCCGGGAACCCAAGCACCGGAGAAATCAGTCATATCGGCAACGCCATCTTTGACGAGGGTGTACTGGTCCCTCGACGCACCCAGCCCCTCAGACCAGTATACGGTGAATTTCACCGCTCCATTGGTCCGCTCTTCAATCTCCTGCAACATCGGTGTAATCCAAGCTTCGGACTGCGGGTCAGTAGGTGGTCTGAAAGTGGCGAATTTCAGTTCTACGGCCTCTTCCGGGGGTACCTCTCCTTCACAAGCACTAAACAAAACCAGCGGGACTACCAATGATAAAACGAGGCAAATAGTAATAAATACGCTTAAAAGTCTTTTGCTTCCCAATTGAAACCTCCTGTAAGATTTCAGTTAGATTATCCTACTTATTTATCCATCTTATTTATCCATTTGCCACCCCCAAGTGCGTATTTTCTCGTATTACATTTAAGCAAGCTCACCCCCTTTTCGCCATTCAAGGCAGTAGTTTTTCGATTCTTCCTCTTTAGAAGATACTAGTTACCCACACGGAATGATATGTAACATGTGACATATCGCAAGGCTATCACATCATTTTTGGAATGTCAATACCTTTTTCAAAAATTTTTTAGGCTATCGTTCTAGAGCCTTTTAAAATATCTCTAGTTCGTGTAGAATATTAACTGTCAATGATTAAATTGTTTAACGTAGACTGAGGCAGCCAAACCAGTACTCTGAGGAGAATTTCTAATGGAAGTTCTTGTAACCGAAGAACATGAAATTGCAGTACTAATTAGAAGGATTGATCTGCTAATAAGTAAAACCCGACGAAACGAATTGGAGCATCTTGGTATTACGCCGGCACAAGCTGGCGTCCTCCACTTTACTCAGATGTTTGAGAAGCCCTGCACAATTATACAACTACGAAAGTCAATGGGTCGGAGTAACAGTTCCATGGTGGGCATCATCAACCGTATGGAACGCAGGGGCTTGATAAAGAGGCAGGTAGATAGCCAGAGTAAGAAATACACGAGAGTTTTACTGACGGAAAAGGGAAAGGCCCTCTATGAGGAAGCCGTTAGCCTAAACGGTTTCATCACCATCATTTCAAGTCTACCCAAGGAAGACAGGCAAAGGCTCAAACTGTACCTTAATGCCCTGACCAAGGCGGCACGAAAGGTGCTGGAGGAACAACAGAATTCAAAGAAAAAGACTCGTAAGAGAGAATATTCAGTTTCTTCCAAAGTGGCACCCCGGTGACAGTTCAAAGGCTTATAAAATGGGGTAAGGATCACATCGTATGTCAATGATGAAACAATCTGACGGATTGTGCAATCAATAGTTTCCACACACTAACTCAACTCACCTATGTTGACTCAACTCACCTATATTCATCTTTTATCTGGAGTATTGACATGAGTCAAAAAAGGTGGTATTTCTTGCCTTACAGGGATCCTGCATAATTGTAGAGCACTTGCTAGTGTAGTTTTAATTCGGGAGGTTGGGGGGATGAAGTAAGGGCATCGGGACCGCAAATCAAACGCAGTGGCTGGTGCCCTTTTCGGTGGAAACGCAACCAGGCGGGGTAGGCAAGGTGGCTTATTGACAAGCTCACAGAAAATGATTAGGCCTAAGGCCCAACAAAGGTGAAGGTGCTGACCATTACAGGAGGTGTACAGGGTGGGGCAGAAAGACAAGGTCAACTCACAATTCATTAAGGAAATAGAGAATCTCAAACCACATGAGCACCTTTGCCAGATCTATGATACACCGGAAGAATGGAAAGCTGCTGTCACTACCTTTCTGATAACCGGGCTAAGGCAAGGCGAGAAATGCTCCTATGTTGTGGACACTCACACCGCTGACCAGGTGCGCGCTCTGCTGCATGAGCAGGGTGTAGATGTGACCACTGCCGAGTCAGAAAGGGGGGTGGCTGGTGTCCTGATGACAACAGAGAACGCCTGAACCGGTTGCTTGATGAGAAGTGTTTTAACCCTCATGACTGCGATTTTATAGAAGCCGAAGCTGGCAAACAGTGTCAGCTTGTTCGATTGCTGGAAACACTGGCGGGAACGTATCTTAAAAAGGGAGGAGTTCTCTGCCCGCCGGTTCCAACAGAGCTTGTTATACTGTTTGACCAAGAGCATAATGTAGAAGTTTGTCAACTACCACTAAAGGCCTATCATGGTGCTATCTGGTATCACAAAAGTGAATGGGTAATACAAATTAAGGACAGTGATGCCACTCCTACAAAGCGGTTCACTATCTTCCACGAGGCCTTCCATGTCTTAGCCCACTGCCGAACTATCCCTATGTTCAGGAAAAGGGGAAGTATTTTTGGTTCCTTCAACGAGTGGCTGGCTGACCACTTCTCTGGCTGTGTCCTGATGCCCAGGAAATGGGTAGAGGAAAAGTGGGCAGAGGTTGAGGATTTGGACAGGATGGCGGAAATCTTTGCTGTTCCAAAATCAGCAATGTGCATCAAGCTTAAGCAGTTGGGCTTAATTTAGCAGCTCTATTCCGCTCTCCTTACACCTCGCTGGCTCTTTTTTGCAATAATCCCTTTTCGGAACCGAAAGGGTAACAAAATAGCGGAATGTGCAACCGGTCTCTGCTGTAATTTAATCAATTCCCTTCCGTTAAAGTTCCCTATCTCGCTAGTTGACGAGTCTCTCCAAAGTCGGTATTCTATATGTGGAAAAGTGCATATAATTATAATGTCTTTGGAGGTTTCATGATGCGTAGCTTAGTTAGGGCGATAAAAGCCCTCTCCGATGAAACTAGGCTCAGGATACTGCGAGTCTTGATGGAGAGAGAGTGCTGCGTTTGCGAGATTATGCAGGCACTGGATATATCGCAATCCCGTTCCTCACGCAACCTCGGTATCCTTGAGAATGCTGGTTTCGTCAAATCAAAGAGAGACGGGCTCTGGACAGTTCATTTTATTGATTTGCAGGACGCAGAGAAATATTACGCGACTCTTGTAAGGACTGTTAAAGATGCTCTTAATGGTAGCGAGCAAGTGGCCCTTGACCTTGAACGCCTGAAAAAGGCGGTAAGAGTAGGTCCGGTAAAGGTTAATCAAGAGAAAAAAGTTCTTAAAGCGTGAGATTCAGGTTTTACATCATCGCAGAAGAAAAATGAGAAGAAAATGGAATTAGGATATATTGTCGCCTTACTGGCAACCGGAATTGTAGTCGGCTTTGCCAGTGGCTTACTGGGAGTAGGTGGTTGCTTTATTATGATACCGGTTCAGTTCTGGGTCTACACCGCTATGGGTATCCCAGCAGATATTGCCATCAGGGTGGCTTTTGGCACTAACCTATTCGTTGTCCTACCAACAGCGATGAGCGGTGCTTGGGGACATCAGCGTAAGGGTGCAGTGTGGTGGAAGGCAGCTGTAATTTTAGGAGGATGTGGACTTGTCGGGGCTTACGGAGGAGCTACCGCCGCTGCCCATATCTCGGGCTCAATACTAAAGATTGTCTTCGGGGCAGCAATACTTGCTGGTGGCATCAGGATGCTAACTGCTAAGCCGCCTAAGGTTATTGAGGAACCCAAGGATAATCCTTGGCTTTGGGTCGCTTGGGGACTACCACTAGGCATTATCACCGGTCTTATCGGGATTGGTGGTGGAGTGCTGATGGTTCCAGTAATGGTATTAGCGCTAAAGTTCAAGATGCACCAGGCAGTGGGCACTTCCACCGCTATGATGATTCTTACTAGTCTAGGGGGACTTATCGGGTATATAGTGAATGGTATCGGGATTGCTGGCATTCCATCTCCTCATATTGGCTATGTGCACATCTGGTCATGGCTGGCACTGGCAATCACCAGTGTTGGCATGGCACAGGTGGGTGCTACAACAGCTCATAAACTTCCGGCAAAGCAGCTTCGGTGGATTTTTATTGCAGTCATGTTCTACATGGGGCTGAAGATGATTGGTGTCTTTGACTGGCTAGGCTTGCCAATATAGACAACAGTGCCATCCTTATAAGCAAACATTTGGGCGGATTGTTAGTTACCGATTGCGTATCCCGGTAGCTAACTGATACAATAACGCTTGATGTGAGTCAGGGCATCACATAGTCAGACTAAAGGTCAGCTCAAAAGTTCTGCCTATTGTACCCCCAGCTCCACCACCCCACCCTCTCGTCCTCTACCGCCTTTACCCCCGACCCAACCGAGGATGCGAGTCCCCTCAGCTCCACCACTCAGGTTTTGAGCCGGTTAGCAGGAGAAATTAATGCAGGAATATACCGAAAGATTGGGTTATGCCCCTTTAGGCAGGCTGCTGCTCCGTTTGAGCCTGCCCAGCATAGCCGCCACCGTAACCCTCAGTCTTTATAACATCGTCGACACCTTCTGGGTGGCGAAACTGGGTCACGGGGCTATAGCCGCACTGACGATAGTGTTTCCCTACCAGATTCTTTTTGCGGCTATGGGAATCGGCACCGGTATCGGTGTTGCCGCTCTCGTCTCCCGGCGCTTCGGCGAGAATAATCCCCAAGCCACCAACCGCGTCGCCGGACAGATATTCTTTTTGAGCGCCTTCTGGGGTCTCCTCTTCATGACGGTGGCCGCTTTCTTCTCGCAGACTATCCTGACCGCCTTCGGCGCCACGCCGGATATCATGGAATACGGCACCCAGTATCTGACTATCGTTGTTTTCGGAGCTCCGCAGATAATCTTCGCCCTGGTGACCAGCAGCCTTATCCGCGGTTCGGGCGATGCCGTCAAACCGATGGTTATCATGATAACCGCCAGCGTTATCAACATCATTCTGGATCCCTTTATGATTCTCGGCCTGGGGCCCTTCCCGGAGATGGGTGTCCGCGGAGCGGCGCTGGCGACGATTATCGCGCAGTCGTTCGGGGCGGCTATCGCCCTTTATTTCCTGCTGGGCCACCGGACGGCTTACCGGATAAAATTCGCCAACCTCAAGCCCAATATGTCCATATTGAAGGATATTTACCGCGTCGGCGCTCCCTCGACCATACTGCAGGTGACGGAGAGCCTGTGCTTTATCCTGTTCAACATAGTGGTGTCTTCCTTCGGGTCTATATCCATCGCCGCCGTGGGCCTGGCGATGCGCGTTACCGACCTAGCTTTTATGCCCGTCTTCGGGCTGTCCGACGGGCTGTTGCCTATTATCGGCTTTAATTTCGGCGCCGGTTACCTCAAGCGCCTGTGGAGGGCGGTTAAATTAGCCTCGGTGAGCATTGCGCTGGTGCTCGGCGTGGGGGTCGTGTGTATCGAGATTTTCGCTCCCCAGATAATTGGTATCTTCAGCGATGATCCGGAGTTGCTGGCGGTTACGGTGCCGGCCATGCGCATCATGCTCTGCACCATGTTCCTCATCGGGCCGAGCGTTATGTTCGTCACCACCTTTCAGGGGCTGTCCAGGGGCATGATGGCCCTGATTCTGTCGCTGGTGCGCCAGCTTATCTTCTTCATTCCCCTGTTATACCTCTTGCGTTACCTGCTGGGGCTGAACGGGGTCTGGTTGTCGCTGCCGATTTCGGACGCTCTCAGCTTTATAGTGGCCTTTTCCGTTACCTACCGGGAGTACCGCAAACAACGGAAAAGCGATAAGTGGCTGGACGGGCCTCCGCCACCCCAGGGTTTTTTGTCCCACCCCAGCCCGCCCTAATGAGTAAACTCCTTAACCTGGGGGTTACGCCCCCACCCCGCCCCCCCTTTGGGGGTGTTTAAGAGGGGCGTAGCCCCTCTTTACCTTAAAAGGGCGGCGGGTGGGAATAGATAAAATCGGTGTGGGTGGTCGGGATAAAAGAAGAGGGTGCCGATAATATCTCGACACCCTTTTTAGCTTCTAGTCTGCGTCTATCTTTTACGAAGACACCGTCTCCTTCTTCATCATGGCCTCGATTTCGGCGTAGGGTATCTTGACCTTGGGCAGGTCGGGTCTGCCGTCGGGGCCCATCTTGATAGCGCCGGTGGGGCAGACGAAGGCGCAGTCGCCGCAGCCGATGCAGTCGCCGCTAAGCTCGTAAGCGTAGAAGGGCGCCGCCACCTCTTTATAGATGCCGCGGTTGACCAGGCTTATCGCCGACTTGCCGATTATCTCCTGGCAGGCCCGGACGCACAAGCCGCAGAGGATGCAGTCCTGGTCGCCTAAGACAAATCTGGGTTTTTCCACGCCGTATTCCTCGGCCAGCTCCTGTATCCTCTTGACGTTAGGACAGCGGGCTAGTAAAAGCTCGATTATGCCCTTGCGCAGCTTCTTTATCTTTTCGGTCTGGGTCTTGACTATCAAGCCCTCTTTGACCGGGTAGAGGCAGGCGGCGACGAACTTGAACCTGTTGCCGCCGTCCTCGCTGACCTCGACGGTGCAGATGCGGCAGGCACCGTAGGGCTTAACGGCGGGGTGGTGGCAGAGGGCGGGTATATTACCGATGCCGTGCATGCGCTCCACCGCCTCTAGAATTGTTTTTCCCGCCGATACGGCGATCTCTTTATCGTCTACGGTGAGGTGGACAATGTCGACGCCTTCGGCGTGTTCCACCTCTATCGAAGTTTCACCGTCAATCCATACCTTAGCCATAACTACCTCCTTTTACCGCTTTATTACGGCGTTGAACTTGCAGACGTCGTAGCAGGCGCCGCAGCGGATACACATATCCTGGTTTATGGTGTGGGGCTGTTTTTTCTCGCCGGTGACAGCCCCGGTGGGGCATTCCCTGATGCACCTGAGGCAGCCTTCGCACTTTTCGGGGTCGATGGAGAAGCGCACCAGCTCCCGGCAGACGCCCGCGGGGCATTTTTTATTATTTATATGGGTCAGGTATTCGTCCTTAAAGTAGCGGATGGTGCTCAATACCGGGTTGGCCGCCGTCTGGCCCAGCGCGCAGAGGGCGCCGGCGCTCAAGACCTCAGCCAGGTCTTGCAGAGTATCCAGGTCTTCGGGCTTACCCTTGCCTTGGGTAATGTTGCTTAAGATTTGGCTCATGCGGTTGATGCCCTCGCGGCAGGGGGTGCACTTGCCGCAGGACTCGCCTTTTAAGAACTCGATAAAGTAGCGGGCGACGTCGACCATGCAGGTGTCTTCGTCCATGACGATCATGCCGCCCGAGCCCATCATCGAGCCGAGCTTGGTTAGCTCGTCGAAGTCCACGGGCGTATCCAGAAGCTGCTCTGGAATACAGCCGCCCGAGGGACCGCCCGTTTGCACCGCCTTGAACTTCTTGCCGTCGGGGATGCCGCCGCCGATATCGAATATCATCTGGCGCAGGGTTATCCCCATGGGAACTTCGACCAGCCCGGTGTTGACGATATTGCCCACCAGGGAGAATATCATCGTGCCCTTGCTGCCGGCCGTGCCGAGCTTTGAGTACCAGTCGGCGCCTTTATTTACTATCAGGGGGACGTTAGCCCAGGTCTTCACATTGTTAAGCAGGCTGGGGTGTTCCCAGAGGCCTTTTTCCGCCATGTGGACGTATTTCGCCTTGGGTTCGCCTATCTTGCCTTCCAGTGATGCCATGAGGGCGCTGGACTCGCCGCAGACAAAGGCACCGCCGCCCTTATTTATGGTTATGTTGAAGTCGAGGCCGGAGCCTAAAATGTTCTTGCCCAGCAGCCCGTAGTCCATCGCCTGCTCTATGGCGATGCGGGCGTGCCTTACCGCCAGGGGGTATTCATTGCGGACGTAGATATAGCCCTGGTGGGAGCCGATGGCGTGGGCGCCGATTATCATGCCTTCCAGGATGCTGTGAGGGTTGCCTTCCAGCAGGCTTCTATCCTGGTAGGCGCCGGGGTCGCCCTCGTCGGCGTTGCAGATGACGTATTTGACCTTGCCCTTAGCCTCGAGGCAGGACTGCCACTTTCTCCCCGTAGGAAATCCGCCGCCGCCCCGCCCCCGCAGCCCCGACTTCTTGACCTCGGCGACAATCTTTTCCGGGGTCATCTGGAATAAGGCTTTGCTCAGGGCGGAGTAGCCGCCGCTGGCGATATAGTCTTCAATATTCGTCGGGTCAATCGTGCCGTTAACGCCGAAGATATTCCTGGTTTGCTTCTTGTAGAAGGGGACGTCGGGCTCGTAGGTGATGGTTTCGTTGGTCGTCGGGTCGACATAGAGTAAGCGCTCGATGACCCTGCCGGCCACGATGGTTTCGTCGATAATCTCCTCGACGTCCTCAGGCTTGACCTGCTGGTAGAGAATCTTCTTAGGCTCAATAACAACCAGGGGACCGCGCTCACAGAAGCCGTGGCACCCCGTTTCCTTGAGCGATACCTTCACCTGGAGCTCTCGCCTTTCGATTTCATCCAGAAAGGCGTCAACGACCCCTTCCGCTCCCGCGGCGCGGCAGGCGGTGCCGCCGCAGACCGATATGCAGGTGCGCTGGGGGTCTCGCTTGGCCAGAATGGACTGGCGCAGGCTTTCCAGCCCTTCGGCGCTTTCCAATCTTTTCTCCAGTAGTTTTCTGACCTGCTCTACCATGTCGTCCCCCTCGCCTTTATTTGTATTTCTTCAAGACGCGGTTGAGCTTATCCGGGGTCATCTTGCTCTCGTACTTGCCGTCGACCACGACCACGGGGCCGAGGGCGCAGCAACCCAGGCAGTTGACTGTTTCCAGGGTGAACCTCATGTCCTCGGTGGTTTCGCCGGGCTTGATGCCGTAGTCCCGTTCCACCTTGTCCACCAGCCTCTGGCCTCCCTTGACGTGGCAGGCAGTGCCCAGGCAAACGGTCACCAGGTGGCGGCCCCTGGGCTTGAGGCTGAAGGCGCGGAAGAAGGTGGCTACGCTGAAGACCTGGCTCAAGGGGATACCCAGCTTCTGGCTGATTTTGACCAGAACGTCCTGGGGTAAATAGTTGAATTCGGCCTGGATATCTTGGAGCAGGGATATTATCTGCTCTTTCTTGTCGGTGTAGCTGTCGATAAGGGAATCGACCTTTTCCGTATAGTCTTCGACGATTTCCTTGACCTTGCTAAAATCGAGCGTAACCTCCATGAAGCCGACCTCCTTATCAACTCTAATTTAATGCTACTCCTAAGAAGGCCCGTTTCCATCCGTTATCACGCCCGTTTTTTCGTCGGTGTTTGCCCTATTTCGGCGGGTGTTTTCCAGCAGTGTTTCCACTGCCTAAGCATTCTGTATCAGGTAATAATACGCAGGTAATAATACCTAACCACCTTAGATTGTTGTTTTACGCTTGAAGGAGACTATACGGCTCTGTTATGATTGAGTGGAGGTATTTCCTTATGAGCACTATTAGCGTTCTTCTCGCTGAGGACCATGTCATCACGCGGGAGGGTATCCGCAGGCTTTTAGAAGCGGAAAAGGGGGTTACGGTGGTGGGGGAAGCGGGCGACGGGGAGGAGGCGGTGCAGAAAGCCGACGAGCTGAAGCCCGACGTGATTATCATGGATGTCGCCATGCCCAAGCTGAACGGCATCGAAGCCACGCGGCAGATAAAGCTGAACAACCCCCGCATCGCCGTGCTTATTCTGAGTGCCTACGATGACGACGAGTATGTCTTCGCCCTGCTCAAGGCCGGGGCGGCCGGCTATCTCTTAAAGAGCGTCAGCGGCGACGAGCTGACGCGCGCCATCCGGGCGGTCTATAAGGGCGAGCCGGTACTCGACCCGGTGGTGGCGCGCAAGGTGGTCGACTATTTCCGCATACCGGGCAAGGCGAAGGGGCTGGAGAGGCCCTCCGAGCACCTCAGCGAGCGGGAGACGGACATCATCAAGCTGGCGGCCCGGGGGATGACCAACAAGGACATCGCCGATAAGCTGCACCTGAGCAACCGCACCGTGGAGGGGCACCTGAGGACTATCTTCAATAAGCTGGGGGTCGGTTCCCGCACCGAGGCCGTGCTCTACGGGCTGAGGAAGGGCTGGCTCACCCTGGAAGAGCTGCCTTAGGTCCCTGGAGTAGCTATGCCGCAAAGTTTACCGGGTTCGGAGATGCTGGCCAAGATTATCGACGGCTCTTCTATTCCATCATTCGTCATCAATAAGCAGCACCGCGTCATCTACTGGAACACCGCCCTGGAAGCGCTTTCGGGCATAAAGCGGGATCAGGTTATCGGCACCGACCAGCAGTGGCGGCCGTTCTATACCGAGAAGAGGCCGGCCATGGCCGATTTCATCGTCGACGGCGCGCCCTTGAGCGAGATTGCCGGCTACTACACGGGGCGACACGGGAAGTCGAGCCTTATCGAGGGCGCTTATGAAGCCGAGGACTTTTTCCCCGAAATGGGCGAGGAGGGAAAGTGGCTCCATTTTACCGCCAGCCCCATCAGAGATAACGACGGGCAGATAATCGGCGCCATCGAAACACTGGAGGATATCACCGAGCGCAAGCACGCCGAAGAAGCGCTGAACGAGTCGGAGAATAGCTTCAGGGCTTTGTTCGAGGGGGCTTACGACGCCATCTGGTCGCACGACCTTGAGGGCAACATCCAGACGGCCAATAAAGCCGCCGCTACCTTGAGCGGCTACCCGGTGGAAGAGCTGCTGAGGATGAACGTGAAGTCTTTCCTGGGCGAGGAGAGCCTGGCCTTGGCGCGGGAGGTGGGGCGTAGGCTGGTGCAGCACACCCATGTGGAACTGCCCTACGAGCTGAGGATGATTAAAAAAAACGGCTCGGAGGCGATATGCATGGTCTCCACCAACCTGATTAGCGGCGAAGGCGAAGCCAGGGGCTTTCACAATATCGCCCGTAACGTCACCCAGGAGAAGCGAATGCAGGAGAATTTGCGCTACTACCTGCAGGAGATTACCCAGGCGCAGGAAGAAGAGCGCAAGCGCATCGCCCGCGAGCTGCATGACGACACGGCGCAGTTGCTCGGTTCTCTATCCCGGCAGCTGGACAACTTCGTGCGCAAGAAGTCGGGGCTGGCTCCCAACGAGGTCTTGTTCTTAAAGGACCTGCAGGCGCAGCTCAACCGGGGGGTGCAGGGGGTGCACCGCTTCGTGCAGGACTTACGCCCTTCGCTGTTGGACGACCTGGGCTTGATTCCCGCCCTGCGTTCGCTGATGAAAGACATGCAGGAGTACGACGGCATCGGCAGCAAGCTGGAGGTGCTCGGCGACGAGAAGCGTTTTGCGCCCGAATTCGAGTCTTCGCTTTTCCGCATCGTCCAGGAGGCGCTGAACAATATCCGGCGGCACGCGCAGGCTCCGGAAGCCAGCGTGGTCATCGATTTCACCAAGGATAAGGTGAGGGTGACCATCAGCGACAACGGGCAGGGTTTCGAGCTGGTGGGGAGGGTGGACGACCTGCCCCGCAGCGGCAAGCTGGGGCTGGTGGGGATGCGGGAGAGAGCCCGGCTGCTGGGGGGAACACTTGAGGTAAAGTCGACGCCGGGCGAGGGCACGACCATAATCATAGAAGTGCCGGGCTAGAGGGCTATGTGGGTGGGTTCGAACCAGCGACCAAAGGCTTCGGTGGATTTTGCTTTAGTCTTCGGGTTAAATTAGCCTTAATTCGTGAAAAGCCCTTGAAATTACCGGACTTTTCTGAAACGATAGACTAAGAAGGAGGAAATGAGGAAGTGTCCCAAAAGAAGTATGCCAAATACATCACAACAGAATGTTTTTCTGAGCCACCTCCCGCGGGATTTCTCAAAAGGATGGAGGAGCAGAGGCAGGCCGGTAATTACTTCGAGGCCACCCGTATGTTATCGCTAGACGAGAGTGTACTAAAAGGGTCCTTTTACTTTGATTGTGTCTGGCTCTGGGAAAAGCACGGGGCGGAAGCGGTAGAGATGGAGATAGCCCATACCCATGATTTCGATGAAATTCTGGGATTCGTGGGCAGTCGAAGGGAAAATCCGCGTGATTTGAATGCCGAAATCGAGCTCTGGCTTGAGGATGAACAATATATCATCACGGAAAGCAGTCTCATCTTTGTTCCCCGAGGCATGAAACATCTTCCCCTCTTGTTCCACAGAATCGATAGCCCCGTTTTCTTTTTTACCGGCGGAAACGGAGCTTTGTACGGGAGGACATCCGGGCACGAAGAAGAATAAGCTTCACCCTGGATTATACAGCCCCCACCTTGTTGAGCGTACGTTTTTCTGACCCGCCCTACCCACCCTTAGAGGGGATTCTCCCTCTAGAATTCCTTCCGGGTTACGGCCACTCCACCCCTCCCTTTTGGGGGTGTTTAAGAGGGGGCGGGGGTGTGGGGCGTATCCCAGATAAGAGATATATAAGGGTCTAACCCTTATAGGGTGGGTATTGGGTGGGAAGAAGAACCTGGGGTGGGGCGGTAAAGAGCGAGAAGGTCGGTCTAGATTGTAGTTTAGCCGAGCGCTTCCCGCAGTCCCTTGATAAACTCTCCCACTTGGGGCATGTCCCCGGACTCCATGAGCTGAATGATGCAGCTGCCCACAATGACCCCATCCGCCAGGAGGGCGACGCGCTTTGCCTGTGACGGTGTCGATATGCCGAAGCCGACACAGAGGGGCTGGGCGACCGACTGCTTGACCCGGCTGACGAAGACCTCTAAATCGGCGGGTAGCCTGTCCCTGGCGCCAGTAACGCCCGTCACCGAGACCAGGTAGATGAAGCCGCGCGACCTTTGCGCCACCAGCCTGATGCGCTCCTCGGTGCTGGTGGGAGCTAAAAGATAGATGAGGTCGAGGTCCTGCTTTTTGGTGATTGCCTCCAGGTCGGCGCCTTCCTGGGGGGGGAGGTCGGGGATGATTAAACCATCGATGCCGGAGCCGACGCAGGCGTTGCAAAACTCCTCCAGTCCATAATGAAACACGGGGTTATAGTAAGTCATAAAGACGAGGGGGATATCTACTTTCTCCCGCAGCTTTTTGGCTGTCTCAAGGCAGAGTTGAGGGGTGACGCCTTGTTTAAGGGCGTGGAAGCTGGAGCGCTGGATGGTGACGCCGTCGGCGAGGGGGTCGGAGAAGGGAATGCCCAGTTCGACGATATCGGCGCCGTTTTTAGCCAGAAGGGGGACTACCTTCAGGGTGGCTTCTAGGCTGGGATAGCCCACGGTAACATAAGGAATTAAGGCTTTATGGTCGCGCTGAGCGAAGACAGCCGCAATCCGGTTCATAGCTCCACCCCCAGCTCTTTAGCCACGATATCCATGTCCTTATCGCCGCGGCCGGAGAGGTTGACCACAATGATTTGCTCCTTGTCTAACGATTTAGCCATCTCCACCGCGTGGTAGATGGCATGGGCGGGTTCTAGGGCGGGGACGATGCCCTCGGTCTTGCAGAGCAGTTGAAAGCCCTCCAGTGCCTGCTCGTCGGTTACCGCCACGTATTCGGCGCGGCGGCTGTCTTTAAGATAGCTGTGCTCGGGGCCGACACCGGGGTAGTCGAGGCCGGCCGAGACGCTGTGTGTCTCCCTGATTTGGCCGCCCTCGTCCTGAAGGACGTAGGACTTCGTGCCGTGGAGAACGCCCACCGTTCCCGCCATTAAGGGGGCGGCGTGCTGCCCGGTCTTGATGCCCCGGCCCGCCGCCTCGACGCCGATTAGTTTAACATCCTTGTCTTCCAAAAAGGGATAGAAGATGCCGATGGCGTTGCTGCCACCGCCGACGCAGGCGACGATGTAATCAGGCAGACGTTTTACTTCAGCCAGAATCTGCTGCCTCGTCTCCCGGCCGATTACCGATTGGAAGTCCCTGACCATAGTGGGGTAGGGGGCGGGGCCGACCACCGAGCCCAGAAGATAATAGGTGTCGGGGTTGGTCACCCAGTCCCTTATCGCTTCGTTGATGGCGTCCTTGAGGGTGCGGCTGCCGCTGGCCACGGGCCTGACCTCGGCGCCCATTAATCTCATCCGAAAAACGTTGAGGGACTGGCGCTGGACGTCTTCTTCGCCCATATAGACGATGCAGTCCAGCCCCAGCATGGCGCAGACGGCGGCAGCGGCGACACCGTGCTGCCCGGCACCGGTTTCGGCGATGATTCTTCGCTTGCCCATCTTCTTGGCCAGAAGCCCCTGGCCGAGAGCGTTGTTAATCTTGTGGGCACCGGTGTGGGCCAGGTCTTCCCTCTTGAGGAAAATCTTGGCGCCGCCGCAATGCTCGGTCAAGCCTTTGGCCAGGTAAAGTGACGTCGGCCGGCCCGAATAGTCGCGGGATAGCGCCTCGAACTGGCGCCAGAAAGCCTTGTCGTCCTTTGCCTTCCGGTAGGCCTGGCTAAGCTCATCGAGGACGGGCATTAAGGTTTCGGGGACGAACTGCCCGCCGTAGTCTCCGAAGTATCCCCTTTCGTCTATCATAAGCCTCTCTCCTTAAGGTAGGCGCTGAAGTTGCGCTTCATCTCACCGATGCTGTCGCCGCCGAACTTCTCAATCATGGCTTCACCTAAGACCAGAGCCAGCATGGCTTCGGCAATGACCCCGGCTCTGGGGACGGCGCAGATATCGGAACGCTCCACGCTGGCTTTCGCCGACTTGCGACTGGCGATGTCCACTGTCTCCACGGGCTCGCCGAGTGTTGAAATTGGCTTGTGGTAGACGTGGCAGATGATGTTTTTGCCGTTGCTCATGCCGCCTTCTATGCCGCCCGCATTGTTGCTCTCACGGGTGAAGCGGTTGCCCTTATAGCTGATGGGGTCCTGAAATTCGGAGCCGAACATGGCGGCGCCGGCAATAGCGTTGCCGATTTCGACCGCTTTGGCCGAGGGGATGCTCATCAATGCCTGGGCGATTTTGCCGTCGAGGCGGCGGTCGTAGTGCATAACACTGCCCAAACCTGTGGGGACGCCAGCGGCGATGACCTCGACGACACCGCCCAGGGTGTCTTTTCCGGCGGCAGCTACCTTGATTGCCTGCTTCATCTTCTCTGATGTTTCTGAATCAATACAGCGAATATCGGGGTCGGTGGTAAAGGCTTTTGCCACCTCGTCGAAGGAATAGTCGCCTTTATCCAGAGCCACCTCGCCGATGCGGACGGTGTGGCTGGCGATGGCGATAGCGAACTCGGCCAGCATTTGTTTTACCGCCGCCCCCGCCATGACCCGGCTTATCGTTTCTCGGGCGCTGGCCCTTTCCGAGATGTTCCTGATGTCGTCCTGGCCGTACTTTATGGCTCCCGCCAGGTCGGCGTGGCCGGGGCGGGGCTTGGTTACTTTTTGCGCTGGTTTATTGGTTTCCTCAAGGCTCATCTCCTCCCGCCAGTTGGCGAAGTCCATGTTCTTGACCATCAAGGCGATGGGGCTGCCCAAGGTTTTGCCGTACCTAACGCCAGCGAGGATTTCGGCCCTGTCCTCTTCGATGAGCTTTCGTCCGCCTCTACCGAAGTCGGCGTGGCGGCGCTTGAGGTCGCTATTAATGTCGGCGACTTTGAGCCTGACCCCGGCGGGCATGCCCTCGATGATGGCCAGGCAGGCGGGGCCGTGAGATTCTCCAGCGGTTAGAATGCGTAGCATGACTATCCTCCTCCCAGGGCTTTAGTCAGGGCCGACTCCATTATTTTGAGTGGGGCGGGGTGGCCGGTAAAGAGTTCGAACTGTTGGGCTGCCTGGTAGAGCAGCATCTTGTCGCCGTAGACGACGGCGCACCCCTTCACCCGGGCTTCCCGGAGCAGCCGGGTTTCTCTGGGGTTATAGACGATGTCGAAGACGGTGAGGCGCTCGTGCAGGAATTTTTGGGGAACAATGGTCTCACTGGTTTCGGGCGCCATGCCCACCGTGGTGGCGTTTATTAGTATATCGGCCTCGGCGACCAGCGAAATTCTGCTTAAATCCCCCGCGTCCTCGGCATCGAGCTTGTCCGCCAGTTGGCGGGCTTTAGCCCCGGTGCGGTTCAGAATCACAAGCTTAGCCCCCTTTTCTTTAAGCGCGGCGGCGATAGCCAGGGCGGCACCGCCGCTGCCGACGAGGACGACTCTCTTGCCGCCGAGGTCGGTGACTTCCTCTAATGCCTTGAGGGCGGCGTCGCCATCGGTGTTATAGCCGGTGAGCACGCTGTTATCGTTGACGATGGTGTTGACGGCACCGATGGCCTGGACGGTGGGGTCAACAAGATCGAGGTGTTTCAGGGCGTTGACCTTGTGGGGGGTGGTAACGCTGGCGCCCCGTATGCCGCGCTCTCTTATCTCCGCTAACGCCCGCTCGATGTCGCCGGCGGGTAGGGTAATATAGGCGTAGTTGATGTCCAGCGCTTTATAGGCGGTGTTGTGGATGAGGGGGGATAGCGAGTGCTCGACGGGGTCGCCGATGAGGCAGCAGATTTTGGTGTCGGCGATTATCTCGGCTATTGCCTCCGGTGTCTTGTTCTCGGTGTCGATGGTGATGTCGACGGCCTTTCGGTAGAGGGGTTGGCGTTCGGCCAGCGTTATTTCCAAGTCTTGGCGCTGCGTTTTGCCTTTGAGCAGCGGGCGGCTGTCATCCTCACCGATGCGCTTTGATAGGCTATTGACACTGGCGGTGAGCCAGACCAATAAGCCATTCTGCTTTAGCTTTACAATATTCTGCTCTCTAACGACCACGCCGCCGCCCGTGGCGTTGACGATATTATCGCGCTCAGCCACCTCGGTGGTTACTTCTGCTTCCAGCTCGCGGAATCTTTCCCAGCCGTGTTGAGCCACAATCTCGGAAATGCTCAGTCCCGCTCTCTGGACGATAAGCTTGTCCATCTCGATAAACTCCCGGCCCAGCTTTTGGGCTAGAATCCTGCCCACCGCTGTCTTGCCCGAACCCCTCATGCCGATAAGGACGATGTTCATGACAGTTCCTCGACCCTGGCCCCTAATTTTAGCAGGTCGCTAAAGAACCGGGGATAGGACTTGGTGACGGCTTCGGCGCCGTTGATAATGCAATCGCCATCGGCGGAGAGGGCGGCCACGCCAAGGCTCATGGCCAGGCGGTGGTCGTTGTGGGCGTCGATTTTAGCGCCTAAAGGTTTGCCGCCGTATATTACCATTGTATCACCACTGACCTCGGTTTTAACGCCCATTTTACCCAGTTCTGCCGCCGTGTCTTTGATACGGTCGCTTTCCTTAAAGCGCAGATGGGCGATGTTGGTTATCTTGGTTTTGCCGCTGGCATAGGCGGCGACCACCGCCAGGGTGGGGACAAGGTCGGGGTAGTCGCCCATGTCGATAGTAATGCCTTCGAGTGCACCAGTGCGTTGGACTCTCACCGCCTCCTTTTTATAGTCAACCGAACCGCCCATTTCGGCGAGGATGGTCAAAAGTTGTCTGTCGCCCTGTACCGAATCGGTCTTGAGGTCGGTTACGGTTACGGGACCGCCGCCGATAGCGCCCGCCGCCAGGAAATAGGCGGCGGAAGAATAGTCGCCCTCGATGCGGTAGCGGCGGGCTTTATACACCTGACCGCCTTCGACCAGAAACTCTTTATAGTCGCGGTTGACCGCCTCGACGCCGAAGGCTCTCATGGCGTCCAGGGTAATGTCAATATATGGTTTGGAATGAAGCCCACCGTCGATTCTTATTCGTAGACCTTCTTTGGTTTGAGAGGCAATCATGAGCAGGGCACTTATGGGCTGGGAGCTGGTTTCTCCGGAGAGGGTAACCTCGTTAGCCTTAAAGTCTCCGTCCTGAATCTCAAACGGGGGGCAGCCTTTAGCGCCCAGCGAGCGAGTTTGAATCCCCAGGCTCTGTAGCGCCGAGAGCAGGTCGCCCATAGGGCGCTGGCGCAGACGGCTGTCGCCGTCGAGTATAACCTTTGTTTTGCCCAAAGCCGCCAGCGGGGCTATCATCCTGATGGTGCTGCCCGAATTGCCGGCGAATATCTCTTGCTTTTCGGGGCTGATTTTGCCGCCCGTGCCGATAACTACGATGCTGTCGTCGTGCAGTTTAACGTCGGCACCCAGGGCGCGGCAGGCGTCTATGGTGTAACGGGTATCATCCGACAGCAGGGGGTTCTCGATTATGCTTTCCCCCGTTGCCAGCGAAGCCAGTATTACCGCCCGATGGGTGTAGCTCTTGGAGGGCGGGGCCGATAGCTCGCCTGTTACCGGTGACGGCGTTATCTTTACCTTCACTTTTTCTTTCCGGTCTTGATATGTTCCACCAGGGCTTCCAGCCCCAGTATATAGCTCTGTTTTTTAAGCCCGCTGATCTGCTTAATGGCTATATCGGCGATGACCGATGTTTGGCGCCATTCCTCCCGGTGCTGAATGTCCGACAGGTGCACCTCGACCACGGGCAATCCGGCGTCAACCAGGGCATCGTGAAGGGAGTAGCCGTAGTGGGTGAGGGAGGCGGGGTTGATGAGAATACCGTCGGCTCCCTCTGCTTTCCCCTGGATGAAGTCGATGATAGCGCCTTCGTGGTTGGACTGGAAGAAGCTAAGCTCGCAGCCCAGCGACTCGCTTTTCTCGATGAGCTTTTGCTCTATTGCCTGCAGGGTGTCGGAGCCGTAGTGCTCGGCGTCTCTTTTGCCCAGCATATTGAGGTTGGGACCGTTAATGACCAGTATTTTCATCGGCATAGCTCCTTTAGCACTTTTCCGACCAAGTCTTCAGCCACCGTTTGGTCGGTTATACCTTTGCCTATCCCTTTGACTAAAACCCAGTGGGTCCGGCCCAGGGTCGTTTTCTTGTCGAAGCGGATGATTTTGATTAAAGCGTCGGGGCTTACCCCGGTGCAGGCGATGGGCAGGCCGAACTTGGCTATCAGCTTTTTGACGCGCTCGATGTCGCCAGCGCCAAGATTGCCCAGGCGCTGGCTTACCATGGCGGCGGCGATTATGCCCACCGCCACCGCCTCACCGTGGCTGTGTCCCTTGAAGCCGCTGACCGCTTCCAGGGCGTGGCCGACGGTGTGGCCGAAGTTTAAGATAGCGCGCCGGCCCGTCCGTTCCGTCTCGTCGGCTTCAACTATACCCGCCTTCAGGCGGCAGCAGCGCATCACGATGTCGGTAAGCTCATCGGTATTGAAAACGCTGTCCTGCTTCTGCTCAAGAATACGGTATAGCCCCTCGTCCATGGCTATACCGTATTTGATGACCTCGGCCAGGCCGTGGCGCATCTCGATGGGGGGCAAAGATTTTAAGAGGGCGACATCGGTGATAATTGCCCTGGGCTGGTAGAAGCTGCCGACCATGTTCTTCTTGCCCTCGAAGTTGACCCCGACCTTGCCGCCGAGGCTGCTGTCCACCTGGGCGAGGAGGGTGGTGGGCAGCTGGATGTAGTCAATGCCGCGCAGGTAGCTGGCGGCGATAAAGCCGGCGGTGTCGCCGACCACGCCGCCGCCGAAGGCGCAGATTAAGCCTTTGCGGTCAACCCTGTTCGACAGGAGGAACTTATAGCCGCGCTCGACCGTGCTCATCGACTTGGCCCTTTCGCCGGTGGGCAGGGTGAAGAGGCAGACCTTCTGGCCCGTCGCCTTGAGCTGCTGGCATACATTTCGCCCGTAGAGGCGTTGGACGGTGGTGTCGGTGATGAGCGCAATGGCGGAGTAGCCGCTGAAATCGAAGTGCTCGTCGAGCTGCTCGATTATACCGTCGCCGACGGTGACCGGGCACTGCCGGCTCGTCTCCAGTTTGATGACATGGCTGGCTTTCATGGCGCTAACCTCTTTATCTCCCTGATTAATTCGTCGAACTGCTCCGGATATAAGGACTGCGCCCCGTCGGAGAGGGCGTGGGGGGGGTCGTGATGAACCTCGACCAGTAAGCCGTCGGCGCCGACGGCAATCGCACCCTTGGAGAGGGGAATGACGTAGTCTCGCCTGCCCGCGGCGTGGCTGGGGTCGACGATGATGGGCAGGTGGCTGACCTGCTTGACCGAGGGGATGGCGCTCAGGTCCAGGGTGTTGCGGGTGTTGTCGGAGAAGGTGCGTATCCCCCGCTCGCATAAGATTATCCGGCTGTTGCCCTCCGAGCTGATGTATTCCGCCGACATGAGCCATTCTTCAATGGTGGCGGCGAAGCTGCGTTTGAGCAATACCGGTTTTGAGGCGTGGCCGGCGTGGCGCAGCAGGGAGTAGTTATGCATGTTGCGGGTGCCGATTTGAATGATGTCGGCGTATTTGTCCACCAGCTCCAGGCTGCTGTCGTCGATGGCTTCGGTTATAATCAATAAGCCGGTTTCATCGCGGACCTTAGCTAGAATCTTAAGCCCCTCCTCTCCCAGCCCCTGGAAGCTGTAGGGGGAGGTGCGGGGCTTGAAGGCGCCACCGCGAAAGACCCGGGCGCCGCTTTTCTTGACCAGGCGGGCGATGGTGAGCGCCTGCTCCTCGCTTTCGACGGCGCAGGGGCCGGCCATAATTATCGGTTTGCCCCCGCCTATTTTGACGTCCCCGATGGTGATGGCGGTGGGCTGGGGGTGCGTTTCCCGGCTCACCAGCTTGTACTGCTTGGTTACCCTGACCGTCTCTTTGACGCCGTCCAGCACCAGCAGCCCGGAATCGTCGACGGGGCCGGTGTTGCCCACGATGCAGACCGCCGTGCGCTGGACGCCGGGCATGGGCACGCCGCGGTAGCCCATCCCTTCTATTTCCTTGATGACCGCTTTCACCTGGGCTTCGGTGGCGTCGTTTTTCATTACTACTAACATCTCACTATCCTCCTTTGTTGAGATAAGGCTTCAAGCCGACTTGGCCGCTTTTATAAAAGCCTTGATTTTTTCAATATCTTTAACCCCTCCGCTCTCCACTCCACTGGAGACATCGACCCCCCAGGGCTTGAGCTCGGCGACTACCCGACCCACGTTCTCGGGGTCGAGCCCGCCGGCGATAATTACCGGGTATTTAGCCGCCGCCCGGCGGGCGATTTCCCAGGCGAAGGCCTGCCCTGTGCCCCCGTATTTATCCCCGACGAGGGTGTCCAGCAGATAGATAGCGGCGCGAAAGCGCAGCTCCCTCTGGCCGCGCTTCAGGTGAGACAGGAGCCGTTCCTTGTCCCAGTCGGGGGCTATGTGGACTGCCTTTATCAACAATTTTTCCATCTGGCGACAGCAGTCCCAGCTCTCGTCGCCGCTGAGCTGCACCCAGTCAAGCCCGCAATCTATGGCTATGGCGTTGACCTCGATGGGGGGCGTGTTGACGAAGACGCCGACCACGGGTAACCCGTGCTCTTTAGCCGCCGCCGCTATCGCCTTCGCCTTTTCCTGAGTGACGCGGCGTGGGCTGGGGGCGAAGACGACGCCGATAAGGTCGGCGCCCGCCTCCGCTACTGCCCCGACGTAAGAGACATCGGTGATGCCGCAAATCTTAACCTTGGTCAAAATAGCTCCTTTATTTTGGCGGGGATGTCGCCAGCGGTAACCAGCGCCTCGCCGATTAATACCGCATCGACTTTCCACTTTTTTAGCTTTTGGATGTCCCCCCGTCCCTTTATCCCGCTTTCGCTGACGGCGAGACGCCCGGGGGGGATAGGGGGGCGGAGTCTTTTAGTAACGCTTATGTCCACCTTCATGGTCTGCAAATTGCGGTTATTAATGCCGATGAGCCGGGCGTTATATTTCAGCGCCTTCTTAAGCTCAGTCTCGTTATGCACCTCGAGCAGGCAGGACATGCCCAGCTTGTGGCTCTCGGCGACCAGGTGCTGGAGCGTGACATCGTCCAGTATCGCCACAATCAGGAGTATGGCGTCGGCACCCCAGGCGCGGGCTTCGACCACCTGATAGGGGTCGAGGATGAAGTCCTTGCGCAGTACGGGGACATGGGGGAGGGCTTTCTTTACGGATTCGAGGTCTTTGCCGCTGCCCTTAAAATAGTGCTCCTCGGTGAGCACCGATATTGCCGCTGCACCGCATTTGGCGTATGTCTTAGCCAGTGCCACGGCGTCCAAATTAGGGTTTAAGTCTCCCCGCGAGGGGGAGGCACGCTTGACCTCGGCGATGAGGCTGATGCCGTCACCGCTGAGCGCCGCCGCTAAGTCGAGGGGCGCTGGCTTCTGCTCCATAGCTGCTTCGAGTTGAGACATAGGCACAGCCTTTTGCTGCTGCTCCAGTTCTTTTTGTTTTGCGGCGACAATCTTGTCTAAAAACATTTTCCTATCCGTAACTCTGACTGAGCGTTATTAGTTTTTCCAGTTTTTCCAGCGCCTTGCCGCTGTCTATCGTCTCTATGGCTATTTCGGCGGCTTCCTTCAGTGCGGGTACGCCTTTAGCGCTGCGACTCAAGGCGATGCCGGCGGCGGCGTTCATCACCGCGGCGTCTCTTTTGGGCCCCTTTTCACCCTCCAGCACCGAGCGCAGTATTTTAGCGTTTTCCTCCGATGTCCCGCCCGCCAGTGTCTCCGTTCCAGCCTCGGCTATGCCGAAGTCCTTGGGTGAAATATCGTATTCGGTTATCTCGCCGTCACTAAGCTCCCAGACGCGCGATTTTCCCGATACCGTGATTTCGTCCATGCCGTTTAAGCCGTGGACGACCAGTGCCCGCTTTGAGCCCAGGCGCTGGAGCACCCGCGCCATCTTTTCGCCTAAGTCCGGGCCGGGTACGCCCAAGACCTGTGAGTCGGCCAATGCCGGGTTGGTGAGGGGGCCGAGGATGTTAAAGACGGTGCGCACGCCCAGCTCGCGGCGGGGGGCGGCGGCGAACTTCATCGAGGGGTGGAAGAGGGGAGCGAACATGAAGCCGATGCCGACCTTTTCAATGCAGTCTTGCACTTGGCTGGCGTCGAGCTCAATCTTCATCCTTAATGCCTCCAGGACATCGGCGCTACCGCACTGGCTGGTCATGGCGCGGTTGTTGTGCTTGGCCACCTTGATGCCCGCGCCGGCGGCGACAAAAGCGGCGGCGGTGGAGATGTTAAAGCTGCCGGAGTTATCGCCGCCCGTGCCGACGATATCTATCACTGAGTCGTTCGTCTTCACCCTCACCGACTTGGCCCGCATGACGCTGGCTAAGCCCGCAATCTCGTCGGCGCTCTCGCCCTTTATCCTTAAGGCGGTAACGAAGGCGCCGAACTGGGTGGGGGTCAGCTGGCCGGTGGTTATTTCTTCCATGACCTCGGACGCCTGCTCCATAGTCAGCGATTTGCCGTCTATTAGTAAAGCAATGGCTTCTTTAATCATGTCCTGCCTCCCCTCAAAAAATTGCTCAATAATTCCTTCCCGTTATGGGTCATGAAGGACTCGGGGTGGAACTGGACGCCTTCCACCGGGTGTTGGCGGTGGCGCATGCCCATGATGGTGTTGTCTTCCGTCCAGGCGGTTATTTCCAGGCAGTCGGGGAGGCCTTCGCGGGCGACCATCAAAGAGTGGTAACGGATGGCGGGGAAGGGGTTGGGCAGGCCAGAGAAAACGCCCGTGTCGCTGTGGTAAATGAGCGAGGACTTGCCGTGCATAATCGTCCTGGCCGGGCCGAAAAAGCCCCCGTAGCTGTGGCCGATACACTGGTGGCCCAGGCAGACGCCGAGTATGGGTAACCTGTCCCCGAAGTGCTTTATAACATCGTTGGAGATGCCGGCATTGAGGGGGGTGGAGGGGCCGGGGGAGATGACGATGCGCTCCGGGCTCATTTGCTCAATCTCCTCTAAGGTTATTTTATCATTGCGCACTACCCGCACCTCTTCGCCCAGCTCGCTCAAGTACTGGAAGAGGTTGTAGGTGAAGCTATCATAATTATCAATGATTAAAAGCATTCTATTCCTCTGAAGCCTCGGCTTCCTCGATTGCCTTGAGCAAAGCGCGGGCCTTGTTCATCGTTTCCTCATATTCCCGCGACGGCACGCTGTCATAGACGATGCCCGCGCCCGCCTGGACGTGGGCGGTGCCGTCAACCATGACGATAGTCCTGATGGTGATGGCAGTGTCCATGGCGCCGGAGAAGCTGAAGTAGCCGACGCAGCCGGCGTAAGGTCCTCGCTTGTCGGGCTCAAGCTCGGCGATGACCTCCATGGCGCGGATTTTGGGCGCGCCCGATACCGTGCCCGCGGGGAAGCAGGCGCCTAAGGCGTCAATCGGCGTCAGGTCGGGCCTTAGTTTACCGTCCACGTTGGTGACCAAATGCATGACGTGGGAGTAGCGTTCCACGTCCATAAGTTCGCTGACCTCGACCGTGCCGGGCAGGCTTACCCGGCCGATGTCGTTGCGCCCCAGGTCGACGAGCATGATGTGCTCGGCGCGCTCCTTTTCGTCGGCGCGCAATTCTTCTTCCAGCCTCTTGTCCTCACCTGGCGTCTTGCCTCTTGGCCTTGTCCCCGCCAGCGGGCGGGTGGTTACCCTGCCGTCTATGGCCCGGACCAGAATCTCCGGTGAGGAACCGATAACCTGGAAGCCCTTTAAGTCAAGGAAGAACATGTAGGGGGAGGGGTTGATGCGCCGCAGCGCTTTATAGATGTCTAAAGCTTGGGCAGTAGTGCGCCGACTGAGGCGCTGGGAGAGCACAATCTGAATGGCCTCGCCCTCGATGATGTATTCCCTGGCTTTGGCCACATTAGCCTCAAATTCAGCTCTGGTGAGGTTAGAGACGATTTCTGGGGTCCCGCTCGACTTGTGGGGGGATGGGGTGGAGTGGGGCGGCTCTAAGGGCTGTTTTAGCCTCTCCGCCAGGTCGTCTATTTTCTCCACTGCTGCATTGTAAGCGTCATCGCCGTCGGGGGGAGCCAGGCTGACGATTTTAATCTTATTATTAGCGTGGTCGAAGATGAGCAAAGTGTCCACGAGCATAAAGACCGACTCGGGCAGGGCCAGCGGGTCTGATTCGGGCGAGGGTAACTCTTCCAGGCGGCGGATTGTCTCGTAGCCGAGGTAGCCGACAGCGCCGCCGCAGAAATCGGGCAAGCCCTTTATCTCGACCAGCCTGTGCCTGGGCAGCTCTTCGGCGAGGGAATCCAAAGGATTGGTTTTATCGCTCTCCCTGGTTCTGAGCACACGGTAGGGCTCGGTGCCGATAAAGCTGTAGCCGGCCGTGCCCTGACCGCCCTCGACGCTCTCCAAGAGAAAGGCGTAGTCGCCGCGCTTTATCTTCAATAGCGCGGAGACGGGCGTTTCGCCGCCAGCGGCTATCTCGCGGTAGACGGGCACCAGTTTGCCTTGTCTTTTAAGCTTTCTATATTCTTTTAAGTCAGGATGGTACATTTTTTCTCCCTAAAAAAATAACCCCTCGCCCGATAGGGGCGAAAGGTTAATGCTTCGCGGTGCCACCCTAGTTAACCCTTCCTCCGAAGGGTCATCTCTTTTCAGGTACGGCTTCGATATTCTGGAGCGATACCCTGGGTTTTAATAACGGTACCCTTTCCGGCAAAGCCTACTCGCCCTTTTTATTAAGAATTAAGGCCTTTCGGTTTGCAGCTCCCGAGTCCATTCAACCCCTACGCCAGCGCCGGTTTTCACCTCAACCCGGCTCTCTGCTAGCCTCGCTGGGGGCCTACTAATCTCGTTCCCAGCCTTTAACGATATTTAATTAGGGGGAGTGTAGCCTATTGTCCACTTTTTGTCAAGTAGGCCAAATAATTGACTTTCAGCTGAAATAATGATATATCTAGCTCAAAGTCAGATAAGGAGGACTTAAACCATGGCTGAAAATAAAGGCAAAACAGGCACCGGCCTGGAGCCGAATGTTGCCGGCTTACTGTGCTACGTGCTGGGGTGGGTAAGCGGGCTGGTTTTTCTGCTCCTTGAGCCGAAGGACAAATTCGTGCGCTTTCACGCCATACAGTCCATAATCGTCTTTGGCGCCTTTAGTGTGGTAAACCTTGTATTGTGGATTTTGACCTGGATTCCCTTTATCTGGATACTTTTCCTTATCCTAATCTATCTCGTCGGGCTGTGTGCCCTGATTCTGTGGATAGTGCTCATGGTTAAGGCCTACAAGGGCGAAAAATATAAGCTGCCCATATCCGGGGATTTGGCCGAGAAATACGCTAAATAAGGTAGCGCGATGGCTCAAGCGAGGAGCAAAGCGAGCACCGGGCTGAAGCCCAACGTTGCCGGATTACTGTGCTACTTACTTTTATGGGTAACCGGGCTGGCATTCCTGATTCTGGAGAAGAAGGACAAGTTCGTGCGCTTTCACGCCATACAGTCGCTCATCGTCTTCGGCGCCATCAGCGTGGTCTACGCCATCCTTTTCTGGATACCGATTGTGGGCTGGGTTTTCGGCTGGATTCTCTGGGTGTTCGTTTTTGTCCTCTGGATAATACTGATGGTAAAAGCTTACCAGGGCGAGAAGATTAAGATGCCCATAGCGGGCGATTACGCCGAAAAGCATGCTTAAAGCGTGACGGTTAAGAAGGTGAAGGAGATGAAAAGAGTTATTTCATTATTGCTGGTATTGGTGGTGGTGTTGGGCTGCGTCGGGCTGGCCGCCTGTGGCGGTGGGGATGGTGGGGCGGTGCCCGATAACGGCGGTGGTGAGCCCGCCAACGGCAACGGAGACGCTAACGGGGACGGAAACGGTGGCGGAAATGGGGATGGGGAGGATTTGGGCGACATACTGGGGCACGGGACGGGTATAGACTCGGTTAGCTATACTATGGAGACGACCGGCCCCGGCATACCGACGGTGAGCATGGAGGTGTGGGTGGAGGGGAACAAGATGAGGATGGAGATGGAGGAGCAGGGGCAGGGGCAGGGGCAGCACATAATTTACCTGTCCAACTATGACACCGGCAAGGCCTACATGTACATGCCCGACCTGGACATGGCGTACGAGATGAATATCAGCCAGGTGAATCCGCCCGATTACGAAGGTGTCCAGGACATACCCTCTTATAACCCGACCATAATCGGCACCGACACCGTGGACGGCAAGGTCTGCCTGGTGGTGGAATACAGCTACGGCGGGGCGACGGTAAAGAGCTGGATATGGAAGGAGCACGGCTTCCCCATCCGTATGGAGACAACGACCTCCGAAGGCACGATTGTGGTTGTCTTTAAGAACATAGACTTCGGCGACATCAACGACAACCTGTTCGAGCTGCCGTCGGGCGTCCAGATAATGGGCTCTTAACCACAGCCGGAATTCTCTTTGTAGGGCTCCGTCTGCGCCGATAAGCCTTTATAGCTATGAGCCAATTTATCGATAAGTTGAATTCAATTGCATCCGGCGGGCTGGCGCCCATGGGCTTCCGGGTGGCGAGGGCTAAGCCCGGGCTCAAGATGGCGCTGGTGGCGCATATAGCCGAGTCTGGCGCTAAAGCAGCCGTCGCCGGCGCCGACGCGGTATTGGTGTCAATCCCCAAGGCGGGGACAAAATCCCTTAAAGCACCTAAAGCCGCGCTCGATATCCCCTGGGGCGGCTGGCTCAAAGAGGTCTCCAGTGCGGGAATAAAGCAGCTGGTGGAGGGGGGCGCCGACTTTATCGTCTTTCCTGCCGCCAGCGTCTCCCAGGCCGTACTGGAAGAGGAGAAGCCGGGCAAGATAGTGGAGGTGGAGGCGGCGCTCGATGCCGGATTATTAAAGGCAATCGACGACCTGCCCGTAGACGCGGTGCTTATCGCCGGGGGAAAGCCCTCCCTGACCTGGCAGGACCTTATGCTCTTCCGGCGTTGCGCTAATATCCTGACCAAGCCTTTGCTGGTGGCGGTGTCGCCCGATATTACCGCCAGCGAGCTTCAGGCGCTATACGAGGCCGACGTGGGTGGGGTGGTGGCGGGGGGTAAGTTAGACAAGCTGCGCCAGATGATTGACAAGCTGCCTGCCCCGAAGGCGGGTAAACGCCGCCGAACCGAGCCATTGCTGCCGCGCATAGGCGGCGAGACGGGGACTGTATCCGAGGAAGAAGAGGAAGACGAGGACTAAGGTCCGCCCTGAGCCATCTGCCAGGACTTACCCTCGGTTGTGATGGCCGGGGCGATAATTATCTCCGCTTTATGCATCTCCTTGATGTTCAGCGCGCCGCAGACACCCAGGGCGGTGCGCAGCGCGCCCACCAGGTTCTGGCTGCCGTCGGTGACCGAGGTGGGGCCGAAGAGAATCTGCTTCAATGTGGCCGTGGTGCCGACCTTTATCCTCGTCCCGCGGGGCAGGGCGGGGTGGGGGTGGGACATACCCCAGTGATAGCCAAGCCCGGGGGCTTCTTCAGCCTGGGCGAAGACGGAGCCGATCATGACGGCATCGGCGCCAGCGGCAATAGCCTTGCAGAGGTCGCCGCCGTTGCGGAAGCCGCCGTCGGTGATGATGGGCACATACCGGCCTGATTCGCGGAAGTAGTCATCCCGAGCTAAAGCGCAGTCCATGGTGGCCGTTACCTGGGGGACGCCGACGCCCAAGACCTGCCGCGTGGTGCAGGCAGCGCCGGGACCGACACCGACTAAGACCGCCGATATTCCCGTCCTCATAATCTCCAAACAGGCGTTGTAGCTGACGCAGTTGCCGACGATAACGGGCATGGACACCAGCTTGCGCAGTTTGGGGAAGATAAGCCCTTCGTAGCTCTTGGAGGTGTGGCGGGCGGTGGTTACCGTGGACTGGACGACCAGTATATCGGCGCCGGCTTCAGCGGTTACCGGAGCCAGTCGCTTGGTGTTGGCCGGGGTTACCGAGACGGCGCAGGTTACCTTCGATTTTTTAATCGCCTTAATGCGCTCACCGATAAGGTTTTCCTTAATCGGGGCGGAATAGACCTTTTGCAGCAGGGCGGTGACCTTGTCGGCGGGGGCGCGGGCGATTTCGATCAGGACTTCGTCGGGGTTATCGTAGCGGGTCTGCACGCCCTCCAGGTTGAGCACGCCCAGGCCTCCCAGTTGGCTCATCAGGGTGGCCGTCTTGACATCGACCACGCCGTCCATAGCCGCGGCCAGGATGGGTATGGAAAAGGTGATGCCTTCTATCTCGAGGTCAATGTTGGTCTGGTCGGGGTTGACGGTTATGTCTCCGGGGACGATGGCTACCTCGTCAAATCCGTATGAGCGTCGGAGTTCTCTGAATTTGGGTTTAGCCATCTCGCACCTTCTTAAACCAAAACTATAACAAAGGGGTTGAGCAAAGTCAAGGAGGTTTTTCGTCCCACCCAGCCCGCCCTAATGAGTTAAACTCCTTAACCTGGAGGCACGTTGCCCCCCACCCCGATTTTATCTATTCCCGCCCACTGCCCTTTTGAGGAAAATCCCCCTTAATCCCCCCTGTCCGCCACACAAGGCTTTGGCAGGCGGGCTTTTACAAAGGGGGAAACTAGATTCCCGTCTGCACGGGAATGACACGGGGGTAGGGCGTAACCCATATAAGAGATATATAAGGGTCTAACCCTTATAGGGTGGGCATTGGGTGGGAAAGAAAGACCTCCGCATAACAAGGTGGTGGGGGTGGGGTGGTCAAACTCCACAGTGGACTAGAACCTAGCTATGCGCTATAATAGCAAAAATCGGGCGGATAAAAACCATGCCTCTTTATATTGTGGCGACCCCGATTGGCAACCTGGAAGATATCTCCCTGCGTGCCCTGCGGACTCTGCGTGAGGTGAAGCTTATCGCTGCCGAAGATACCCGCCGTACCAAGCAACTGCTGGCGAGCTATGATATCAAGACACCGACCACCAGCTATCATGAGCGCAACAAACTGACCAAGCTGGGCTATATTCTGGATTGCTTAAGCGAGGGGGACGTGGCGCTGGTTTCGGATGCGGGTATGCCGGGCATATCCGACCCGGGGCATGAGCTTGTCGTCGCCGCCAGCGGGCGGGGCATTCCCATAATACCTATTCCCGGTGCCTCGGTGGTGGTTACGGCGCTGGCGGTTTCGGGGCTGGATACGGAGCGGTTCCGCTATATAGGCTTTCTGCCGCATAAAGGCAGCGCCCGAAAAAAACTGCTAAAATCAATTGACGCCGACCCGGCCACCATCGTCGTTCTGGAGACTCCGCACCGCCTGACGGCGGCGCTATCCGATATACTGGAGGTCCTGGGTGACCGGGAGATTGCCGTCTGCCGCGAGCTGACCAAGCTCCACGAGGAAGTCTTTCGGGGGAAGGTGAGCCAGGCGGCGGAGCACTTCGCCGAGCCCAGGGGGGAGTTTACCCTGGTCATCGCCGGACAAAAGGAGCCAGAGAAGCCGAAGCTTACCAAGGCTATCGAAAAACGACTGCAAGAGATGCGGCGGAGTGGGGTGGGGGCTAAAGAGGCGGTGGCTGGGCTGGCCGAAGAGACGGGGTTATCCAAGAAAGAATTATATCGCGCCTGGCTGAAGTCAGGCTAAAGCTTTCGGGTATGGAGGTGAGTTGACAATGCGCCGTGGTTGTACGTCTTTAGGGGATGTCCAGTGCGATGAGTGCCAGCGCCCGATACCATATCCCGAGCGCTATATGGTTATCGACGAGGAAGGCACGATGTCGCGCATCTGTGTCGATTGCTGTTTGAGCAAGGGCTACGCTCGCTATACCGAGGACAAGGGGCAGCAGGTCTTGACCTTTTTCCCGGAGAGGGCCGAGTCTTTACAAGAGAATCAGAATGACTGAAAAAATCCTGGTTGCCGTCGCCTGGCCTTACGCCAACGGCTCGTTGCACCTGGGGCAGATTGCCGGTGCCTACCTGCCCGCGGACATATTCGCCCGCTACCACCGCCTCAAGGGGAACGATGTATTGATGGTTTCGGGTTCGGACCAGCACGGTACGCCCATAACCATTAAGGCGGAGCAGGAGGGGAAAAAGCCCGCCGATATTGCCGGCCGCTATCACCGCGAGTTCCTCGAATCCTGGCAAAAATTGGGCATCTCCTTCGACCTCTTCACCACCACGGGCACGGCCAACCACGCCGAAGTGACCCAGGATATGTTTCTTACCCTGCTCGAAAAAGGCTATATCTATAAAGCCAGGGTCTCGCAGCCCTACTGCCCGCAGTGTCAGCGCTTTCTGCCCGACCGCTATATCGAGGGCACCTGCCCCTTTTGCGGCTCTACCGCTGCCCGGGGCGACCAGTGCGACGACTGCGGCAAGCCGATGAACCCCGCCGAGCTGCTCAACCCCCGCTGCCGCTTGTGCGCCGCCGCCCCCTACTTCGAGGACTCGGAGCACTTTTTCCTCAGGCTTTCCGCCTTCCAGGAAAAGCTGCTTAAATGGGTGAAGCCGAAGAGCCACTGGCGGCAGAACGTGCTCAACTTTACCACCCGCTACCTCAAGGACGGGCTTAAAGACCGCGCCATCACCCGCGACATCGACTGGGGGGTGCCCGTGCCGCTCGAGGGCTACGAGAAAAAGCGCATCTACGTCTGGTTCGAGGCGGTTATCGGCTACCTATCGGCGTCCAAAGAATGGGCGAAATCCAACGGAGACGGGGAGGGGTGGCGTCCCTTCTGGCAGGATGATAAAGCCAAGAGCTATTACTTCATCGGCAAGGATAACATTCCCTTCCACACCATAATCTGGCCGATGATGCTGATGGGCTACGGGGGGCTGAATCTGCCCTACGACGTGCCCGCCAACGAGTTTTTGACCATCGAGGGTAAAAAGCTTTCCACGAGCCGTAACTGGGCGGTCTGGCTGCCCGATTATTTAGCCCGATACGCGCCCGACCCGCTGCGCTACCTCTTATCAATAAATATGCCCGAGACCAGCGATACCGACTTTTCCTGGCGGGAGTTCTTCCGCCGCAACAACGACGAGCTGGTAGCCACCTACGGCAACCTGGTCAACCGGGTGCTTACCTTTGTCTACCGCAATTTCGACGGCTGTGTGCCCGAGCCCGGTGAGCTGGATGAGCCGAGTCGGAAACTTATGGCTCAAGCCGAGGAAACGCTCAACAACGTCGGCGACTTTATTGCTCAGTGCCGCTTCAAGCAGGGTATGATGGCGGCTATGTCCTTGGCGCAGGAAGCCAACCGCTACCTCGACGACAAGTCGCCCTGGAAGATAATAAAAGAGGATAAGCAGGCTGCTGCTGATTCGCTATATGTGGCGCTGGGTGTTATCTCGGCGCTTAAAGTCATGCTCTCCCCCTTCCTGCCCTTCAGCTCGCAAAAATTGCATCAGATGATGGGCTTCGATGGCACCATCGAGGACGATGGCTGGAAGCTGCGCCTGCCGACGGGAGGGCAGAAGCTGGGCGAACCCGAGCCTCTTTTCGTCAAGCTCGACGAAAAACTCATCGAGGAAGAGACGGCGCGACTGGGGCGGGTCTGATGCTGATAGATTCGCACGCCCATATCGATTTAGCCACCTTCGATAGAGACCGCGAGCAGGTGTTCGCCCGCGCCCGACAGGGTGGCATCAGAGCGATAATCAATGTGGGGCTGGACGCAGAGTCGAGCCGTGCCTCTCTTGAGATGGCCAAGCAGTACGACGACGTTTTCAGCACCGTCGGTTTTCACCCTCACGAGGCGGACAAGATGAGCGACGGCGACCTTAAAGTCCTGGCCGAGCTTGCCCAAGATGATAGGGTGGTGGCGGTGGGCGAAATCGGGCTCGATTTCTACCGTAATCTTTCCGCGCGCAAGAGTCAGGAAGAGGCATTCAGGAAGCAGCTCGACCTGGCCGTGGAACTGGGATTACCGGTGGTGGTGCACTGCCGCCAGGCCCATAGAGAGGTCTTTAAGATACTGAGCGCGTGGGTGAAGTCGACGCTTTCGGCGGGGAGGCGGCGGCGGGGAGTTATGCACTGCTTCAGCGGGGATATCGAACTGGCGCAGAAATATATTGATATCGGCTTTTACATCTCGCTGGCGGGTTCGGTGACCTACCCCTCGGCGGGGGAGCTGGTGCAGGTAACCCGAGAGATATCGCTGGACAGGCTGCTGCTGGAGACGGACGCGCCTTTTTTGGCGCCGCAGGCCTACCGGGGGAAGCGCAATGAGCCTGCCTACGTCGCCCTTATCGCCGAGAAAGTGGCCCAGGTCAGGGGAGTGCCTCGAGAGGTGGTGGCGGAGGCGGCGGCCAAGAACACGATAAGCCTGTTCCGACTGCCCATCAGATAAAGGAGAGAGGGTTGGAGCTGGAAGAGATCTATCAACTGGTGGAAGAGGACCTGGCTAGAGTAAGGCGCCAGCTAGAATCGGTAACCGAGGTCGATTCCCCGCATCTCGCCGAGTTGCTGCAACATATATTGGGGGGAGGCAAGGGCATAAGGCCCGCGCTGACCCTGCTGGCGGGAAAGTTCTACAACTACAACTTCGACCTGCTGCTGCCCATGGCTACCGGCATCGAGTTGTTGCACACCGCTACCCTGGTGCACGACGACGCCATCGATAAGTCGGCGGTGCGGCGGGGGCGGCCGACGGTTAACGAGGTGTGGGGGGAGGAGCGGGCGGTGCTGCTGGGGGACTATGTGTTCGCCAGGGCGGGGGAGTTCGCCGCCGACACCGGCAACCTGAGGGTGATAATACTCTTCAGTCAGACGTTGCAGACCATAACCAGCGGCGAGATCGTGCAGACCAACGACGCTTTTAAGCTGGAGCAGACCCGCCAGCACTACCTGGATAGAATCGCCAGCAAGACCGCCTCGCTGTTTTCGCTGGCTACCATTTCGGGGGCTATATTGAGCCAGGCACCCGAAGATTCGATAAAGATTTTGTATGACTACGGCTTTAAGCTGGGCGTCGCTTTTCAGATTGTGGACGATATCCTCGATTTCGTGGGCACCGAGGAGGAGATGGGCAAGCCCATCGGCTCCGACCTCTCGCAGGGGACGCTGACCCTGCCCGCCATGCTGCTGCTGGAGCAGTACCCCGACGACAACCCGGTAAAGGAATTGTTCCGTAATCCCGATATGCCCGAAAAGGATAAGCGGGATAGAATCAGGCGGGCGATAGAGCTGGTGGGGCATTCGCCTATCGTCAAGCAGTGTTACGAGCTCGCCTCGGGCTATTGCGAAAAAGCCTGCCGCGACCTGGGGAAGCTGCCGGCTAAGCCCAGCCGTCAGGCATTAAGGGAATTAGCTGACCTGGTGATAAGCCGCAAGAAGTAGGGAGACGCTCGTCTCCCCGTTTATTCCCCTTCGATACGGGTGCTGCCGTCGCTGTAGCTTTCCTTTTTGCGGGTGGGCAGAATCTCCTTGAAGCGGTCTACGGCGTATTGGGCGGCGGCGAAGCCTTCCTGGCGGTGGGCAGCGGCGATAGCGACCAGGAAGTTGATGTCGCCCACCTCAAGCTTGCCGATGCGGTGGCAGATGGCGATACCCTCCAGCGGCCATTTTTGCCTGATTTCGGCGGCTATCTTCTCCAATTCGGCTTTGGCTGTGCCTTTGGGGTCGGCATATTCCACGGAGACGACCTGCTTGCCGTGGGAGTTATTGCGAATTAAGCCGACATAGACCGCCACGCAGCCGCTACCGGGGGTCTTGACCCTGTTGACGACAACTTCAGGGGAGATGGGCTTGACTGTAATCTCAATCACGGTTTTTCCCTATGAGGATGCCGGCGCCTGTTTGGGGATAATCTGGGCCGGAGCCGTTTTCTTGGGGGCCGTTTTAGCCTTTGCCTTGGGCGGCTCGGCGACGGGTTGGGTGGCAGGTCGAGCCTTGGGCTTGACCGATAGGGGTTCGGTGAAAGCCAGTTCCAGCTCTTCGCCCTCTAGGGTTTCCTGGACGATGATTTTTTCGGCGATATGGACCAGCCGCTTCTTATTCTTGGTGAGCAGGCGCCTGGCTTCGCCGTGGGCGTTCTGGATGATGCTATAGACCTCTTCGTCGATTTCCTGGGCGACCTTCTCGCTGTAGTCGCGCTGCTCCGAGATTTCGCGTCCTAAAAAGACCATTTCCTCTTTGCGCCCGAAGGTGCGGGGGCCGAGCTTTTCGCTCATCCCGTAGGAGGTCACCATCTTATGCGCCAGCTTGGTGGCTTCTTCGAGGTCGCTCTGGGCGCCCGTGGTCGTTTCCTTGAATATCAATTCCTCGGCGGTCTGTCCCGCCAGCAGGGTGGCAATCATGTCCTTGAACTGGGAGCTGGTCATCAGGTAGCGGTCTTCGGTGGGCAGGAGACGGGTGTAACCGCCCATCATGCCCCGCGCCACGATGGAGACCTTATGCACCGGGTCGGCGTTGGGCAAAAGCTTGGCTACCAGGGCGTGCCCCGCCTCGTGGTAGGCGCTGATTTCCTTTTCCTTGGGGCTGATGCGGCGGCTCTTGCGTTCGGGGCCGGCCATCACGCGGTCGATCGATTCTTCCAGTTCCTTCATCTTGATGACCTTCTGGCCGCGGCGAGCCGCCAGGATGGCGCCTTCGTTGACCAGGTTAGCCAGGTCGGCGCCGCTGAAGCCCGCCGTCTGTTTAGCCAGCACCTCTAAATCGACCTCGTCGGCCAGGGGCTTGCCCTTGGTGTGAACCTTGAGAATTGCCGTCCGTCCGTTGATGTCGGGGCGGTCTAGAATCACCCTTCGGTCGAAGCGGCCGGGACGGAGGAGGGCGGGGTCCAGTATATCGGGGCGGTTGGTCGCCGCCAGAATAATAACGCTGGTGTTGGTGTCGAAGCCGTCCATTTCCACCAGAATCTGGTTGAGGGTCTGCTCCCTTTCGTCATGGCCGCCGCCTAAGCCCGCGCCGCGGTGGCGGCCGACGGCGTCAATCTCGTCGATAAAGATGATGCAGGGGGTGTTGCGCTTGGCCTGGTCGAAGAGGTCACGCACCCTTGAAGCACCGACGCCGACGAACATCTCGACGAATTCACTGCCGCTGATGGAGAAGAAGGGGACGCCGGCTTCGCCGGCTATCGCTCTGGCCAATAGCGTCTTGCCCGTGCCGGGGGGGCCGATAAGCAAAATGCCCTTGGGGATGCGCGCCCCCAGGCTCTGGAATTTTTCCCGCGACTTGAGGAAGTCGACCACTTCGTGCAGTTCCTGTTTGGCTTCTTCCACGCCGGCGACATCGTCGAAGGTAACGGTGGGCGTGCTGCCCTGCATGAGGCGGGCGCGGCTGCGCCCGAAGTTCATCGCCTGGCTGTTAGCCCCCCGCGCCGAACGGAATAAGAAGAAGAAGAGGGCGCCGAAGAGGATGAGGGGGAGGAAGCCGATGAGCAGACTGCCCCAGTCGAAGCCGGCAGGCTTGACCTCGTAATCCACGCCTTCGAGATTTAAGCCTAGCTCTTGAAGCTCGACCAGGGTGAGGTTGCCGATGGCGGTTTTTAGCTCGCTGCCGTCGCGGGTGGTGATGAGCAGCTCTTCGTTGTCCACGGTAATGGCGGCTATCTCACCGTCCTGCGACATGGCTATAACCTGCTCCAGGCCGACTTCGGTCGGCTTGGGCGATGTCGGGAAGAGCTGGTAGAGGAGGACGACCGCCGCCACCAGAATGATGATGTATATTAAGCTGTTGCGCATCCAGTTCGATTTCATCATTAGACTCGTAACTTATATTATAACAGAAGGCGATGTCAATAGGAAAATCGGGTTGTTTAGAGGCGGTGGTAGCTTTCCTGGAGGAGGAGGGCGTCTTCTTCCAGGCTGGGGCTTTCGCAGATTACCAGTCCTTTAGCCCCGTAGTCCTTGAGCGCCTGGAGGAGTTCTCCATAGCGCAGGTCGGAGTCAGAGAGGTTGAGGTGTTTTCGCTCCCCCTTCTTGCCGTAGGCGATACCGGAGACGTGGATATGCATGTTGGCTATTGCCTGTTCCCCCAGGCCGTTTTTTATCTGCTCCAGTACGGCGACGAACTCGGGGTAGGAGTTGGCCTGCCCGCTGCGGGCGTGCCAGTGGGCGAAGTCCATGCAGATACCGACCCCATCCAGCTCGTTGCACAGGTTTATGATTTCGTCGATATCGCCGAACTGGCTGGTCTTGCCCATGACCTCGGGCCTGACCCAGACCCTGTTTTCTTCTTTTTTGAGCTGGTTCATAACCTCGGCCAGGTTCTTCTTGACCGCCTGATAGGCTTTTCCCGGAGGGTCGCCAAGGTAGAAAGCGGCGTGGAAGACGATGCTCTCGGCACCGCAAAGGGCGCCGATGCGGGCGGTCTGGATTATTCTTTCCTGGCTGGCGACTATTTTTTCCGGCTCGCGGGCGTTGAGGTTGATGTAGTAGGGGCCGTGAGCCGAGAGCCTGACGCCTTCGCTTTGGGCCGTTTCCGCCACCAGGCGGGCGCTGTTTTCGGCCATCCTGACGCCGTAGACGAACTCGAGTTCCATGCAGCCTAATCCAAGCTCGGCGATGCGCTTGATGCCGTCTATGGCCGTCCGGGTCTTGGCGGTGTGGGGGGTGCCGCCCGTGCCGAAGAGCAGTTTTTCCATTTTGCCTCTCTACGAGTGGTTAACATAATTATAGCATACTCTCGTTAGGGGGTGTCCCTGCCACCCCACCTTGCTTTGCGTACGTATTTCTGACCCAACCCGCCCGCCCTAATGAGATAAACTCCTTAACCTGGGGGGTGGTGAGAAAAGATATAAGACGGGGGGTGGTATGCTATAATATTATTGAGTATGGAGGCTGACTTCTGGAATCGTTAGAAGTGGCGCGCCAGGCGGTTGAGGCTGCTGCCGACAAGCAGGCGATTGACATTGTTTTGCTCGACACCCGCGAGGTTTGCAGCTTCGCCGACTATTTCGTGATATGCAGCGGCGATTCCGAGAGGCAGCTAACCACCATCTACGACGAGGTGAGGCACCGACTAAAGCACGAAGGTATCACCCCTCACCACCGCGAGGGGACGATAGATTCGGGGTGGCTGCTGTTGGACTTCGGCGATGTTATCATCCACATCTTTGCCCCCGTTGAGCGCGATTACTACCAGCTCGACGAGCTCTGGGAACAGGCGAAACCGGTGCTGCGGATTCAGTAACCGAAGATTTCATCGGGGTGGAAGAAGAGGCTTATTTCTATTTCGGCGTTGTCGGGCGAGTCCGAGCCGTGGACGCTATTGCGCTCCAGGCTTTCCCCGAAATCAGCCCGTATCGTGCCCTTTTCCGCCTTGGCCGGGTCGGTGGCGCCCATCGCCTTCCTAATGGTTTCTACGGCGTTCTTGCCCTCGAAGACGCAGGCGACGATGGGGGCGGAGGTGATATAGTTGACCAGGTCGTCGTAGAAGGGCTTGTCCTTGTGGACGGCGTAGTGCTTGCGGGCTAAAGCCTTATCGGCGTGGAGCATCTTGGCCGCCACCAGCTTTAAGCCCAGCTTTTGCAGGCGGGCGATGATAGCTCCCGCCAGTTCTCTTTTCATGGCGTCGGGTTTGACCAGGACTAAAGAACGTTCCATCTTATCACCCTTACCCCCTTAATTTTTGGGATTCTCAGGCAGGGTGGGGTGCGCTTTGTTGTCCCACTCACCACCCCACTCTGTTGGCAAACGTCTTTCTGACCCGCCCTGCCCACCCTTAGAGGGTATTCTTCCTCTTAGACTCCCCCTGATATATCCGCGGGCTTTCGTCTCACTTAGACTTTCTCATAGAGGATACTAGGTTAGGGTGGTTTTTGGCAACTCTGATTAGGGGGAACGAATTAATCTTTCTAAGTCTTTAACAGTAACCGCCTCCAGCGTGTCCACGATGAGGTCGGCTTCCTTGAGCTTTTCTCTAGGGTGGGTGCTGGTGATGGCAACGCAGTACATACCCGCCCTCTTGGCTGCCTTTACCCCCGCCACCGCGTCCTCGACGACAATGCAGTTTTTGGGCTCGGCTCCCAGTCTACGAGCCGCTAAAAGAAAGACCTGGGGGTTGGGCTTGCCCTCGGTGACGTCGTGGCCGGTGATAATTACCTCGAAGTATTTTTCTATGCCCAGGCTGCTGATGATGAGGTGGATGTTTTCTATCACCGTCGAAGAGGCGATGGCCATCTTGATGCCGTTTTCGTCGAGGGCTTTGAGCAGGTCGAGGGCACCGGGGAGGGGTTTTATGTCTTTGCCGATGATGCGGCGGAAGGTGGCTTCTTTTTCCCGGGCAATGGCTTCTATCTCTTCAGGGGTCGTTTGCTCGCCGAGGACGTTTCTGATAATAGCGTCGTTCCTGATGCCAAAGCCGCGCATGAAGTCTTCCTCGGTGAATTTGATGCCCCGCTTGGCGAAGGTTTCCCGCCAGGCGAGGAGGTGGTGAGGGGCGGTGTCGGCGAGCACTCCGTCCATATCCCAGATGACGGCGGCGATTTCAGGCATTGACCCTCAACTCCTCTCCGCCATAAAGATATACATGGTGGCCGTGCTCTCGGCGACCAGGGTATCGTCGGCGAGCTTTAGTTCCGCCTTAGTCTCCACCAGCCGTCTCGTCTTCTTGGTCACGGAGCCGGTTACGGTGAGCGGCTCATCTATGGGCAGGGGGCGCTTGAAGCGGGTCTGCATCCTGGCGGTGAGGCTGTTGACCCCGCTGTATAAAGCGGCGTAGCTCATCGCCTCGTCGAGGAGACAGCTCATAATGCCGCCGTGCACCAGCCCCGCCCAGCCCTGGTGATATTCACCGGGGGTGAACTTGGCCTTGACCTCCTGGCCGTCCCAGTCGAATTTGAGTTTGAGGCCGATGGGATTTTTCTGCCCGCAGGCGAAGCACTTGTCGGATTCTTTTACCGTATCAATCGATGTTTGAGGCCAGTGCGTCATTTCGAGCCTCCGTTAGTGTATTTCTGGCGGCGTTTGGGCTTGGTGATGGCGGGCCGCCGCAGATAGATGGGTTGAAGGGTGGCGGGGTCGTCGTAGTCGCCCGCGTCAATGCGGGGCTTGGCCAGCTCAATCAATGAGACGGCCGAGCGCATCTGGTCGGGGGCGATGACGGCCTTTTCTTTGAGTTTTTCTTTTAGCTGGCGGGCGATGGTAGCTACGTATTCCCCGCAGAATATCGTCTTTTCGGTGATTTCGGCGCTTAAAGCGTCGACGGTGGTGATGTGTTCCGGGGTAAGCTTATGCCATTCATTATCCTTTTTCCGGTAGAGGGCGGCGGCAATCTCGCCCCGGCCCGCGTTAAAGATAGGACATATCGGTAAGCCCGTTTCGGCGTGGCGGTAGGCTTCCATCTCCAGGCTGCTGATGCCGATGATGGGGACGCCCAGACTAAAGGCCAGGCCCTTAGCCGTGCTCAAGCCCACGCGCAGCCCGTTAAAGCTGCCGGGACCCTTAGCCACGATAATATAACTGGTATCCTTCAGGCCGACCTTAGCCTCGTCCAGAAGCCGGGTGAGGCGGGGCAAAAGCTCGACGCTGTGGTTTTGCCCGCAGCGCCAGCTCACATCGGCCAGCACCTTGCCGTCCCGGGCTAAAGCCAGGCTGGCGGTATCGGTTGAGCTGTCTATAGCTACTAGCATTATTTCAGTTGCGCCACCATTTCGCGGTAGCGTTTGCCCGACGGTTTGAGTTCGAGACGGCGCTCGCTATCGGCGACATATTCCATTTCGATGAGCAGGTTTTCGGCGGGTAGCAGGCTCAACGCCTTTTCCGCCCACTCCACCACCGAGACGCCTTTGCCGTAAAAGTATTCGTCCAGGCCCAGCTCGGCAATCTCCGCCAGGTTTTCCAGGCGGTAGAAGTCCACATGATACAACGGCAGCCGGCCGTAGAGCTCCCTGACCAGCACGAACGAGGGGCTGACGGCATATTCATCGATATCCAGCCCCCAGGCGATGCCCTGGGTGAGGCAGGTCTTGCCCGCCCCCAGCTTCCCCACCAGCAAAATGACATCACCGGGCCGGGCTATCTTGCCGAGGCGTTTGCCGAACTCCTGCGTCTGCTCAGGGCTGCGGGTGATTAGCTCTAATGAGTCCATCGCTGGCTAAAAGTGCTCCCAACCCGACTTTGCCAGCTTAAAGGGCTTGCCCTCTTTATCGACCAGGCTTACGCCCTTACCATCGGTGATTTCACCGATAACCGTTACCGGGCGGGAAGCTGCCTTTTTTACCTTGTCTACGATTTCAGCCCCAGCGGTGAATAAAAGCTCGTAGTCTTCGCCGCCACTCAAAGCTAATTCCAGTGCTCCTTCGCTGAACGCGGCTTTAACCGCAGGCTCGACGGGGACACGCTCGACCTCGAGGCGGGCGCCGACCCGGCTGGCTTTGCAGATTTGATTAAGGTCGGCAACCAACCCGTCGCTGATGTCTATGGCTGTCTTTACCCCCTGTTCGACCAGGAGTAGCCCCTCGGCGATGCGGGGGGTGGGGTGGAGAAAGGCGTTTTTGAGGTGGCTTTCGGCTTCGGGGTCGAGATTACGCCGGCTCTTCAACACCTCCATGCCGGCCGCGGCGGCACCCAGCTTGCCGGTGACGGCTACTACCTCTCCTGCCTTCGCCGAGGAACGCGTTAGTATCTTTTTGGTCGGGCTGTTGCCTAGAATCGTTACGGCGATGGCGACCAGCGGGGCGCGGCTTATATCGCCGCCGACGATGGTCACGCCGTACTGTTTAGCCAGTTTGAGCATGCTGGTGTAGAGGGCGGTGACATTATCGACTTCGGTATCATCGGGGAGGGAGAGCGCTACCAGGGCGTAGCGGGGAATGCCGCCCATAGCGGCAATATCGCTTATGTTTACCGCCAGCGCCTTCCAGCCTACATCTTGCCAGGGGGTTGTTTCCGGGGTGAAGTGGACGCCCTCAATGAAGGAATCGACGCTGGCCAGCTGTATCGAGTCGTCGCCCTGCCAGGCGGCGGCATCGTCGCCGATGCCGATGAGCATCCGCTCGTCGCCCCCGCCCGCCATTTTAGCCAGGAGGTCGATGAGCCCGAATTCGCCTAACTCCGAGACCTTCACGGCAAAATTATAGCACGGCTGTATTTGGGGTCACAAGGGAGGGGGCTTTTCGTCCCACCCAATACCCACCCTACAGAGGTGTAACCTCTATATACTTCTCTCCCCACCCCACCTTGGCTAACGTGCGTTTTCTGTCCCAACCCAGCTCGAAGAGTCTTCGACCCGCCCTAATGAGTTAAACTCCTTAATCTGGGGGATACGCCGCCCTGCCACCTAGGGTTTTTCTTCCCACCTAAAACCCACCCTATAAGGGTGGTACCCCTTATATATCCTCCTTTAGGGTTGTGCCCCACCCCGATTTTATCTATTCCCGCCCGCCGCCCTTTTAAGGAATTAAGAGGGGTTACACCCCCCTTAAACACCCCATTGGGTTGAGAACTCAAAAGGGTTGCCAGCTCTATAATATTTTGGGGGGAGTTGAAGAGGGGGCTCCGCCCCCTCTTCTTAAAAGACCTTTGTGGGCGGGTTGGTGTGGGAAAAATGACTTGGGGGGTGGGGGAAAACGAAGAGGCAGGCGCTTTTTATAGCGTCTGCCTCTGTTCTTGTCGGTTGTTAGCGGGAGTTAGGCGGTCTTCTTGGTTAAGGCTTCCCGGCGGGCGGCCAGCTTAGCCAGCTTGCGCTGGGTGGCTTCTTCCATGTTCTGCCCGAACTCGCAGGTCTCGCACTGGAAGAGGCGGGTGCAGAGCCTGTAGGCGACATTGCCCTTGAGGGCATAGCGGCAAACTCTCCGGCTGCCCGGTAGTTCCTTGAATTTCTCCAGGGCGGCATCAAGCTCCGCCGTGTCCCCCTTAGCCATCTTCTCCTGCATCTCCTGGTCGAACTCGCAGGTTAGGCAGTCGTAGTTGTTGGTGCAGATGCGCTGGGAGACCATACCGAGCTTCATCCAGACGCATTCCTTGGGTTTGACCGCTTCGGCAGCGGCTTCCCCTTCAGCCGTTAGCTCGACCGCGGGCTGGGCGATTGCCTCTTTGGTCTTCCGTATCCAGATCCGTGTCTCGATGCTGCCTGGAGCCGTCCGGAGGACAGCCTCGAATTCGGCTAGAGCTTCCTCGTAGTGGCCCTTCTCGGAGAGAGCCTGTCCCCACTTGAGGTGGTCTTGAATTTCTTCCGGAGCTACGGCAATCATCTCTTCCCCTGCCGTCGGTTTGGCTAGAACCCTTTCTTTCTCCGTCCTTGTCTTCATTTTCTTGCCTCCTTGTCTGGTTTCTCTCTCATCCTCTTATAGCTTACCCTATCGCCCCTCGGCTGCCATCGGTTATAAGGCTTATTTGGGACTGCCGGAAATGCTTAATCTGAGGGGCTTTTTTAATAAGCATTTTGTACTATTGAATTTATTGAAGTGGGGGGTAAGGTGGTTTATAATGGCGGTGGAAGCGATTCGTGAGGGGGGCATGGAAAAGATTAAGGTTTTGCTCGCCGAGGACCACGTGATGGTACGCGAGGGCACCCGCGAGTTTTTGCAGCGTGAACCGGATATGGAGGTGGTGGGGGAGGCCGGTGATGGCGAAGAGGCAGTCAGGTTGGCCAAAGAGCTTAAGCCGGACGTGGTGGTGATGGATATCGCCATGCCCAAGCTCAACGGGGTGGAGGCTACCAAGCAGATAAAGAAGCTTCACCCTTCCATAGCCGTGCTGATACTGACCGCCTACGACTACGACCAGTATATTTTTGCCCTTCTGGAGGCGGGGGCGGCCGGCTATCTGCTCAAAGGGGTAAAGGTACGCGAGCTGATTGACGCCATCAGGGCGGTCTATGCCGGTGAGTCGGTGCTGCACCCCGTCGTCGCCCGTCGGGTGGTAGACCGCATGATATCCCCCAAGAGCGCCGAGACCCCGGCCATCGAGCCTCTTAGCGAGCGCGAGATGGAGGTATTGAAGTTAGCCGCCACCGGCGTGAGCAATAAGGATATCGCCCAGCAGCTTTTCCTCAGTCCGCGCACGGTACAGGTGCACCTGGGGAACATCTTCAATAAGCTGGGGGTGGCTTCGCGCACGGAAGCGGTTTTATACGCGTTGCGAAAGGGCTGGCTCAGCCTGGACGATCTGCCCTGAGTTTCTGAACCAGTCGGGGGTCGTAGATATGTCTCCCTTAAGTCGGGCGTCAAGGGTTATGGCTAACCACCAGTTCTGGCTGGTGGTAGTCATGTTTGCCTTGGGCGTAATCCTGCACTACCCGCAGCAGATACTGGGCACGGATTCGTCTTCGCTGCTTTCCTCCCTGGGGCTGACCCGTCACGCCGTGGAGCGGGTCTTCCTGCTGCTGCCGATAAGCTACGTGGGCCTCGTCTTCGGGCTGAAGGCGGGGCTGGTCAGCCTGGGGGTGGCGCTGGCTATTATGCTGCCCCGAGCTATCTGGCTTTCCTCAAGCCCGCCCGACGCCTTCTTCGAGATCGGGGGGGTTATCGTTATCGGCGGGCTGGTCAATCTGTGGTTCCACTTCCACCGCCGCGATATCGCCCGCCGCAAGAGCGCCGAGGGGATGCTGACCAAGATTATCGACGGCTCTTCTATCCCGGCCTTTGTGCTCGACAAGCGACACCAGGTCACCCACTGGAACACGGCGCTGGAGTCACTTTCGGCGGTAAAGAAGGGGGAGATAATCGGGACGGACGAGCAGTGGCGGGCGTTTTACCCGGCGAAGAGGCCGGTTATGGCCGATTTAATCGTGGACGGGGCTACGGCGACCAGGATAGCCGCCCACTATCGGGGTAAATACAAAAAATCCGACCTCATCGAGGGTGCCTATGAAGCCGAGGACTGGTTTCCCAAGATGGGCAGGGGAGGGCGGTGGCTTCACTTTACGGCCAGTCCAATAAAGAATAACAGCGGTGAAATCATCGGGGCGATAGAGACCTTAGAGGACGTCACCGAGCGCAAGAACGCCGAGGAGAGCCTGCGCAACCATTTGCAGGAGATTACCCGCGCCCAGGAGGAAGAGCGGCGGCGTATCGCCCGGGAGCTTCATGATGAAACCGCCCAGGACCTGGTAATCCTGCTGCGCCAGGTGGACGAGCTGATGCTCGTCGCCGATAACCTGTCGGTTGAGAATGGCGCCCTTCTGGAGGGGTTGCGGCAGAAAACCAGCGATATACTGGACGGGGTTCACCGCTTCAGCCAGGACCTGAGGCCGTCGGTGCTGGACGACCTGGGTCTGCTGCCGGCGCTGGAGTGGCTCGCCGCCGACCTGACCGGGCACTTCGGCATAGCGGTAGAGATGAAGGTGGAGGGCTCGGTGCGCCGCCTTCCCCCTGAGGTGGAGCTGGTGGTGTTCCGTATCGCCCAGGAGTCGTTAAGGAATGTTTGGAAGCACTCGGGGACATCCAAGGCGCGCGTCACGCTGAAGTTCGGCGACGACAAAGCCGTCCTGACGGTGGAGGACGAGGGCAAGGGCTTTAAGCTGCCGAAAAAGATGGCCGACCTGACCGTGGCCGGTAAACTGGGACTGACCGGTATGCAGGAGAGGGCCCAGCTCGTCGGGGGAAAGCTGAGTTTACAGTCCGCGCCAGGCAAGGGAACGACGGTGATTCTGGAGTTTCCAGTCTGGGCTAACCTGTGGCTCTGGTCATAGCGTAAAAAAACTGGTATATTAGTGGTTGTATATGCGTTGCGCTATTATTGCCGACATTCATGCCAATCTGGCAGCTCTTACGGCGGTACTGGTCGATGTTAAGGAGCGGGGGGGTGTGGAGGAGATATGGTGTTTGGGGGATGTCGTGGGTTACGGCCCCGACCCGCACGATTGCATCGAGCTTTTGCGCCAGACCAAGCACGTCTGCGTGGCCGGCAACCACGACCTGGCGGCGGTGGGGCAGATAGATAACACCGAGTTTAACCCCGACGCTGTCGCCGCTTCAGAGTGGACGACGGAGCAGTTGACTTCGCGGGACGTGGATTACATCAAGAAACTGCCGAGGGTTATCCACAAGGGCGATTTTACGCTGGTGCACGGCAGCCCCAGAGAGCCTATCTGGGAGTACGTGCTTTCCATCAGCGGCGCCAGGGAGAACTTCGCCCACTTCAATACCCAATTTTGCCTGCTGGGGCATACCCATGTGCCCGCCGCCTTTAGCTACGACGAGGGGGGCGCCTGTTCCTTCCGCCAGTTTAATCCGGAGAAGGAGCTGGTGCCGAATAAAGCGCGTTTGATTATAAACCCGGGGGCGGTGGGGCAGCCGCGGGACGGCGACCCCAGAGCCAGCTACGCCATCTACGACAGCGATAAGCAGAAGTTCTGGCTCTACCGCGTCAGCTACGACGTGACCGCCACCCAGGCTAGGATGGTGGAGAAAAAGCTGCCCATGCGCCTGGTGGCCCGTCTCAGCCACGGGGTTTAAGCCTGTTCACCTTCAATTGTTGACACGGGATAGGCTCAGACGATAAACTTATTTGTTGCATTCCCCCGTTTTTCAGGCTGTTATAGTCTCTAGCGAGGAGGTGATAGCTCGAAGGTTAAGAGTTGAATTTCGCCCCTCGCATTTTATTATTCGTAGAGGGAGGAGATAAGTTAGATGGCAAAAATACCGGACAAGATTGAAACCTGGCAGATGGTAGAAGGGGGCAAGCTGGCCAGGACCAGCATCGACGTCCCCGAAATCAAGCCCGGCGAGGTGCTGGTGGAGATTGCCGGCTGTGGCGTCTGCCATACCGACCTGGGCTATTTTTACGACGGCGTGCCCACGGTGTGCAAACCGCCGCTGACGCTGGGGCACGAAATCAGCGGCACCGTAATCGCGGGTGATAGCAAGTGGGTTGGCAAAGAGGTGATTATCCCCGCGGTGATGCCCTGTAACAAGTGCCCCATTTGCGCTGCAGGCCGGGGTAACCGCTGCCTGGCGCAAAAAATGCCGGGCAACAGCATGGATATCTACGGCGGTAATTCCAGCCACATCGTCGTTCCAGCCGAGGACTTATGCCTAGTCCCGGACAGGAAGGGCGTGCCGCTTTCCCATTTCGCGGTCATCGCCGACGCCGCGACCTCACCCTACCAGGCGGCGATGAGAGCCGAGGTGAAACCGGGCGACCTGACCGTAGTTATCGGGGTTACGGGGGGGCTGGGGGTTTATGCCGCCCAGATTTGCAAGGCGCTGGGGGCTAAAGAGGTTATCGGTATCGCCCGCAACCCGGAGAAGCTGAAGAGGGCGCTGGACTACGGCGCCACCCACGTTATCAGCTCGGTGGATAAGAGCCCGCGCGATATACGAGACGAGTTCCGCGCCTACTGCAAAGAAAAGGGCATACCGGCCAACTACGGCTGGAAGATATTCGAGTGGACGGGCACGGGCGGGGGCCAGGCTATCGCCCTGGAGTTATTGTCTTTCGTGGGTAAGCTGGTGATCTGCGGCTTCGGCATGCAGAAGAACGAGTACGCCCTATCCCGCCTGATGGCCTTCGACGCCGACATCCTGGGCTCCTGGGGTTGTCTGCCCAAGTACTACCCCGAGGTCCTGAAGATGGTCCTGGAGGGTAAGATACAGATCGAGCCCTTCGTCGAGACGAGGCCTATGAGCACCATACAGCAAGCCTACGAGGAAGCCCACAAGGGCGGGCTGACCAAGAGAATAGTCCTGACCCCTGATTTTTAAACTAAAAAATAGAGGAGGTATTAGCAATGGCTCTAGATTGGGTACCTAGGGAAGGTGGTATCAAAGACCACAACATCTGGGGCATGGAGCATTTCGGCACCGAAGCTCCCTGCACCATGTACGAGGAAAAACCCATAATCGACCCCGGCGGCAAGCCGGTGGAGGGGCTCTACAGCGCCTGGATTACGCTGAACAACCCCGCCCAGTACAACTCCTACACCACGGAGATGGTTAAGGGCGTTATTGCCGGTTTTCACCGCGCGCAGATGAACCGTGGGGTGGTGGCGGTGGTCTTCACCGGTGCCGGCCACAACGCTTTCTGCACGGGCGGCAACACCAAGGAGTATTCGGAATACTATTCGACCAAACCGACGGAGTACGGGCAATATATGGACCTCTTTAACGGCATGGTCGATTCCATCCTGATGTGCCAGAAGCCGGTTATTCGGCGGATCAACGGCATGAGCGTCGCCGGCGGACAGGAAATCGGCGGTGCCTGTGACATCGCTGTGGCTTCCGACCTGGCTATCTTCGGGCAGGCGGGACCCCGCCACGGCTCGGCGCCGGTGGGCGGCTCTTCCGACTTTTTACCCTGGGCGCTGACCATCGAGGACGCCATGTGGAACTGCATCTCCTGCGAGATGTGGAGCGCCTACAAGATGCACCGCAAGAACTACCTGAGCAAGGTGGTGCCGGTGCTCAAGCAGGGCGACAAGTTCATCCGCAACCCGCAGGTCTTTACCGACACCTACGTTAAGGACGGCGAGATTGTCTACGGCGAGTTCCTCAGGGGCGATGAAGCCACGAAAGCCCGCGAGCTGGTCAAGTCGCTGGAGGTGGACCTCACTCCCCTCGATAACGAGGTGAACAAGATACTCTGGACCTTCACCAACCTCTTCGAGGGCTGCCTGATGAAGTCAATCATCGGTGTCCGCGAGAAGAAGAAGTTCTTCTGGGATATGAACAAGAACGACCACCGCTACTGGCTGGCGGTCAACATGACGGGCGAAGCCTTCCTGGGCTTCGGCGCCTTCAATACCAAGAAGATAACGGGCAAGGACACCATCGACTTTATCAAGTACCGCCGGATGGTTGCCGAGGGGCACCCCATAGACGAGGAGCTTTTCGAAGCCGTCTTGGGCAAACCCCAGCCAAAAGAGTAAAAACAGACCTTATAGTGGTGAAAAGCCCCGAGGTAAAACTCGGGGCTTTCTTTTTTAGCGGGTGTTTTTCGTCCCACCCAATACCCACCCTATAGAGGTTAGACCTCTATTAACTCCTTATTTTGGGGTTTTAAAGGGTGGCAAGGCCAGGTCCGAAGAGTTAACGCTGGAACAGCGTAGTGAAATAGCCGAGAATGCTGCTATGGCTAGGTGAGGTAGGGAGAAAAATTATTTCGCTCTCGTTTGGTATCCTTCGTGGTGAGGGTCATGCCAAATCAAGAAGAACGTGGTAATATCCTTAAACCCCCATATTCTTGGTTTGCAAGCCAAACAAATTTGGAATAGTTCTGGCAGATATTCTAATCTGCGCTCCCTTAGTCGTTCTTTTAATTCTCTCGGTAGCCTGTCAAACTTCCAAGAGTGATTGTGTATGCTTTTTTCTCTTACCCCTTGCCATGTTAACCCTTCGTGGGTCTGTAATTCCTCTACGACATCTAACAAGAGAGTCCGAGAATCGCAATTACACCACCCCAACTTGTGGAAGTCATAGTCTAGATACCGTTCACTTACGCGCCAAACGAATTTACTGCTGGCATCAGAAGGAGGGGATTTTCTGATTTTTGGTTGTTTGCCTATTATTGGCTCAACCGCATAACGGGGTTGTTTCTTGCCCGTCCTCTTTTTCATAACGAACTATAATATTCTTCTAAAGAAGACAGCGTTATCTCATTCTCGCAATGTTCACCATCAGGGATTCCCTCACGAGCCTTTACCCAAGGGTCTTCCATGTGAGTCAGGTCGCTTAGCCATTGGGCAGACTTATCACCATAGACGTTTAGCACAGCGTCAATAGTCTCCTGCTCTTGCGGAGTCAAGTTGCCCTCGTCTCCCTTTGGTAGTGTGGAGATTTGATATTGCCCTTTGTGTATTTGATATAGATCAGGTACAACCGGCCCACTTGCCCAAGCTTGTATCTCCTCATCAAAAACAGGCTTCTGGTCCCACACGACAGACCATGCTTGGCAATAGTAAACAAGCTTCTGTAGCTTCATGGTGGTCACTAGGCCTTGCTCGCGGAGGATATACCGGGCTACATCAAAGACATTAGCCATTTTAGCCCCCCTTTGATTATGCCCTCTTAATAGGAATTTTAACACCTCTTTAAAAAATGTCAATATTGGCGTCTGAGGTATACCTTGGTTAACTTTATTATAGCACATATGTTCTATCAATTATACTATATTTGTCGATTTAGGAAAAATTTTCACAAAATGCCTCCAAACTCTCCTCTTTTTTAGCTTGACAAAGGAGAGGGCACCGATTAGCATTCTAGTGAGGTCGTGCTAGACGGGGAGCCAGCGGTGCCCTGAACTCGCAATCCGCTATAGCGGGGTCGAATTCCCGCTTGAGGCCTTTGTCTGGTGGGACTACCCGTATTAAGCGGTGTTGAAGGCCGGGTCTTGCGCGGCGGAGCGCTATGAATCCCGTCAGGTCCGAGAGGAAGCAGCGGTAAATAGAAGCCCCGGGTGCCGCAGGGTTACCTGGTTGGAGCTGGCTGGTCCGGGCAAGCTGTTGGGCGGGGTCGAGGGTGGGTGCACGGCCTCATTGATTTGATGGATAGAAGCCCGAATCCGCTTTTGGCCGAGACCAGGAGGCTGCTGCGCCAGTCCGACCTCAGGGCGAGAAAGGGGCTGGGGCAGCACTTCCTCATCGACGGGGAGGTGCTGGAGACGGTTATCGCCGCCGCCGAGCTCGACTCCGATGACCTGGTGGTGGAGGTGGGGCCGGGGCTGGGTATCCTCACCAGGGAACTGGCTCAAAGAGCGGGTGGGGTGGTTGCCATCGAGCTGGATGATAAGCTGGCGGCTTTGCTGGAGAAGACGCTGGCTTCTTTTAATAACGTCACTATCGTCAACGGCGATGTGCTCAAAATTGAGCCGAAGGGGCTGGTAAAGGGGCGGAATTATAAGGTGGTAGCCAACCTGCCCTACTACATTACCTCGCCCGCCCTGCGCCACTTCCTTGAAGCCGAAGCTAAACCGCAGACGATGGTGGTCATGGTGCAAAAGGAGGTCGCCGAAGCCATCGCCGCCAAACCGGGCGATATGAGCCTGCTCAGCGTCGGCATCCAGTTCTACGGCGAGCCGAAAATAATAACCAGCGTCCCCGCCGAGTCTTTTTACCCCGCCCCCGAGGTCAGCTCGGCAATACTAAAAATCAATGTCTATCCAAAGCCTGCGGTGGATGTTGACGAGGCGGGCTTTTTCGACACCGTGCGGGCGGGCTTTGCCGCCCCGCGCAAGCAGCTAGCCAACTCGCTGGCTAAGGGTCTGGGGCGGGAAAAGAGCGCGGTCTTACCTGTTTTGCAAAAGGCCAAGGTAGACCCGCAGCGGCGGGCGGAGACGTTGAGCATCGCGGAGTGGGCGGAACTCTGGCGGGTCTTTGAGGAGAAGCATGCTGACGGTTAAGGCACCGGCCAAGATTAACCTGACGCTCGAAGTCCTGGGCGAAAGGCCCGACGGCTTTCATAACATCCGCAGCGTTATTCAAGCCATCGACCTCTGCGACAGCCTGGGTTTCAGCCTGAGCGATAAAATCGAGGTCGGCAGCGATAACCCCGACTTTATTGCCGAAAAGAGCCTGGTACTGAGCGCCGCCGTCCTGCTGCAGAAGGTCAAGGGGTGCTCCCAGGGAGCCAGGATAGAAATCGAAAAGAATATACCCTTTGCCTCGGGGTTGGGGGGGGACAGCAGCGATGCCGCCGCCGTACTGCTGGGGCTTAATGAGCTCTGGCCGCCGAGCCTGACGCCGTCGCAATTGCTGGAGCTGGCGACGAGGCTGGGTTCCGATGTCGCCTTTTTCCTCTACGGGGGCACGGCGCTGGCGGAGGGGAGGGGGGAGAAGGTTGCCCCCCTGCCTTCATTGCCTCATAGCTGGGTCGTCCTGGTCGTACCCCCGCTAGCCCCCATGGCGGGCAAGACTAAGCAGCTCTACGACAGGCTGGAGCCCAACCACTATAGCAACGGGGAGATTACCGATAGTATGGTGGTGGGGTTGACGCGGGGGGCGGTAAGCCCGTCGATGCTCTTCAACGCCTTCGAGAACGTCGCCTACGACTTTTTCCCGGAATTGAAAGTCTATAAGGAGCATTTTCTAAAAGTAGGGGCGGGACGCGTCCACCTGGCCGGCTCGGGGCCGACATTATTTAGCATGATGGAGGACAAGGTTCAAGCCGAGGACTTATACCAGCGTTGTAGGGACCAGGGGCTGGATTGTTACCTGGCGGATACGCTTTCGTCTCTGAATAGGTTATAATCAGGGCTAAAGTAGGATTTAAGGAGTCGAAATGGCGGGACAAATAGTTCTGGCGATGGTTATCGCTTATCTGCTCGGCTCTATCCCCTGCGCCTACCTTATCGCGCGGCTGGTGAAGGGGGTGGACATCAGGAAGGTGGGTGGGGGGAACGTGGGGACGGTCAACACCATGCGGGAGATAGGCACCCTGCCCGGCTTAGGTGTGCTCTTTGCCGACATAGCCAAGGGGGCCCTGGCCGTGCTCATCGCCCAGTGGCTGGGGCTGCACCTTTACTGGGTCTTCGCCGTGGGCATAGTGGCGGTGGCGGGGCACAACTGGCCGGTCTGGCTCAAGTTCCGGGGAGGACAGGGGCTGGCCACTACCATGGGGGTGCTGCTGGCTTTCTCTCCCATCCCCTTTGCCATCTGCTTCGGCGTCCTGCTGGTGGCGCTCATCTTCACCAGCAACGTGAGGCTGTCGGCGGTGGTGGGGTTCATTTTTCTGCCCCCGCTCGTCTGGGCTTTCGGGGGGGAGTTGAGTGTCATTATCTATTCCATAGTCCTGCCCGTCCTTTGCCTGTTGAAGACGATACCCCGCTTAAGGTCGGAGACATCCAAGGCGGGGGTGGGGGAAAAGAAGAAGGGGCTTATCTTCGACCGGGACTATACGCCGTGGCAGACAAAGAAAAAGAAAGATTGATATTCGGAGGTGCAAAGTGAGCAAGACAGAGAAGAACCTCGAGGAAGCCTTTGCCGGAGAAAGCCAGGCCAGCCGGCGTTACCTTTTCTTTGCCGATAAGGCGGAGGGCGAGGGGCATCCCCAGATAGCGCGGCTCTTCCGGGCGGCGGCGGGGGCGGAGACGGTGCACGCCCGCAATCACCTTGAGGCCATGGACGGTATCGGCTCGACGGCCGAAAACCTGAAAGAGGCTATCAAGGGGGAGAACTACGAGTTCAGCGAGATGTACCCCGCTTTTATCGAACAGGCTAAAGAGGAAAAGCAAACACGGGCGGAGATTAGCTTTGACCGCGCCAACAAGGTGGAGAAGGTCCACCACGCTTTATACCAGAAGGCGCTGGAATCACTTGAGGCGGGCAAGGAATTGAAGGAAGAGCCTTACTTCGTATGCTCGGTCTGCGGCTATACCGTGGCCGGGGAAGCCCCGGATAAATGCCCCATCTGCGGCGCGCCCCGGAGCAAGTTTTTCGAGGTGGGGTAGGTTAATCCTGTTTATCCAGCCAGCCCCTGACTAATTCCATCTCGTCATCTTTGGAGGCAATCTCGCCGTCCAGCCGAGCCTTTTGCAGCCGTTCCATTATCTCCCTGATTTCGGGGCCGGTGGTGACGCCCAACCTTATCAGGTCGTCGCCGGTGAGCGAGATTTCAATGTATTTGAGGCGGGTGAGGTAGAGGTGTATGTTCTGGCTGGCGGTGGGGGACTCGGTGGCGATGGAGTTAGCCACCAAAGCCGGGGAGGAATAGGCCTCGACGAGGCGGAAGATACCGCTGGGGGAGAGGCCGGGGGTGGCCATCAGGCGCATCTTGCTCTTGAGGACGGCGGTGTCAATAAGTATCTGCGCCAGTGCCTTGGGCAGCCTGAGGCGGGATATGAAGCGGTCGGTTTCGTCCTTGGTCAAGGGGTAAGCCAGCAGCGCCAGGTAGAGGCCGGCTTCGGGTGGGGCGGGGGCGCTGAGCTTGCGCGCCAGCTCGAATTTTTCCGCCAGCCAACCGTCGCCCCTGAGAGAGGGGTGGAGTGTGGGCAAAACTCCCAGTTCGGCGGCGCGGCGGAAGACCTTCTCCGGGTATTGTTCTTTGAAGATGCATTCGACCTCATAGCGGGTGCGGTCGGCACTGATGGTCTTGAGCATGTCAATATCGCGCTTGAGCAGGCCCAGCGTCTTTTTCTCTAGGTGGAAGTCGAAGCGCTGCTCGTAGCGCAGCCCGCGCCAGATGCGCGTGGCATCGTCGATAAAGCTCTTTTCGTGGAGGACGCGGATGAGCTTGTTCTTGAGGTCGTCGCGCCCGCCGTGGGGGTCGATGGGCTGGCCGTAGAGTCCGGGGTTTAAGCCCAGAGCCATGGCGTTGATGGTGAAGTCACGGCGGCCGAGGTCTTCGTCAATCGAGCCGGGGGTGATTTGGGGTAGTGCCCCCGGTTTCTCGTAGGTTTCGGTGCGGGCGGTGGTCAGGTCGACGCTCCAGTTGTCCCATAGGAGCTTGGCGGTGTTGAAGCGGGGGTGGGTGGTGATTTTGCCCTTGACGTTCTTTTTGAGCTGCTGCGCCAGCTCAATGGCATTGCCTTCCACCACCAGGTCGAGGTCGAGGTTGGCCTGCCCCAGCATCAGGTCGCGCACCACCCCGCCCACCAGGTAGAGCTTTTCGCCACGGGTGTGGGCGATTTCGCCCGCCATCCACATGAAGTTGACCAGCTCGGCGGGGAGCTGTTTTTCTATTTCTTTGGCCAGATTAAGACGCTTGGGCATCTCTTTGGGTAAATTATAACACAGGTGTTTTCGGTTGCCTATGGGCTTATACCCCGTATTCACCCTCTAGAATTTCTTTTGGGGGTGTTCTCCGCCCCACCTCCCCGCCTTGTTAGTGGAGGTCTTTCTGTCCCAACCCAGCCCGCCCTAATGAGTTAAACTCCTTAATCTGGGGGCACGTTGCCCCCCACCCCTCAGTTTTTCGTCCCACACCAGCCCGCCCACAAAGGTCTTTTCAAAAGGGGGCGAAGCCCCCTTTAAAACCCCCGAAACATGAGAAAATCCCCCTTAATCCCCCTTTTCCAAAGGGGGAGACTGGATCCCCGTCTTCACGGGAATGACAAAGAGAACGTGAGAATACCAGTGGTATCTGGGGTGTTTAAGAGGGGTGAAACCCCTCTTTACCTTAAAAGGGCGGCGGGTGGGAATAGATAAAGTTGGGGTGGGGTTTAAAAACTTATTGTTATTTAATCTCTGTTCTCTTATAATGGGGTGGATGAAAATCGTCTCCATCGTGGGCATGGCCGGCGCCGGCAAGTCGGAAGTAGCCCGTGTCTTTGAGCAGAACGGCTATACCCGAATCAGGTTCGGCGATGTCACCGACGAGGAGATGAAAAAGAGGGGGCTGGAACCGAACGAGGATAACGAGCGGCTGGTTAGGGAGTTGCTGCGGGGGGAGGGGCGAGACGCCTACGCCAGGCTCAACCAGCCCAAAATCGAGCGGGCGCTTAAAAGCTCGGACGTTGTCATCGACGGGCTTTATTCCTGGGAGGAATACACCTATCTCAAAGGGCTTTACGGGGAAAACCTTTACCTGGTGGCGGTGTGGTCTTCGCCCCGGACCAGGCATGCAAGATTGACCAAGAGGTCGAGCCGGCGCTTGACTCCAGAGCAAGCCGCCAGCCGGGATAAGACCGAATTAGAGAATCTCGCCAAGGGGGGGCCGATTGCCATAGCCGACTTTACCATCGTCAACGAGTCTTCCCGCGAGGAGCTGATAAAAGAAGCCGAGAGGATTGTATCATTACTGAAATGAAAAAAGCGGTTCGCCCCGATATCGACGAGTATTTCCTGAAGATAGCCTCGGTGGTCGCCGAGCGCTCGACCTGCCGCCGTCACCATATCGGAGCGGTGGCGGTGAGGGATAAGCACATCCTGTCTACTGGCTACAACGGGGCGGCAGCAGGTCTGAAGGACTGCCTGGAGCTGGGGTGCCTGCGGGATGAGTTGAAGATACCGTCGGGGACGCGGCAGGAAATATGCCGGGGGATTCACGCCGAGCAGAATGTCATCGTGCAGGCCAGCCTGCACGGCGTCAGCCTGGAGGGGAGCACCATATACTGCACGCACACGCCCTGCGTGCTCTGCGCCAAGATGCTGACCAACGCCAAGATAAAGCGCTACGTGAGCTTCGGTAAGTACAACGACGACTCCTTTGTCGAGCTTTTTAAGGAAGCTGGCATAGAGGTTGGCATAAAGCCGAGGCCGCCCGCCGAGATAGGCTATCTTGATTAGTGGTCGCTGTGGTATAGTGGTATAATTGATAACTGTTGTAAATTATTAAAGGATTGTTGAATGAGTGAAGCTATCGTCATTGAAAATCTGACCAAGTACTATAACAAGTTTTTGGCGCTGAAGGGGCTTTCGCTGAAGGTCCCCGCCAAGGAGAACGTAGGTCTGTTAGGACCTAACGGCGCCGGCAAGAGCACCACGCTCAAGATACTCTGCGGGCTGCTGCGCGCCTCCTCGGGCGCCGCCTATATCGACGGCATCAACGTCGCCGAGAACCCGTCTCAGGCGCTTTCCCGTATCGGCGCCATCGTGGAGACGCCCGAGTTCTATTCCTTCCTGACACCTGAGGAAACACTGGGCTACCTGGGGCGGCTGCGGGGGATGGGTGGGGACAAGCTCAAAGCCCGCATCAAGGAGGTCATCAAGCAGGTCAGGCTGGAGGACTGGAGCAAGGTCAAGATAGAGAAGTTTTCCCGGGGCATGAAACAGCGGCTCGGCCTGGCGCAGACACTGCTGCACGACCCGCCGGTTTTAATCCTGGACGAGCCGGGGCTGGGGCTGGACCCGAGGGGGGTGGTCGAGTTCCGGGATATCATCGAGAAGGCGGGGAAGGAGAAGACGATTTTCTTCGCCTCGCACCAGCTGACCGAGGTCAGCCAGATATGCAACCAGGTGGCTATTATCGACCACGGAAAGCTGCTCGCCTACGACAGCATCACCGCCCTGGAGAAAAAATACAAGTCGCTGGAAGGCGCTTACCTTGAATTGACGGAGGCACCCCTTGAGTGAATTTGAAAAACTGAGAATAGTCATCGGCTACGAGTTCTTGAAGCACATCCGCCGCAAGCGGCTCTATATCATCCTGGCGCTTACCCTTATCGCCGAGCTGGCCGTGCTCATTTTGGTGCCGGTGCTGGGCGATGGCTTCCCCGATAACGTGATGGTGATGGCGGCCCTGCTCTCGGTCGGTCCGAGCTTGGCCGGAATCGGGGCTATCTTCTTTGCCGGCGACGCCATAGCCGGGGAGTTCGAGAGCAAGACCGGCTTTATCCTTTTTACCAACCCGGTGAAGCGGAGCACACTGGTCATAGGCAAATATCTGGCCTGCTACGCCGCGGTGGCGTTGCTCGTTATTCTCGGCTATGTGATTGTGACTATTTCCCTGCTGGCGATATACGGCAGCGTGCCCATCGAGACGCTTTCCTCGTTCGGGCTTTGCCTGCTCTACGCCGGTGCCGTCCTTTCCGTGACCTTCTTCTTCAGCGCGGTGATGAAAGGCTCGATGAGCGCCACTGTTATAACACTAGTTTTTATAATGGTAATTTCTCCGATTGTTGATAGCGTCCTCCTGATGACGGGGCAGCCGCACTGGTTTCTAATGAGTACCAACGGCGACACTATCGCTACTGTCTACGGCGGCTACGAGGCGTTCATGGGGGGATTCGGGGGTATGGGTGATATGCCTTTTGAAATGGAGACTCCGGCCATCGGCCTCTCCGTGCTCTCCATGTCGCTCTACCTGGCGGTAGGTTTCGTCGCCAGCCTCTTTATCAGCAACCGGCGACAGCTGGCTTAAAGCCGGGAGGCAGTTTAACTAAATGGCGAGACTGCAGACCAAGATAATCGTTAACCCGGTGGCAGGAGCCCGTTCCACCCGCCGCAAGTGGCCCATTATCAGCCGGCTGCTGGAGCGCATCGGTTTAACCTTCGACTTCGACTACACCGAGGGGGTGGGGCACGCTATGGAGCTGGCGCGGATAGCGGCCAGCGACGGCTACCGCTACCTGGTGGCGGTGGGTGGGGACGGGACGGTGAACGAAGTCGCCAACGGCATACTCCATTCCCCTAATGCTGCCGCCACGGCGCTGGGCGTGGTCAGTACGGGCACGGGCAGCGACTTCGCCCGCTCGGCGGGTCTGGCGCGGGACTATACCACCGCCTGCTCCCAACTGACCAGTTCTAAGAGGCTGACCATCGACGTGGGCGTCGTAAAATACCAGCGCGATGGCAAGACTCAAGAGCGCTTTTTCGTTAATTCGGCGGGCGTGGGCTTCGACGCCGCCGTGGTCAAGGAGACGGCGCGCTTTCCTAAGTTCTTCGGCGGCACCATACCCTATGTGGCCGGTATGCTGCGGACTTTGGTCAGCTATAAGAATAAGTCGGTTACGCTTAAAATGGGGGATGAAGAGGAGCACCACCGCGTGTTGAACGTGGCTGTGGCTAACGGTAACTACTGCGGTGGGGGGATGCGCATCGCCCCCGATGCTGCGCTCGACGATGAGTTGCTGGATGTGGTGGTTATCGGCGATATGGGCAAGCTGGAGATATTGAAGGAGTTCCCCACGATTTATAAGGGGACGCACGTTAACCACCCCAAGGTTAGCGTGAAGAAGGCGGCCGATATTCGCATCGAGTCCGCCGAGCCGATGCTGGTCTATGCCGACGGGGAGTTGCTGGGGGAGTGTCCGGCTTCTTTCCGGGTGGTGCCGGCGGCTTTGAGTTTGGTGGTTTAGCGTAGGTCTTTCTTTCCCACCCAATACCCACCCTACAGAGGTGTAACCTCTATAGGCTTCTCTCCCCACCCCAACTCATCTTTCCTACCTAAAACTCACACAAGAGGGTCTAAACTCTCTTTAACTCTCTTATCCCCCTAAAGCCCGCTGTCATTCCCCACCCCCCAGTTTTGCGTCCCACACCAACCCACCCACAAAGGTCTTTTCAAAAGGGGGCGAAGCCCCCTTTAAAACCCCCGAAACATGAGAAAATCCCCCTTAATCCCCCTTTTCCAAAGGGGGAGACTGGATCCCCGTCTTCACGGGAATGACAAAGAGAACGTGAGAATACCAGTGGTATCTGGGGTGTTTAAGAGGGGTGAAACCCCTCTTTACCTTAAAAGGGTGGTGGGTGGGAAAAGATAAAAAATCGGGGTGGGGGGCTATTCTATATTCTCGCCCTGGTAAGCGCCTTTATACCCCTTTGTCTTTTCACTTAAGCGCATGAAGATAAGCTGCATGACGCGGGCGTTTTTTTGCAGGCGGAAGCCGAGGGGGTTATATACCACGAGCAATGACTGGGAGCGGCCTTCGTAGCCGGCATCCCAGACGGCGGTGCCCACGGTGACGCCACAGCGGAGGAGGCTGGAGCGGGGGCGGCCCAGAGCCATGATGTTTTTGGGGAGGTGGACGACTTCGTTGTAGGTGATGATATAGGCACCGGGGACGAGGTCGATATAGCCTGATCCGTCGAAGACGAGCGGCGCTAGGTCGGATACCTGTCTCTGGTCGTTCTGGGCGGTTATCCTGCCCGACGACTGAAGCAGGGCTATCTCGCGCAGGGTGAGGTCAACGCCGTTGGGCTGCACCTGCTCTTCGAGGTCGATATAGCCTTCGATGAGGGGCGGCTTTTTCTTCATCAGCCGCTTGATTTCCTGCCGGGAGAGAACGACCGTCATTTTTCCTTCAACATATTTTAGCACATACCTAGACTGAATAGGAATTGACGGTGGTAGGGGGGTCTATTATAATGCAGCATCAGCCCGCAAAGGGCGATTAATTTAAGGAGGAATTATGACGGTAAAAATAGTTACCGATAGCACTGCTGACCTGCCTGATGAGCTGGTCAAGGAGATGGGGATTAGCGTAGTGCCCATATATGTTCGTTTCGGCGAAGAGGTCTTACGCGACCGGGTGGACATCAGCGAGGACGAGTTTTATGAGAGGTTGACACATGACCCCGTCCACCCCAACACCACACAGCCGACTCCGCAGGACTTCGTCGATGTTTACCAGAAGCTATCAGCAGACGCCGACGGCATTGTTTCCATTCATCTCTCGGCTAAGCTGAGCGGCACCTGCAGCTCGGCGCTGCAGGCCAAGGGGATGGTGGTGAAGGAGTGCCCTGTCGAGGTGGTTGATTCAGAGACACTGAGCATGGCTTTAGGCCTGGTAGTTATAGCTGCCGCCACTGCAGCTAAAGCCGGGAAGAGCCTGGACGAGGTGGAGGCAGTGGCCAGGCAGACCCTGCCTAAGATACGTTTGCTGTTTCTTCTTGATACTCTCAAATACCTCCAAAAGGGCGGGCGTATCGGTAAGGCTAAGGCGCTGCTGGGCTCAATACTGAACGTGAAGCCGATGCTGGCTGTAAAAGACGGAGAACTGGTGCCGGCGGGTCAGGTCCGCACCCGGGCTAAAGGTATAGATAAGCTGTTTGAGTATGTCAAAAATGCGGGAGACATTCAAGATTTGGCTGTTGTCTACAACACCACCCCCGACGAAGCCGAGGCGCTGGCGGAGCGCATCGGTTCCGTATTTAATAAAGAAAAGATAAGGATGGCAAGGGTAGGACCAGGACTTGGGGTGCACGGTGGTCCAGGGGCAATGATTGTAGCCTTTAGAGAGGCTTAATCCTTTTTTTATCTCTTTTGACTAGCCGTTCGTCCCCCGAATGGTGACGGCGCTGTTCCTTTGTGGTAAAATGGCGGTTAAATATTTTGGTGGGGGGTGCCCGAAATGACTAAGACGGCCTGGGCCTGGGTCTGGTTCGGATTACTGCTGGCGCTGGATATCGCTATCCCCTGGTACGTGCTCACCAGTGTGGAGAAGGTGAGCGCCGCCTTTTTGTTCTGGACGATATGGGTTCTGGCGGCTATCGCCAGTGCCTTTATCATCTTCCTTAAGTGGCGTGGGGTGAAGTCGTGAGCGCCACCTTCTGGGTCTGGTTCGGCATTATCGTCTATATCGCCGCGGGTTTGGGCATCGCCCTGATGGCGCGGCGGCAGCTGGGGGCGGGGGTCAGCGAGTTTTTCCTGGCTAACCGCAAGCTGGGCGGCTTCATTTCGGCTTTAACCTACAGCGCTACCACCTACAGCGCCTTTATGATGATAGGGCTGGCCGGTCTGACCTACCTCACCGGGGTGGGCGCTCTGGGCTTCGAGCTGACCTATCTCTGCGGGATGTTTATGATGGTCTTCTTCCTGCCCCGTTTCTGGCTGGTGGGCAAGAAGTACGGCTACATCTCGCCCATGGAGCTGCTCAGCGATCGCTACCAGAACCGGGGGGTGGGGGCTACCGCCGCCATCTTAGCCCTGGTCTTCTTAATCCCCTACGGCGCGGTGCAGCTGATGGGCGTGGGCTACCTGATGAACGGTGTCAGCGGGGGGGCGGTGCCGGTGGTGGCCGGCATTATCATCGCCGTGCTCTGCGCTATCGCCTGGTCGAGCATTGCCGGTCTGCGCTCGGTGGCCTGGACCGACGCCTTCCAGGCTCTCCTTATGATTACGGTCTCGGCGGCGGTGCTGGGGGTGGTCATCAACGCCCTGGGCGGCTTCGGCGCCTTTTTCGATAAGCTGGAGTCGGCGGTGCCGGGGTTGCTCACCGTGCCCACGGCCGGGGGCTCGTGGAACCTTAACATGTTTATCGGGCTGGCTCTGCCCTGGCTCTTTTTCTTAATCTCCAATCCCCAGGTGAGCCAGCGGCTTTTTATCCCCAAGTCGGTGACCGCCATGAAGCAGATGCTGGGCGGTTTCCTCATCTTCGGCTTTATCTATACGCTGATATCGGTGCTTTGGGGATTTGGCGCCACGCTGCTGGTGCCGGGTCTGGAGAACGCCGACCTGGCCACGCCCAACCTGCTCGCCCTGCCCATAATACCGACGGGGCTGGCTATCGTGGTCATGATCGGCATCACCGCGGCGGCGATTTCCACCATCGATTCCATCCTGCTTACCCTTTCCTCGGTGTGGGCGCGTGACATCCACAAGGGACTGATTAACCGCAAGGTCTCGGAGAAGGGGGAGCTGAGGGTGGGGCAGTGGGTTATCCCCATTATGGCTGTCATCGCCTTTCTCTTCGCTCTGTGGGTCGCCGAGAAACCGGGGCTGGACTATATGATTGCGCCGCTTTCCTCGGCGGCTTCGGCGGGGCTTCTGATGGCGGTGCCGACCATCTTCGGCGCCTTTTTCTGGAAGCGGGGGACCGCCTTCGGGGCTATGGTCAGCATGATAGCCGGCGCTATTATCGTCCTTATCTTCCAGCTGACGGGCTGGAAGCCGCTGGGGTGGTGGCCCGGGGTGTGGGGCTTCGTCGTCTGCGTGCCGCTGTTCGTTATCGTCAGTTTAGCCACCAGGCCGCCTAAGGAGAAGGCGGAGGAGTTCCTCGGCTACCTCAAGGGGGCGCTGAAGAAGGGGAGGTTTATCTAGGACTGTCCCTTAACCCCGCGTAGAGCCTTTGGGGAACTGCCAGACTGCCTCCTTGCCCTCGTATCCTTCGTCAACAAACATCATTCTATCTATATCCTTTTCGGGCACCAGGTGCTTCATCGATTTTTCGGTATGGGTTGGTTCTTGATTAACCTGTATTATTATAAAGGGCCGGTCTACCCTCTTAATGGTCCAGGGGCCATGGACGAGATCGGGCGGTATATAGATCACGGTGGACTTGGTGATGATATGTTTCTCCATCTCCGGGCCCATACACAGCTCGACTTCGGCGCCCAGGTCGAAGGGGTTATCGGGGTCGGTTCCGATATGCATTAAGATTTCGGCGCTTTTGTGGATGTGGGGGCCGTGGGAAATCTGGTCCCACGAGTCCACCCCGAAGAGCTCAGCCGGGGAAGGGAATACCCAGTTAACCAGATATCGGTTGCTCCCCTGGATTAAATCGCCATTAAGGTCGGCGATAATTTTCGCAGCCTCGCGCTCCGGATCGGGACCCGTGAAGAAGTACTTGTCGTATTTTGTGGCCATTGCTTTCCCCTTTCGCTCGATATTCAGACCCTGTTGGGTGGTGGTACCGAGATTCTATGACATTTGCCAGCACATTACAATAGTCAATTTTTGTTTAACGTGGTAGAATACATCGGATTCCTATGTATATGACGGGGGAGCGATGGAGCCGGGCGAAGTTATAAAAATGGCGTCTGTTCTAGTCTTTGCCTATCTTCTGGGCTCGATGCCTACGGCAGTTATCGTCTCCAGACGATTTAAGGGCGTGGACATACGCACCATCGGCGACGGCAACATGGGGGCGCGCAACACCTTTCACGCCGTTGGGCCTAAGTTCGGCGTCATGGTGGCCGTCATCGATTTCTTTAAGGGCGCGCTGCCCGTCCTGCTGGCTTATCTTCTGGGGCTGGAGCTGGGCTGGCAGTTCCTGGTCGGCGCGCTGGCTATCCTGGGGCACGATTTCCCCGTCTTTGCCGGCTTCAAGGGCGGGCAGGGGACAGCCAGTTCACTGGGGACGATGGCGGTTTTGTTCCCTATAGCGACCCTGGCCGGGCTGGTTTTTTACGGCGGGCTTTACTTAATTACGAAAAGTTCGAACCTGAGTTGCAGTATCGGCGGCGCCGTCATCGCGGGGATATTGGCGGTGAGCCAGCAGTGGCTGTTATTGGTCTACGCGGTAGCCGTTTTTGTATTTATACCCGCCAAGCTGTTTCTGGATAGCCCCCGCCGCAAGGCGATAGCAGTGGTAAAAAACACCAGAAATTGACCACCTCCTGCCGCCGTCCCTCAGTCTTTCTCCAGCGCCTCCGCCATCTCTTCGGCCCGCTTTCTGACCTCTTTGACGAAGCCGTCCCGGCCCAGCTTGAACCAGTAAGGCTCCCACTCCATCTCGTTGAGGTTTTCAATCAATCCAGGAAGCAGGTCGAAGGGGACGCTGATAATCAACAGCCCTTCGGGGAGGACGCCGCGGGCCTTCATGCTGTAGCCGAGCCCGCTGACGGTCATGTTCAGCTCACCGTTGAGGTAGGGGTGAGCGTACATCCAGGCGCAGGATAGGCAGGTCGTGCCCTTGAACGACCACATCTTGCCGTTGGCGTAGCTGCTGGCCCTCAGTATAATCTCCGCCTGGGTGGGGTTGGCGGTGATAATCAAAAGGTCTGGGTCGGCGGAGAGCTTATCCACCGGAGCGTGGATGATGTATTTCACGGAGTCTTTGGGCAATAGCGGGATGTAATCATAGACGCGGCGGTTGGCGCCGGGATTCTTGAACATGGAGAACATTGAGCCCAGCTGCCCGCTGTACATCATAGGGGGGAAGTCGACCAGACCGACGACGTGCTCGCCGCACTGGACGTTTTCTCGGGTGGCGTAGAAGGGGGGGCTGGTCTGGGCGGCGGCGAACATCTCGCAGATAGCCAGGCTGCCTTCCAGCGGCTTGATGCCCTTCGGTTTGGTCAGCGAGTATTTAACGCCGACGGGCTTTCTTTCGAATTTGAATTTGTCGAATATGGAGTAGTCGAGCATTGCCTTAACCTCCTTTACGTTGCCTTAACGGTTTTTTACTTTCTGCCTCAGGTCGTTAAAGAGTTTATCAACGCGTTTTTTGTGTTCTTCGCCAGTGATTTCGTCGGAGGCCAGCGTCCAGCTCATGTTACGCATATTTTTCAGGGTCTCGTCTAGCTTGTTCCAGGGTATCGAGATGATCATTAAGCCTTCGGGGAGCACTTTCAGGGCGCGCATGCCCAGGCTGATGCCGGTGATGGTCAGGTTCATTTCGCCGCTTATGACGGGGTAGAGGTACATCCAGGCGCAGGCCGCCACCGATGTTCCCTTAGCCGACCACATCTCTCCGGAGGAATAGTTCAGGGCGCGCAGTATGTGGTAGGTCTGGCCGGCATTGGCCGTGATGACCACGACGTCGGGGTCGAAGGTGAGCTGGTCCAGTGATGAGAAGGCGACGTAGTTGACCGAGCCCTTGATCATCTTGGGCAGGTACTGGTAGACCTTACGGTTGGCGCGGGCTTCCTCGAAGAGGTCGTCGGCTTCACCGACCAGCCCGCCGACCAGCATCGGGTCGGGGTCTTCCATCCCCAGTAGCAACGGCTCTACACAGTAGAGGTCTTCTCTTTGCACGTAGAAGGGACGGCTGGTCTGGGCTTCCTTGAACATCTCGCAGAAGGAGAGCCTTTTATCGATTCTCTGGATGCCCTCGGGCTTGACGGGCAGGAGCTTGACGCCGACGGGCTTCCTTTCCAGGTTTAGTTTGTCGAGTATGGAGTAGTCGCGCGGTTTGACAGTCATGGTAACCCCCTTTCGGTCAGGTTATTTCGAGCTGGCTCCGGGCGAGCCTGCCTGATTGTAGCAGTTAATGGCTCGAGGCGCAATGAGGGGAGGGCAAAGTCCTTTGTTGTTGCCAAGCCGAGGTCTTTATAGTAACATTTCGGCTAGTCAGGTAAGACTTAGCGGACTGAAAAAATATTGCGGAAGGAGCCATCATGAATCTAGAACACCTGTTAACCGATGAAGACCGCCAAATCCGGGAGGCAGTAAGGGATTTTACCAAGAAGGAAATCATACCCAATGCCAAGAAACTGGAAGCAGACTATAGTCTGGTTGAGGCAGTCCATCAAAAGCTGGTTGATATGGGTATTCAGGCGTTGGGGTACCCTGCCGAGTACGGCGGGGGGGATGGCACCAATACCGCTCTGGGCATTATCTGTGAGGAGTTGGCCAAAGGTGACGGGGGGATAAGCCTATCCGCAGGTATCAATTGGGGCATTATTCTTAAACCGGCCATAGTGGTCAAAAACAAGACGCTTATGGACAGGTTCATTCCCAGTTTTTGTAGCGGCAAGTTAGCCTATGCCTGCCTTTCCATGACCGATGAAACTGGGGGCGCCGATTCCGAGAATCCTCTGCTGGCGGGTGCCGGGATTAAGACCACCGCCAAGCTTGAGGGCGATGAATATGTCATAAACGGAAACAAGTCCTGGCCGACTCACGGGGGGATTGCGGAGTGCTATTTGACTGTCTGTACCACCGACCCCAGTGCCGGAGACGAAGGTGTTGCCCTGATTTATGTTCCCAAGGATACCCCGGGGCTTTCGTTTGGCAAACCGGAAAAAAAGATGTTATTCAAGACATCGATAAATAGTTCGATACATTACGATAATGTTCGGGTGCCCAAGGAATATCGGCTGGCCGGTCCCGGTATGGATGGTAATATTTACCATTTTCTCGAATCGGGGACCGGCTGGCATTCGGCAACCATGGCCCTGGGCATTGCCGAGCGTGCCTTTGAGATTGTGCTGGAGTATACCGGAACTCGTAAGGGCGGATTTAAACCGGTAAGGCAGCATAGCATGGTGGCCGGGATAATCGCCGATATGGCCGTTGGCCTGGATATGATGCGGGCCAGCATTTATAACCTCAGCGCCATGATGGACCATCTCGATGTCTACGGCCCGCCGTGGTCACCGGCGTTCGTATCCAAGGCGGCCGCCACCAGGGTCTTTGCTGGAGACACTGCGGTGGAGATAGTTAATAAAGGTGCCGAGCTGCTGGGTTCGCTGGCGATTTCCGAGGACTTCCCTTATGAGAAATGCCTGAGGGATGCCAAGGTGACCCAGCTCTGGCTGGGGGGACAGCAAATCTGCCGTTACCGTGTCGCCCGGGGGTATTATGACCTTAAAAACTGGGCTTGATGCAGACCTGAAGATAGAATCTTAAAGCAGGAGGTTTAAAATGGGCAAGGAAATTTCTATTTATAACCTGGCCGATGGTGTGACTGATGAGCAGTACCTGGAGTACGTTAAAAAGGTGAAGGGGCCCTTCCTGGAGAGCCTGCCCTCGGTCAAGAAGTTCGAGCTGGTCAGGATAAAGGGGGCGGTGATGGGGAAATCCCCTTATACCTACATCGGCATCCTGCATTCGGATAACCTGGATGAGTTCTACCAGAAGGGCACCACTACGCCGGAGTTCCAGGACTTTATGAAGGAAGTGCTGCCGATGATCAAAAAGGAAGGCTATCACATGATGTACGGGGAGGAAGTCTATTAAGCGGAAAGGGTCAGGCTTGTCCGGAAGCTATCAAATGCATAATGGAGGAGAGCGGCACGGCGAGCAGATAAACGAAGCCTTGACGTAGCGAACCGAATGAGTTATCTTTTAACCGCTTGCCACCGGTCGGTTTTAAGTGCCCCGTGGCAAGGTTTGGCAGTATAACTTAGTGTCTGCCGGGAGTACCGATAGCAGAGATATGGAATCTGTAAACCCGGGTTCGCATTCTCAAATGATATGGGGTGAGGAAACCTTTACCACCCTAAGCAAAATTTTGGCTACCGCTTCCAGCTTAGATGAATTACTGCCTCTCTTAATCAGACAAGTGGTGGAAACCACATCCCCAGCCACTGCTCGGTCATGCCGGCTGGCGGCAGGTAGGGGACAATATTTGGGGCAAATCACGTCAGCTGAGCTGTTGATTGAATATTCCTGGATAGCTCTCTTGGGTAACAATCCTGTATAACTCAATTCGGCTCTTAGCGCCTAGTTTTCTGTAGATATTCTTGGTATGGGTATGTACCGTCTGTCGGCTGATATAAAGCTTTTCGCCAATTTCATTATCAGATAGCCCTCTAATTAGATAGTGAATAACATCCAGCTCTCTTCTACTTAGCTGGAATCTAGCTTGTAAGGTGTTCTCCAGTTTCTTTTCGTCAGTGAGGTCAGACAAGGTAACCATAAAGTTAGGCGTAGAACTTATTTGGTCCCCTTTCCATATCAGTGAGCATTCAATTCGGAATCTCTGACCACTTTCGGTAGATACTATCCTCTCTTTTGGCAATAAAATAGGCTGCTTCTCTACCTTAACTAGATCCAAGAGGTCGGAGCAATCTTTAATAACACAGGATGGTACAGGAAACTCACCCTTTTCAAAATTAGATGTATTATGTAGCGTTCTGCTGGATAGCTGCAGACAGATATCTCTTGCCTCCGCGTTGAAGAAGGAAAGAGTAAATTTATTGTCTAAGCAAAGGAAACCTTTCTTATTAGCCTCATCGGCAGACAGGGAAAGACCTCCTCCTTTGGCAACCTGTGAAATTAAGCAAATATTGTGTATGGCGACCCCAAGATGAGAGGCGAGCCTCGTTGCCTTTAAGACTTCCCTGTCTTCATAATCCGGCTGGTTCTTGGAACGCCACAACGTAATCATGCCCTCTAAATTGTTTTTCCAGCGTAGGGTCAAGAATAACTCCCAGTATAGGTTCTGTGGCAGCATAAAATTATTATAGAAATCTGACCTATCCCAGTCTCTAAAGGAAATAGATTCTCCAAATTTTAAGACAGTTTTTGATGAAGAAATTGCTTCTTTTAACAGAGGAGAATGCTGATAGAAAGAGTTTTTATATAGGGTGGGGTAATACTTGTCTTCATACAGAGCATGGCTATCTGAATTATGAAGAATATGGCTATCTGAATTGGGGCTATCTGATCTGAAAGCCCGTGACTCGACTATATTTATGTGCCCTGGATATCCTTTGATAAGCTGAAAGGTGGCACATTCTGTATTGAAAGCCTGCATTATTGAGGGAAACAATGCATCAATGAAGCTTTCTACGTCTTCACATCGGTTGGCGAGATAAACCAGGTTTAGAACTTCACTGTAATCTTTGCCGGTCAGCCTAGCCATTTGCCACAGTTATAGCACCTTTTGTTTTGGCTGTCAAAATACCCTATTTAGGGTATTGTTTTTATGGACATATATATTAGGATTAGGATGATAATGGGGTTTAGAGTAACTCCTGTAACTCCTTTAATATGTTGCACCCTTAATTCTCAGGAGACCGACTATTGGCGGACTGGCAGCTGACAGCAACAACTATTTACTGTGATGCCGTAGATGATGATGTGACGATAATGGTCTACAAAGACCGGAGCACGACTTGCACCGGTTATAAGAAGTATGGTGAGAGCCCTAATAAAGAAACAGCGAAGATGCTCGAAAAGAAAGCCGGACGGCTGGGTAGGAATCTGGGATGCGAGGGTCCGCTGGACCATAGAGTAACTGACTACAGAGATAGGCTCGTGGCAGAGGACAGGGTTACCCCGGCCCCGACGAAACCAACTAAAAAGAAGCGAGCGTGACACTAACCAGGAGACCATGATATATGACAACTGAGGAGCAAGTTAAATTACGCATTGACAGCCTCTCCCTTAGCTTCGGCGGCGTCAGAGCCCTTAGTGATTTGAGCTTGGATATCAGGGACAATGAGATACTAGCTATTATCGGACCTAATGGCGCCGGCAAGACTGCCCTCCTCAACTGCATAAGCGGCTTCTACAAACCTCAAAAAGGTGAAATCTACTACGATGGTCAAAGAATCACCCGAATGCGCCCGGATAAGGTAGCAGCATTGGGACTGGCTAGAACCTTTCAGAATATCGAACTGTATACCGGGCTGAGCACCCAGGATAACATTATGGCTGCCCGCCACGTACTGATGAAGCAGAACTTCATTACTGGTGCGCTGTACTTTGGCTGGGCTCACAGGGAAGAAATCGAGCACCGCCGGACGGTAGAAGATATCATTGATTTCCTGGAAATAGAGCCACTCAGAAAGCGAGTAGTTGCGGTTCTGCCCTACGGGATGCGAAAGAGGGTCGAGCTGGGGAGAGCCTTAGCTCTGGAACCGAAAATACTGCTCCTTGATGAGCCCATGGCCGGGATGAACCTGGAGGAAAAGGAGGATATCGCCCGGTTCATAATTGATGTATTCGAAGGCCAGGGAGCCACCTATCCCAATACACCTGTTCTGAGGGATGGGATTAAATCTATCATCCTTGTTGAGCACGATATGGGAGTAGTTATGGACCTCGCTGACAGGATTATCGTCCTCGATTTCGGGCGTAAAATTGCCGAGGGCACCCCGGCCGAAATTAAGACTAACCCTGAGGTTATCAAGGCTTACCTCGGGCAGGAAACATAAGCCAGAACTTTTTAAGAGAGAAAAATGCTGCAAGTCAACAACATTGAAGTCACCTACATGAATATTATTCAGGTACTGCGGGGCGTATCGCTGGAGGTAGGCGACGGGAAAATCGTTGCCCTACTCGGGGCTAATGGCGCGGGCAAGACTTCCACACTAAAGGCAATATCCGGGCTGTTAAAAACGGAAGAGGGAGAGGTAACCGACGGCAGTATTGTTTTTGATGGTAAGAGGATAGACAGGTATAGTGCTGAAGATATTGCGGCCATGGGTATAAGCCAGGTCATGGAGGGACGAAGGGTTCTGGGGCACCTTAGCGTTGAGGAAAACCTGCTGGTATTCGCCCATAATCGCAAAGACCGGAAAGAGGTCAAAAACGACAAAGATATGGTTTTTGACTACTTCCCCAAGATTAAAGATCTCCGCCGCCAGATGAGTGGTTATCTGTCCGGCGGTGAACAGCAGATGTTGGTGATAGGGCGGGCGCTCATGGCACGCCCCAAGCTCGTGCTACTGGATGAGCCTTCACTCGGCCTGGCTCCACTGATGGCGCAAGAAATCTATGAAATTATTCAGAGAATCAATACCGAGCGAAAGATGGCAATACTCCTGGTGGAGCAAAATGCCATAGCTGCCCTTGGTATCGCTGATTATGGTTACGTTATGGAGAACGGCAGGGTAGTTCTGAGCGGTCCAGCGGGGATGTTAAGGGATAATGAAGATGTTAAGGAATTTTATATGGGGCTATCGGCGGTGGGCTCTCAGAAGAGCTATCGTGAAGTTAAGCACTACCGGCGAAGGAAGAGATGGCTGGCTTAAAGGAACAGGTAGGGGCAATGGCTGCTGAGATAGAGCAGGTCTATAAAGAAAAGGGTGATACCTGGCCCAAGATACTGAAATATAACTATGAAAATTATGGCGATAACCATATCGCTATGCGCCATAAAAACCATGGCATCTGGCAGCGTTATAGCTGGAAGGACTACTACCTCAATGTTAGCTATCTGGCACTTGGTTTAATGTCCATTGGCTTTAAGGTTGGAGATAAGGTGCTTATTATTGGGGATAATGCCCCCCAGTGGTATTATGCGGAGCTGGCGGCCCAGGCTAACCATGGGGTTGCGGTGGGAGTGTATCCCGAACTGCCCCCATCCGAGATTAAATACATCGCCGAAAATTCCGAGGCCAGATTTGCTGTAGTTCAGGACCAGGAGCAGGTTGATAAGCTACTCCAGATTAAGGACGAGCTTCCCCGTCTCAAAAAGGTTATCTACTGGAACTATAAGGGATTAGCTCACTACGATGACCCCATCCTGATGGGATACGAGCAGGTGCTGGAGTTAGGGGAAAAGTATGAGGTGGAACACTCCGGACTCTTTGAACAGAATATAGAAAGCGGTAAGGCTGACGATGTCTGCGCCATCGTTTACACGTCGGGAACCACCGGGGAGGCACCCAAGGGAGCCGTCCATAGCTACAGGACGATGAGGTCCGGGGCTGACCATTACTTGCATCTCGACCCCTGGTATGAGAATGATAATATTGTCCCCTACCTGCCGCCAGCCGGCATGACCGAGCAGTGGCTCGGGATTGGCTGCCACCTCTTGTCAGCCAGTATCCTGGACTTCGCTGAAGAGCCGGAAACCCAGCAAGAGGATTTCAGAGAAATAGGACCAAGCGTGATACTCTATGGAGCCCGGATATGGGAGGCTCAGGCAGGCATGGTTCAGGCCCGCGTCCGGGAGGCTGACGTCTTAAAGAGACTCATCTTCCGCCTACTGATGCCCATCGGCTACAAGATAGCCGAACTAAGGTATAGAAAGCAAAAGCCGAACCTGTTCTGGAAAATACTCTATGCCTTTGCCGACATAGCCCTGGTTAGACCCATCAGAGATAGCCTGGGTCTGTCAAACGCCAGGATCTGCTATGCCACCGAGACTATGCTCAGCCCCGACGCCTTCAGGTTCTACCATGCCCTAAATCTCCCCATCAAAAGCCTATATGGGTCAACGGAGGGAGGAGCTCTAACTGGCGCTAAGAACGATGACATCCGTTTAGAGACTGTAGGTCCAGTTCACCAAGGAGCCGAGGTGAGAATAACCGATGGTGGTGAGATTATTTATCGGCAGCCTGGCGTTTTCCTTGGTTACTATAATGACCCAGATAAGACTGCCGGGGTGATTAAAGACGGTTGGTTCTATAGTGGAGACAGTGGTTTCATTACTGAGGACGGACACCTTGTCTTTCTGGATAGGGTAGAGGACTTAGTTGAGCTGGCCAGTGGTGATAAACTGGCTCCCCAACTCATTGAGAGCCGGCTGAGGTTCAGTCCTTATATCAGGGACGCCTGGGTTCTAGGCGGCCCGGATGGAGCCTATGTCTCGGCAATCCTAATAATTGACTACGAGAGCGTCGGTAGGTGGGCTGGGGAGAAGAGGGTGGCTTATACCACCTTCACCGAGCTTTCTCAGAGGCCAGAGGTTTACCAGCTGATGAAGCAGGATATAGACAGAGTGAATCAGGCTTTACCACCGGGCACTAAGATCAGGAAGTACGTCAATCTGCACAAGGAATTCGACCCTGACGAGGCTGAATTAACCAGAAACAGGAAGCTGAGGAAGGTATTTATGCAAGAGCGCTACCGCGAGCTTATCAATGCTATCTATAGTAACAAGACTGAGGTGCCCGTAGAAACCCAGGTCAGATATCGGGATGGGCGGATGGGAACAATAAAGACGACTCTTAGCATCCAGTCTGTTAAAGGAGCTGGCCGGTGACCTTCTTTCTACAGTTAGCGATAAGCGGTTTTGCCCTGGGGATGGTATATGCCCTGATTGCTATAGGCTTTGTCATCATCCTCAAGTGCTCCAAGGCATTCAACATTGCCCAGGGACACTTTGTCATGATTGGCGGTTACCTGGGCTTTACCTTCCTGGTAACCTTCCATCTGCCGATATGGGTCAGCCTGCTGGCGGCGATAGGATCGGCCATTGTACTGGGCTTAATAATAGAGCGCTTTACCCTGCGCCCCTTAATAGGTCAACCGGTACTGGCGGTCATCATGATGACCATAGCCCTGTCCGTTGTAATTGAAGGGCTGGCCACCCTGATTTGGGGTGGTGAATATAAAGCCTACCACGGAGTATTGCCGGCCATAACCCTAGAAATTGGTGAGATATCCATACCCCCAGAGATGTTAATTGGAATAATGGTCTCCGTTGTTGCCGTAGTTATACTCATGCTTTTCTTCCGCTACACCAAAAGCGGGCTGGCAATGAGAGCCACTGCCGAGGATGAGCAGGTGGTGCAGAGTGCTGGCATCAGGGTAACCACTGTTTATGCCCTCTCTTGGGCAATTGCCTGTGTTGTTGGTGTCATTGGTGGCATTATTTTAGGCGGTGTATCCGGTGTTATGATAGGAATGTCCAATGTTGGACTGAAAGCATTCGCTGTAGTGCTGTTGGGAGGGATAAACTCAATCGGTGGGGCTATTGTCGCCGGAATAATGATTGGCATCCTGGAGAATGTAGCTGCCGGCTACCTGGACCCACTCTTACCGGCTGGCGGTGGGCTGGCTAATGTCTTCCCGTTTATCGTTATTATAGTCGTGCTGGTTTTCAGGCCACACGGTCTGTTTGGTCTGGCTGAGATAGAAAGGATTTGATAGATGGCTTTACCCAGCGGAACCTTTAACCAAAGCTATGATCAGGACATGGCTATCTTCCGCACCAAAACGCAGTGGCTAATTCTGCTTGCCTTCCTTGCCTTTCTTTTCTCTAGTCCGCTCTATTTCAGCGACAGAATCCTGACCATACTGACCATAATCGGCATCACCGTTATCAGTGTTCACGGCCTTAATATTCTAACCGGATACTGTAATCAAATTTCTATTGGTCATGCCGGCTTTATGGCGGTAGGTGCCTATACCTCTGGTATGCTCACTGCCCATTTGGGCTGGTCATTCTGGGCCGCTTTGCCCTGTGCTGCCCTGGCGGCGGGACTGGTGGGCATCTTATTCGGTTTACCATCATTAAAGGTCAAGGGCTTCTACCTGATTATGGCGACCATAGCTGCCCAATTTATTATCATATGGTTTATACTTCAATTCCGTAACATCACCGGTGGTGGCGATGGCTTAGCCGTGCCCAGGCCTGAGATAGGCGACTTTGTCTTCAGGTCCAAAGCCAGCTACTTCTACCTGGTGATGGCAATTGCCTGTCTGGCGACGTTCGTGGCTAAAAACATCGTCAGGACCAGGGCGGGCAGAGCCTTCATCGCCATCAGGGATAACGAGCTGGCGGCTGAGGTCATGGGGGTCAATCTTTTTGCTTATAAGCTGCTGGCATTCTTTATCGGCTGCGTTTTTGCCGGTGTGGCTGGCGCGCTTCTGGTTCACTACGTTGCATTTGCCACCGTCGACCAGTTTCCCTTCATGAATTCGGTGTGGTACCTGGGCATGCTGATTGTCGGTGGCATGGGCAGCACCGCCGGGGTTATCTTTGGTGTCGTATCCCTCAAGCTGCTGGATGAGCTGGTTGTCATTGTTGGTCCAATGCTGGCGGTCGCCGTTGCCCCCCAGGCAGCTGCCTCACTCGGACTTATCATGCGCGGCTTGGTAATCATCATCTTCCTCATCTTTGAGCCCAGGGGGCTGGCCCACCGGTGGCAGATGGTCAAGGCATATTACCGGCTATGGCCTTTCTCACATTAAAAGAATATAATAGCGAAAGGAGGTGATTAAATTTAAGAGAACGACTAATTTACGGGCTAGACTAAATCAAAGATCGGAAAGGGGGAGAGATGACTAAGATTAAGTGGCTGTTAATAGCTACCCTGGCTATTATGCTGTTGGCAGTGCCAATGTTTGGTGCCTGTGAAGCGGAAGAGGAAGAACCACCGCCATCAAACGGAGGAGAACCTCCGCCAGTTGAGTACACGGTGTATGTCGGTGGTTGCTTTGCCTTGACTGGTGCCTACGCCGAGGATATGGCGGCGGACCTGGCAGGCTATGAGGACTATGTTGCCTGGGTAAATGAGAACAAGATTGTGGCTCCATGGTACCCGGAAAAGACAATCCCCGATAATGTGACCTTTGAGGTGCTGTGGCGAGATGATGAGCTCAATGTAGAGAAGGTGCTGTCCATCTATGAGGAGCTCAAGGACCAAGGACTCCTGGTCGAGAGGATATCAGGGTCGCCACAGGCGCTGGCGCTAATGGACCTGATGAATGAGGACCGCATCGCTGCCACCAGTGCGGCTGCTGGAGCCTATCTCCTGTCGCCGCCAAAAACCATCTTCACCAATTACCCTATTTATACCGATGACTGTGCCGCCTTTGCTGATTGGTTCCTGGAGAACTGGACAGAAGACAGGGCACCGAGGTTTGCCTTCCTCACCGCCGATAATGCCATGGGTAGGTCGGTTCCGACAGATGAGATGAAAGAGTATCTGGAGAGCATCGGATACGAGATAGTCGGCGAGCAGTATGTGCCTTTGGTACCCACCGCGCCACCAACCACCCAGCTTCTATGGCTGAAGGACAACGGGGTTGACGCTTGCTTCGGTGCCATGATTAACCCCGGTTCCCAGCCAACGGTAAAGGAAATGAACAACCTGAATATGGGACCTGGCATGGACTACGAGATAACCTTCGGCTGTGCCACACCGAGCCACCTTCAGGTGTTCGTTCCGGCTATGGGTGAAGAGGGTAACGGTTTTGTCATCGCCGGTGGCTATGCCTCCTGGGATGACACTGGTGAGGGGATGGCCTTCGCCAACGAGCTAATAGCGGCTAACCGCCCCGACAAGGTCGGAGCCATGCACATCATGTATGCCGGTGGCATAGTTGAGTGCATGACCCAGGTTGAGTCGATAAGGCTGGCTATCCTAGCGGTAGGAGCTGAGAATCTAACCTCGGTTGATGTTCTGGAGTATGGCTTCTTCGAGATTAGCGACCTCTCAACCGGCGGCATAACCGGCTCACCGCTGACCTATGGTCCGGCTGATGTTGAGGGTACTGATGAGGTACGTATCCAGCAGGTACAGAATGGTGTGATTGTAGACCTGGGTGCCTATCCGTGCCACCACATCTACAAGAAAGAATAATTATATTAATAAATCCGGGAGCTCTAGTAAAATAGAGCTCCCGGAGATTCCCATTACCTTTAATACTGGGGAATAAAAGGGTAAAGGCGGGCGGGCCAGGGTGTGTCACTCGGGGCTTCTCACCGTCGTTAGTTTCTCCCACCCTCCCTGTAGTAGTGGCATAAGCAGGGCAAGTGGCCGCCCGCCTTTCTAAATACTACATTATACGTTTTTTCTCAGCATTAGGCAAGAGCTTTTTCGCGCCACCAGGGTTGAAAAAGGAGGTCGAAGATGGGCTCATTACAAGAGGACTTATCTATTTTTAATAAGTTTAAGTTTGACAGGCCGCCTGTAGGTGTCAAGTTTCTGCCCAATAAACCGGCTGGCCTGAAGAAGCTGGACAAGATTCTGGACCTTTGTGAGATGCTTCCCGAAGCACAGGAAGGAAATGCTTTCTACGTTACCAAAGAGAACTTCACCTGCGTCGGACCGCTGCTGTTGGGCATGATAGAGCATGAGCCCATTTTCGAGAGCGGGCAAGTAGGGCCGAAGCTGGAAGTTCTCAAGGACGTACGTGCTAACCAGAGAATCTACCACGTGATTCCCAAACTACAGAAGGGTGCCGTAAACTATGTCGCCTTCGCGCCTCTGGACAAACTGACGTTCGAGCCAGACGTACTGATTATTACCGCTGATGTGAGTCAGGCTGAAACTTTGCTGCGAGCCCTGAGCTACAGCAGCGGTAGGATGTGGTCGGCGAAGGGGACAACGGTTATCGGCTGCGCCTGGCTATTCACTTACCCATACTTAAGCGGCGAAATGAATTTTACCATCACCGGTTTTGGTCACGGTATGAAAGCAAGGAGGCTGTTACCCGAAGGCCTGATACTGATGTCCATCCCTTACGACCTGCTCCCCGGCATGTTAAAAAATTTGCGGGATATGAACTGGGTTCCTCTCTCCTATACTCTAGGCAGTGAGGGACATAAAAAGAGGATTAAGAGAATAGTCGAAGAGCTGAAGCAGGAATCTTAAGCCGACTAAAACAAGGGCATAATCAGAGGATATTAATTGACCGTCGTGGCGGAGGAGATTTAGCGGAATTAAAAAGAAAGCAAACATACCAAAATGCAAACATTAAAAGAACTTCTCAACAGAAACGCCAAGATATACTCAGACAAGACGGCTTTTATCTTTGAAGATAAAAGCTACACCTTTAAGCAGGTCAATCAAAGGATAAACAGCCTCATAAATGCCTTAGCCAGCATGGGAGTCAGGAAAGGCGACCGGGTAGCCATGTTGGCTTATAACTGCTCTCAATATTTTGAGGTGTTCAACGTCGCCAAAGCGGGCATGATTTGTGTGCCGCTTAATTACAGGTCAGTAGCCAGGGAACTGGTCTATCTGATAAACAATGCTGAAGCCAACACCTTGATAGTAGAAAAGGAATTTATCGACACTATTCTTACCATCCGCCACGAACTCGTCGGAGTCAAGAACTACATCTGCCTCGATGCGGATGTGGAAGGTATGGCGAGCTATGAGCAGCTAATCAGCAGCTTCCCCCCCGACGAACCGACGGAAAAACCGGAAGCGGAAGACCCGTGTACCCTTTTCTATACCAGCGGTACCACGGGACGACCCAAGGGAGCCCTCCACACTCATAAAAGCCTCCTGGCAGAAGCTGCCGCAGTCGGTCAAAACTTCACCCCTAATGACATTGCCTTATGTGTGATGCCCTTTTTCCATGTTGCCGGCTCCGCAGTCTACCTGTTCCCTGCCTTCGCCTCTGGCGCCACGGTAGTGATTCACAAGAAATTCGATGAAACCGACATTCTAAAAACTATCGAGAGCGAAAAAATAACCTATATTTGTTTAGTACCCGCCATGATAATCCGGCTGTTGGAACACCCGGATCTAGATAAATATGACCTCAGCAGTCTCCACACCGTAGTGTACACCGGAGCCCCCATGCCTTTTGAGGCACTAAAGCAGGGTGTCAAGCGCTTTGGCAAAGTCTTCGTCCAATTACTGGGGCAGACTGAAACTCTCAATCTAACCATACTTAATAAAGAAGACCACAATATAGTGGGGACAGCCAAGGAAACAAGAAGGTTGGAGTCGGTAGGCAGGCCCCCCAGAGCCGGTGAGGTTAGAATTGTTGATGGAAAGCTCAAAGATGTCCCGGTAGGTCAAGTTGGTGAAGTAGTAGCCAGAAGTGACCGGATGATGAAAGAGTATTGGAAGTTACCAAAGGAGACGGCGGAAATAATGAAAGGCGGCTGGCTGCATACCGGTGACTTGGGCCGGATGGATGAGGACGGCTATATCTATATCGTTGACAGAAAAAAGGATATGATAATTAGCGGCGGAGAGAACATTTATTCTCTAGAAGTGGAGGAAGTACTACACACCAACCCCGCGGTACAGGAGGTGGCTGTGGTGGGAGTACCCGATGAAAAGTGGGGTGAATCGGTAAAGGCGGTGGTAGTTTTGCGGAAGGGGATGACAGCTACCGAAGATGAGATAATCAATTTTTGCAAGGAGCATCTGGCGAGCTACAAGAAACCGAAATCGGTAGAGTTTTGGGATAGCCTTCCTATGACTGGCAGTGGTAAAATAAAGAAGAACGAGATAAGAGATAGATATTGGAAAGGGTACGAGAAAAAGGTTCATTAGCCTCTATTGCGTTAGCACGATAATCCCAACTTTACCATGGAAGAAGAAGCGTGGCAGGATTACAAAGGAAAGAAATACTCCAAGCCTTTACCACTAAAAGGCATCAGGGTACTTGAGGTATGCACCCTCATTCTGGGCCCTTCGGGGCCGGGCTTTCTGGCCATGATGGGTGCCGAAGTCATAAAGTGTGAGATTCCCCCCATGGGGGACACCTGCCGTGATATGACCCCCTTTGGCTATCTGTTCAAAGGAAACGGGCCGGTATTTACCCACACCAACCCCAACAAATACTGGATTGGACTGGACCTGCATAAGCCTGAAGCGAAGAGGGTATTTTTAGAACTCGCCGCCAATTCCGACATTGTTGAAGAAAACCTCCGGCCGGGGGTGATGGAAGGCTGGGACGTTGGCTACCGACAAATCAAGGAGATCAACCCCGGCATTATCTACATCGCTAAGAACGGCTTCGGCCAGTGGGGAAAATACGCTAAGGAGAACAGGCCTTCCAACGACGGTGCCTCCCAGGGATTTTCCGGATATGCCTGGATGTCAAGCTTCCCCGGCCAGCCGCCGCTTAAGAGCCGAATATACCCCTGCGACGACTACGGTGGGCTGATGGGCGAAATGGCGGTACTGGCTGCCCTCCACTACCGGAAGCGGACGGGCCAGGGACAGTATATAGAGCTGTCACAGAGCGAAAACATTATGCGGGCAATGTCCTGGGTATGGCCTTACCAGCAGATTACGGGTAAGACAGCCATGCCCGCCGGCAACCGGGATGTATCCATATGCCCCGCCGACACCTTCTACTCCGCCGACGACACCTTCGTGGCTATCGCCGCGCCGGCCCCGGATGAGTTCAAGGGTTTATGCACCGCCATGGGCAGGCCCGAGCTGGCTAGCGACCCCCGCTTTAAAGACCACCTCACCCGGCTCAGGGAAGATAACGCCACTGAAATTCTAAAAATCATTGCCGACTGGGCCAGAACCAGGACCGCTGAAGAGATTGAAAAGATGGGGGAAAAGCACGGCTTCGCCGCCTCCCGCGTCTACACCGTCAAGGATGTGGCCAATGACTGGCATTTCCAGGAGCGGGGCTTTATAACCGAGGTCGATGACCCTCTCCTCGGTCAATACCACAGCTATGAATTCCCGGTGATGATGGCCAAGACACCGCCTAGAGTTAAGCGGTCGGTCAGGCCGGTAGGCTTTGACAACGAATATGTAATGACACACTACCTGGGTAAAAGCCAGGACGAAATCAAGCAGCTGTACCAATGCGGCGCACTGGGCAAGTGGGCTGACGTACCGGGCCGCCGGCCGCCGGCCGGCTGGGATGGTAAGGCTGGTATCATCATGCCCGAAGGCGACAAGGAAAAGGAATAACGTAATGGACAAGGAACAAGCTTGGTCAGACTGGATAAAAGAGAGGGATGACCCCAGGATTGCCCACACCAAGCCCGAAGCCCTTGATGATATAACCGTGTTGGACTTAAGCTATAAAAGCTTCGCCGGGTGCTGCTGCTCCTCAATGCTAGCTGAATTCGGCGCCAAGGTCATAAGAATAGAACCCCCGGAGGGAGATTTCATCAGAAGCTGCACCCCCTACGGCATGCTGCACAAGGGGGAGGGGCTCAACTACCTGACCGAGGGCCGGAACAAGCACCATATCACCCTCAACCTCAAAGAGACGGAGGGCAGGGAGATATTGAAAAAGCTGGTCGCCAAGGCCGACGTGCTCATCGAGACATTCAAGCCCGGAGTTATGGATGAGTGGGGCATTGGCTACGAGGACCTAAAGAAGATTAACCCCAAGCTTATATTCGCTTCCATAACCGCCTACGGGCAGTTCGGTCCCATGAGCCGGAGCCAGATGCCGGACTACGATAACATAGCTCAGGCCAGGTCAGGGATACAGGCGGGCACAGGAGAGGTTATGCCCGATGGTAAGGGCTATGATGAGTGTCCCTGGGCAGTCCCCACCAAGGCTGGTCCCTGGATAGCCTGGACACAGTCGGCAACCTTTATGGCGGTCGGCATTATGGCCGCCCTGTACTGGCGGTGGACGACCGGGGAAGGTCAGGCGCTGGATGTGTCCACGGCTGAGGCTTACGCCCGTTTTGATGACTACGCTGCCTTGTGGTATGAGGAGGCTGGTGTTGTTGCTGAGCGCTTTGGCAGCCTGGATATCGCTGCTTGGCTATACTGCTTCGCACCAACCAAGGACGGCGCCGTTTTCCTGGGAGGATTGAGGGTGGAGATGTGGCAGGCGTTCGCTGATATGATGGGGAAGTGGGATGAGTGGGGTGCGGCGGGTTGGACAAACCTGACAATCTTTACGGAAAAGGAACAGCAATTGAAATGGGCACCGCTGGTCTTTGCCGAGACACGCAAATACACCAACGACGAGCTGGTAGCCATGTCGATAGAGTATTCCCAGAAGGGGCGACTGGCTCCCATTACGCCGGTGGTGGCTCCGGTCTGTTCTCCTCAGGAAGCGATGGAAGATGCCAACTGGCGGGAACGGGGGATGTTCACCCCGGTCAAAGACCCCGTTTACGGTGAGGTTATTGTCGCCCAGGCGCAGCACAAGATGACCAAAACCCCCATCAGGACGAGTTGGGTCTGCCAGCCCGTGGGCTATGATAACGAGCGCATCTATAAAGAGTATATGGGGTTCGAACCTTCCAAGCTAAAGAAGTTGAAGAAGGCTGGCATAATTTAGCGGTTGTTGTTCTCCCAGACAGCATGTTGAGCAACCTTGGCCTTGAGTTCATTCGGTTTTCACTACATCCCCTTCCAGGGTAAGTTCGACTTCGACTACCAGAGCAGCCCCGATAGCTTTTCCATTTTCACTCCCTATCCTTTAGACGCTGAGATTCCCCTGGATAAGGAAGTGCTCAATCTGGCCGGGAAGCTAGTTATGCCCGGTTGGGCAGCACCAGCTTTACGCTTGGTGCTGCTGGTTGGCAAACTCCCCGAAGAGCTGGAGCTCTGGTTTCCTGAACACCTTATTGCCCCGGTGGGAGAGTTCCAGGCGCTGGTTCATCCCGCGGCCAGCGTGGGTGTCAGGCGCTGGCGAAAAACCGGTGAAATGATGGGACTGTTGTCGGATGAATCAGACAAGAAGGATAGGTGGCAGGTTCCCGGCATAATTACTACCTACGGCTCCGAGCGGAGGAATAAGAAGAGGGAACTGTACTGGCAGACGCTTAACGCTTATTACACGGCTGTCGGGCGGCGCGCGGAGATAGGGCAGAAGGGGAAGAAGGGGTTGCTCGTAGAGACAGCGAAAATTCTTGAGGAGAAGTATGGCTGGTCAGGTTTCCCCGATTCCTACACAGTCAGGCGGTATCTTGACCGTGCGGAGAAGATATGGCATAGTTCAACAAGGTAGAAATACTACAGGAAAGGAGAGGACCATGGCAAAACCGTCGAAAAATCAGGCACAAAAGTTAAGCAATTTTGTTAAGCAAAATTCGATGGGGAGGTCGGAAGCTGCGAAAAACGGCCAAATCAGGCACAAAAAAACTGGCAGCGGAGGGATTTGAACCCACGACCAAAGGCTTATGAGTCCTCTGCTCTACCACTGAGCTACGCTGCCACAGGCAGAATATAGCACGCTTGGCTTTCTGGTGTCAATTCCACTTGTCAGCAGAGCCGGGCAGACTACTAGCTACCCAGCTCTGCTGCGATTGAGACAGCCGAACCAATATCCTGGTTCACCACACCATTGTTAGTTCAATCTGTCTATTCCACATACTTTTTAAGCTCTTCCGGCAAGTTGTCAATATTGTCGGTGATAGCCGGAACTATAGGTGGCTGCCCGTTGGCTTCCATGATGGCCACGCCCTCGGAACTGAGCAAAAAGTCAACCCAGGCAATTGCCAGGTCCATTCGCTCGAAATTACTGGGTATAGTAATTCCATAGACGATCGCTGATCCGGTCATTGTCAGGGTATCACCGGGTTCAGCGCCGGCGATTTCAACCTCTGCCTGGGCATAAAAATCCGCGAAAGCGGTGTCAGCCAGGTTGATTTCGGGAGGTAGTGAGACGTAGTTCAGACTGTGCTGGGCGGCTACAGAGGTGTATTCGAAAGCATAGTCGAGGTCCCCGGATTCAAGGAGAGCGATAAGCTCTACAGACTTTGGCCTCATCAGGTCACCTTCGGCTTCGAACAGGCTATCATAGATCCCGGTGGCTCCGTAGTGTATCTCGGCCAGCTGCCAGACCATAAGCGTGCGGTAGCCGCAAGGGTCCTGGTCAGGGTCGCTGCGGCCATAGCTAACGCCCTCTCTTTGCAGAACCTCATACCAGTTATCGCTGGTTATCTCGTCGGCATAGGCAGAGCTATCGGTATAGGTGAGGCACATCTGATTGGAAGCGAAGATTATGTACCAATCGGCATAGTCAGGGTACATCAGCTCGGGGATGAGGGTATAGTCGGCGGAGCCGATGACGCCGCACTCTTTCCCCAGCTCGGTAACCTTGCGTATGGTGGTGGCGCTGCCGGCGCCCTCAGCCAGTATCTCCACGTCGGGGTAGATTACATTGAACGCGTCGCTTATCTCGGCAAAGGGTATGGTCAGGCTGCCGGCGTTGTATATCTGAAGTGTTCCGGAGAGCTCGGCATCTGTGTCTGAATCCCCACACGCAGCGAGCGAGCTGACTACGAGGAGCAAACCTATGATAATTGAGATGGCTTTGAATTTCGTTTTCATTGCTTAAAACCTCTTATCTTATTTAATCAATTAAAAATGTGAATAGATGATGCTTTAAACGTCACATAGACTTTCTTACCCTCATGAAGGTCCATTTCTTCGAAGGAGTGTCGGGTAACGAGGCAGGAAAGTTTGGGCGGTATGCTTACCGTAACGTACAACGTTGAGCCCTTATCCACGACATGCGTGATGGTCCCGGGAAAGCAGTTACGGGCGCTGGAATGTATGGTTTCACTGGAAATGAGTATGTCCTCGGGGCGAATGGAGGCGTGGTAAGTGCCCTCGGCATCGGCAGCGGTAATGAACTCGGTGCTATCAACCTTGAAAACAGTATCCCCGTTTGATTTCCTTTCCGCTTTACCATGGAAGATGTTTCTAGTCATAGCAAAGCGGGCGACAAATTCTGAATTGGGGTGGCGGAATATCTCTTCCGGAGTTCCCACCTGCATAAGGTGACCTTCACCGATCACGGCTATTCGGTTGCCCAGGGCTATAGCCTCTTCGAAATCGTGGGTAACATGAAGAATAGTGACCCCCAGTGCTCCGTGAAGCTGGCGAAGCTCCTGCTGTACGCTCTCTCGTGTCTCAGGGTCAAGGGCACTAAGCGGCTCATCGATGAGAAGCAATTCTGGCTTAGTAACGATAGCTCTGCCCAGGGCTACTTTCTGCTTTTCCCCGCCACTCAGGGTATCAGGGCGTCGGTGTAGAAGATGTGATATACCCAACAATTCTGAAACCCAGTCGAGCCTGTTGGCCATTTCCTCTGCCTTTGTCTTTTGCATCTTCAAGCCAAAGAGTAGATTTTCCTTTACCGCAAGATGAGGGAAAAGAACGTGGTCCTGATACACGATGCTTATTTTTCTGTTTTCGGGCTCGACTCCAGTTACATCCTTGCCTCTGAGCCATATCTCGCCGCTCCTGATGGGATAGAGACCGGCGATGGACTCAAGTAATACCGTTTTTCCCGCCCCGGTGGGGCCGAGTATTATAAAATACTCGCCCTCTTCAATATTAAGGGTTATATCCTTGAGCATGAATTCCCCGAGGTCTACACACAGGTTCTTGACCCCAATCATGACTTATCACCTCTGTAGGCGATAGTTCTCAAAACGATGAACACAATTATGCTCACCAGAATCAGCAATACCGCTATGGGACGAGCATATTCGAGCCCGTATGTTTCGAACCTTTCGTAGACGAGAACCGGGGCTATCATGGGATGGTAAGCTAATATGATCACAGCGCCGAATTCACTTATTCCGCGTGCCCACATCATAATTATCCCGGCAAAAATACTGCGCCAGGCTAGAGGGAACGAGATCCTGAAAAAAGCCTGCCAGGGGGAAGCTCCCAAGGTACGCGCCACTTTCTCCGTTCTGACGTCCACCTTTTTAAAGCCTTCTTTGGCTGAATCTATCAGGAAGGGAATGCTGACAAATAGCATGGCTATCACTATGCCGGCCATGGAATCGACAAATTGGATGCCGAGAAAATTAAAGGCTTGGCCTAGAGCGGTGTTACGGCCGAATACGAAAAGGAGGGCAATGCCGGCAGCGGTATGAGGCACTACAATGGGTACATCAATTAGTCCCTCTACCAGCTTCTTGCCCTTGAAATCTTTCCTGGCTAAGAGATATGCCAGGGGAACACCAAGAAAGAAGCCGACTAACGTAGCTATCAGGGCGGCTAAGAGCGTGAGCCCAATAGCGCCTGTGACCTCGGGGTCTAAAATAGTCTCCCAGAGTGTTCCGGCTTCGGAGGCAGAAGCAAATATCATCTTCCCCAGGGGTATGACAACGAAGAGGAATATTAACGCCCCCAGGAGCACGAAGGTGACTGTTAGCCGGTTCTTACTGATATATCTTAGAAAAGACAAATCTCTGGCCGTATCTCCTTTTTCGTTATTCAGCCTGCTTAACCCTTAATGGAAGGGGGTAAAAAGAAACTATAAAAACGGGCGAATTCATTTATTGCATGCGCAAATAAAAAACACCTCTTAAGGAGGTGCTCGACATGCCATTAACGTTAGCATGAGCGCTCTCCTTTCCAAACACGGGAGGCACCGCCGTTTCCAGCGATACCCTATCGGCCTGAACCCCCTGGCAAAAGCTTTAGGATGAGCAGGCTCGGAGAGAGTATTTGGTTTTTAATCTGAGTTATATTATCACATAGGCTATGGGGTAAGCAACCCCGCCCCGCCCAGGTTTTTCGTCCCACCCGGCCCACCCTATAAGGGTGGTGCCCCTTTTATATCCTCTCTCTTTCCCCACTCTGTTTCCCCCTTTTGCAAAGGGGGATTAAGGGGGATTTTCCTCGTCTTTCTTCCCACCGCTCCCACCCTTAGAAGCTTCGTCTCTATTAACTCCCTTGCTATCCACCTTACCCCCCTCAATAAAAATTTTCTTGACGCTAATGGAAGCGCTCTGCTAAAATCCACTCGGTTACCCCTCTTTTTTACGGATTAGTTTTCAGCACTGGCAAGGGAGGTCTGTTATGGCAATCGACTATAAGAAAGAAGGCCGGGTCGCCATTTTCACCATCAATCGCCCCGAGGCGATGAACGCCATGAACATGGAGACGATGCGGGAGTTCCGCCAGGCGATTACGGAGTTCCGGGACGACCCCGAACTCTGGGTGGGCATCGTCACCGGCGCGGGGGAGAAAGCCTTTTGCGGCGGTGCCGACATCAAGGACACCCTGCCCTTTATGAAGGAGCATTCCCGGGAGGTCTGGTCTTTCCCGCCGAGCATAATGCGGGGTCTGGAGTTATGGAAGCCTTTGATTGCCGCTATCAACGGGATGGCGCTGGGTGGGGGGCTGGAGATTGTCCTTGCCTGTGACATACGGATTGCCGCCGAGAACGCTCGTTTAGGCACGCCCGAGGTGACCCTGGGGCTGATACCGGGGTGGGGGGGAACGCAGCGGTTGCCGCGGGCTATTCCCAAGTGCAAGGCGGCGGAGCTGTTGCTCATGGGCAAGCTGATAGACGCCCAGGAAGCCTACCGCATCGGGCTGGTCAATAAGGTTGTGCCCCAGGCCGAGCTGATGGCCACGGCCAAGGAGTGGGCGCAGACCATCTGCCAGGCGGGACCGCTGGCGGTGAGGTCGGCTAAGGAGGCTATGCTCAAGGGCTGCGATATGACTTTAGAGGACGGCCTGAGGCTGGAGAGCGCGCTGGTCGCCTACGTGATGGCTACCGAGGACTTCGCCGAGGGCACCAAGGCTTTCGTCGAGAAGCGAAAGCCGAACTATAAAGCAAAATAAACTAAGGAGAGGAGCATATAATGGAGATTAAGAAGGTCGGGGTGGTGGGGTGCGGCTCTATGGGCGCGGGCATCGCTCAGCTTTGCGCTCAGTCGGGCTTTCAGGTGGTGGTATCGGAGATAAACGACGAGTTCTTGAAAAAGGGGATGGGCTTTATCGATAAAACGTTAGCCCGGAGCGTGGAGAAGGGCAAACTGGCGCAGGCGGACAAGGATGCCGTAATAGGTCGCATCAAGGGCACCACCAATACCAGGGACTTCGCCGAATGCGACCTGGTGATTGAAGCCGCTATCGAGAACCTGGATTTGAAGAAGAAGATATTCGCCGAGCTGGACGGCATCTGCCCTAAGGATGCTATCCTGGCGACCAACACTTCCTGCCTGTCTATCATCGACATGGCGGTGGTGACCAAGCGGGCGGACAAGGTGGTGGGGCTGCACTTCTTTAACCCGGCGCCGATTATGAAGCTGCTCGAAATCGTCAAGACCATCGCCACCAGCGAGGCGACGATGGCTGTCAGCAAGCAGTTCGGCGAAAAGCTGGGCAAGACCACCGTTGTCGCTCAGGATGCGCCCGGCTTTATCGTCAACCGTCTCTGGATACCCTACCTGCTGCACGGCATCCGCCTCTACGAGGAGGGCATCGCCAGCCGCGAGGATATCGATGCCGCCGTGAGCCTGGGCTTGAACTACCCGATGGGCCCGCTTACCCTCTCCGACATGGTGGGCATCGACGTGGTCAAGTTCGTCTCCGACGCGCTCTACGAGCAGCTTAAAGACCCCCGCTACATCGTGCCCACGCTGGTGGACAAGATGGTGGCGGCGGGGTGGTTGGGGCGCAAGACGGGCAAGGGTTTCTACGACTACAGCAAATAGATTCCCCTTATACATAAAGCTTAAATAGATATAACTTGGCCAGGTTAGAAGGAGGCACTTTTATGACCGAGGTGGTAATTGTCAGTGGGGTGAGAACGGCTATCGCCAACTACGGCGGTGCCTTACAGAATACACCGGTAATGAAGCTGGGCAGCATCGTCATCAAAGAGGCGCTGAAAAGGGCCGGTTTACGCCCTAAGAGGGATGCCGAGGTGCTTAAGCTAGCCCCCGAGGCGCTCAAGGGCGACGGGCTAATAGAGTTGGAGAAGAAGTACTTCGACTGGGACAACTCCTTAAAAGAGGTGCGGGTGGACGAGGTTATCATGGGTAACGTCCTCCAGGCGGGGCAGGGTCAAAACACCGCCCGCCAGGCGGCGATTAACGCGGGTATTCCCAAAGAGGTGAACGCCTACACGGTGAACAAGATTTGCGCTTCGGGGATGAAGTCGGTAGCTTTAGCCGCCCAGGCCATAAAGGCGGGCGATGCCGAAATCATCGTCGCCGGCGGTATGGAGAACATGAGCGCCGCGCCTTACTACCTGCCCAGCGCCAGGTGGGGAGCCCGGATGTTCAACGCCGAGATGGTCGACGGCATGGTCTATGACGGGCTGTGGGAGATATTCTACAACTACCACATGGGCTTGACCTCGGAGAATATCGCCGATAAGTATGGCATCAACCGGGAGGAGCAGGATAAGCTGGCCATGCTCAGCCACCAGAGGGCTATGGCGGCGATAAAGGACGGCACGTTCCGCCAGGAGATAGTGCCCGTCGAGGTCAAGGTTAAGAAAGAAATGAAGCAGTTCGACACCGACGAGCACCCCCGGGAGACCAACATGGAAGCGCTGGCCAGGCTGCCCGCAGTATTCAAAAAGGACGGCTCGGTGACGGCGGGCAACGCCTCGGGGATAACCGACGGCGCCGCCGCTTTGGTGGTGATGTCGGCGGATAAAGCCAAAGAGCTGGGCTTGAAGCCGCTCGCCAGGGTCAGGTCTTACGCCTCGGGGGGCGTCGACCCCGCCTACATGGGGCTGGGGGCGGTGCCCGCGACCAGGAAGGCGCTTAAATTAGCCGGCGTCGAATTAAAGGATATAGACTGCATAGAATTAAACGAAGCCTTTGCCTCGCAGGCTATCGGGGTGATGAAGGAGCTGGGCATCGGCACCGAGAAGGTGAATCCGCACGGCAGCGGTATCTCGCTGGGGCACCCTATCGGCTGCACGGGGGCCAGGATTATGGTTACCCTGATGCACGAGATGGCGCGGCAGAATTACCAGCTGGGGTTGGCTACGCTTTGTATCGGTGGGGGGCAGGGGATGGCGGTGGTCCTGGAGAAGGCTTAGGCTATTTACCCCGCTTGGCGTAGTCGGGGCACCAGGTAGCTGTGGGCCTTTCGGGGCGGTGACAGGTGCTGCGCCAGTCCCATTTGCAGCTATCGCAGAGGAATATATTCATTCCCAGCATTTTCTTTATCCTAATCTTGAATCTCTCGCCCAGCGAGGGCTTAATCTTGGCCTTCATAACGCACCCAATGGTTTCGCTATAGAATATAGCAGATAGAGTGCTATTTGGCAACGATTGTGATAGAATAGGGCGAGTTTAAGCGGGGGAGAATATCATGGCCATCCCGAGAATGAGAAGAGGCAAAAAGGTTGTTCCCGATGTGGTGAGGGAGGCGGGGAAGCTGAATATAGAGTCGGTGAGCGGGGACGAGCTGACCTGGATTAATATCGAGTCTCCCGGTAAAGAGGAGACGGACTACCTGGCGCAAAACTATCCCTTCCACCCCCTCGACCTGGACGACTGCCTGAGCCGTATCCAGCGGCCCAAGATAGACCGCTATGACGAATACCTCTTCCTGGTCTTTCACTTTCCCGTGTTCAGCGCTCAAGCCAGGGTGACCACCCCCAGCCAGGTTTCGGTTTTCATCGGGCCGGGCTACCTGATTACGCTGCACAATGGCGACCTCAAGCCGCTGGTGAAGCTGTTCGACCAGTGCCAGACGGACGAAGAGATAAGGCAGGAGCACTTCAGCCAAGGTTCGGGCTACCTGCTATACCGCATCATTGACCGCCTGGTGGACTACTGCCTCCCCATACTCAATAAAATCGGGGGCAATATCGAGGCGGTGGAGGACGCCATCTTCGCCGTGAAGGCGCGGCGTA
>Ga0315545_1000038_pt1 | contig 117027 bp, 92 predicted proteins | sample SalMarSW160210MG_FD_203096 | JGI IMG/M metagenome (GOLD analysis project Ga0315545, IMG submission 203096) | Salt marsh sediment microbial communities from the Plum Island Ecosystem LTER, Massachusetts, United States - Salt Marsh Sediment SW1602-10 ... | reverse complement strand
CTCCAGGAGCGATTTGATCAAAGGGACCAAAGGATAGAAGATAACGGGTATCGTATCCGTTCGCTAAATCATCACACTCCGGACTGGGGTCCAGCCACATCTCATCCGGATGATCCTCCGGCCAGGTACAGGCAAATATCTGATCGTAATCAAACTCCCCATTGGACATGATGAAGTATTTGGAGCAATCCCCTCCCGGCGTGCCCAAAACATGATCCGGAAAGGTACCGGTCCCCATCACCTCCGGATAGCAGCTCGACCATCCGTCGTTCCAATCCTCCTGACTTTCCCGTTTCCAGGGACCCCAATCTTTGGGATATCCAGCCTGGTTGGAGATAAACCAGTTGAAAGAATACTTAAGTCCTGGTTTAGGTGACCTTACCACCCGGGTGCCGGTCACAGAGATAGTACTTACCGGGGTGAAAATCGTCTCCCCTTTTACACCGTGACCATCATTGTCCGCTATCCAGGCTAAATTAACCGTATCCGAGCAATCCCACCTCTCTCCAGGATCAGTGACTACATGCTTAAAGCCACAGATGTCGTCTTGGGCGCCAAATTCACCGTAAGGATCCTCATCTACATGATTCACATCCGCATCGATGTAAAGTCCCATATACATCTCTTTTATCTTCTTGACCCCGATGTTTTTTACAAAGAAATCTATCAGCACGAAATCCTCCGCATATTCATAGCTCCAGGAATAACTTTTCTGGGTGATTTGCAGGTCGAGGGGGAAGTGCTTACGGTTATCGAAATCCCACTCCTTAGGGTCCCACGGAGAAAGCGGGATATCAGCCGAGGTGTCAGTGTAAACCGCAATTATGTCCTGCTCTGAGATGGCATCCGGTGAATAGCAGGGAGCAGTTTGTCGAATGCTCATCTCCTGTATAGCACCCGCCTCACCTGCATCTGGCCACATTTCATGAATCCAGAACCATCCATCACAGCCCACGGTGGTATAGGGATGATCATCCACTAAAGCCCCTATCCACAATCCGCCCTGGAAAAGGTATTCCAGACCCGAACCTAGAGGATATTCACATGAGGGGGCCTTTACCTCCTCATCCGGATTGGGATTGAAGCAACCTCCTTTGGACTCCGAATAATCTCCCGTCTGGCTTCCCAAAAATCCCCAGTTGGTTACACAGAGATTTATAAGCCCAACCCGATGTACCCTCTGTTGGGGATTGGGTAAGACTGCCGTCAGTTTGGCTGATCGAGGGAATCCCTTTCTTTCCTTCCCTTCGTCTCCTCTCATGGTGGTGGCACCAGATGGTGAAATATGAAAGCCCCAAAGGACAATCACTGCCAGCAATAAGAGCTTAGCTAAAAGTTTAATACTCTTCATATCATACCTCTCTTCTTTTTTGCGAATTTATGTTCACAGGTTAGTAAAAGATTATCTTCTTGACATATGTTTCCTTTACCAATTAGGTTTATCACCTTTCCATGTTCTGCACCCAAGGCCAACAGCCTCTCTCCCTTAGAAGAAGTTTATGGAGAGACCTAATTTAACGCTTCTTCCCGGTCCATAATTCAGCGGATTCTCATTGATCTCTTGACCCTTGTAAACCACATTCTCATTGAAGGTTGCATCAAAATAGTTCTGGTTTGTATCCGGGCGACCGGTGCTTCCATAGACAGTAGCAACGTTCTTGGTGTCGAAGAGATTGGTAACCCATACCAGGAAAGAATAGTTGAACTTCCAGATCTTGAAGTCCTTATTAAATCTCAAGTCCACGTTACTGGTGGCAGGCATACGTTTGGAGTTGGGCAAAGGATTCTCACCCAGACGTAACTCCATTCCAGGGTACGTCCCTTCAGGAGTGAAAGCGAATCCACTATGGTACTGCCATACCACATTTACACCCCAGTTATCCGGCAACTTGAAGCCGAAAAGTCTGGGATGCTCAGCTTCGGGGACCCTCAGGTCAAAATTCATAGTTATCTGATGCCTCAAGTCCCAGTCTAAGGGAAATTCTTGAATGGGAATATCTCCCTTCTGGAATCTGGCATAGTAGTTGGATGCCTCGGATGAGCTTTTGCCGTAAGCGAAGGCATACTGATAGTTTATATAGCCCGAAATGTAGCCTCCATACCTTTTGTTTAGCTCCATCTCCAAGCCGCGCGCTCGTCCATAGTCGTTGTTAGCCCAATAGTCGAATTGCTTCGGTCCGATCTGGAGCACATCCGTATTCAACAGTCCATAGTAATCCTTATAGAAGCCAGATAAGGTTAACTTGTAGTTGGAGGAGATAACATGTTCCACTCCCAACTCATATTGTATCTGTTTCATATAATCCAGATTATAATTGCCATATTGGGCAACTCCAGTTTGGGTCTTTTGCATATACATCCAGTGAAGCTCTGGCAGTTGATAAAAGTGCCCGTAGTTGAAATACACCTTGGCTTTATCGGTGATAGGATATGAAACGCCGATGCGGGGCGAAAGCTTGGACTGGGTATTGATCGGCTCTTCCTCAGTAGGGGTTTCCTCTGACTTCATGGCTCTGATATCACCGGACTGGATGAAGAAATCATATCGGAAGCCCAAATTGGCGATCATGGCTCCATATTCTATTTTGTCCCGGATGTAATAGGCTCCACGAATGGGACGGCGGCTGTAAAAGTCACGAAATGCTCCCCGGTTGGGCCAGGGACCCTCGTCTGGTGGACCATCGTAAGTGATGAAGGGATAGCGCAGGTCGGCGAAGGAGAACTTCATCCTCTCCACCATGATCCCGGTTCTGATCTGATGCTCCTTACTTACCTGGCTGGTGAAGTCGAATTTCAAAGTGAGCATGGTGGATTGCCTGTGATGATAATAGCATCGCCGCTCGTGCCCATAGTCCATGAAACCATCCACCCCGTCCCACTTACCATTATGGTTTGAATCGACATAATATTCTCCAGGATCCCAGGTCCCATTGGGATAATCGAAATCTTCGTTGCTGTTCCTATCTGTAAAGGGAACTCCTGGACTCCATCGATCGTTGGGCCCATCATATTTTCCATTGAAGTTTAAATCCTGAAAATCTTCTCCGAAATCATACAGCCCGTTTTCATTGATGTCAACATAGGGCTCGCCCAAGTTTATATCCCCATCCACATAGGGCTCAGCCTGATCTACATATTCGTAAGATTGAGGTCGCTTCCATTCATTGTACTTACCATCAGCGCCGTCCACTCCATCGTTGAGGTCATTCGGATCGTTTGAGTCCCAGTAAAATTCCTCCGCATTGTTCCATCTCCCCTCTCCCGGAAGGTCGTCGATGTCAGGATCAAAATTATCAGGTCCCCCTGGCTCTCCCGGATCCCACACCCCGTTCTTACCCTTATTCACATCCTGGAAAGGCTCCCCTAAATCGTACTGACCATTCTGGTTTACATCCAGGTAAGGCTCGGCATCATCCCACCTTCCATTAAAATTGGCATCCTGGGCTCCAGTGAAAAGCTCCCAATATTCAACTAAAGTGAAACGAGGAGGGTCCAACCCGCCTCCTGGCTTGTCTGGGTCTCCAGGTCTTTGGAAGTAACTGGTGTAAAACCGGCTGATCTGAAGCTCATAAAATGAACTTTTGCTCACATTATGGGTAAAAAGCAATCTCAAAGAGTTGTTGTGAGATTCGATCTGGGGTAGGGTGGAGGGAGTGTATCGGTAGTCCCATATGTGAACTGCTCCTCTGGTCTCTTGTAAAGGATCCCCGCCGGATGGATCAAAGAAAAGAGAGTAGCGCTCCCAGTTCTGTATATTAGAGAAAACCAATTTTTTATCCGCCGAAGCCCGATAGGTCAGCTTGAAAGTGGTAGAATATTCATTGCTCATTCTTTCGGGAATGTCAAACCCCAAAATCTGGTCCACCCTGAAATTCTTCCTGGTTGTCGGGGTGGCGTATTTGTTCACCTGATAATGGGTATCGGTCTTGTAAGTGATCCCGCTGAAATAATAGGCTAACTTCTCTCCCATGAACTTGATTCCGATGGATGGAAGGAACTGAGTGGTGAAGAAAGGATCAGGTCCGTTTATGCTAAACTCCACCCGATCACTGTTTCGGGTGTATTTGTTCAGCTTGGGGGTGCCAAAATCATCGGTCATGAATTCGAAGTAGCCGGAGGTGGTCTTGCTTGAACCTTCCTTGGTGACTAAATGTATGACTGCCGATTGAACGTTACCATACTCCGCATCAAATCCTCCTTTCATCACAGAGATCTCCTCGATGTTGGAGGCGGAGACGTTCATGCCTCCGGTAACCTTACCCAGACCGCCCAGAAGATCTCGAGTCTCCACCCCATCCACAATGTACAAAGCCTCGCCTGCTCTTCCACCCCGGATATGTAGCTCGTTTGCTTTGGTCACGAAGCCCACCTGGGTGGCAAGTATCTGGTAGATCTCCTTCACTGGCATGTTCTCGATCTCCTCGCGGCCGATGGTTCTGACGCTGGCGGTGACGTCCTTCTCGATTATCTTTCTTTCGCCCACCACGGTAACACCCTTCACCTCGATGGCAGAGGCTTTCAGCTTGTAATTGACCTCGCTGGTGCGGTCAGAGATCACCCGCACATTCTCCACCGTCACCGAAATATAGCCGATGATGGAAGCGGTGATCGAATAGGTGCCAGGAGGGACATTGATGATGAAATAGGAACCATCCAGACCAGCCATGTTCCCCATGGTGGTTCCATCAATTCGGATGGAGGCGCCGGGAAGCTCTGTGCCGGTTTCAGTATCAATCACCCTTCCCGATATTTTACCGGTCATGCCAGCAAAAGCTGGAGCGCTTAGGAAAATCAAAAAAGCCAGCCCCACAAAAACCATTGCCACCTTCCCTTTAGAAAAGCGCATCATTTGAATCACTCCTTTCTCTGTTCATTTTAATTTTTTCAAGGTATGTTTATTTAACACTTGTTTATCCTCATTTTAATTAGATAATAACGCAACTTTAGTTCCTGTTGTCAAGAGTTTTTTTGATTGATTAGGCAAAAAAATTTAGTTTCAAACCACCTCCCTCCTGATACTTTATTTCGACACAAAAACTCATTCTTCCACCTTGTTGTCACGTCACCTGGAATTCTTCTCCTCGTTGGACAAAAAACAAAAGGGTCGTTTCGTCTTCAAGTCCTATGTATCCATATTCGGACAAACAAGAAAATACAAAATACATCCCCAATAACAAACAAAATTCATACCCAAAAATTGAAAGTAAACAACTTTTATCTATTGTGCTAATATTAATAATTTCAACAACTTAGGAGGCTAAGAGAAAAAGCAAAACAAGCAAAAACTCTCAGCTTTTAAAAATTTCGCAGAGACCTGCGACAAAAATCTTAGTTAGTCTTTTATCCTTTTGTGAAATATAGAATTAGAAGATTCGCAAGAATAGACGAACCTTACCCCCGAATAGCGAATATTTTGGAAGAAACATGTAGCAGATCTGCTCTAAGGTGTGAGCTTCATCTTCGCAAATTCCACCTTTCGGATAGATATTTCTTCTCTTTTAAAGTCTGAACTGTATTGAGCTCTTCTTCTGAAACAACGGAATCTTCCATTTGGCAAGCAAAGACTTTTTCGAAACCTCTCTTCAAAGCGGAAACAATCTCCTTCGGTCCAACTCTTCTTTTCAGTATTTTCTCCATATTAGTCGATTTTTCCTCCAGATTTTGCTTTACTATCTCTGCTGAGTTTTCCGCAGGCAGAAGTTCAGCCAAACTATATTTTCCCTTTCCGGTAAGGATGGAACCATGCTGAATGAAGCTATCCTTTTTCTCCTGATCGGACCTGTAGGAAAATCGTCTTTGCGCGCTCCCGATCAGCTTTTTGCCTTTCACCAATATCTCATATCTGGAATTGCTAACAAAGCATGGTTTGGAAAAGATAATATGAGAAGATGCCAACTCTTTTTTTCTGAACGGCTTGACCCATTTTCCATTGATGCCTAAGAGACGTAATGATTCTAACAAAGCCATGCTTAATTTCTGATAGGTTTGGATGGTGTTTTCTCCCAGGTGAGGGAAATAGTCTGAGGATGCACACACGCTGTAGGTGATCTCATCCTCATGTAGAACCGCCCTTCCCCCGGTGATTCTTCTCACCAAATGGATACCCTTATCTTTGCATTTTTTTAGATCAACTGTTTTTTCTGCGGATTGAAAGTAGCCCATGGATACAGCCGGTGGATCCCAGAGATAAAGGCGCAGAACCGGAGGAGAGGTTCCTTTCTGACAGGAAAGCAAAAGCGCTTCATCCAAAGCCATGTTGAAGAAGGCATCATTTGCGCCGGTGAAAATTACTCGCCACCTTTTCATCTCAAAAGTTTGTCTGGGGAAAGCTGTGAGATCTCTGAAAAACCACTTTAAAACGGCAAATTGGAGTGTCCCGTTTTAGCGAAACCAGATTAAAGCTTTTTGTCTTTTTCCGCAAGACGAGACCTACAAACAAAAGCAACGTGGAACCTGGAGTGTCTGCCTTTAGGCAGACCTAACATGGGAACAAGCACTAAACTTGGTTGGTCAAGCTAAAACTTGACACTCCAATATCAACTCTTCCAATTTAACTTTTCAGAGATCTGGTTGTTGATTCTCTTCCTTAAGGTCTTTGAATAGCCGGTCGATGTTTTCCAGGGCCATCCTGGCGGCTTTTTGTTCTGCCTCTTTTTTATTTTTCCCCATCCCTTCTCCTATTTTTTTTCCTTTAACTGACACGGCGATGATAAATCTTTTCTGGTGATCCGGTCCTTTTTCTTGCAGTACATTATATTTGGGCAGTCCCAACCCCAGAGCCTGCATGTATTCCAGAAGCTCCCCTTTGTAATTGTAGAGGGCTTGGTCGGTGGTGATCTCCAGATATTTTTTTAGTATTTGATTCCGTACCATCTTCTCTGCAGGGGCTAAGCCACCATCCAGAAAGACCGCTCCGATGACCGCCTCGTAAGCATCGGAGATAATGGAGTTCCTCTCCCTTCCTCCAGATTTTTCCTCCTCCCCGCTTAAATTGAGGTATTTCCCCAGAGAGACGGATTTGGCGATTCGGCTCAAGTTAGCTTCACTGACCAGGGTGGATTTCAGCTTAGTCAAATCCCCTTCGTTTTTATCAGGAAAGTTCTCAAATAAAAATCGACTGGTCACCATTCCCAAAACCGAGTCGCCCAAAAATTCCAGTCTCTCATTTGCCCGCAGATTCTCGTTCTCCGGGGTATGAATGTAAGATCTATGAGTTAAGGCTCGATCCAAAAGCTCCAGATTTCTGAAACCATAGCCCAACCTTTTTTCCAGTTCCCGGCATTTTTTAAACTGGTTCCCTTTGCTGAATAATCTTCTAAGAAATGTGAGCAAATGAGGTGACATGAGCTATTGCGGAAAACAGGGAAACTGAAACTTAACCAGAAAATACCTGGATTAGATTACATATAAATATTCTATTAATCCATTAGTTACCAAGGTGTAGCGGAGACCTTTCCACGGGATCCTGCGGACAGGTCTCCATAGTTATGAACGGAAGGCTGAAGCCTTCCGCCACATTAGAGTAAAAAGCGGGTTTATTCTCATGGAACGAATTTCCTTACAGCGATGGAGACATTATGCCCGCCAAACCCAAAGGAATTGCTTAAGGCCACATTAACATCAACTTCTCGCTTCTGATTGGGCACATAGTCCAAATCGCATTCCGGGTCGGGAAACTCATAGTTTATGGTGGGATGGAGAACTCCCTCTTGGATCGACTTGATGGTGGCGACTATCTCCACCGCTCCACCCGCTCCCAACAGATGACCGATCATTGATTTGGTGGAATTTACCGGAATCTTTTTAGCCTTTTCTCCAAACACCACCTTGATGGCTTGGGTTTCAGTCAAATCATTTAGGTCGGTGGAGGTTCCATGAGCGTTAATATAATCCACCGAATCAGGAGACAGACCGGCATCCTTTAAAGCTAACCTCATTGCCCTAATGGCTCCCTCGCCTCCGGGAGCGGGTGCGGTGATATGGTAAGCATCGGCGGTCATTCCCACTCCCAAAATCTCAGCAAAGATTTTTGCACCCCGGCTTTGAGCATGCTCCAGACTTTCCAAGATCAGTATTCCAGCTCCCTCCGACATCACAAATCCATCTCTCTCTTTATCAAAAGGGCGGGAGGCTTTCTGTGGCTCATGGTTACGGGTAGATATGGCTCGGGCAGAACAGAATCCGGCCAAAGACGTCGGGGTGATGGAAGCCTCGCTTCCTCCGGTGATCATCACATCCGCCTCTCCTCGCTGGATTATTCTGAAGGCATCCGCGATGGCATGAGCGCCGGAGGAACAGGCAGACACGGTGGCGTAGTTGGGTCCTTTGAAATTAAAACGTATGGAGATCAACCCGGCACACATGTCGATGATCATCATGGGAATGAAAAAGGGGCTAACCCGATTAGGACCCTGGTTTAAAAGAATAGCATGTTGTTTTTCAAAGGTCTCTATGCCTCCGATCCCGCTCCCCACCACCACTCCTGCCCGTTCCCGATCCAGAGAATCTGACCCCAGGCCGGACTGGTCAAAAGCCTGCTGAGCGCAGGCCACAGCATACTGCTGGGCTAAATCCATCCTTCGTGCCTCTTTTTTCTCCATATATTTAGAGGCATCAAAGCCCTTGACTTCTCCGGCAATTTGAGTGGTGAACTGGGCGGGATCAAATCGGCTCACTCGATCGATGCCGGAGACACCATTTTTGAGATTGTTCCAGAATTCCTCCACCGAATTGCCAACCGGAGCTATCACCCCCATCCCGGTAACCACCACCCGATTTAAAGAGATAACGGAACTATTCATGATAACCTCTTAGCTCTCTTCTTTGGATTGGTGCGCTTCTATATAATCAATGGCTTGTCCCACTGTGGTGATCTTTTCCGCCTCCTCATCCGGAATTTCTAATTTGAATTCCTCCTCTAAAGCCATGACCAGCTCCACCGTGTCCAGAGAGTCTGCCCCCAGATCATCCACGAATTTCGCCTCACCGGTCACCTGACCTTCCTCCGCACCCAACTGATCAATCACGATCTTTTTCACCCTTTCTTCCACCGACATACTATAACCTCCTTTTCATGTTTTTCACTAAACTTATTTTCCATCAACTTTTCGCTTTAAGCAAGCATATTCCTAATTCAACAAATTTAAAATGAGGAACAAAAAAGCACAACCAAGTTTTATGATTTGAAGATTGAAACCAGTTCCTGTTTCTTGTATCTCTCTGGTGTCCCAAAGATTTCTTCTATCTCTTTCATTTCCTCGTCTTGCACATAAGGAATCAGCCCCAATTTCAATTTCTTCAGATCGAAGATGCATACGCATTTTCTTCCATCACTTCGGACAAAGCTTTCTTTACCAATTGGTAGAGTTTCTTTTCGTCGACAGTGAGCTTCATGGCTTATCTCCTTCTGTTTTTTCACCTAGCTTACAATTGCGCCCAACATTTCGACGATATACGATGTTGCGACCGAAGGGAGCAATTTCTAAAAGGTCAAAGGCATAAGCTCGTGGCGGATATACTGTGCCATTATGTAAGGTTTATGTCACTTCTTGCAAAGCTCTTACAGAAACCATATCCTTCGCTTCTACCGGACGAATATCTTTTTCATTTAGGGGAACCAGTGCTACCGTCCGTCCACCAGCAGTGACGAATTCAACCTCATAATCGTGGTCTCCATAGATTTCAACTACACTTCCCAAGTCACCCTTTTTAAGATTATGCTCGTCCATATCCTTAGTTAAAACAACCGTCTCAATCAAATCAAATTTCATCTATCTCACCTCTGGAATAAGTGTTATCAATCTTGGAACCTTTTCTCCTTTCAAAATAATCCACACTGATGTCACAACAATAACCGACTTTGGCCCCTTCAAGGGAGCGGTTATCTCATATTTCTTTCCGAAGGGTGAAGGTTTTCCTTCCATTGCATCCTTTAAAAGGTGTTGTTCTCGGATATCTCTCTCCAATATTTGCCAAGAATCATGAGTGTAACCAGCCTCCTTGAAAAATTTGGCTTTAAATTTTCCAATGGGATGGGTTGGGGAAAGTATGTAATCCCGCAGTTTTACAGATTCTATTATCGCATATTCGTAATTTGGCAACAAAACCATTGCAATTTACTTGTTCAGCTTTTCTAATACCTTAATGCCTTCCTTGCTGGATTCATATCGAGGATGCATACGCATTTTCTTCCATCACTTCCGACAAAGCTTTTTTTACCAGTTGGTAGAGTTTCTTTTCGTCGACAGTCAGCTTCATGGCTTACCTACTTCTGTTTTTTTGCCCTAACTTACAATTTCTTCTAACTTGATCATAGACGAATGGTTTGCTTTTCATACCAAATTTGGGATGATAGATGAACTGTTCGTCTATCCTTTCTCTAATGCATGGGCATTAGGAAATGCCAGTTATCTTCGGGAATTTTATGCGAAGCAACCGTATGGACTCCCGAAACATCACCAGAAAACGAGATTTCTCACATCAAAAGCCCTCCATCCACCTGAATCACCTGTCCGGTGATGTAGCTGGCTTGATCTGAAACCAAAAATGCCACCAGATTTGCCACATCCTCTGGCGTGCCCGTCCTCTTTAAGGGAATCAGGTTAAGAAAAGCATCTTTTGCCGCTTGAGAAAGTTTTTCCGTCATGGCTGTTTGGATGTATCCAGGAGCCACTGCGTTCACGGTTATTCCCCGACCGGCAAGTTCTTTGGCGGCTGACTTGGTCAACCCGACTAATCCCGCCTTGGAGGCGGCATAGCTTGCCTGCCCCACATTTCCCATCAATCCAATCACCGAGGTGATGTTCACGATCCTTCCGGATTTTTGCTTAATCATCACCTTGCCTGCGCTTTTGGTCAGATTGAATGCGCCTTTCAAGTTGACCTTCATCACCTGATCCCAATCCTCCTCGGTGGTTCGGATCAAAAGAGCGTCCCGGGTGATTCCCGCATTGTTGACCAAAACATCCAATGAGGGAAATCTCTCCATAACCTTTTTTATCAACTCCTCCACCTGGGAGGAATCGGATACATCTACCTTGAAAGCGACCGTGGTCACTCCCCAGCTTTTCATCTCCGAAAGGGCACTCTGAGCCAAGTCAATATTAACGTCGGCGATGGCTACATTTGCGCCTTCTCGAGCTAATTTTACCGCAATAGCTTTTCCTATCCCCTGTGCGCCTCCGGTTACCAACGCTACTTTGCCTTTCAAACTCATGTTCGCTCTGTTTTGCTGTCATTCTGAACGAAGCCCCGCCTCCAGCGGGGCGAAGTGAAGAATCTCACAGATTTAAGTATGTTATAAACTTGAGATTCTTCGGCTACGCCTCAGAATGACACTTTTCGCCAGTTTCTCTTAGATCGCTCCGACCTTTACCATTTCAGCAAACTTCTCAAAATCAGCTAACTTATCTATTCCAAAATTCTTTGTATCTTTGAACGATCTTTTCAAAAGTCCCTGTAACACCTTTCCCGGACCGACCTCCACGAAATTTCTCACTCCCTCTTTATACATCCGTTCCATGGATTGATACCACAGGACCGGCATGGTTATCTGGTCTACCAAAAGCTCCTTTATCTGTGAAGGATCGAGGGCAGGCTCCGCATTGACATTAGCCACCACCGGAACCACAGGCTTTTTCACCTCCAATTTGTCTATCACCTGTTTGAACTCACTTTGAGCCGGACGCATAAGCTCGGAGTGAAAAGCTCCTGCCACCTCCAAAAGGATTGCTCTTTTGGCACCCCTCTCTTTTGCCAACTCCACCCCCTTTTCCACTGCTCTTCTTTCGCCGGAGATGGCTATTTGATCTTTGGAGTTATAGTTGGCTGGCTGAATGATGCCGTAATTTGCGGCTTCCCGGCAAATGGACAGGACATCTTTCTCCGAAAGCCCAATGATAGCCGCCATAGTTCCCTTGCTTTTCTCACAAGCTTCCTGCATCAAAAGGCTTCGGACCTTCACCGCCTCCAGACCATCTTCAAACGATAAAGCCCCTGCTGCCACCAGAGCAGAATACTCTCCCAGACTATGACCGGCGGTGAGCGCAGGTTCAAGTCTCTGATCTTTTAACAGTGTCCATAATGCCACGCTGTGGGTGAAGATGGCGGGTTGAGTGTATTGCGTTTGAATTAAAACTTCCGGTGGTCCTTCAAAAGAAATCTTAGCCAAATCAATTCCCAAGATTTTCTCTGCGGTAGAGTAGAGTTCTCTCACGTCCGGATGGGAATCGTAGACATCCTTTGCCATCCCCACATATTGCGCCCCTTGTCCTGGAAATAAAAATGCAATTTTGTCCATAAAAGTTATAAACTTCTCTTTTACCAATCAAATTTCAGACGTCGTAGCTTTCTTTTTTCAGGAAATCTCTTATAGTCCTGACAAAAATCAAAGATTCTTCAAGTAATTGCTTTGCTTCTTCCTGCTCCACAGGAATTAATCCATAGTCCCCCTCCTGTCGAAGCTCGAATCCCTTTTGTAGAGATTTAAATATCGAAGTTGGAAATGTCCCTTCCTTAACGAATTCTTTATTGAATGAGGAAAGAACTGCCGAATGTTTTGAAAATTGCAGATCTTTATGAAGTAAAATTGCCTCAGTGGCATAAAACATAGTATAATAACTTCTGGAGGCACTGAAGCCATAATGACCATCTTGGAGAAGTGATTTAGCCACTTCTAAGCTTTCATTTGCTTTCTCTAAAAGTAGTTTCATGTTTTCTAATTTATTATGCACCTATAACTATCCCTTCTTTTTCTATAGAATCAAAGACGAGGAATCCTTTACGTTTTTGGGCAATAGATTTAGAAACGATCATCACTGAAAAAAGATAGGGGTATTTAAGTGAGAAATCGTGTATGATGTCTCGTATCTTCTCTTTGGTCTCAAAGTTGCTTATCTTGTCATCAAGAATCACCATCAAATCCACATCCGAAAATTCGCTTTCTTCCCCTCTTGCTCTTGACCCAAAGAGGATCAGCTTATATTCACCGTTCAAGAATCGCTTGAGTAGAAGATCAATTTCTCTTAGAATTTTCTCTAGAATCTTGTCTTTGATTTTTTTCATGACGACAGTTTACTCCGGATGGTATGGAAGTATATAAAGCTTAAGCGTGTCGTTTTCAATTCTACTATAGTCAAGGACCTTCCATGGTTGTTCCGTGTAGTCATTATAGTTTATCATATATTTGACCGTTACTCCTTCGTGCTCCGCTGGTATTTCAACTCTCATTGAACCAGAATTGTCCAACGTGTACTTATATGGTTGCGCCATTCCTTCCCATTTGACCATAAAGCTCCGGTCTGGTAGTGGTCTTTCTCGGTCGTGGGGATCTGGTGCGTTAGGCGTTCCCATAAGTTGTATGCAAATCTTTCTTGTCCCAATTTTGATTGTCTCGGTTCTGGTTGTCTCAATTTCTTCTGGCTTAGTTTCCTGTGGCGCTTTTCTTGGTATAATAATTGCCATAATCAACTATACAAGGATCAGTGCTAAGAGAGTTATCAGGAAAGGCATGAGACGTTTCCTTGCAACCGGAGATGACAGTATGTAGGCACCGGTCATTCCAAGAAGAATGATAATTAACCCAAGAATTATGTATTGCCTTGTTTTTCCCTCCTATAAGATTATATTTTTTCTCTTGCTTTCTTCCACTTTGAAACTTCCACTCACCACTTTATCACCGCCGATCCCCAGGTAAATCCGGCTCCAAAGGCGACTAAAACAGTGTTCGATCCCTCCTTTATCACGCCTCTCTTTCTGGCTTCATCCAAGGCAATGGGAACTGAGGCGGCAGAGGTGTTCCCATACCGGTCAATGTTGACGTACACTTTCTCCATGGGTAGCTTCAGCCTTTTTGCCAGCGCCTCTATGATTCTGATATTGGCTTGATGCGGGATCAGAAGATCTATCTCCTCCGGGGGAAGCCCTACCTTATGAATGATACGTTCCGCCGCACCCGCCATGGCTCTGACCGCAGATTTGAATACTTCATTTCCCTGCATGGAGATATAATGTTGCTTTAAATTAATGTTCTCTTTGGTAAGGGGGGCTTTAGTTCCACCTACCGGGATATGAAGAAGATTAGCCAAGGATCCGTCTCCTGACAGGAATGTGCCCAAAATGCCTTTCTCCTCTGTGGTGGCTGAAACCACTGCCGCTCCGGCTCCATCCCCGAAAAGAACACAGGTGTTCCGGTCTTCCCAGTTTGTTATCTTGGAGAGAGTTTCCACTCCGATCACCAAGGCGTTTTTGTATTGTCCTATGGCAATGAATGCTGATGCGATGGAAAGACCATAGATGAATCCGGAACAAGCCGCCACGATATCCAAAACTGCGGCATTTTTTGCTTTCAGCTTGTCCTGCAGAATACAGGCGGTGGAAGGCAGAAGATAATCCGGAGTGACCGTCCCCAGAAGGATCAGATCGATTTGATCAGGCTCAAGATTTGCCTCCTTCAGGGCAATTAAGGATGCCTCCAGGGATAAATCAGATGTGCCGGTCCCATTCTCTGCTATTCTTCTTTCCTTTATCCCGGTGCGGGTGATGATCCATTCGTCGGAGGTATCCACCATCTTCTCTAAATCGTAATTGGTCAAAATCCTGGATGGCGCAAAGGAGCCCGTGCCGGTGATCTTTGAATTTATCTTCTTATTCATTTAACCTCTTTTTATTCCTGAATGCGTTGACAATGTGTTGGTTTACCTTTTTTTTCACCATGTCGGCGGCCAGCTTCAAGGCATTCTTGATAGCTTTGGGCGGCGAATCTCCGTGACAGATAATACACACTCCATCCACCCCCAGAAGGGGTGCACCACCATATTCGGTGTAATCCAAAACCTTCCTTAAATCTCTTATGGAAACCTTCACTAAGAAAGCCCCCAGCCTGAAAAGAAGACTTTCCTTAACTCTTTTCTTTACCAGCGAGGTTAAGAACCCATCGATGCTTTCGGTGAATTTTAAAACGATGTTTCCTACAAAACCATCGCACACCACCACGTCGCAGGTCCCTTTTAAAACGTCCCGCCCCTCCACATTCCCGATGAAATTTAAGGAACGATCCTCACTTAAAAGCTTATGAGCCACAAGAGTCACTTCATTCCCCTTGGTGCTCTCCTCCCCGATGGAGAGAAGCCCTATACGGGGGTTTGGCTTTTTGAGAACCTGGCTGGTATAGACCGATCCCATCACTGCAAACTGATACAGGTTTATAGCCTTACATTCAGCATTGGCTCCCGCGTCCAGAACCACCACTATCCCTTTCTCAGTGGGCAGAAAGGAAGCAATGGCTGGGCGGTGGATTTCCTCTAATCTCCCCAGGGTCATGAGGGCATGGGTCATAACCGCGCCGGTGTTTCCTCCAGAGATGAAGGCATCCACCTTCCCCTCCTTCTGCAATCTCATTCCCACGGCGATAGAAGAATCTTTCTTTTTCAAGCTCTCCACCGCCTCATCTTCCATGCTGATTCGCTCGGAGGCATGATGAATGACAAAAGGGGCATTAGTAGCTTTCAAGCGGGAAAGCTCTGAGTGGATTTTTCCCTTCTCTCCCACCAGCACCATCTCAAAGTTTCCATGATTCTCCCGGTGCGCCCAGATCGACCCTTCCACCACTGAAGCGGGAGCGAGATCACCACCCATAGCGTCCACCACTATTTTCACCTTTTCATTCACTCTCTTTCACCTCTGTCACTCTATATCATATCCTCACCCCTTGCCCCATGACCCTTTGACCCTTGACCTTTTTTAGGTCTCCTTCGGGGTGATCACCTGTCTGCCCTTGTAATATCCACAATTCGGACAGATGCGGTGAGGCAACTTGGGCTGATGACAATGCGGGCATTCCACTAAGTTGGGAATGGTAAGCTTCCAGTGGGTGCGTCTTTTGGCGCCGCGTGGTTTGGAATGTCTTCTTTTCGGTAAAGGCATCTTTTCCTCTTTAATTAGTAACTGCAGGCTTTAACTCTTCCTGATCCTTGCCTCTTGACCCTTCTACGGGTGCAGTTAACATTTATTATGCGCGTTTTCGTTCAATCGATAATGAAATCTCACGACTTTTTCTTCAATAATCCTTTTAACTGATCCCATCGGGGATCGGTCTTTTCCTTGACGCAACTGCATTGCGATCTGTTCAGATCGGTTCCGCAAATGGGACATAACCCTTTGCAATCCTCCGAACAGAGAGGCTTAAGTGGCAAGGACAAAATTATCGCCTCCCGCACCAGATCATCGATTTCGAAAAATGTCGAAGACGGATCGGCGACAAAATACCCTTCCTCCTCTGACTTCATTCCATCTCCTATGGACCCTGCGGATAAGTTTCCCGCTAAGTCTATCACAAAATCAAGATCTGAAGATATGTTTTGGTCATATTCGGTCAGACAGCGAGAGCACTCCAGCTTCACTGAAGTTTTGACTTTACCTCTGCAGATCAATTGATCCTGGCTTTTGGAGACTGAAAGTTCAACTTTAACCGACTTCTCAAAAGTTGCCCCTTCTGCCTCAAGTTTTAAAACCTCAGGACTTTCCTCCAGATTAAGCTTCTGGCTGAAATCCTCAGATGTTCTTTTCAATTCTATCTTCATTGAGCTCAATATTAACCAAAACAGCCAAAATTGTCAAGATAAAAAATTCCTTGCCCCGGTTCGCTCGAACTCAAGTGAAATTTGTATACGGTGGAAACGTATAGAAGTTTGGACGAATTCACTACTTCGGTTCACCAAGGCTCATGCATCCATGCCGCAGATAGCTTGTTTTTCAGGCACAGACTAGACAACTGTTGCCGATAAAGAGACTGACTGTCGGTCATTGTGCAAGTTGTTTTGTGTAAAATTGTTCATTGTGAGAAGATTTTGCTTGCTTTTTTTTGTTTTCTAATTATTTTGTAAAAGGAATTTGCACTGCTGGTTTCGGCTTTAGTGTTTGAGTCTTCTCTGCGGTGGCTGTTTTGAATTAAGATCCAACTGACTGATACAAGATACATTAGCGATTATTTTGGAGAAGAATCTAATGTTTGAACTTTAAATATTTCCCTTTTTACTTTTAACCTATCTACACCGGAGGTTGCAAGATGCACAAAAAGATATTTGTTTTCCTTATTCTCCTTCTGTTAGTGGGTTTAAACGCTGAGGCAAGCTCAGATGATTCCTTGAAAATCGCTGAGTTGGAGAAGAAAATTGCTCAGTGCAAAGATCCGCTGAAGATCGAGCCGGGGATATTCAAACAGATTAAGATTCTAAAAGGGGTAAAGCCCCGTCCTGATTTCAAGAGGATAAGAAAGATACAGGATGAAGGATTGGTGCATGTGTTTGTTGATTCGGATATTTATCCTGCCATCCAAACAAACTTTGATCAATTCATTTCTGACCTTGAAACAGACGGCTATTCAGTTTCAGTAACTCAAGTAACCACCGAGACTCCAGAAGATATTAGAGCAACTTTGTTGTCGGAATATACTTCTGATGATTTGGTGGGAGTTATTCTGGTGGGAGATGTCCCTGCCGCTTGGATGGAAACTGACTGGTATTATGTCTCCCATTTTCCCACGGACTATTTCTATATGGATTTGAACGGAACCTGGAACGATTACGATGCGGATGGCTTCTATGATAACATGTCAGGTAATTTAGAGCCGGAGATCTGGTCCGGAAGAATTACCCCTTCTAATTGTATCTTTGGGGACGAGATAAAACAGCTTAATCAATATTTTGTTAAGAACCATGCTTACAGAACTGGAAGTTTGACTCTTCCCGATAGGGCTTTGGGATACATGGAGTGCACCTGGTATCCTGAAGTTGAAACTTACCTGAATTGGGTCTACGATGACGTGACATTTATGGACAATGAGGACGCCACCACCGCTTTGAACTACAAATATATGTTGCAACAAGGATACGAATGGGTTCATCTTCTGGCTCACTCTTCGCCTTGGGGGAGCACCTTTTTCTTGCACGATGAAACCTATGGAGGCGGAAGTGTGTTCAGCTACGAAATGCCCCATGTGAACCCCGAAGCTATTTTTGTTCTCTTGAATGCCTGCTCCAACGCCAAATATACTGAACTTAACAATTTGGGACAATCCTATCTTTTCGGAAGCGACTACGTCGTTGCCGTTATCGGAGAAACCAGGATCATGTACGGGGACCAATTTGAGGACTTGTATGCAAGTTTGGGTGACGGAAAGAACTTGGGTGAGTCTTTTCTGGACTGGATATGGTGGTGTTATGATTGGTTCTGGGGCTGTCATATATTTGGAGACCCCACCCTAAAACCGCATGGACACGGAAATCCTCTCACTCTCGCGGGATTTTCACCCAAACCCGTAAGAAGAAATGTTCCCAAATGGGACACATCTCCGATTGACGTCTCCCCCTTTACCGATGGCAATCCTTCTGCCTGTGTGGACAACTCCGGCAATATCTGGACAGCCTGGAATGCAGGAAGGGATGTCCGGGCAAATATCTGGACCAGTTATTACGATGGTGTCACCTGGTCTGAGCCTGAGGAGATTGCATTTTCTGTTCCCTGGGACTTTCATCCCTCCATGACCACCGACAACTCAGGAAACGTCTGGATTTTTTGGCAGAGCTACCGCGAGGTGGAGAATTATATAGATGGATGGGATATTTATGGAATTTACAATAACGGCTCATCGTGGTCAAGCCCAATCAGAATAACTACCGCTGACCCCTATGACGTTGAGCCAAAATCAGCGGTTGATAGCTCAGGAAACGTCTGGGTGGTGTGGAGAACCGAAAGAAAACCGGACTCCGATATCATGTATAGCTACTATAACGGTTCTGTTTGGTCCCCCAATGCCTATATAACTTCTTCCTTACATGAGGAGAGGGACCCAGTAATAACCGTCGATAAGAACGAAAATGTATGGGTAGTGTGGTATGCCAAGAAGAACGGAAATTGGGATTTGTATGCCAAGTATTATAACGGAGTTAGTTGGTCAACGGAGATTGGGGTGACCGATGATCCCGGCTACGATCTCCAGCCTTCGGTTACTGCGGATACTTCAGGCAACGTGTGGGTGCTTTGGCGTTCCAACCGAGATGGAAACTTAGACATTTATTCTAAGTATTATGATGGGATAAGCTGGTCCTCTGACATGCCCGTAACCACCGACCCGGGTGATGACCTTTGTCCCAGTGTAACTTATGATGGCAAGGATAAGATACTTGTAACCTGGCAGAGCACCCGGGACGGCGACTGGAACATTTATCAGAGTACCTATGAGGGTGGATGGTCAACTCCTGAGCCGGTAACTTCTGATGAGGGCAACCAAATCCAACCAGCGGCTTTTTACGATGGTTCCAACCAGCTTGGCTCGGTATTCCCCGGCGATCAGGAGGAAAACTGGAATATCTATTACAGTTACACAGGGGAATGGTTCGCCCCGCCCGTTGCTTACGATGTAAGCGTTGACCCTCGTGGCATCTTCTGCGCTGATCTGGATGGAGACATGAATCTTGACTTAGCGGTCGCAGGTTATTACGGCAATTATGTCTCGATACTAAAAAACAATGGAGACGGTTCTTTTCAAGGTCCAGTCCTCTACGAGGTAGGGGATTGGCCTTATTCCGTTTTCTGCGCTGACTTAGATGGGGACTTGGATTTGGACTTAGCTGTGGCAAATGATTCCAGCGACAACGTTTCCATCTTAAAGAACAATGGGAATGCAACTTTTGAACTCGATGCCAACTACGCGGTCGGAGATGGTCCCTTATCTGTTTTTTGTGCGGATTTAGATGGAGATTGTGATTTCGACTTAGCCGTGGCAAATCTATTTAGCGATAGTGTCTCCGTCTTGATGAACGAAGGTGATGGGAACTTTCAGGCCGCAGTGAACTATGAGGCAGGAAATGGTCCTCGCTCCGTTTTTTGTGCTGACCTGGACGGAGATTTGAATTTAGACTTAGCCGTGGCAAATGTTTATAGCGATTATGTCTCCTTCTTAAAAAACAATGGGGATGGGACTTTTCAACCGCCGGTCAACTTTGGAACAGGAGAGAATCCTGTTTCTGTTTTTTGTGCTGATCTAGATGGAGATTTGGATTTAGACATGGCCGTGGCATTTAAGCATTCTCCCTACGGCGTTTCCATCCTAAAGAACGATGGAAATGGGTCTTTTCAACTCGACAGCAATTATGCGGCGGGACATATACCTTTTTCTGTTTTTAGTGCGGATCTGGATGGGGACAACGATTTAGACTTAGCTGTGTCAAATCACGGCGGTAATCTCGCCATCTTACGCAACAACGGGGACGGGTCATTTCAGACTCCAGTATACTACTCTCCCGTAGAGGGGCCTTTTACTGGCCTTTTTTGTGCGAATCTGGATGAGGATGCTGATATGGACTTGGCTGTAGCGCATGCTAATACCAACAATATTTCCATATACAAGAACTTAACCCAAATTCCTGGCAACTCGCCACCCTATCCTTTCCCTCTTCTTTCACCAGCAGACGCTGAGACAACCTCAAGTGTGGTCGAGTTTCACTGGGCAAAAACTCAAGACGTCAATTTGAGCGATCAGATCAGATATGATCTTTATATCATGCACACCTTCTTTAGTTCTTCTGACTCTGAGACGGTTGTCCATAGCGATCTCGTAAAGAATACCTTTACTGACACACTGGACATCGGCAGATACTATTGGAAGGTGATGGCTAAAGACAACTGGGGAGCAGAGACATGGTCTGATGTGACCTGGCACTTTATCTACTTCATCCGTGGCGATGTGAATGCAGACGGGATAATAGAGCTTGGAGATGTGCTTTACTTGATAAATTATCTATATAAAGACGGACCTGCTCCTGATCCCTTAGCGGCTGGAGATGCAAGTTGCGACGGAGTGGTTGACCTGGGTGATGTACTTTATCTGATTAACTATCTATACAAAGGAGGACCACCGCCAAGCTGTTGAAATAAGTTGATAAAACAAAAAGTGGGGATCAAGAAGCTATTTGAGCCCTAACATATGTTCAGTCTTGCCAGCACGCGTGTGTAGTTGCTCGATTTATCGAGCACAAATTCGCTCAATAAATTGGGCGACTACAACAACAGATAAGGTAAGTCGGCTCCTGCCACCATATGAATGTAGTTGCTCGATTTATCGAGCACAAATCCGCCCAATAAATTGGGCAACTACTACAAAACAAGTTTGGTCTCAAGATTCAAACGAAAGATCACAAAATGCAAGCAGGGGAGACCTTGGCAGGTTTCCTCTGTGCTTTTTGTGGGGGAAAAGTGGGGGCAATTCTGTTACATGGTTAGTTCACCTCACCCCCTTGCCCCCTCAGGGACTGTTGAAAAACCCCTTTGGCCCGCCAAAGGCGCGGGCCCTATGGATGATAAGTAATTGCCTTCCATAGGGGGCGGGAATTCCCAGACGGGTCTTCGTCATCCCGCCCCGGAGTGTAGCTTTTTCAACAAGCCCTAAAGCTTGGCACTCCAACAAACCTTCTATCTGTTTGACTTTTTGACGGCAGTTATGGAGTCCAAAATACTTGATGGGCATGAGTTCACCTGACATCTATCCAACACTGTCGGCTTTTCAAAAAATTGCAGATTATTTTTTTTCTAACAAGGCATACTTTATAAACAGTCTCCCAAATTGTTTTTTTAACCTTGACTGACGATTTTTTTTTGATATAATCGTATAATCTTAATGGTTTACCAAAAAGCTAAGAATCTTTTTTCTCCTACACCTACGAACGGGATCACAAGATAAAGAAAGTTATGAATGTTGGTAGAAGTAGAAATCAAAGAGGCCAGACAAAATAAAAGATTTTTTATATGAAGAAAAGATTTAAAAATCCTCTCTATCTTTTTTCATTTCTGCTCTTAGCCTGTCTGATCTTCTGGGGGCTTTTTACCCAAACCAGACTCCTGGAGAATCAAGCCAATCGATTGTTAAAAGTTTTTGTGCAAAGCAGGTATTCGGTTAAGGTAAATGTGGGAGATATTAGTGGATCATTCTGGAGGGAGCTTGTAGTAAAGGATTTGACGGTTGACTTCGTGCAGGAAGACAAAGGATACAGGATGGCGGAGATTCCCTATCTTAAGGTGAATTATAAGCTTTCCAATCTCTGGAGGAAAAAATGGATATTGGATTCCTTAACCATCGATGATCCTGTGTTTGCCATCAGAAAGACCAAGGAGGGCAAACTTCTGGTGGCACTTCCTCGCACCGAAGACAAGGTCATCTCCAAGACAGGCTTATTCGATTTCAAGATCGGAAATTTGGAAATCAAAGATGGCCGTCTTGAATATCTTTCCCCAGAGAAACAATCCATCATAGATAGCTTAAATCTTGAGCTTTCCTTATGTAAGGACAGAGACGGAACCAAAACAAACATCCTTCGGGGTGATTTCACATACCCCCAGAAGGATTTTCTTTTAAAGAGTTTGGAAGGTTTTTTATGGCTTAAAGGGGACAGTCTATCCATTGAAGAATTAAAGATTAAGACAAAAGACTCAGATGTGGAGATTTCAGGGAATGTGGGCAATCTCCGAGAACCGCAGTTTTCCCTTTCAGTCAAAGCAGAGCCGGTGAATCTGGAGGATATAAAGAAATTGACCGGAGTAGATCTGGAAGGCGTTCTGGATGTGGAGGGAACCTGTGAAGGAAATCTCAAAAGATTTGGGGGGAGGGCAACCTTGGATGGGCTGTTTTTGGGAAGAAGATTCGAGCAGGTAAAGACCCGATATTCCTATCAGAACAAAAAGTTTACCTTCTCCTCCATTAGTGGCAAAGCTTTCGGCGCTCCTCTAAATGGAAAGGGGATGTTTAATTTCAGAAAAATACCAGAGGAGTATGAATTCGAGGGGCAGTTGAACAATCTTGATCTAAACAACATCGTCTTTGGGAGTCTTCAGACTGATTTTTCCGGAGACATTCGCATGCAGGGAAGATCCACCTCAGAGAAAGAATTGTTCATGCAGATGGAGGTAAATCTGCAGGAGGGAAAAATTGAGCAATATAGCTTCAGCGCGGCTAAAGGAGTTCTGGACGTCACCACCTCCGCTGTGACTTTCCATCCCCAATTTCAGTTAGACTACAAAAATACTAATGTAGTTTTAAGGGGTGAATTGCAATATGAAGGAGAGGTAGATATAGATGCATGGGTAAACTTCAGGGACTTAAGGGATTTCTGGGATCAAATCTTTATAAGGGAGATGAGGGGAAGAGGGAAGGCTTTCGTAAATATCAGCGGAAAGACTGAGGATTTCGACGTCGAAGGGGACTTCATCTCAGACTCTTGTTATGTCTATCAACTTTTTAGTTCAGATGCAAAAGTTGACCTTAAGATAGCTAATTTCCTCACCAAGCAAAAAGGATATACCGGTATTCGCTTCTTGGATGGAGAAGCCTGGGGCGTGGACTACGACAGTCTGATCTCCCGGATAAAGATAGATGATCAGTGGATCAAGATAGACTCAGCCCGCCTGGAAAGCGATTACCTGGGATTGAATTTCTGGGGTGAGTTAGATATTTCCCAGGCTCCTCAAACCTTGTTGATCTACCAGATAGTATTGGATTACCGAGGAAATCGTCTGGAATCTCTTTCACCGACAGTGGTCAACATCGACACCCAAAAGGTGCGAATAAGGAAATTTGTTCTTTCCGGGAAAACAGGCGAAATCGATATTTCAGGTGATATTGACTACGAAGAGAGAATGGATCTTGCTATAAAGGTATCCGGATTGGACATTGTTCCCTGGGCAGGGCTTTTGAGTTCAGAACCAATAGAGGGAAAACTTTCCCTTGAAGCTTTCTTGCAGGGAGATTTTTCCAGTCCACAAATTGACCTGAAAGGGGAAATCCAGCAACTTGAGTTCAAAGGTATGGAGTTAGGGCATCTGAAAATGGATTTATCATATAAAGAAAAGAAACTGGAGGTTAGAAATCTTGCCGTGACCGACACAGACTGGGAATATATCTTGGGCGGTTTTCTGCCTCTGGACTTATCCTTCACTTCAGTAGATCAAAGAGTTTTGGAAAAACCGCAGAATTTCCGCTTTTCTGCGAAAGGAAAACGACTTGAGCTGATCAGATTGTTTATCCCGGAAATCGAATATCTGAAAGGAGACTTCGAAGGTGATTTAAAGATTTCCGGAAACCTGCTTCATCCTCAGTTTGATGGGAAAATGAGTTTGAAGGATGGGAGCTTAAAGTTTGTTCAACTGTCTGATCCGGTAGAAGAGTTGATGGTGGAGATGAGGATGAAAAACGAAAATCTTATCTTAGACAAGGTGCGCGGTTTTATGGAGCACGGGGGGAGAGAAGAGGGGAGTCTATTTAAGAAGATGTGGAAAGTTTTTTCCCCGGGGAAAAAAGTAAGAGGGGAGGTGACCGGGTTTGGAACTATAAATCTGGAAGATATACACAACATCAACTATGACCTTTATTTCTCAGGAGATAAAATACCGATTAATTATGAGTATGCTGATCTTTCAGCCATAGCGGACCTGAGCCTGGAGATAACAGGAAAATCCCCACCTTTAGTCACAGCCCAGATACTTTTCTCCGAGCTTTTTTACCGTGAGCCTTTTTCCACCTCTGGCTCGCAAGCCTCTCTTCCCCCCAGCCACAAAGAAAAGGATCTGTGGGACTGGAATCTGGACGTCTCCGCCGCAAACAATTGCTGGATCATAAATGATGACGTAAACTTGGAATTCCAAGGGGATGTCTTGGTGTTGCGTGAGGCGGGCGAGCTTAAGATTTTGGGTAACCTGGAGACCATTCGAGGGAAGTATTTTCTTTACGGAACCAAGTTTAAAATTGAAAAAGGGTCTTTCTTCTTTGATAACGTGGAGAGAATTGATCCAAAAATCGATTTTTCGGTGTCCACCAGACTAGGGGGAGGATCGTCAGTTTCGTCCGAGGGTAGCAGCCTTTTGAGCACCGGCTCAACTGATGAAATCAAGTTGGCTATCGGTGGCACCATCTCTGAGCCTGAAGTGGACACGGCGTCAGGTTCTTTATATTCCAAGGAAGATATCCTGGAACTTTTGGCTTTTCAGCGAGGTACCGCCTCTGTGGATTCGGTGGGAATGGGAAGCCTGTTTCAGGAAAGGGTGATCAAGAGCTTAGGGGGCGCTTACAGTAGCAGATTCCTTGAGAGTATTGCCGGACAGACTCTGGGAGTGGAGACCTTTGAGATCGTCCCCACCTGGAGTGAAAAATTCAGACTCACCGACGCTCAGATCACCATTGGAAAATACATCTCCGATAAAGTCTATCTTCGCTACACCCGTCGTCTTTCTCAATCCAGCGGACAGGAGACTGGCGTGGAATATAGATTGAATAAACACCTTCTTCTGGAGGGGCGAAAAGATAAGTTGGGGCTTTTCCATTTTGGACTAAATCTGAACTGGGAATATTGAGGACTAAGCCATTTTTCTTTTTGGGCAAAAATCCAATAGGCAACCTTCATGGTTTCCAAGCTTCACCCCGGCGAAAAAGAGATTGGGTCGAATAGCTGATTTTAGAACCTAAAGACTTCTCTATGGTCAACATCTTTACAAATGGACTTCGTCATTTTGTTTTTATCTGTTTAGGATTTGTTCTCCTTGGAACTCCTGCCCAGGCAGATAATCAGAAAAAGCCGATCATTGAGAAAATAATGGTGGAAGGAAATCACTATTTCTCTGACGGCAAAATAAAAGATCAGATGAGCCTCAAGCAGAACCAATGGTTTAACCTTTTCAAAAAAAGAAGATTCAATCTCAAAAAAGCGGAGCTAGACCAAGCCTCCATCGATTCTTTATATCATGTGCATGGATTCTTAGAGGCGGAGTGTGAAATTAACGCTGAGGAGAAAAAGAAAAATAGTTGTGTGGTTAAGGTAAAGATAAAGGAGGGAAATCAGACTAAGTTAGGGAACATCATCTTGAAGGAAGGACTGCCTGAGCTTGAGGAAAAGACAAGAAAAGAGATGAAGTCGTTGAAGAAAGGTGAACCTTTCAACTGGACCAAATTGTATGAGGTGGCTTTTGACATCAAGACCATCTATGCGAATAAAGGTTATCCCTATGCAGATGTTCAAATTCTTGTATCGGAAACAGAAGAGAGGTTCACCCTGGACGTGACTTTTGAAGTGAATGAGGACAAGAAGGTTTTTTTTGGCAAGGTCACCTATGAGGGACTGAAACTCACCAAACAGAATGTGGCTCGCCGGGAGCTGACCATAAAAGAGGACGAGGTCTATTCCAGAGAGAAGATCATGGACAGCCAGCAGAGGGTCTATTCCACCGGGCTTTTCAGCTATATCACCTTAAAGGCTAAGGCTGTGGAGCAGAAACCGGATAAACCGGATTTTGTCTTGAGGGTGATAGAGAAAAAGCCGAATTATGTCGGCGCCAGAGTGGAGTTGGCGCAAAATCAACCCCAATCGGTAAATCAGCAGGAGTATCTCACCGTGGATTTTACCGGGGAGTGGGGAAACAGAAATTTGGCTGGCACATCCCGTAAGATCGGTGTTTCCGCTTATTATAGCTATAAGATCGTGCCGGAGATAGAAAGGCTATCCAATCGGTTCACCTTGAGATACGTGGAACCCTGGTTTTTGGGAAGTAGAACCGTTTTTGATCTGGACTTATACTATGAGCCGGGAGTGAAAAGCGCGGTACAGAAGTATCGCATCGAGTCGTATGGAGGTAATATAAATTTCAGTCGCGAGTATACCAGATATACCAAAGCTTGGCTCACCCATAGCTATCAGCAGGTCAACATCTACAGCATCCCACCAGAGGAGTTGGAGACCTATAAAAGGGAGCAGGGAATAAACGTGCGACGCAAGATAATCCTTTCCGGAGAGAGAGATACTCGAAGCAACATATTTATTCCTCTGAATGGGTCCTTCACCCAATTTTACTCAGAATATGTGGGAGGATTTATGGGGGGAGACAACCACTTCTTCAAAACGGGATTTTCCTGGTCCAGGTATAATAATTTGAGCAAAAGAAAAACTTTGAACGTTTTGGCTACCCGGATAAAATTTGGCTATGCCGAAGAGCTTACTCACAGAGACTATGTTCCCACCTTCGACCGGTTCTATATGGGTGGGGCATCCACCATGAGGGGGTATAAGGAAAACAGCATGGGTCCTACAGATGAAGGAGGAACTGCCACTGGGGGGAAGGTGATGGTATTGGGAAATGTAGAATATCGCAGAGCCCTGTTCTGGAAATTTGGCTACACTGTCTTCGTCGATGCAGGAAATCTCTGGGAGGATGTGAAGCATATTAATGTAAAAGACTTCAAACTTACCTCCGGTTTGGGGATTCAATTTTTCACCCCGGTGGGACCATTGAGACTGGACTACGGCAGGCAGATTCCCATCAAAGAGAGCCCCAGAACAGGAAGGTTTCACTTAAGCATATTGTATGCTTTTTAAACATAGGGTCAAGAGGCAAGGGACAAGGATCAAGAAAAATCATAGTGGAATGTTTGAGTCGGGGTCTGTTGTTGTGATCGATTTAAAGGGGAAAATGCTTTATGTCAAAGCCCGTAATCGGAATCACCTGCTCAATGGAGTATAGGGATAAGAAAAGAAAATATCCTACTGCCTATGCTTTTGACTATGTGAAAAGAAGCTATTATGAGGCGGTAGAGAGATCAGGAGGGGTCCCCGTAGTTTTACCCAATACCAGAAGAACGGAACTGGTTGATAGATTCTTGAGCATTGTGGATGGTTTGATTATAAGCGGGGGCAATGACGTTGATCCGGTATTTTATGGGGAGAGGAAAAAAGTTAAGAATTTGAGCATCACCCGGGAGAGGGACCTTTTTGAGATAGCCTTGGTGAAAAAAGCAAAAGCCAGGCAAACCCCTATACTGGGCATCTGTCGGGGAATGCAACTGGTGAATGTGGCTTTGGGTGGAGACCTTTATCAGGATTTTTCCTATGAGAAAAAATTCCTGGACCATACTCTTGAAGGTTCTATCCTTTACAACAAAAGACATCCAGTGGTTATTCAAAAGGAAAGCAAGCTTTTCCACATAATCGGGAAAAGTAGGATAATGGTGAACACCAGTCATCATCAAATGGTGAGAAAGGTTGCACCCGGATTGATTGCCACCGCCTGGTCGGAGAGAGATGGAGTTATCGAAGCAGTTGAGTCGAAGGGTGACCGTTTTCTTTTGTGCGTGCAATGGCATCCGGAGCTTATGAAGGATAGAGGCTCAAAAGCCTTGTTCGATTGGTTGATTCAATCTGCCCTTCAACAAGCTCAGGGCGGTGAGCAAAGTCGAACCGCCAGAGAATACAAATTGAGAAAATAGAGAGATTAGGTAAGAATGAAGAATCTCTTGTACGATTTTTCAATAAGACTGAGCTTGAGGCGGGATGAATTCCCGCCTCTATGTGAGGTTGAGGGGATTTTGCAATGAATAAACAAGAATTACTTTCAAAGATCCAGTTATACGTCATAGCTGACAAAAGAGTATGCGGAGATACAGATATTGAGGAGGTGGTCTGCCAGGCTATAGATGGTGGGGCGGAGATGATTCAATATCGTGATAAGGAATCGGACTATGAAGACTTTCTCAAGACAACCTCAAAACTAAAAGATATTTGCAAAGGAAAAAATATTCCTTTCATCGTTAACGATAGGGTGATAATCGCCCTCCAAGCAGATGCGGATGGAGTTCATCTAGGACAGGAGGACCTCTCCATACAGGAAGCGAGAGGGATATTAGGTTCTGAGAAGATAATTGGAAAATCTGCAGAAACCATTCAGCAAGCAAAAGAGGCGGAAGAAGAGGGGGCAGATTATGTGGGGGTTGGTCCTATCTTCGATACGCTTTCAAAACAAATCAAAGTGCCCATTGGTCTGGATATCATCCGAAAAGCCAAAGATAGTCTAAAAATCCCTTTTTTCGCCATCGGTGGCATCAACCTGAATAACTTGGATCAGATCATCCGAGCAGGCGGCAAGAGAATTGCAGTGATCTCTGCGGTTGTTTTATCGGATGATGTAAAGTCATCTGCGGCGGAACTGTTGGAAAGGATCCGATACCAGAACCTAACTTAAGTTAGGTTCTGGTAAAAACATTTTTTTCAAAATAATCTTGACAAATTTAGTTTTGTGGGTCAAGCATGGCGTAGCCTACTTGACAAATCCTTATTTGTCAACCCCGCCTTTGGCGGGGTTGACCTACATGACTATTCCGTTATGTCAGATTGTCACCATAATTAGTTGATAACCATAAGTTAGGTTCTGGTAAAATTGTTTTTTTTCGAAATAATCTTGACAAATTTAGTAAAGATTTTTATGTTTTTCTCGTAATAGAAAAAGAAGGCGTAATATGAATATATCCACACGTGGAAGATATGGTTTGAGGGCACTTTTGGAGATTGCGGTTCAGCCGGATGAGGAGCCGGTAACCATAAAAGGCATCTGTCAAAAACAACAGATGTCGGTTGCCTATCTGGAGCAGATACTTCACAAGTTGAAAAAGGCTGGGATCGTGAGAGGCGTCAGAGGTGCCAGGGGCGGATATGTTTTAGCTCGAAAAGGGGATAAGATAACGGTGAATCAAATCATCAACGCGCTGGATGGTCCCATTTCTATCTCCTATTGCGATTCACCCCGGATGAGAGAGAAAAGCTGTATCGGTCCCTCAGCCTGCGTTTCCCGGTTTCTGTGGAAAAAGTTGGAGGACCTTATTGAAGGTACCCTTTCCAGCGTGACCTTAGCCGATCTGAGAAAGCAGGCTATGGGTCTAAAAGATAAAAAGTTGCTTAACCATCGGAGGAGAAGATGAAGAAAATTTATTTAGATCATAATGCCACCACCCCTTTACATCCTGAGGTGTTGGAGGCGATGTTACCATACTTTAAAGAGAAGTTCGGAAACGCCTCCAGTATTTATGGATTTGGCAGGGATGCCAAAGTCGCACTGGAAGATGCAAGGGAGAAGACAGCAGAGATCATCGGGGCATCGTCCAGCGAGATCTTTTTCACCAGCGGTGGGACTGAGTCTGATAATCTGGCTATTAAAGGAACTGCTTTTGCCAACCGGAAAAAGGGTAAGCATATTATCACCTCCAAAATTGAGCATCACGCCATTCTGGAAAGCTGCAAATTCTTAGAAAAAGAGGGGTTTGAGGTTACCTATCTTCCGGTGGACTCCCAAGGCAAGGTTGATCCGGAGGATTTGAGAAAAGCTATTCGTGATGATACCACCCTGGTATCTATCATGTATGCCAACAATGAGGTGGGGATCATCCAGCCGATTGAAAAGCTATGCAAGATCGCCAGAGAGAAAGGGGTATATTTTCATACGGATGCGGTTCAAGCTGTAGGAAAGATTCCAATTGAGGTGCAGAAGTTAGATGTGGATATGCTTTCTATGTCTGGTCACAAAATTTATGGTCCTAAGGGGGTAGGAGCTATCTTTATCAGAAAAGGCTTGCGAATTACGCCTTGGTCTCATGGTGGTCATCATGAACGTTCCAGAAGGGCGGGAACAGAAAACATAGCGGGTATCGTTGGCTTTACCAAAGCATTAGAGCTGGTGGATAAAGAGAGGGAGGATCAAAACAAGCATCTTAAAAACCTCACCCAAGCATTCTATAGAAAGCTGGTCGAATCTATTCCCGACGTGATTCTGCATGGAGACTTAAATAGACGTATACCTAATACCTTAAATCTATCCTTCAAAGGAGTAGAAGGGGAGTCTGTCATTTTGAGTCTTGATATGAAGGGAGTGGCGGTCGCATCAGGATCAGCCTGCACCTCCGGAACCTTAGAGCCTTCTCACGTTCTTTCCGCCATGGGGGTTGCTCCGGAGATCGCTCAAGGAGCCATTAGATTCAGCTTTGGAAGAGATAACACCATGGAGGATGTGGAATATGTGGCAAGCGTTCTACCAGAAATCGTGCAGAGATTAAGATCCATGTCACCCATTTACGCCAAAAAGGAACAAAATTAAAGAATGCAGGAGAAAGAATGTATAGCGCAAAGGTAATGGAACATTTCCAGAATCCCCGCAATGTGGGAGAGATCGAAGATGCAGATGGCGTGGGAGAGATTGGGAATCCGGTATGCGGGGACATAATGAAGCTTTACATTAAAGTCAAAGACAATCGAATCGTTGACGCTAAATTCAAAACCTTCGGCTGTGGTGCCGCCATAGCCACCTCCAGCATGGTGACCGAGCTGGTGAAAGGCAAAACCTTAAGGGAGGCTGAAAAGATCTCCAGGAATACGGTGGCAGAAGCATTAGATGGATTGCCCCCCATCAAAATGCACTGCTCCAATCTGGCGGCAGATGCCCTGCGTAAGGCGATAGAGGATTATAAAAAAAAGCGAAATTAAAAAATCAAAAATAAAAATTTGGGATGATTCCACAATTAAAGATGGTGCAAACTACCTCACCCCCTACCCCCTCTCTATTTTATGTTGAAAATCCTGCCGGAGGCGGGGGAGAGGAGGATAGGGGGTGAGGTCATCTTGGTTGCATCGGGACTTTGTAGTCCAGATGCTTTTCTAATATAATAGTGTTTGCGCTAGGATAATCTCAAGATCCAAATGGACAATATCCTGACGCAACAATAGGCAAATTTTTGAGTTAGTTGAAAACAAAAGTATGACGAAAAATCCAAAAGACGAAAGCCCATTAGTGGTGGTGGCGATGAGTGGAGGGGTGGACAGTTCACTGGTGGCTTTTTTGTTGAAGCAGAAAGGCTACCAGGTGGTGGGAATCTCCATGAAGTTGTGGGATTTAAAGGAAGTGGGCGGGGAGCCTCACCCGGACGGACGATGCTGTTCCCCGGAAGCATTAAATGATGCCCGGACAGTTTGCCAGATGATGGGAATTCCTCACTATGTAGTAGATATAGGAGATGACTTCAAAAGAGAGGTCGTCTCTAACTTCGTGGAGGAGTATATCAAAGGAAGAACGCCTAATCCATGCATAATCTGCAACACCAGGATCAAGTGGGAAAGTTTATGGGAAAAGGCTAAGTCCTTAGGGGCAAGCTTCATCTCCACCGGACATTACGCCCGAATACGACACGACGAAAAACTCAAAAGATTCCTGCTGTTAAAGGGGGTCGATCCAAGCCGTGACCAATCTTATGCCCTGTGGGGACTTTCCCAAAAAGACTTGGGTCAAACCTTGTTCCCGTTGGGAGAGATGACCAAAAAACAGGTCAGGGCTTTAGCAAAAGAGCATGGCTTGAAGGTTGCCCAAAGAGAGGAAAGTCAGGAGATTTGCTTTGTGACAGATGATGATTATCCCAGATTCATAAAGGAATGGGTTGGCAGTAAGGGTCAAGCCCTGAACCAGAACGGTTCAGGGCAAGGGTCAAGGGGCAAGGGGCAAGGGGAAAAGATTCAGCCAGGTCCTATCTTTGACTTGAAAGGCGAAAAAATAGGTGAACATAAGGGAATCCTATTTTACACCATCGGGCAGAGAAGGGGCTTGAGAGTTGCCCTGGGAAAACCTATGTATGTGGTGCGAATCGATGCAGAAAAAAATGCCATCTACGTGGGTGAAAATGAGGAACTTTTCAAATCATCTTTTGTAGTCACTAATGTAAACTGGATCGCTTTTGATAATTTGGATAAAGAGACAGATTGTGAAATAAAGATTAGGTATCAACACATTCCTCAAAAGGGAAGAATTTCTCCATTGACGGAAGACCAGGTTATGGTTAAATTCAATCAACCTGAACGCGCCATCACTCCGGGACAATCTGCGGTGTTCTATCAGGGGGAGGTGGTTTTGGGGGGAGGGGTAATAGAGAAAGTGGTCAACGGATGGAGCGGATTAAGCGGATGAGGCGACCAACAGATTGAGCGGATCAAACGGATGAGAAGGTCAACGGATCAAACGGATGAAACGGTCAACGGATGGAGCGGATTAAGCGGATGAGGCGACCAACAGATTGAGCGGATCAAACGGATGAGAAGGTCAACGGATGGAACGGATGAGAAGGTCAACGGATCAAACGGATGAAACGGTCAACGGATTAAGCGGATGAAACGGATAGGTGGGAGGGTGTTTTGGGAAAGGTGATCAGTAAAAGCACATACATTTGATATAATGCCCAAATTGGCATACCTCTCAAAAAGGAAATATTCATGAAATCGAAAAAGGGATTGAAGATTTTGATCGGAATCGTTGTCGGGATAATCATACTGCTTATTTTAACTTCTGTGGTGGTGAAAATTATTTTCACCAAGGAGAAGCTTCTTTCTTTATTGGTTCCCAAGATTGAAGAGGCGCTCAAACGGGAGGTGGAAATTGATGATATTATGGTCTCCATCTTTGGTGGTCTGGGGGTAGACGTGGAGGGGATGAGGGTTTTGAATCCTCCGGGATTTGTCCAGGAGGAACTTTTCAAGTTCGACCAGCTATCCATCCGGGTCAAATTCTTACCCCTTCTTCGCAAAAGAATAGAGATCAAAAAATTGATACTTCAGAGTCCGGAAATTAACCTGGAAAAGAATAGAAAAGGAATCTCCAACTTTGAAGATTTGACTAAAGCTGAGGGCGGCGCTATTGTTATACCTGTAGCTTTTGATCGGTTACAAATAACAAATGGCAAGATTCTCTATATAGATAACAAGGATAAGAAATGGATCCTTCTGTATCAGTATGAACAGAACGCCAAACTCTCCTTAGACGAAAAGATGGAGAATGCGAAAGTCACCGGAAAAATCACGGTGGATCGAATCGAGTTAAATCTCCCTAATTATAAAGGGACGCTTCCCCCGCTTACCTTTTCCTTAGAACATGATATAAATTTCAATATGCCAAAAGACTTCTTAGATATAAGATCTGCGAAAATCGGCATTGCAAAAGTAAGGTTGGATGTGAAGGGAAAGGTAGAAAAAGTGAGCACCGATCCTATTTTGAATTTGACTGTCGAATCGGATAAGATTGCTTTGGAGGATGTGTTTGCCTCTTTGCACAAAGAAGAGTCTTCACCCTTAAATCAACTCAAAACCTCAGGCACCGTTACCATATCAGCTTCTTTTCAGGGAGGAACAAAAGCAAAGCTTCTTCCGCAAATACAGGGAAAGATTACTTTCCAGAAAGTAAAGATTGATTTTGTTGGTGTGCCCAAGCCGTTTAGCATGCCCTATGGGGAGATAAATTTCAACAATCACAGTTTGAGCTTTTTCTCGTCTGAGGCAAAACTGGGAGAAGCCGCCATGGAACTCAAACTGGTGGTGGAAGATTTCTCTGATCCAAATCTCACTTCAGAGCTGAAAACTAAGTTCGACCTCGCCCTTTTAGAAGAATTTGTCAGCTTCCCTGAAAAAACCAGCCTGGCGGGGCAGGCAGATATAAATGTTAAAGCCTACGGCAAGGTCAAAAAGTTAGAAAGAATGAATTTCTCCGGGCGAGTTGACTTACAAAAAGCGGAGGTGGCAACTTCCGCTCTGGGAGTTCCTATCAGAAATTTGGATGCGGGCATCACCTTTAAAGGAGGAGACATCGACATCCCCAACTTGAGTCTGTCCTTAGGTAAATCCTCGTTGAATCTTCAGGGAAAAATCTATGGAGCTATTCCTCATTTTCTATCGCCGGGAAAGGAAAAACCTCTTTTCAGTTTCAGCCTTGATTCTCCATTTTTAGATTTAGATGAGATTTTCCCAATCTCTGGTGAAGATGAAGCCAAAGAGAAAACCCCAGGCGCTGATAGCATCCTTTTGCCAGATATAAACGTGGGAGGGCAGATCTTCATTAAAAGAGCTATCTTTAAAGAGATGGAATTTAACAATCTCTCTGCCAGTTTAGATGTTACCGATGGCGTATTACGTCTGGATAACATAGTTGCCCAAGTGTTTTCTGGATCGCTGGGCGGGGAGGTGACATGTGATCTGAACGATATAGATCATATACAATATGATATGAATGTGACCGCCAACCAGATTGAGGCAAATGATTTTCTTTCCAGATTCACCGCTTTTGATGATCGGCTTTTCGGCAAACTAAATCTGAATGCCAACTTCTCCGGGAAGGGCAATCGGTTGGAGGAGATTCAAAGGTCACTTTCCGCCAACGGAACGGCTACTTTTGCTGATGGGAAGCTGGTTAACTGGGAGCTTTTGGACAAGCTTGCTTCTTTTGTGAAAATGAAAAGCTTTAAGGAACAAAAGATAAAAAACCTGAGAAATTCCTTTAGAATTACCGATGAACGGGTATGGTTTGACGATTTTTCTGCCACCACTAAAGATGGCGATTTTGAGCTCATCGGGTCGGTGGGACTGGATGGATCTTTAGACTACATGCTGACTGCGGTTCTCTCACCTGAGCTTTCTTTAAGATTCGATGCTTTAGGCGATCTTTCGGATTATCTCAAAAACGAACAGGGAAGGGTGGTTCTGGATATAAAAATAAGCGGTCTTGCCAAAAATCCGGAGTTTGCCTTAGATACCTCCAGAGCAGAAAAGAAACTTAAAGATCAAATGAAAGCAAAAGCCGAAGAAAAAAAAGATGAGATAAAAGATCAGTTGAAAGAGAAAGCAGAGGATCTGTTTAAGGATTTGTTAAAGAAGAAGAAAAAATAAAATGAAAAAGCATGACGAATGATGGATGACGAATAACAAAATGACGAATGAAGGATGACGAATAAAAGATGTAGGGACAGCCCTTGTGGTTGTCCGCTATGGAGTTAGGACAGGGACAAGCCCGTCCCTACGCCATACATCTTAGCCTCCTCTCCATTTCATGGGAGAGGGAGAGGTTTGTGTAGCCGCACCCTTCAGGGTGCGAGAAGAACGCAGGCTGAAGCCTGCGGCTACCAGTTTTCTCAATACATGGAGACGCTTTTTGTCCTTTAGGTTTATCAAACAGATGGTGGAATAATCCAGTCGAAAAGATGAATGAGGCATTTAACCCATATAATTAGCATCCTGATTTTCGTTGTTTTTTTCTTTCCTCAATTTTCCTTTCCTCAACTTAGCTTAAACGCTCCTCATTTTGACATTCACGCTCATGATGAAAATGTTGCTTCCGAAGTGAAGGTTATACTTAAATCCTCCTATCAAAAAATCTCTGATTTTTTGGAGGACTCCTTAACCGACGTGGTAAGCGTTTATGTGGCAGATACCGAAGAAGAGTTTCGTTTGATATTGGGAAGCAATTTTCCGGAATGGGGAGTGGGATGCGCCATTCCCACTCGTAATTTGATCATCCTGAAATCCCCGCTTCGGTTTAAATATTATCGCCCCTTCTCTCAGGTGGTCACTCATGAGTTAGCCCACATATTCCTGGGGAGACTTTCTCAGGGGAAAAGGATTCCCCGCTGGCTGGATGAGGGATTTGCCATGTATCAATCTCAAGAGTGGAGGATTGGACAGGATGTGGCCGTAGCCCGTGCGGTTTTGACCGGCTCGGTTCTTCCCCTATCCCAGATAGAGTCTGTAAATGCCTTCAGGGAGAGCAAAGCTCAATTAGCATATACGGAAAGCTTCTTGGCAGTTTCCTATCTTTACCGTGAATATGGCGAGGGAACAATAAAGGAGCTGGTGACTCATCTGGCAAATGGTACCAGCATAGATTTAGCATTTATGAGAACCATAGGATCAAATTATCTTTTCTTTCAATTGGAGTTTGAGAAATATATCAAAGCAAAATACAATTGGGTGAGTTTCTTTGGAGATACCTTCCTCATCTGGATCGGACTTGCTTTTTTGATTGTATTTCTCTATCTTCTTAAAAGACGATATACCAAGAAGACCTTGAAAGAATGGGGGCTGGAAGAACAAGGGATAAAGAGGCTCGATGAATTCTCGGACGATCAAACATAGGATAGAATACTGGATTACTTATCTTGTAGGTGCTTTCGCCAGGATAATTCCCTATCGCCTGGCACTTGCTCTGGGATCCTTTCTGGGATGGCTGACTTTTGACGTTTTGAGGATGAGACGAAAAGTAACTTTGATCAATTTAAAAAATTCATTGGGCAAAGGCAAAGATGGGTTGGCAAAAATCGGACGCCGAGCTTACCAGAACATAGGAAAATCTATGGTGGAGTACTCGTTGTTCCCTTCTTTGGATAAAGAAAAAATCTTGAGGATGGTAGAATTTGAGGGGACAGAACACTTCGATGAAGCGTTGAGAAAGGGAAGAGGGGCGGTTCTGGTGGCAGGGCATTTTGGCAGTTGGGAGTTGATGGGGGCGGCCACAAGACAAAAAGGGTATCCGGTTGATTTTCTGGTGGGTGAACAGCATAATCTCCTGGTGGATAACTTGATGAACGATTATAGAAGATCGGTGGGAATTGGAATAATCAAAATGGGAGCGGCGGCCAAGGGGATCATACGAGCCTTGAAGAATAATCGGTTTGTGGCTATGCTCTCGGATCAGGATGCAGGCAGTGACGGAACAGTGGTGGAGTTTTTTAATCGTCCTGCCTCAACCCCCAAAGGCCCGGCGGCTTTTGCCCTGAAGATGGACGTTCCCATCATCATGGCATTCATTATCAGAGAAAATAAAAAAAAGCAAAGAATAATTATAGAAAAGCCAATATTTGTTGAGAAAACCTCTGACAAAGAAGAAGACATAAAAAACCTGACCCAGGCATATACCAGCGTATTAGAAAGCTATATTCGCAAGTATCCGGATCACTGGTTCTGGCCTCATCGCCGGTGGAAAAGCACCACCAAAGAGTATTAGTCAACAGATGAAATGGTCAACGGATGAAACGGATTGAACGGTCAACGGATGAAACGGATTGAATGGTCAACGGATGAAACGGATTGAATGGTCAACGGATGAAACGGATTGAACGGTCAACGGATAAAACGGATTGAACGGTCAACGGATGAAGCGGATTGAATGGTCAACGGATGAAACGGATTGAACGGTCAACGGATAAAGCGGATTGAACGGTCAACGGATAAAACGGATTGAACGGTCAACGGATAAAACGGATTGAATGGTCAACGGATAAAACGGATTGAACGGTCAACGGATGAAACGGATTGAACAGATGGAAATTCATAGAGATAAGAAAGATTGCAACAAGGTTGATGGTGTGGGACCTCACCCCCCCCGTCCCCCTCTCCATTTCATGTTGAAAATCCCGCCAGAGGCAGGGGAGAGGTAAAAAAAGACAAGAATTTTTCAATTCAAATCAAGATGTCCGCAGGTCAGTTGTTCATTTGAATCCATAGGAACTCAAATGAGATCCATAGGAAATGAAATATAAGCGAATTCTGATTATTCAAACTGCCTTCCTGGGGGACGTCATACTCTGCACCCCATTGATTAAAGCGTTAAGAGAGCTTTCTTTAGATTCATTTATCTCTTTTTTGCTTATTCCCGAAACAAAGAAAGTTCTGGAAAACAATCCTCACTTAAACGAAATCTTAGTCTACGATAAAAGAAAAAAGAAGGGGGTTGGAAGTTTTCTTCAAATTATGACCAAAATCAGAGAGAGAAAATTCGATCTGGCGGTGATACCTCACAGGTCTTTGCGGAGCGCACTTTTAGCTTATCTTTCCGGGATTCCTCAAAGAATCGGCTTTGACAAAAGCACCGGCTCCTTTCTTTTTACACATAAGGTAGTTTATCCTCTCAACATCCATGAGGTGGATCGCAATCTTTCTTTGCTTTCAAGCTTCAATCCCCACTTAATGGAACCATCACCTGAACTTTTTCCCTCGTCTGAAGATTTTTCTTATGCCCGCAAGTTACTGCTTGATTCTGGTATAAGAGAGGGGGATAAAATAGTGGGCATTGCTCCCGGCTCGGTGTGGGCAACCAAAAGATGGCTGCCAGAAAGATTTGCAGAAGTTTCCGATCTCCTATTGAAAAAAGAAGCGAAGGTGGTTTTTCTGGGCTCAGAAGATGATCGAAATCTTTGCGAAAGAATCGCTAATCTGATGACGGATAAGCCGGCGATTTTAGCCGGAAGGACCGACATCTTGCAGTCCGCCGCCATAATTTCATTTTGCAAGGTGATTCTTTCCAACGATAGTGCACCTGTTCATATAGCCTCTGCCATGAGAAAACCGGTGGTGGCGATATTTGGCTCCACCATTCCGGAGTTTGGTTTTGCTCCACATGGAGAGGGTCATCTGATCATCGAAAAAAAAATGGATTGTCGTCCCTGCGGGATACATGGAAGAGGGAAATGTCCTCAGAAGCATTTTCGATGTATGAACGATATCACAACTGAAGAGGTTCTTCAAGCTGTGCTTTCTCGGTTAGCATAATACAAGTTTCAAGATCTCAGTTGAGTCAAACTATCCGCGGAGAGTAAGAGATGTTTAAGCAAGTTTCTAAGGAATTAAAGAATCATGCTCCGTTTACTATTTTCGGGGCACTTACCGGAATAATCATTATGATATTCTTTCATAATTTACCCTCAAAGACCTCTTACCATATTTTTTACATCCTCCATCCTATACATGTTTTATTGAGTGCGCTGGTTACTGCATCGATATATAAACTTCATAAATATGGGGGTGCTAAGGGTAAGTCCAAACTTTGGATTTTGCTTGTAATTGGATATTTAGGCTCAATTGGCATAGCCACCATAAGCGATTCAATAATCCCGTATTTAGGAGAGATTTTACTCAGATTGCCCCATAGGGGAATACATTTTGGTTTCATTGAAAAATGGTGGTTAGTAAATCCCTTGGCAATAATTGGTATTGCCATTGCTTATCTTAAACCAACAACAAAGTTTCCTCACTTTGGACACGTTTTGTTGAGCACCTGGGCCTCGCTATTTCACATTATTATGGCAACAGACCAAGCCTTAAACTGGTTTTCCTATTTGGTAGTTTTTTTCTTTTTGTTTATTGCCGTTTGGGGTCCTTGCTGTGTAAGTGATATTGTATTTCCTCTTTTGTTTGTAAAAGATTCAGAAAACAAAATAAAATGAGTTCCAAACATAGCTCAAAACTAAAATGCTCAACTCAGATGGCGTGCCTAAATTTAAAGTCACGGTAATTGGAACCATAAATAAGGATACCGTAATTTTCCCCAGTGGAAAAAGAACGGAAAGCTTTGGGGGTATTTTGTATAATTTGACTGGCCTGTCCGGGTTGGGAGGAGGGTGGATGGAGATTTATCCGGTATGCAATCTGGGATACGATGTTTATAATCAAGTGGAAGGAATTTTGAAAAAGCATGATAATGTTAAATTGGATGGGATCAGCAAAGTAAGGAGAAAAAACAACCATGCCTATCTTTTGATCGACAAAGAAAATCAAAGAGAGGAGATTCTTCGAAACAGAGTCCCTTCCTTAAGCTTTACCCAGGTCAGACCATTTCTTGACAGTGATGCGATCTTGGTTAATTTCATCTCCGGGTTCGACATCGGACTTAATACCTTGAAAAGAATCAGAACAAGCACAGGTGCTTTGATATTTATGGACATGCACAGTCTCACACTGGGAATTCATAAAGATGGAAAGAGGTTTTTTAAAACTCCAAAAAGTTGGAGAGAATACCTAAAACAAGCAGACTTGGTGCAGACAAATTTGCCGGAGCTATCCCTGCTTTCTGATAAGAAATTGAAATCCTCAAAGGAAATCCAGGAATTCGGAAACTATGTTCTGAGTTTGGGACCAAAGGTGCTGTTGGTTACTATGGGTGAAGAAGGAGCACTCATGATCTATAAAGAGGGGAAAACTTGTAAGCTCAAAAAGTGTGCTGGCATAAAAGTGCAAAAGTTTAAAGATGCCACCGGATGTGGAGACGTTTTCTCGGCTGGATTTTTGGTAAATTATCTTCATACCCGGAAGTTAAACCAATCTCTTGATTTTGCCAATCGGGTTGCCGCGGAGAAGTGCAAAATATCCGGGGTGGAGGGTGTAGGTAAATTGTTAAAAAGATTTGCCCTCCTCTGATTCAAGTGATGGAGTGTCAGCCTTAAAGTTAACAACTAATTATGTTAACGATCCCATATAAAAAATAGCTTTTTGAGTTGTTAGAGAATTCGTAGGGCGGGCACCCGTGCCCGCCCAATTTGGCGGGGTTGGGAGCCCCGCCTACGATCTACGAGGATAAAGTTTGTCAAGATAAAAAGTTGATGACCATTAGTCTGACCCGGTCTGCCTAAAGGCAGACACTCCAAATTCTTCTCCAAGTAGTTTTTTATCCATCTTACTCAAAGTGGTTGACAAAAGACGGAAAATGATTTAAAATAAAATCAGGATGAGAAAGCTATATCTGATAGATATTGAGGGGACAATCGTAAAAGATAAGTCTTTTGTTCCCATAGAAGGGGCGATAGACTGGATAAATTCTTTCGATACTTCTCCACACCAATTTGTCTTGCTCTCCAACAACACCACTCATAAACCAGGAAAGCTTTTAACCTTGCTGAAAAATAAAGGATTTAACCTTCACCCAGAAAATCTGATGACCTGCATGAGTGCGGCTTTGAACTGGCTCAAGAATAAGGGTATCAAGAGTTGTTTTGTAATCGGCAGTGTCCAATTGAAAGAATATTTGAATGAAAATGGAATAAAAACACCTTCAGATGACAGAGTGGAAGCTGTATTGGTGGGATTGGATACCTCATGGGATTATCAGAAGCTCAAAATAGCTGTCAACGCTCTGGTGAAAAATAACGCAACTCTTTTGGCACTTCACATAAACCGATTATATAAAGATGAAAAAGGTGAGTTTTCCCCTTCAGTGGGAGCAGTGGTGAGGGCTTTGGAATACAGCTCTCAGAGGAGAGCAAAAGTTTTTGGTAAACCCAATCCAGAAATTTTCCGTGAAGCCACAAGAAGATTTGAAGTAAAACCAGAGGATTGCATCATGATAAGTGATGATCCTCTCTCTGATCTTTTGGGTGCAAAGAGGCTTAAGATGAAAACGGTTTTCGTAACTTCAGGTAAATATAAAGATGAGAAAATACTTAAAACTTTAAACAAAAGGTTTCAGCCAGATTGGATTCATCAGAGCATTAAAGAAATCAGGATTTAGAATATTCTTTCTCAGAAAGTTGAGCTATGAAAATCGGGATCATCCTCGTGTCCGCCAGGTCCCTGACCTGGCGGAAAGCTCACATTTCCCTGTCGGGTCTGGGCAGGATGACTGAGAATTGTCATTCTGACCCATATGGGGAAGAATCTCGCTTCCCAGCCCGCATAAAACCAAGATTCTTCACTCCGCTTTGCTCCGTTCAGAATGACACAATTAGAGTTCTCGGTCACTCTGTGGGGACCCAACAGGCACGTAAGTTGCAAACCCTTAAATCTTGGGGACACTAACGGTGAAGACACCCCGATCCAACCTTTGGATCGTCGAAGAAATCAGAATTTAGAATATATTTTAGCAGAAGGTTAAGTCATGAAAATCGGAATCATTGGACTTCCATTCGTGGGCAAGACCACAGTTTTTAACGCCTTGACCAGCGCACAAGCTAGGGTGGGAGAATTCTCGCTGGGGATAAAAGAAGCAAATCGAGGGATAGTTAAAGTCCCGGATGAGAGGGTATATAAGCTGGCTTCCCTGTATAATCCCAAGAAGGTGACGCCAGCGGAGGTTGAGTATATCGACGTTGCCGGACTGGTCAAGGAGACCAAAGAAAAGGGTTCAGAGGGAGAGTTCTATCATTCTCTAAGGGAGGTGGATGAGCTGGCGCACGTGGTAAGAGTTTTTGAAGATGAGAACGTGATGCATGTCTCCGGCTCGGTGGACCCTAAAAGGGACATCAAAGATTTGGACCTAGATTTGATCTTGATTGATCTTGATATCGTGGAAAAAAGATTGAAACGTCTGGAGAAGACGGTGGCAAGCTCCAAAGCTGAGGAGGAGAAAAGAGAGCTTCAAATTCTTCAACGATTCAAAGAATCTTTGGATCAGGGAATCCCCTTAAGGGAGCTTGAGCTATCTTTAGATGAGGAGAAATTGATCCGTGGGTATGCTTTTCTTTCCTTGAAGCCCATGCTCCTTATACTGAACATAGACGAAAAGCAGAACAGCCAACGGGAGAAGCTGGAATCGGAATACGCGGAGATGGCTCAGCATAAAAATACCGCTGTGTGTTCTATCTGCGGAAAATTAGAGATGGAGCTTTCCCAACTGGAGAAGGAAGATAGAAAAGCTTTCATGGAGGACTTGGGTTTAAGAGAGCTGGCAATTGAGCGGGTGATAGATATCTCCTATAAGCTTCTAAATTTGATCTCGTTTTTCACCGCCAATGAAAATGAGGTCAGAACCTGGGCTGTTCCTTCAGGAATTAAAGCCTTAAAGGCGGCTGGGACGGTTCACACAGACATGGAGAGAGGTTTCATCAAAGCAGAGGTAATAACTTTTGATAAGCTGTGGGAACTGGGCTCGATTCATAAGGCTAAGGAAAAAGGCGAATTGAGACTGGAGGGCAAGGATTACGTGGTGCAGGATGGGGACGTGATCTTTTTCAGGTTCAATGTATGAACAAATTGAAAATCCCGCCAAAGGCGGGAGCCGAAAAGATAATATGCGCAGGCTGTCTTCTTCTCATTCTGATCCATCTGATAGCTTCATATTTCCCCTCCGAAAGACTCTGGGGGATAAATCTGCTTTACTATCTGCCTCCCATCTGGCGATGGATTCTGGTGATTTCCGGACTTCTGATTCTGATCCCTCATGTGAATAAAACGGTGGGCAATTTTTTGACCGGCCTTACCCACCAGGTAGCGGGTAGATTCAAAAAAATCAATAAATATTACAAGTATGCTTCCCTCAGTCTATTAGGGGGGATACTTTTTTGGGCACTCAGGGTCAAAACTTTCCTATTAGGTGACAGTTTCCTGAGAGCCAGAGGGATAAATCTGGGGGAGAAGCTTTCCTTCACCGCGCCCTTGGATTTTCTTCTGCACGTGAAGGTGGCAAAACTTTTTGGGTGGGATGGTTTTCACGCTTATGTGGTTTTGAGCGTTCTTTCGGGTGTAGTATTTCTGTTTTTAATCCTGCTTCTGGGAGATTTGATAGGAAAGGACAGCAAAGAAAGATTTTTGATCTTCTGTGTAATCATCACCATGGGGGCAAACCAGCTTTTCTTCGGATACGTGGAGAGCTACACGTTGGTTTATGTAGCAATGATCGTCTATATACTTTTCTCCTTAGGCTATCTTAAGAACAAAAACGGGCTGATGCTTCCGGTTTTTTCCTTTCTCTTAACTCTCAGCCTGCATCTTTCTGCCCTAACTTTTCTGCCCTCTCTTTTATATTTGATATTTTCTAAAAGATCAATAAATACCGAAACGGAAAAGAGAAAGGCGAAGTTTTTCAAACTCTTTCTATCAATTGGTGTGGTTCTGATTGTGGTGGTCGGTCTTTTTCTTTTGCAAAGCTATAATCCTGAAAAGAAAGGAGTGGGTTCTTATTTGATCTTTCCTCTGGGCAAAGGGGAGAGCTTCTACTCGCTTTTCTCTTTTTCTCATCTTCTGGATTTGATCAATCATCAACTTCTAATTTCACCGGTTGCCATCCTAATCTGGGCAACATTAGTTTTGACTTTTGCAAAAAAGATTAACTTTAAAGAGAGTGCAATCAGATTTCTCCTGGTGGTAAGTGTATGTAGCCTGGCATACGCCTTTTTGGTCGATCCTAAATTAGGATACCCCCGAGATTGGGACCTGTTTGCCTTCACCGGTTTGGGCTACACACTTCTGGGACTTCATATTTTTCTGAAGTATTGGAGAGAGACAAAGATAGGTAACTTGAGATACATCACCTTGACTTTGTTAGTCACTTCCTTGATTTCAACCGTTCCATGGATATATATTAACGCCACAGAGGAGAAAGCGGTGACAAGATTTGACCATCTTCTGGATATGGATGAGGAAAGGAGTGCCCACGGACACGAAAACCTTGCCATATATTATGACATGCGGGAGGAGTGGCAAAAGGAGATCGAGCATTGGGAAAAAGCAATAGCACTGACAAACAGTGCCCGCTATATCAACAATCTGGCTGAGGTTTACTACAGCCAGCAGAGGTATGATCTGGCTTTGAAGGAGCTAAAAAGATCGCTTGAGGTAGACCCGACATATGATTACACCCATTTCGGTCTGGGGGAGATTCTTATTCGGATGAGAAGATACGAAGAGGCTATAGCAGAATTCCGAAAGGCGATAAAGCTCAGACCTAACCGGATCGAATACTATAATAACCTGGGAGCACATTTGGCGAATCTGGGGCGTGACCAGGAGGCGGTAGAGGTTTTCGAGCAAGGACTAAAAGCAAATCCAGGATATTTTCCTATTTACCTAAACTTAGGATATACCTATTTGAATCTAGGGGATTCCACCCAGGCGGAGAAATATCTGAAGCTCTATTTGGAATGCTCACCTCAGGCTGAAGATGAAGCAAAGGTGCGGCAAGTTCTGAAGGGTATATTACAAAAACGGTCACAAGAATCCAAACGATAAAAGTCAATTATCCCAGAAAAATGAACGCAACAAAAATAAAGAGATTTCATAGAGCAATTTTTGTCGCTTGCGGTCTTTTGATTTCCCTTCGCATCGTCGCCTCCTTTTTTCCGGAGCAAAGGCTGTGGGGGTTGAACCTGCTTTATTATTTCCCTCCCGTTCCCCAATGGGTCATGGTGGGAATAGCTTTTCTCGTCCTGGTGCCAAAAATCAATCACAAGCTAACCGACATCCTGGCTTTTCTTTTTAGCCGGATTGAAAATCTTTTAAAAGGCATGAACAGATATTTCAAATACGCTTTACTTTCCCTGCTAAGTCTCCCTTTGTTCTGGCTATTTAAAGAGAGGATGTATCTTCTGGGGGACGGCAACTTAAGAGGAGCCGAGATTGTGGCGGGGACGAGTTTCTCCTTCACCGAACCTTTAGACTTCTATCTTCATGCCTTGCTTTTTAAGATATTAAAGCTTAACGTTTACGATATCTACGCTTTGTTAAGCTGTTTGGCCGGAGTAGTGTTCATCTATTTGGTATTGCTTTTAGCCAACAAGATGGGACAAAACGGAGAGGAAAAATTTCTCATCTTTTCAATTTTGGTCAGCATGGGAGCAAATCAGCTCTTCTTGGGGTATGTGGAAAGCTATACCTTAATGTATGTCGCCGTGGTGGCATTCCTTTTCTTCTCTTGGCTTTATCTGCAAAAAGGATGTGGGCTTTGGTTGCCCACATTTGTGTTCCTTTTAGCCGCCAGCCTGCATCTGGCTGGTCTTGTCCTCCTGCCATCCTTAATCTATCTATATCTTGTAAAAATGCCCAAAAATGAAGTGGGAAACAAAAGCATTCTTAAACTGAAAAGACCTGTGTTGCTCCTTTTTCTATTTTTCCTAATTGGAGGTGGACTCTGGATTCTGAAGAAGAACATTCCTTCGCCTGTTAGCTTGGATTCAATTTTGCTTTTTCCGCTAGGAAGCTCAGAGGAAAGCCTTTATTCCCTTTTTTCTTTCTCTCATATCACAGACGTTTTCAATCACCAGCTTTTGGTCTCTCCGGTGGGGGCAGTGATCTGGCTCGGCCTTTTATTCTTCTTTAACAAAAGAATTAATTTAAAATCAAAGGAGACAACCTTTTTTCTGCTGGTAACGATACCTCAATTGCTTTTTGCTTTGCTTTTAACTCCCCAACTGGGCTATCCCCGAGATTGGGATCTGTTTGCTTTCACCTCTTCGGGGTATACCATCCTGGGAGTTTATTTGCTTGTGCAACTGTTTAGAAAACTTCAACCAGAAAAGGTAAGATACGTTACTTTAGCTCTGGTTGCCACTGCGCTTATTTCAACCCTTCCCTGGACGTATGTAAATACAACTCAGGACAAAGCCACCGAGAGGTTGGGGCACATATTGAATCTGGATGTTCAAAGAGCCGCCTTGGGGCATGAGTGTCTGGCTTACAATTACAGGAGATTGGGACAAAAAGAAAAAGAGGCGGAGGAGTGGGAGAAAGCTATCCAGCTTTCAAACAAGCCCCGTTATATAAAGAATCTGGGTGCGGTCTACGTGGAGATGGGTGAATACCAAAAAGCGGCCCAAAAACTGAAGGAGGTGCTGAAGCTGGATCCGAATGATCACCCCACTCACAGTGACTTAGGAAAAGTATATGTGATGCTGGGGGAAAACCGGAAGGCGAAAGTCTACCTTCAGAAGGCAATCGATTTGGAACCGGACAATCCCGTATATTATGAGAACCTGGGTCTGTTTCTTTTGAACTCGGGCTCCTGTGGCGAATCGATTAAGATTTTTGAAAAAGCTTTGAAGATAAGACCGGACTTCTTTCCCAACTGGCGCAATTTAGGATTTGCTTACGCTAATTCAGGAAACTATATTGAAGCTGTAAAATACCTGCAGTTGTATCTGGATTACGATCCGGTGGCTGAAGATCGGATTCAAATTAAGGCGATGCTTGAAAAGCTGAAAGAAAGGACGAAGAGACGTTGATCTCCAAAAGTTTGGATGCAAATGAAGGCTCCATCAGAGAGTCTCTCAAATGGAGGATGGAAAGGCTTATTCTTCTTGCCTGTGCTTTTTTGATCCTTATTCATCTGATTGCCTCCTTCTTTCCCCACCTGAGACTCTGGGGAATAAATCAGCTTCACTATTTTCCACTTGGATTCCGCATTGCCGTATGTGCAATCGGGCTTTTGATCCTGATCCCCAAGATAAATAAGATTTTGGCTCAGGTGCTGGTTGAAGTCTTTGCCTGGATAGCGGAGAGATTCAAGAAGATGAATAAGTATCTGATATACTCTGCTATCAGCGTGCTCAGCCTGATTCCCCTCTGGCTTCTCAGAGCCAAGACGCCTTTGCTTGGTGATGGATATCTGCGTGCAGGCGAGATTGGACTAGGAAGATTATACTCAATTACCGAGCCTCTTGATTTTTATCTGCACCTTCTGGTTTCCAAACTGTTCGGTCTGGACGGTTACACCACATATGGAGTTTTGAGCTGTATAGCCGGCGCACTGCTCATATTCTTAATCCTTCTTTTCTGTGACCTCTGGGGAAAGCATGGTGAAGAAAAATTATTTATCTTTCTGATCTTAGTTTCCATGGGGGCAACTCAATTGTTCTTTGGATATATTGAGAGCTACTCCTTCATGTATGTAGCTATGACTGCATATATTCTCTTCGGCGCAAGATATTTGAAACAGAAAAGTGGATTTTTGTGGCCCTGTTTTTTCTTCCTTTTAGCCGCCAGCTTTCATCTCTCCGCGCTTTTTGTCTTGCCTTCTTTGTTTTATTTGGCTTTTGCTACACTTCCCCAATCTGCCAAACTAAAAGTCCGCAGGATCCATAGGACCAAAAGGGCTAAGTTTGCCAATATGGTGAGTCTGGTCTGTGTGATCTCTCTTATCGGGCTTGGACTTTATCTTTTGAAAGCTTACTCTCCGGAAGGGTCCTCTGGTTCTTTTTTGATCTATCCCTTTGGAGGAGGGGAGAGCTTTTACTCTTTTTTCTCCTCAGTTCACCTGCTGGATTTTGTGAACCACCAGCTTTTGATCTCTCCGGTTAGTATAGTTCTGTGGGTGCTGATTTTAGTTTTATTCTGGAAGGCGATCAACTTTAGAGAGAATGTGGTTAGATTTCTTATGTGGGTGATGGTGTGCTCATTTGGGTTTGCCTTACTTGTCGATCCCAAGTTAGGATATGCCCGGGACTGGGATCTTTTCGCCTTCAGCGGTCTGGGCGTTACCTTACTGGGATTATATCTTATGGTGAATATCTTCAGGAAAGAGAAAGTATTGGAGCTGAACCATGAACCGTATGGTGCATGGCTGAGTCGGGTGACACTAATTTTGTTTGTCACCTCTCTTATTTCCACTTTGCCCTGGATATTGGTCAATGCTTCCGAGGTAAAAGCGATAGCCCGGTTTGAGTATCTGCTAAAAACCGATGTAAAAAGAGCCGCCCATGGATATGAAAATTTAGCTTGTTACTTTCGAGATAAGGGCGAACACGAAGAAACTATCGAATTATGGAAAAAGGCTATTGCCATAAATCCAATTCCACGTTATGTTACTCTGTTGGGAAATGCGTATAGAAGGTTGAAAAGATATGATCAAGCCATAGAAGCATTAGACCGATCCATAAAGATGGAGCCGGATCGTCCCACTATCCACTTTCTACATAGAGACTTGGGCATCACCTTGGCACGAGTGGGGCGGTACGATGAGGCGGTCTCTCAACTGAAGAAAGCCATAAGCTTAAAGCCGAACAGAGCGACTTATTACTATGATCTGGGCAACATTCTGGGAAGGGTGAGAAGACATGAAGAAGCAGTGCCATACTTTGAGATGGCGTTAAGGTTGGATCCGAGTAACATCAATGCTTACAAGAGCTTGGGGATATGCTACGCCCGAATGGGGAAAAAAGAGGAGGCCAAAAGATACCTGGAGACATACTTAAAGTCGATGCCACCAGATGCTGGCGGAATAAAAGGAATCATTGATAGCATTCAAATTGAGATAGAGCATGGTCGATAAACTTAGATAGGACCTTTGAAAAGAACAACAGATAACTTCTGAGGCAAAGGAGATCAAAATAGAGATTGACCAAAGTTTTTCTCCCGGTGAGCATGTTTGACCTCATCTCTTAAGGAGAGAGAATGGATTTGATTAAAGAAAACGAAAAAACAGTTGAAGAGGTAAAAAAAATCGGTGATGAGCTTTCCATTCTTCCCATCAAAGGGACGGTGGTCTTTCCATACCTTATCGTTCCTTTGGTGGTGACCGAGCAGAAGTATGCCCGATTAATCGATGAGAGCCTGATGGAAGGAAAGATAATAGGGCTTTTTGCTCAGAAGAACTCAGCGGTGGAACACCCATCGACAGAAGACATCTATAAGGTGGGCACGGCGGCATCAATTTTGAAGATGTTACGGTTCCCGGATGGCAGTGTCAGGTTTCTGGTTCAGGGATTGTCCCGGGTGAGGATAAAGGATTTTGTTCAGACCGATCCCTACCCGGTAGCTAAAATAGAGGTTATCGAAGAGAAGGTGGAAAGAAATGTGGAGTTAGAGGCTTTGATTCGGAATGTGCTGGATCTTTTGAAGAAGGTGGTGGATTTAGCTCCCTATCTGTCCGAGGAGTTGCAGGTGAGCGCCATCAACACCGATGACCCCAGTCGACTGGCTGATCTGATCGCCTCAAGTCTCAACATAAAATTGGCTCAAAAACAACAGCTCCTGGAGACCTTCGATACCAATGAGAGGCTCAGGAAGGTTCTCTCTCACATCAATCGGGAGGTGGAGGTGCTGGAGCTTTCCCGGAGGATTCAATCTCAGGCGGCCAGCGAGTTGGGCAAGACCCAGAAAGAGTATATACTGCGCGAGCAACTTAAGGCTATCCAAAAGGAGTTGGGTGAAGCAGATGAGAGGACGGCTGAGCTGGACGAGTTCAAAAGGAAAATCAAGGAAGCCAAGATGCTTCCGGAGGCTTTAGATGCAGCCAAAAAGGAGCTGGATCGACTTTCCAAGATGAACCCGGCGGCGGCAGAGTACACCGTCTCCCGCACCTATCTGGATTGGCTGGTTAATCTTCCCTGGAGCAAAAGCACCCAGGATGTGCTGGACATTAAGAAGGTGAAGAAGATTTTGGATGAGGATCATTATGATCTGGAGAAAGTTAAAGAAAGGATTTTGGAATATCTGGCGGTCAGAAAACTGAAGCAGGATATGAAGGGGCCGATCCTTTGTTTTGTGGGCCCTCCCGGAGTGGGCAAAACCTCTTTAGGAATCTCCATAGCCCGGGCTATGGGAAGGAAATTCAATCGCATATCATTGGGAGGAATGCGGGATGAGGCAGAAATTCGGGGACACAGAAGAACCTATATCGGTGCACTGCCGGGAAGAATAATTCAGGGGATCAGACGTGCCGGATCCAACAATCCAGTGTTCATGCTGGATGAGGTGGATAAAATCGGACAGGATTTCAGAGGCGATCCCGCCTCAGCCCTTTTGGAGGTTCTGGATCCAGAACAAAACAACACCTTCTCCGATCACTATCTGGACGTTTCCTTTGACCTCTCCAAGGTGATGTTTATCACCACCGCCAATATATTGGACCCTGTTCCCCGGGTTCTGAGAGACCGGATGGAGACAATCGAGCTTCCCGGTTATACCGATTTAGAGAAACTTCAGATAGCTAAAAAACATCTTGTCCCCAAGGAGCTGAAAAATCATGGTCTCAGGCCGGAGAATCTGATGTTTCAGGATAAAGCTCTAAGGAAGATGGCCACTGATTATACCAGGGAGGCGGGATTGAGAAACTTAGATCGGGAGATCGCCACCATATGTAGAAAGGTTGCCAAGATGGTCGCCTCCGGCAAGAAGAGGAAGGTGGAGGTAACCCCAAAGAGTTTAGAAAAGTTTCTGGGACCGATTAAATTCCTCCAGGAGATGGTGCAGAGGACTCCTCAGATAGGGGTGGTGCCCGGAGTCGCCTGGACCCAGACCGGTGGGGATCTGATGTTCGTGGAAGCCACAAAAATGAAGGGGAAAAAGTCTTTAACTTTAACCGGCTATCTGGGCGAGGTGATGAAGGAATCGGCTCAGACCGCATTATCTTATATCCGCTCCGCCAGCAAAAGATTAGGCATCCAAGAGGATTTCTTCGAGAAATACGATATCCACGTCCATGTCCCCGCAGGAGCCATTCCCAAAGATGGTCCCTCCGCAGGAATCACCATGGCGACTGCCATAGCCTCTCTTTTGGTCGAAAAACCGATCAAGCCCAAATTAGCCATGACCGGAGAACTGACCTTAAGAGGAGAGATTCTGCCCATAGGAGGCTTAAAGGAGAAATCTTTAGCCGCCTATCGAGCCGGAGTGGAGACTTTGATACTGCCAAAAGAAAATAAAAAGGACATGGTGGAGATACCGAATGAGATAAAAAAGAATATAAAATTTGTTTTCGTGGAGACTATGGATCAGGTGTTGAAATTAGCTCTGGATAGAAAAAGAAAGGTGGAAAGTCAGAAGAAAAAGGGTTCAGAACGGAGAAAAAAGGCTTCCAATAGATGAAGGGATTTCCCAACAGATGAAGGGATCTCCCAACAGATGAAAGGATTAAACAAATGTTATCCTTTAATCTGTTTCATCTGTTGGGAATCTACGGGAAGCAGTTGTGGATAAACCTTGCCAAACCGAGGTGAGGAGAGATGAAAAGGAATCTAAATCTTCTGTTTTTTCTTTTTGTATTTTTGTTTATCTTTTTTTATCTATCAAACTGTGGCAAGCAATCAAATTCCGAAGCGGAGGCAGATACCAAGAAGGAAGGAAGGTTTAAAATGGGACAGACCAGAAAGCCCGCGGTGGCAGGTCAATTTTATCCCGGCGACCCGGTGACTTTAACCAGACAATTATCGGATTTCTTTAAGAAAGCAAAAAAAGAGCCAATCCCGGGAAAGATTATGGGATTGATAGCACCCCATGCCGGTTACGTGTATTCAGGTCAGGTGGCGGCTTATGCTTTTAAGTTTCTGGAAGGTCTCTCCTTTGAGACAGTGGTGGTGATCTCCCCCAGCCATATAGTTTACTTTCAGGGTGCCTCAATATATAACGGTGGTGCCTTTGAAACTCCCTTAGGCACAATTCCTGTGGATACCACTCTGGCGGGGAAAATTGCAGATGCAAATGAAAGGGTTTTTCTTTCCACCAGGGGGCATGGTTTTATGGGAATGAGAGGGGAACATGCTATAGAAGTTGAGCTTCCTTTTCTTCAGGTGGTGTTAGGGAAGTTCAAACTGGTTCCCATCGTGATTGGCGATCAGGACTGGGCCACCTGTGAAGCTCTAGCAGAGGCTTTGATAAAAGCACTTAAAGGAAAGAGTGCCTTAATCGTAGCCAGCTCAGACCTTTCTCATTATCATCCATATGATGAAGCGGTAAAGTTAGACAACATCGTAATAGACCATGTGAATGGCTTTGATCAGGAAGGACTGTTCACCGATCTTTCTGCCGGAATATGTGAAGCCTGCGGAGGGAGTCCCATCGTGGCGACTATGCTTGCCGCAAAAGGATTGGGAGCGGACAAAGCCAAAGTATTGAAATATGCTAACTCCGGAGATGTCACCGGAGACAAGTCTGCAGTAGTAGGATATATGGCGGCGGTTATGTATAGTTCCCAAGCTAAACCTGAAGGCGAGAAAAAATCACAAAAAGAAAAGGTGGGAGACAAAGTTGGCCTTTCTGAAAAGGATAAAGAAACTTTAATGCATATTGCCCGAACCACCATAGAATACAAAGTCAAAGGCAAAGAGCCGCCAGAGTTTGAAGTCGACTCACCCATCTTGAAGGAAAAACGCGGAGCTTTCGTGACCATTCACAAACATGGTCGCCTCAGAGGGTGCATCGGCTATATTGAAGCTATCAAACCCCTTTGGATTACCATTCAGGACATGGCAGAAGCGGCGGCTTTGAATGATCCCCGTTTTCCCCCGGTTTCTCCAGAAGAGCTTCCTTTTTTGGATGTGGAGATCTCCGTTCTTACTCCTCTGAAAAGAATCAAAGATATAAATGAAATTGAGATAGGAAAGCACGGCGTCGTATTGAAGAGCGGATACCACCAAGGGGTCTTCCTACCTCAGGTAGCCACAGAACAAGGCTGGGATCGGATCACCTTCCTCAACGAGATATGCTTCAAGGCGGGCACCCATGATAAGAACTGCTGGAAAGATAAGGACGCAGAAATCTACATTTTCTCAGCAGAGGTGTTTGAAGAGAAAAAATGAGTTCCCAATTCTCCCACAAAAACAAAATAGTAAGAATAACTTCATTTTTAGGGTTGGTTTTTGTTCTGTCTCTTTTTGGTAGATGGTCCGGGCTTTTTGAAAGAAAAACAGATGAGAACCTCAATCAGGCAAGCTTAAGCGCTTCCCCTCTTGCTTGCATATTTCAAGGAGAGCTGGAAAAGAATGAACCTCTTTATCTTTCCCTTTTGAGAAAAGGTCTCTGCCATCGGTTGATCTATCAACTCACTTCAGCCCTCAAAGGTAAATTTGATTTAAAAAAATCCTTGCCTGATGATTCTTATACCCTGATAACCACTCCCGATTCTATAATCTTCTTCGAATATCAAAAGGGAATGCGGGAAAAATGCAAAGTGGTGAGAGAAAATGGAAAGCTGAAAGCTACGGTCGAACCTCTTCAGTTCAGTTGCATAGTCAAATCACTCCGGGGAGAGATAACAAGCTCCTTATGGGAATCCATGATAGACAGATGCAAAAGTCCGGAGCTGATAATGAAACTTACCGAGGTTTTTGAGTGGGAGATAGATTTCTTGACTGAGCCCAGAAGTGGGGACGCCTTCCGGTTGATGTTTGAGGAATATTATAAGGATGGAATTTTTGTAAGATATGGTGACGTCCTGGCGGCTGAATATAATTTGGGCAATCAGGTTCATCGGACAGTGCTGTATCAAAACCCAGAAGGACGGAAAGGTTATTTTGAACCTGCTGGAAAGTCGGTAAGAAAAGCCTTTTTGAAGTCTCCTTTGAATTACCGAAGAATCAGCTCCCGATTCTCCTACAGGCGCTTTCATCCTATCTTCAAAAGATATCAACCGCACCTGGGGGTGGACTACGCCGCTCCAGTGGGCACTCCGGTGGTGGCTTCCGGTGACGGGGTGATCACTTTCGCCGGCTGGAAAAGAGGCTTTGGGAAAATTGTGGAGATTCGGCATTCCAATGGTTTTGTCACCTCCTACGGACACCTTTCCCGCTTCGCCAGAGGAATCAGGAAAGGGGTGAAAGTAAAACAGAAGGACCTTATAGGATATGTGGGTAGCACCGGCGCCTCCACAGGTCCGCACCTGGATTATCGAGTGAAAGCCAATGGAAGGTATGTCAACCCCCTTAGGATGGTTGCTCCTCCCATTCATCCGGTGAAAGAAGAATATATGGCGGATTTTCAAAAGCACCGAGATGATCTTCTGTACGCACTAGATCTCCTTACCCACAAGGGTCTATTGGCTTGGTCAGGTGAAAATAAGTAATTTATTCTGACAAATTCTTTCCTACTCTCCTCTGAGCAACAAATATGCAAACAGGTGGTGTAAAAAAGTTTTTAGACAGATTCGGTTTTGGCTGGGTTCTCAGTTCAAGAGAGGGAATTAAAACCATATCTTTATCGGACATAAAGCCAATTCCTCTTTTGGGCAACTTCGACTCCGGCTTTGCTTTGGGGGAATACAGTATAAAAGAAAGTGCTAAGAGGAAAAAAACCGTGGTGGGCGATCTATTGCACAAATTCAAGTATGAGCAAGATCGCCATGCTGGTATGATTCTAACTGATCTGGCTTCCGATTTCATAAACAGTCAAATTCTTTTGAAATCCTGTGATTTGATGTTAACCGTTCCTCCATCCTTTAAGAGCCGATCGTTTGACCTCGTCTCTTTTGTAGCAGAAAGAATTGAGGAAAAAACAAAGATCCGTTGGAAAAAAGATACTTTAAAGAGAATCAGACTCACCAAACCCCAGAAGAGTATCTGGGATAAAGAACTCAAGCAGTTGAACGTTTTTAACACTTTTCGTCTTGCAAAACCACTACAACTGGAGAGGAAAAAGATACTGTTGATTGATGATGTATGTGCTTCTGGAGCCACCTTAAATGAGATTTCAGCTGTCCTGAGGGCGGCTAAGGCGGACAAGATATATGTTCTGGTACTGGTAAAAACTGCGTATCTTAAAGCAACCGGTTCCTTCAATCAATAGTTGTTGTTGCGGGGTACCCTTACCCCGCAACATAACTGCTTCGGGGTGAAGGCACCACAAGTGTCCCTAAACTTCGCTTATGTAGTTGAATAGCTTCTCCTGCTCTCCGTGGGATGTTATCATCCCACGGCATCAGGTCGGAGATCCCGCCAAAGGTGTGAACCGCATGGTTCACCCCAAAGGCGGGGGTGGATGATAACATCCACCCTGGAGCGAGGGCTTCAATCCCCGCATAACAGACTTTTTCCAAAGTTATCTTGATTTTCACTTGATATTTAAGTCTTTTTCCTTTAATTTCTATTATAGAAACAAGAGAACAATGAAGAGGTGCGAGTTGGATTACAGAAAATATGTGGTGGCGCTTAGAGAGAAGGCGAAGGTCGGACCTAAGGCATTTCAACAGCTTCTTATGAGTTTTGGTTCGCCGGAGAATGTATATAATGCCTCCAAAGAGGAGCTCTTGTCTCTTCCCAGGATGACTCCCGAAAAGGCGGAACAGATTCTTAAGTCACAGGACTGGTTGCCGGAGATAGAAGAACATCTTCTTTATCTGGAAGAACAGGAAATCGGCATCCTGACCATATTAGACGATAATTATCCCCAACTGCTGAAACAGATCGACGATCCCCCACCTCTTCTTTACTTTAAGGGAGAGTTTCCCGTTCGAGAGCAGATCTTTGTGGCAGTCATTGGAACTCATCGAGGATATACTACCCAGAGAATAGAGCTTGCAGTTCAGATCGGAAAAAATCTGGCTCAAAGAGAGGTGGTGGTAGTCAGTGGACTGGCGGAGGGGATTGATGCCGCCGCTCACTTAGGAGCTCTCAACCAAGAGGGAAAGACCTATGCGGTTTTGGGGAGTGGTTTGAATAAAATCTACCCCTCGGATAACACCGGCTTGGCAAAGGAAATATCCGAAAATGGAGCACTGATCACGGAATATAATCTGGACGTTCCGGTGAAGGTGGGACAGCTTATGGCCAGAAACAGAATCGTGGTGGGATTGTCTCAGGCGGTCATCGTGGTGGAGATGGATGAAAAGAGTGCGGGCACAATGGATGCGGCAGACCTCGCCAGCAAACAGGGAAAACCCCTGTTCGTGATTAGAAAAGAAGGCTCTCAAAAGGTGGAGGAATTGATTGACCAAGGCGCAGTTGCTCTTCAGGGAGTTGATGATCTGGATCTGGTGGTAAATTATCTTTAGGCGGAGTCTCTTTGGTTTTCCTCTTGAATAAATGCTCACTTAAACTTTTATGTAATCTTTCAGCGGAGCAAGCTTATAAAAGGAGATGTAAAATATTCTGCTGGTAACATTTTCTTGAGTTTCTGCTTTTAAGGAATGGGGTTTGTTTAGCTCGATAAATCGAGCAACTACATTCAGAGAACTTTATAAGCGCCTTTTTGGAAACATTGTGGGGATGTATAAAAGATATGAAGACATATCTGGATCATGAGGAAAGGGCAAAAAAGCTTCAACAAATGGTGGATGAAGTATGTGAAAAAATAAAAGGCGGTAAACTCACTTTAGGTGAAGCTAAAAAAGAGGCGGTTTTGGTGAAACTAAAAGCCGAAAAGCTTATACCGTTTGAGATGGATAAATTCGACCTTATCTATATGGCCAGATTCAAAAGATTGATCGAGCAATTTTTATTGCCCAAGTTGAAAGACAATTTGCCAAAATGATCTCTAATTCTTCCGATGAATACTTAACCATAAAAAATTTGATCCGTGCTAAGACAAAAGTTGAAGGCTCCATCTTCATCGCCACAGCTATCCCTGTAGACTTAGAAGAAACCGCTAAAGACTGGATTGGAAAAATCTCTCAAGAATTTTTCGATGCCACCCACAATTGTTTCGCCTGGAGAACTAAGAATGCTAACGGTGAAAATCTGAAATTCAGTGATGCAGGAGAACCGAGGGGGACTGCAGGAAAGCCAATACTTTTTGCCATCGAATCGGAAAATCTGTATAATGTTTTAGTAGTGGTGACTCGCTATTTCGGGGGAGTGAAGCTGGGAACCGGAGGACTTTCGCGTGCTTATCGACAAAGCGCACAAGGAGCACTTCAAAAGGCTAAGAAAGTTACAAGATGGATCATTTCGGAAATTATACTGTCCTATCCTCTGAACATGACCGGCAAGGTTAGTCAAATCTTTAGCAAATACAACGTCAGGGTTAAAGATCGAGGTTTCGAAAAGGATGCAACTGCAAAAATTGTGGTAAGAAGCAGTCTCTCAGAAAAGATTAAAAAAGCTCTTCTGGAAGCTACCAATGGTCAGGTCAAATTCAAATAAAAAGATGAAGTATGACTGCGTTGGTTTAGGAGTGAATGCGGTGGATTATCTCTCTATCCTTGATCCATATCCTGGTTTGGATGATAAGGTAGAGGTAATCAGATCCTCGGTTCAGGGAGGAGGTCCCGTGCCCACCGCCATGGTGACATTAGCAAAGTTAGGTGCAAAGGTGTGCTACATTGGCAAAGTGGGAGATGACCAAGAAGGGGAGTTCGTCAAATCTCAGTTGGAGAAAGAGGGAGTGGATACCCAATATCTCTTGATGGATAAAAAGACAAAGACATCCAGAGCGTTTATCTGGGTGGATAAGAAATCGGGAAAACGGACGGTAGCATTGGATCGGGACAAAAAGATCAGTCTCAAAAAAGATGAGCTTAAATTTCTCAATTCAATCTCCACCAGATTTTTGCACATGGACGCACGTGAGCCAGAAATCAACATTTTGGCAGCTCAATGGGCAAAAAAACAAAATGCTGAAGTTTGCCTGGATGTGGGAAGTTTAAGAGGTGAGGTGGAGAAAGTTTTTCCCTATGTGGATCATCTGATCGTATCGAAAAGATTTGCCTGCGGCTTCGTCAAAACATCCGACCCTTTTGTGGCATGCCGGGAATTGATGAAAAAAAGATTCAAAACTGTGGTGGTCACCACAGGCGAAGCCGGATGTATCTGCGGGGCGGGCAATAAGATTTTCCACTCACCCGGTTTTAAAGTGAAAGGAGTTGATACCACCGGGGCAGGAGATGTTTTTCATGGTGCTTTCATCTATGGACTTTTGAAAAAGTGGTCTTTGAAAAAAATTGTCAGATTTGCTAATGCTTGTGCCGCTATGAAATGTAGAAGGCTGGGAGGAAGAGCCGGAATTCCCTCTTTGAGAGAAGTTGAGAGTTTTATGGAGAGTTTTAAGTGACCAAATAAAGGAAGGCTTAAACTCTCCCCTTTTTCTTGGAGCCTTATGTTTTTTCCCCTGTTAGAAAAAGCTATTCAGGTCGATACTAACCTATTCTTTCTGTTGAACTACAAAGCGCAGAATGTCGTTTTCGATTTTCTCATGCCCATCCTGACCAATCTTGATTATTGGCGAATCCCTTTTATTCTTTTAGCGATTTTTCTCCTTGTCTTCGGACAAAAGAGGGGGAGAATAGCTGTCTTGCTTTTGGTTTTGGGAATCACCTTAAGTGATCAAGTTTGCAATAGTGTGTTCAAGCCATTGGTGGGAAGGGTAAGGCCTTGCAATGTGCTGGAGAACGTTCACTTACTGATAAATTGCACTAAATCCTTTTCTTTTCCTTCCTCCCACGCAACCAACATCTTCACCGGAATGATCCTTTTTTCCTTCGTTTATCCGAGGCTGAAGATTGCTTTGCTTTCCATCGCAGCGCTGGTGGCATATTCCCGCATATATGTAGGAGTCCACTATCCTTTTGATGTATTGGCAGGGACAATTTTGGGTATTCTATGTGCCCTGATAATTATAGTTCTTTTCAAGTTAGTTTCAAAGAAATTTCCGGGAGTCTCTTATGCAAAAGGAACCGCAAAAGATCAAAATCAGGCTGATTCGGGGTGACATAACAGGACAAGAAGTGGATGCTGTTGTGAATGCGGCGAACAACCATCTGTGGATGGGAATCGGGGTAGCAGGAGCTATCAAAAGAAAAGGAGGGAATGAGATTGAGAAGGAGGCGATGAGCAAAGGTCCCATTCCCGTCGGTGAAGCGGTGGTAACAAAGGCGGGAAAATTGAAAGCAAAATATGTAATCCATGCCGCAGTCATGGGGCAGGATTTAGTCACCAATGAAGAATACATAAGAAATGCTACCCTCAACAGTTTGAAAAGAGCGGAAGAACTAAAGATTGAATCCATAGCTTTCCCGGCTTTTGGCACCGGCGTAGGAGGATTCCCCGCTGATGAGTGCGCCCGGATCATGCTCGGTGAAGTCAAAGAGTTCTCAAAGAAAGCAGAATATTTACAAGAAGTTCGATTTATCCTTTTTGATAAGAAAAGTTACGATATTTGGAGTGTTCGGCTTTAGAAATAAAAAGGAGTGCATCAGCTTGCTGATGCGGTTTTCATCTCCTGGTGAGGAAACAAAATGAACGAACAAAGAAAAATATGTGTGTATAAGAATGAAACCACTGGCTGGAAATGCCCTTACGAAGCCTTAGAAGATTCAAAGGATAGCTTCTGCATTTTTCATGAGAGAAGAAACAAGAAGGATATTAAAAAATTCAACGAGGGGATAAAGAACATATTAGAAGATAAAGATTCGGATGCCTATCATTTCGAGGGCTTTTTCTTCCCTGAAAATACATTTCCTTTTGTAGAGGTTAAATTCAAAAAAGATGTCCATTTTGAAGATGCCGAATTTAAAGAAAAAAGTGCAAAATTTGCCGGAGCACGCTTTTTGGGAAATAATTCTTCATTTTGGAACGCTAAATTCGTAGGAAAGTCGACTAATTTTTCCGATGTAAAGTTCTTGGGAAAGAATACGGAATTTACCCTAGCGCAATTTTCAGGGCGAGACTTGAATTTCGTTGGAGCGGTCTTTTCGGGAGAGAATACAGTCTTTAGCGGATCAGAATTTTCTGGAGAAAACATAAACTTTAATGATGTTCAATTTTCTGGAAAGACTGTGCGGTTTTCACAAGCAGAATTTCGGGGCAGAAATACAGACTTTTCTCGAGCAAAATTTTCAGGGGAGAATATTTTCTTTACAGAGGTAAAATTTATTGGTGAAACAGTTCTATTCGATGATTGTGCGTTCAAAAAGAAAATGGATTTCAGTAAATCTATCTTTCAAGCCAAGACCATTTTGTCGAAAGTGGATTTGCGAAACTGTATTTTGAAGGGGGTCGATTTAAAAAATATTGATTTTAGCTTAATGAATTGGGATTGGAAAGATAAGTTGGGAGATGAAGTATTATTAGAAGATACATTAAGAAAAATCAACTCAGAAGAAGAGAGGTATTTTAGGAGAAGACGTAGAAACGAGAACTATACCAGAGTAGGTGAGACATATAGGCAGTTAAAGGTACAGTTTCATAATAAGAGAGATTTTACCAAAGCTGGTATGTTCCATTTCAGAGAGCAGGAGTGCAAAAGGAAGGCTTGCAGATTGCTTGGAGACTTCTTCAAATGGATTTTTCTGTGGATTTTGAGGCTATCCTGCGGATATGGAGAAAAGCTGAGAAATGTGGGGTTAACTTCTGTCGTTTTGGTTTTCGCCTTTGCTATCGCATATATGTTCTTAGGGCTTCACAATGCTGATGATAGTGCATCTTTAGTTTTCAAATATAACCTGAGCTTCAAGAATATCACTCCATTAACTACAATCTTAAAGGACTTTGGGACATCTTTGACTTTCAGCATAAAAGGATTTTTCCCTTTGTGGAGATTTCAGCAGTATAAGGTGGTGGGCGACTTTGCCAATCTTGTTGCCGGGTTCGAGTTTCTCTTAGGAGCATTTATGGTTGGCCTTTTCGTCTACGTTTTCCGAAGGAGAATGGAGAAATAACTGTTGGGAGATTAAGTGGTTGGGAAATGAAATTCGCAGGGCTGAATGCCCTGCTCTATGTCCAGAAATCTGTTAGAGCCAGATAAACTATCAACCCTCATAGGGGTGGGAATTTATCCCACCCCGAAGTAAAACTTTTCCGACCACTCCCCGGAATCTATTACATCGAATCCCAGGTCTGTATGGACAGGGTTTGTCCCTTTCCGGACTCCATTCACCCTCCCTTTTGTTCCCTCCCATCGAGGGAGGGAAGAGCTAATTCCCTCTCCCTTGATGGGAGAGGGTTAGGGAGAGGGTGATCCAGGCACAATGCAAGCAATCCGTAGGGACAGGGCTTGTCCCTGTCCTGGTTTTAAAAAGGACAGCCACAAGGGCTGTCCCTACGTTAGTTACAGGTAATGTTTTTGGAGTGCGAAAGCTTGTCCGAAGGACCCCGCTTCGCGGGGCTTTTGCGATTTTTTGAGACAAGACCAAATTCGCAGGGCTAAATGCCCTGCTCTATGTTTATGTGCACAGAATCGATAAGAGAAGATAAACTACAAATCCCATAGGGGTGGGAATTCATCCCACCCCGAAGCGAGGTTTTTTTCAATCAGGCCGTCAAATTTATTACATCGGGTCCCACGGGGGGAGCACAATCGGCTCAGTTTTTAGAATGTCCAGCACCCGTTTGGGCAAATGTTTTTTGTTGATTATTACTTTGTAAACGTATTCATCAAACCACTCATCATACATGGTCCAGTATCCCTTGTCTCCTTTCTTCTCTCCCCAGCTATTTTCCACCAGCCATTTTGTCGGTTTCCCATTCAGCGTATCCACGCCTACAAATACCATAGCATGAGTTGAGTAGCTTTCTCGATAGCGAAACTTATCTGCCTTGCTCATCGAAAAGTCCACCCCATAGAGGGATTCAAAATCATATATTTTTGGAGACATGATTCCATGTTCGTAGCTGTCCTCTTTACTGACGTCGCAAGTAAAATAGACCGGCTGGTTATCCAATAACTGATTCAAGGCAAACTCTCTCATCTGCTCGGGATCTAAGTTAATGAAAACGTTGTCCTGACGATCATAAATGTTTCGGGCCAGGCGCATCTGATAGAGTTTATTATAAGGACGCACCGGGTGATTGTAGATGGGGACGTAGTCTCTGAGGTCAACATCCACCACCTCCTGGAAGAAGCTTTGGGGTGTGTATGTTTTGACTTCACTGACTACGGAGTCCTTGCTCTCATATCGCCACTGAAATTCCGTGGGAGGGACCCCAAAGTTTAGGGCTAACATTCGATAGATCTCTTTAAGCATCTCCACCTTGCGTTCTCTCAACCCAGGAAGCGTTGCCCCATTCTGACTCATATTTCTTAAAATCGCTGCATCCTGACGAAGCTTGCGGCTGATGAGCCGATCCATCATTCCTGTCTTACTGGTTTGCTCGCTCTCCGGCATCACGCTTTTGGGCACAACCCCGTATTTCTCTATCAGCTCCACCACATAAATCCACAGACCACCGTCAGAAAAAGGGCTCTCCAGTATCATCTGAAGCTCTCTATCCAAAGGATCGCGATCCTTAGTCTCGATGATAAGTTCCAAAAAAGTATTGGCTTTTTCGAACTTATCCCAGAAGAAAAGATAACTCTGGGAAAACTCGAATTCCTTCAATTTGTATTTCTCAATCACCTTAGGACGCATGATATTCAGTCCGGCAAACAGCCAGCATCGACCACTGCTTTCCTGATTGGTGATCCCCTTGGTTTTGATCTTATGGTTAAACAGATTATCGTGGGCTACATACATCTGGCGGTTCAAAGCCAGCTTCTTGATGTCATTATTGGTCAAAGCATTCATCAAGGCGCGGGTTGAAGTGTCCATCTTAAAGGATTGGCTAACCTCCTGGATAACGTCCGGAGTAAGAGCACCCTCTTTACTGCTCTTTCCCCAAATCACAACTGAACTTCCCAGAAGAAGAATCAATAATAAAATGCCACACTTTTTGAACTGTCTCATAACTTTATTCCTTTGTTTGAAGGGTTTAAATGTTTGCGCCTTTTTAATTGCTCACATCAGTTTTTGTAACGATTTTTTCTATATTCTGTAATTCGTGCATTTCAACTCGTTGAGCATGACGTTTGGAATGGTCTATTCACGGGAAAGCGCTTGGGAAGTGAAGGGGCAAACATAGGTCCACAAAGGTGCCAATCGAAAATTGAACCAATCCTGTGACAGTTTCATTTTTTCTCAAGCTTTTTAACTTTTCTATCCAGCCTCAGAAGATAGAAGAACACGCCGATCCAGATAACCAGAGTGACGATCATGGTTACAAAGTTTGAGGACATCTTCATTCCTCCGTTAGTTTATTGGATATTTCGTTTATCTCACACTCCAGCTTAAACATCCAGATAAAGAGGAAAGTAAATCCGATAAGCGATGCCAGAAAAGTGGCTAAAATTGGTGGGGGCATCTGTAGGTGGAACTTTGTGTTTATCACCGAATCTGTGGGGTGGAGTGACTGATAAACCCTTGGAACCACAAACACCAGGAACGGGACGGTAACAAAAGCCAGGATGGCATAGACTGAGGAGAGAGTTGCTTTTCTTTCCTCGGACTCCACTGCTGATCTTAAAGCGAAATAGGCTCCATAGATTAAAAGCAGGATGAAAATGGAGGTCTCCCGGGGATCCCAGTTCCAGAAGGAGCCCCAGGTGGACTTTGCAAATATTGAGCCGGAAATGGTGGCTAAGATCGCAAACAAAAGACCTAATCGTGATGCAATAGATGCCTTAACATCGTAGGTTATCTCTTTTTTTCTCAGGTAAAGGATGCTGAAAACAAAAGAGATTAAGAAGGACAAGACTGCCACCCAGGCCATAGGCACATGAAAGAAGAAGATCCTTGAAACCTCTCCCAACTGTGACTGTGGCGCTGGCAAAAGAAAAGCCGCAACCACCACCCCACACATCCAGATCAGCAAAAATATCTTCCACAACATACGATCAACACCCTTGCGATTGTTCGTTAGAAAACATTATTGTTCTCCGAGAACTTTTACCTTTTCGCGTAGCCCCGCCAAAGGCTTGGCTCCCGATTGATTTTTGGAGTGTCTGCCATACAGGTCGTATGACTTCAGGCAGACACTAAGTCCGGCTAAAGCTGGACACTCCAAAGTCTGTTGGTCTCGCCAAAGGCGGGATACTCCAAGCATAAGATTTTTGTTACCCTTATTTTAAACTCCTCTTTCATTCGCTCCATACAAAATCAAACAACAAGACCGATGCCACAAACATCACCACCACATAGGATATAAGCAATCTTAAATCGCTCCAGCCGGCGGAGAAAGCTTTCCCTTCTAAGGATAATCGAGTCCCATCTATGGCCGTTATCAGCAACGGGAGAAGAATGGGAAATGATAACACTGCAAAAAGCGCTCCTTTGGCACGTGCCTTGGATATGATTGTGGCTATGATGGTGGTGGCGCAGACCAGTCCCAGGCTTCCCCAAAAAAGTACCGATAAAAAAAGCCATAGGTTCAAAATGGATAAGTTCATCAAGATTATGAACAAAGGAACAATTATAATTTCTAATAGTAGAAGAAGGGCTAAATTGAACAGAAGTTTTCCCAAAAACACGGTTCCGGGTGTGGCAACCAGCTTTAATATGCTAACCGTCCTGCTTTCCTCTTCTTTAACGAAAACCTGAGCCAAACCGGACATGGAAGAAAAAAATATCACCAGCCAGAAAAGAGACGAGGTTATCCGGGGACTCAAGGAGAAGGCCCCCATAGAGAAGCTTACCACGGTTAGGGTGGTAAGAGCAAACATGAGGATGGCATTTAGGGCATAGCGGGTGCGGAACTCGCACTTTAAGTCCTTTGCCAATAACCAGGCTGACTTAACCGCCCAGTTGGATGATCTGATTTCCATATTTTAAATCCGTCTTCTTATTGGTGGCTAAGATCAATATTCCTCTTTGTTTCTGCAAAGAGACCATCTGGTTCACCAGTGATATTCCTTCTTCGTCTAAATTCGTGGTCGGTTCGTCTAAAAGGAGAATCTTGGGGTCAAGCAACAAGGCAAAAGCATATTTCAATCTCTGCTTCATCCCGGAGGAAAAGGAAAAAACCAGGTCGTCTTCTCTTCTGGCAAGACCCACCCTTGCTATCTTTTCCTTAAGTTCATCTTTGCCAGGATCCAAGCCCCGGATACGAGACAGAAACACAAGATTTTCCAAAGCGGTCAGCTCTTTATAAAGCTCCAGATCGGGCATCACCAGACCAAAAAGATTTTTACTTTCATCTGTGGTAAGGGTTTTTCCATTGAAACTGATTTTAACCTCGCCTTTGGTCGGTCTTATAAGTCCGCAAAGGATTTTAAGCAAAGTGGTCTTGCCCGATCCATTCCTTCCGGTAACAACCAGCGAGCTTTTCTCCTCTAAGGAAAAATTTATCTCATCAAACACCTTTCTTTTGCCAAACCATTTTCCCAGGTTTCTAACTTCCAGCGAAATCATCAGTTTTCAAATTAAAAAGAATTTCAACCGGTCATTTTTGAATTAAAATATCATAAACCATAGATAGAGTCAAGAGAAATGAAAGCAATCTCTGAGGAAGTCAGTTACATGGGAATGGGGTCCGGCATGAAGAGTTTTTCTGCTCCCCGTGGGATGTTCTTATCCCACGGAATGAGGTCGGAGATCCCGCCGAAGATGGGGGTTGGAAATCTCGCCAAAGGGGTGAACCGTATGGGACTGTTGAAAAGCTATATTGGCAGGGCTAAATGCCCTGCCCTATGGGTGATGAGCCATTGTCCCTCATAGGGGGCGGGAATTCCCAGACGGGTCTCCGTCATCCCGCCCCAAAGCATAGCTTTTTCAACAAGCCCGCATAGTTTACCCCAAAGGTGGGGGTAGATGACGGAGACCCGTCTGGGATAACATTCACCCAAGAGCAGGAAACTCCAAGTCAGTCAGCTTGAGACAACGAAAAGGGATTTTGGAACCTTTAACAAACAGTCTTCCAAAATCCCCGATACTTCGGGTTAAGATTTTGTGGATAACTATTTTATTATGCGCACAATTCTGTTCCACCGCACCCGATTAGGAAAATGCAGGATGTTGTAGCCAATATTCTTTGGTATGGACAAAAGATCATTTCTGGTGATTGCCGGGGCACTGGGGTCTGGAGCCCAGGACCAGTGAGTGAGCATGGCTTTCCCTAACACTAATTTCCTGGGCAGAGGTCCCCAATAGCGAGAATCAGCGCTGTTGTCTCGATTATCTCCCATCATAAATAGATGCCCTTTAGGCACCTTATATGGTCCAAAATTGTCCCGGCGATCTCCTCCCGGCGAGTGGGTACCTATATCAGTATATTTGGCGAAAGTGGGGTCGGGAAACCTTTTACCATCAACATATAGCACCTTGTTTCTGATCTCCACGGTCTGTCCTTCCACCGCCACGCATCTTTTTATATAATTCACCTTGGGATCGCCGGGATACTTAAAGATCACAATATCACCGGGCTTTGGTTCCCTTAATGCCGGAAGGTGAATAGGCAAAAGAGGGATCTTGGCACCGTAGATGAACTTGTTGGCTAAAAGAAAATCACCCACCAGAAGGGTATCCTCCATCGAGCCGGAAGGGATCTTATATGCTTCCACCACCGAACATTTGATGATCAACGCTAAGATCAAAGCTATGCCGAAAGACTCGATATACTCTCTTAGCACAGATAGCGCAGACTTCTTTTCCCTTTTAGGTTTTTCTTTTTTCCTTTTGAACATAGGTTTTCCTCCGCCTTTGGTTGCCATACAACTCTCTTTGTCTATACGGAAAGGCAAAAGGCTTGTTTTGAAAATATTTCCTGACATCCACAATCAGAACAACTGATTGAGGGGATCGGATTTTTCTCTTGACAAAATGAGGGGTTAATTTATTTTGCTTTCGTGTGGGAGAAGGTCTCAAAGAGGGGTGAACTATCAAATCGAGCAGGTAAGAAAAATGACTACAGTCAAATCATCTGAAGAAGAAACATATACTGAATTGAACCAGTACAGAGACCAGATCGTGGGAATAGACAAGAAAGTGCCTGTGCTGGACGGGTCTTTAAAAACGTATATAAATCTGGATAACGCCGCCAGCACCCCCTGTTTGAGGCCGGTGTTAGACACGGTTAGTCAATTCCTGGAATGGTATTCCAGCGTTCACCGGGGGGCGGGTTTTAAATCGATGCTTTCCACCCGGGTGTATGATCTGGCTCATCAGGTAGTGGCAGACTTTGTGGGTGCCGACTTGAGATCAAATGCAGTTATATTTACCAAGAATGCTTCTGAAGCCCTAAATAAATTGGCTAATCGTTTTCCCTTCAAAGACGACTCGGTGATTTTGTGTTCGGTAATGGAACATCATTCCAACGATCTTCCCTGGAGGAGGAAAGCTGAGGTTATCCATGCACAAGTCGATGAGACCAGCGCTTTAGACTTAAATGACGTAGAAACCAAGCTGAAAAACAGTGCTGGCAAAATTCAGTTGGTGACCATAACTGCCGGCTCCAATGTTACCGGTTATGTGAATCCGATTCATCAGATCGCCTCTTTGGCTCATGAATATGGCGCTAAGATAGTTGTGGATGCGGCTCAATTGGTGGCTCATAGGTCTCTTAAGATCAAACCTGACCATGATCCGGAACACATTGATTTTCTGATTTTTTCAGCCCATAAGATGTATGCGCCTTTTGGCACGGGTGTTTTGATTGGCCCAAGGTCAGTATTTGGACAGGGTGAACCGGAACATGTGGGTGGAGGAACGGTGGAGTTGGTGAGCAGAGACGAGATACTGTGGGCTGACCTGCCGGAAAGGGAAGAGGTGGGTTCACCCAATGTGGTGGGGGCAGTCGCTTTAGCTCGGGCGATAAAAATCCTCAAAAAGATGGGAATGAAGAGGATCGCAGAGCATGAGAGAAAACTTAGCCAATACACCATCAGAAAGTTAAAATCGATTAAGGATGTTATTATCTATGGAAGTGACTCATATGATGAGAATCGCTTGGGGGTGATTGCCTTCAACTTAAACGGTTTTCATCATGCTTTGGTCTCCGCCATATTAAGCTATGAGGCAGGAATTGGAGTTCGAAATGCCTGTTTTTGCGCACACCCTTATGTAAGACACCTTCTAGGATTAACAGACGAACAGTACAAGGAGGTCATAGAAGAGATCAAAAGATCATATAAAGCCAATCTTCCTGGAGCAATCAGGGTGAGCTTTGGTTTTTACAATAACCAAGATGAGATAGATCGATTGATCGAAGCACTTCAGAGAATTTCCAGAAAGGAGTATAAAGGAAGATATAAACTCAACCCGGCATCGGGCGAGTATGTTCCAGAGGATTTCTCTTTCAATTATCAGGATTATTTTGATTTTTGAGCTTTCATGAGGCAGGTATGTAGGGGCGATGCTCTGCCATCGCCCCAATAGGGCGGACGCGGAGGTCCGCCCCTAAAAAACAACCATCCAATTCAAAAGGAGATAAACATGTGGTCTACCATTATCTTGATTTTCATTTTCATTCTCAGCGTCATCAAGATTTCTATGGATGTGAAGCAAAAGAAGACCAAAAGCCTCGTGGTAAAAGAAGGAATGATTTTGTTTGTGATCCTCATTGCTCTGGTAATAGTTGATAGCATATTTGTAAAAGAATACAAGATCAAAGAAAAAAGTGTAGAAATGGTCGAAGGGGAACAATCGATTACAATAGAGGAAGATCGGGAAAGAGGACTTCTATCTCAGCTTCAAGATTACATAGGTGAATTGAATGATACCGACAAACCACAGGTGCAGCTTTTATTGAGGCGAGGACTGGAATACCAAATAAAAGAGGAGTATTCCCAAACTCTGGAGATCTTCAAACAAGCATTGGATTTGAAACTCTCCGATGGGGAAAGACTTGCTTTTTTCATATTGATGGGCAATTCTGAAGCGCATCTAAAAGAATATAATTCAGCCATAAATTATTATTATCAAGCAGAAAGGCTCTGTGAGGATAGGGGCAATGACACCGCCCTGGCGGTAACCTATTCCAATCTCGCCTTGGTTCATCAACTGGGAGAAGAGCTGGATGGCGCCCTGGAGAACTACTTCAATTTATTGGAAGTCTTCAGAAGAATGGGGAATATCTTAGGTGAAAGGAGTGCGTTAGCTAACATAGGTTTTGTATATGAGATGAAGGGGAACGTGGACAGCGCCACGTTTTATCACAAAAGATCTCTTGAAATACCTGGAGGTGATCGTGACCTTTTGGCTCAAGCAGCGCAAATGAATAGTCTGGCTTTGAATTATAGATTAAAGGGTAAATTGGATAGCGCCCTTATCCTGCATGAACAAGCTTTATTGTTCTTCCGACAAGCTGGTGACAGAAAGGATGAGGCAAGCGTTTTAGGTAACATAGGCTTGATTTACCAGGATAAAGGCGACTTAAAAAGCGCCTTAGAATTTCACAGTAAAGCCTTTGAGATTGACAGCACTGTTGGCGATTTTATGGGTCAAGCAATTGATCTTACCAATATCGGATCGGTTTTGGAACAAGGGAGGGATTTTGCCAAAGCAAAGGAGTTTTATCAACGTGCGCTTTCTCTTTTTGAAAAGATTGAAGCCAGAAAGGAGATCGAATTTGTCCGGGGCAACATTCAAAAGGTGGAGGAGAAGTTGAAAGAGTAAAAAGATAAATGTCATGTGGACTAATACAGATGCACGAAAATGCGTATGCATCTTCGATTTGTTACATTTAACTTGATTGCCCCTCACCTTAATCCTGCGAAGCATGCATACGCATCTCCCACAAGGGGAGAGAAAACTTGGTAAATTTCCCCCTCCCTCGATGGGAGGGGGTAAGGGGGAGGGTGATTATGTGAATTTATTTAATTCGTTTGCCATAGTTGAAAAAGCTAAAATCTTTTGGGCGGGATAAATTCCCGCCCCCAAGTGAGGTGATGGTCTGTCATGCAAGGGCAGGGCAAAAAGCCCTGCCCTAGTGATTTTTCAACTGTTCCACATCCCGTAAAAATAACACTTTTCTCCACAAGATCCATAGAGTATATTCATTTGGTCTGATTTAAAAGTGGTACAGTCTCCAGATGATGATTTGGAGGACAGAACAAAAAGTCATCAACTCGTCGCCTTTTAATTGTGCGATACAGGAAACTGTAATGAATTATCCGCAGAAAATATTGTTAATCCAACTTCGTCGAATCGGAGATGTTCTGATGTGCACGCCGGCTTTACGTGCCTTGAGGGCAAATTTTCCGAAAAGCTACATTGCTTTCATCACCGAAAAGGAATCCTCTGACATTCTAACTTTAAATCCCTATCTGGACGAAGTGATCGTTCTGGAGAGAGAGAAATACAGAAACCCTTTTTACTCTCTCAAAAAGATTTGGCAGATCAGAAAAAAGCGGTTTGATCTGGTGATAGACTTTCTGGGCAATCCTCGAAGCGCTTACATTTCCTTTCTTTCCGGGGCAAAACGCAGAGTCGGATTCAATCTTCCCCTGCGAAGATTTTTCTATAACATAATCATAAAAAGTGACCAGACGCCCAAATATGCGGCTGCCCACAAACTGGATGCATTGCAAGCGCTGGGGATAGAAAGTTTCAATGTAAAGCTTGATTTTTTTATTTCAGATGAATCCAAGATTTTTTCAGAAAGATTTTTTCTGGAAAACGGAGTTGACGAAAGTAACCTGATTATTTCCATTTCCCCTACCAGCCGGAGGCATTTCCGGCGTTGGTATTTAAAGAGATTTGCTCAACTGGCTGATTGGCTGATTTCACAGTTCAAAGCCACGGTGGTGTTGGTCTGGGGTCCGGGTGAAAGAGAGGTGGTGGAAAAGGTAAAAGATATAATGAAAGAAAAGCCGTTAATCTGTTGGGAGACAGAAAATCTTTTTCAGTTGGGTGCCATTCTAAAGAAGTGCGATCTTCACATTGGAAATGATAATGGCACCAAGCACATTGCCGTGGCGATGGAAAAACCCACCATCTCAATCTATGGACCCCAAGATCCTGTGAGCTGGACTCATCCTGACTTTTCTCAACACAAATTTTTGAAAAAAAAAGTGAATTGTCTCGATTGCGAGAAGATCAAGCATAAATGCACAGAGCTTTCCTGCCTGGACCTGATCACCGTGGAGGATGTTCAGAAGGTTTTCGTTCAACTTCTGAAAGATCATAAGAAAACCAAAGAGAGAAGATTTGTCGAAAAAATTGAACATCTTGCAATTGATTAATGTAAGGTGGTATAATGCCTGCGCCCACTATGCGTTGAGCTTATCTTATGCCTTGAGGCGAAGAGGGCATAAGGTGATTGTAGCCGGCGATCCACACAGCCCACCCATTATGAAAGCTAAAGAACTCGGACTTTTAGTCTATGAAGACCTTTTTTTAAGCTATACCAGTCCCTGGATGATAGCCTACAATATCAAAAGAATGGCAGATTTAGTTGAGGCAGAGAAAATTGATATCATCAATGCACACAGGGGAGAAGGTCATCTGATAGCCGCACTTGCCACAAGCTTTTTCAAACGAAAAGTCCCCCTGATAAGAACCAGAGGAGACGTAAGAACGCCTAAAGCTAATCCTCTCAATCGTTACCTGAATAATAAACTCACAGATAAGATCATCACCACCTGCCAGGTTCTGAGGGAAAGCTATATAAAGAATCTGAAGATACCGGAAAGCAAAGTGATCAACATCGGCGTGGGAATAGACCATGATTTCTTCTCACCAAGAGATGGTGATTCGAAATGGAGAGAAAAACTGAGTATCCCGAAAAAAAGCTTGGTGGTGGGGATTGTAGGGAGGCTTTCTCCGGTGAAAGGGCATAAATATTTTATTCAGTCGGCAGAATATATTTTAAAGCAGATTCCCCATACCATATTCATCATCTGCGGAGAGGATGCACAGATAAGTGCAGAGGAGCTCAAAGATACGGTGAAAATGATGAATATAGAAAAGAATTTTCGGTTCGTGGAAAAGATAGAAGATGTTAGAGAAATCATCTCCTTTTTTGACGTAGGGGTGGTCTCATCGGTGGGATCGGAGACCATCTGTCGAGTGGCTTTGGAATATATGTCCATGGGGAAACCAGTGATGGTAACCAGTGTTAATGGTATCCCAGAGGTGGTGGAAGATGGCGTCAACGGTTTGGTGGTGGAACCAAAGAATGCACAAAAATTAGCTTCCGCTCTCATTGAATTGCTGCAAGATGAGCAAAAAAGAAAAAGATTTGGAGAAAAGAGCCGGAGTATTGTGCTGGAGAAATTTACTCTAAATGTCTTTGCCCAAAAAACGGAAGAGGTATATTTTAGCCTTTTGAGTTACTAAGAGGAGCAGGAAACAGTTTACATCTTGTTATTCGTATGAATGCTTCGCATTGATTTTTTCTCCCACACCTGTTTTGGGCTTGACTCGAAATCCCCCTTTAGCAAAGGGGGATTTAGGGGGATTTCCCAAGTTTCAAATGCGTATGCATTCATACGAATCCCCCCTTCCCCCCATTTCTTTAGGGGGGATGTAAACAATTATATGCTCCCCTTAGTAACTATCAATCCTTACGCTTTCATGATGTCAGAAGAGAATAGGATAAAAGTCACTGAAAAAATAATCTGGTTCTCCCTTTGTGGTTTTGCATTTTTCTCCCCCTGGTCCATCGCCGGAGCGCAAACTGCGATTACAATCGGGCTTTTGGCCTGGTTGGCTAAGATTTTCTTCTCAGGTAGAGTGAGTTTTGTTCGCACGCCCTTGAATCTACCAATTTTCCTGTATGTGGTGACACTGGTGATCTCTGTCATATTCTCGCCCTTTAAACTTCATAGCTTTCTGGTTTTGAAAGAGGAATGGTTGCTTCTGGTCTTTTTTCTGATCGTAAACAATATCGAAGAAGAAGTGAAGGTTAAAAAGCTTTTAACCATTCTGATTTCTGTCTCCACCCTGGTTGGACTTTATGCCATCTGGCAGCATTATTCCGGAATGGATTTGTATCGGAACAGGTTGCTGGAACCGAGAGGAGGGGTTTTCATAAGCTTGGGACTTTTTGATCACCATCTCACCTTCGGGGGGTATTACATGCTGGTTTTCTTGCTCGCCTCGGTGTTTCTTCTTAATGCTAAAAGAGCAGGCGTCTTTAGAATTCTTGATTTTTCTGCACCCATAGTGTTAGGGTTTTCCTTGATCTTCAGCTATGCCCGCAGTGCATGGTTAGGAGGGGTAATGGGCATCTTGGCATTTGGTTTTCTCAAAGGCGGAAAGTTTATCCTCTTTTTGATTTTAGGGGTACTTGTTCTTTGTTTGTTGATCTACGTGATTGAGCCAACCAGTTGGGACAGAATCAAAGAGATAGATTTTTCCAAGAATAAACCTGAGTCCACCAGAATTAGATTGTGGCAGACTTCGATCAACATGATAAAGGATAAACCCATCTGGGGAATCGGCTTGGGCGGCTGGGGTATTCTGTTCGATAAATATAAGGTGGATGGGGTCTATGATACCACCTGTCATCCGCATAATGATTTTTTGAATGTGGCGGTCAACTCTGGTCTTTTGGGTCTTTTAGCTTACTTAAGCATCTGGGCGGTCTTTCTTTATTCCACTATCAGGGCGGTAGTTAAGAATAGAAAAAATAGTTTTGGCCACGCAGTGCAAATGGGTGGGATAGTTGCCATCGTCGCCTTCCTTTTCGCCAGCCTGTTTCAGTGTTATTATACCGATGCGGAGGTGAATATGTTGATCATGTTCATCTTGGGGTTAACCACGGTTGTAAATCTTAAAATCAAAGAGGAAAAACCTTGAGCAAGATCTCCTGTGTCATCATCACTTATAACGAATCTAAAAACATAAGAAGATGTCTTGAGAGCGTTAGCTGGGCAGATGAGATAATCGTGGTGGACGCATATAGCACGGACGATACCAAAAGAATCGCATCTGAGTTCACGGATAAAATCTACGACCTGAGGTGGGAAGGCTTTGGGCCAGCCAAAGAGTTTGGCAGAAGTCAAGCCTCGGGGGAATGGATACTTTCCGTGGATGCAGATGAGGTGGTCTCAGAGAAACTGCGGGAGGAAATTCAAAAGATAGCAGAGTCTGAAGATTCTTTGGATGGATATTTCATTCCCAGAAGATCAGATTTCCTGGGCAGGTGGATAAAGCACGGCGGATGGTATCCGGATTTGGTTTTAAGGTTTTTCAGGAGAGATAAAGGAAACTTCACCAAGCGGTTAGTGCATGAAGAGGTGAAGGTTTCGGGAAGGTCGGGACGTTTGAAAAATAGACTTTTGCACTATACTGATCCTAACTTTGATCATTATCTTGAGAAATTGAACCGGTATACCTCACTGGATGCCCTTCAGCTTTACAAAGAGGGAAGAAAAGCTAAGCTTTTGGACATACTTTTCAGGCCACCGATCACCTTTGTTAAGATGTATTTTTTTAAAAGCGGATTCTTGGATGGTGTTCCAGGACTAATCTTATCTATCTCCTCAGCATTTCATGTTTTTTCCAAATATGTGAAACTCTGGCATTTGAATCAACCAGATGATGAAAGCGGATCAAAAAAATAACTTAAGGGCTTGAAAAGAATCCATGCTCCATGTTGGATGACATCGTATATTTTATGTATGTGCTTGCAATTTCCCTGACAGGATAAAATGAGAAAGATCAAGATAACAGGAAAGGAAAGATTTTTGGTGATAAGAACTGATCGGGTTGGAGATGTGGTCCTGTCCACCCCGGTTTTGGAGACGATGAAATCTCACTTCCCCGAATCGCACCTGGCCATGATGGTCTCTTCATATGCCGCAGATGTGGTTAAAAACAACCCTAATCTTGACGATGTGATAATTGACGATCACAAAGATCGTCACAAAGGAATCAGAGGATTTTTCATGCTGGTCAAACAGATAAAGGAAAAAAAAATTGATGTGGGTATCCTGCTTCGACCCACGTTGAGACTGGCGCTTCTGCTTTTCCTTGGCGGAATAAAATACAGGATCGGAACCGGCTACAGGTTTTACCAGATACTCTTCAATAGAAAGGTTTATGTGCACAGAAAGATAAATCTGCGTCACGAGGCAGATTACAATTTTGATCTGTTGAAACCTCTGGGAATAGCACCACAAAAGATTTTTCCCAGGGTGTATCTTCACCCAGAAGAGGAGACGTTCGCACATCAAATTTGGAAGGAATTCAAAATCACACCAGAAGATACTGTGGTGGTGATTCATCCGGGTAGCGGCAATTCCTCTTTGAATCTGCCAGCAAAAAGATTTTCCGAGGTGGCGGATAAACTTGTCGAAAAAGTGAACGCAAAGATAATCTTCACCGGGATAGACAGGGAGAAGGGGTTGATTAATTTTATAAAGAACAATATGGATCATACCGCCGTTGATCTAACCGGGAGGACGGACCTGAGACAGCTGGCGGCGGTTTTAAAAAATGGGGATGCGGTAATTTCTAACAGCACTGGCCCCATGCACCTGGCTGTAGCACTGGGTACCCCAACGGTAGCTATCTTCTGTCCCATCTTTGCCGCCGGTCCCATAAGATGGGGACCCTATGGAGAAGGACACCAGGTCATTTTGCCACCGGTCCCGGTTTGTTTTAAATGCAAGCCCAAAAGCTGTCCTCATTATGATTGCATGGAAAAGATTAAAGCCGAGCAAATAGTTTCCAAAGTGTGTGGTGTGTTAAAGGAAAAGAACAATGTCAGCAGAATTAAAACACCGAAAATAACTTAGCAGTGCAAAATCTCAGCCACACCAAAAGCACAAAGTTTTCTAGCGTAGTTGCCCGATTTATCGGGCGCTTTAAAGGCTTGATAAATCAAGCAACTATAGATAGAATTTTAGCTCGATGAATCGAGCAACTACGGAATAGAGTTGCTTTGAAATCTAAAGAGGTGGGTGTAAAAACTGTCTGCGAGGTGAAATAAGTGAATCTGGCGGAATTCATCATAGGGGTGGAATCATTCAATGCCAACATAGACATTCCCCTGATCAGGAAAGGATACGAGTTTTCAGCCCAGGCTCACAGCGGTCAGTATCGGGAATCGAGAAAGCCCTATCTGGAGCATTGCCTGGAGGTGGCTTTTATCTTAGCAGAACAGCATTTGGATTCTGCCACCATCGCCGCGGGACTTTTGCATGACGTGGTAGAGGACACCGATGTGACCATCGAAAAGGTAGCTGAGGAGTTTGGGGATGAGATAGCTGACCTGGTGGATGGAGTCACCAAGATCGGAGAGCTCAAGTTCAAAAGCTTAGAAGAGGAGCAGGTGGAGTATTTCCGCAAGATGCTCCTCTCCATGGCTAAAGACATCCGGGTGATCATCATCAAACTGGCAGATCGATTGCATAATATGAGAACGTTAGATTCTCTACATAAAAACAAGCAAAGAGAGATAGCTTCCGAAACGCGGGAGGTTTATGCACCTTTAGCTCATCGTTTCGGAATGGCAAGGATAAAATGGGAGCTGGAGGATTTGTCATTAAAATACCTTGATCCAGAAGCTTATGAAGAGTTGGTGCGGAAGATCAGTGCCAGAAGGGAGGATCGGGAAGCTTACATCCGGGAGATCACCGAGCCTCTGAAAAGGGAGTTGGAGAAAGCAGGGATAGCAGCGGAGATAACCGGAAGAGCCAAGCATTTTGATTCCATCTATCGCAAGATGAAAAAGAGGCAAAAGCCCTTCGAGGAGATCTATGATCTTTTTGCCATTCGCATCATGGTGGACTCAGAAGGGGAGTGTTACCACGCTTTGGGGGTAGCTCACACCCTGTGGATGCCGGTGGCAGATCGTTTTCGGGATTACATTGCTCTGCCCAAGTCCAACATGTATCAGTCGCTTCATACCACGGTGATCGGTCCTCGGGGAAAAATGGTGGAGATACAGATAAGAACTCACGAGATGCACAGAACGGCTGATTATGGTATAGCGGCTCACTGGCTATATAAGGAGGGGCGAAGGGAACCGGACGAATCAGATAAACAGATGACCTGGCTGAGGGAGGTTCTGGAGTGGCAAAAGGATTTGACCAACCCCTCTGAGTTCTTAGAGTATCTTAAGATCGATCTTTTCCGGGATGACATCTTCGTGTTCACTCCCAGAGGGGAATTAAAGCAACTTCCTAAAGGATCCACCCCTTTGGATTTTGCCTATGCAGTTCATAGCGAGGTTGGCAATCATTGCATTGGCGCCAAGGTGGACGGAAAGATGGTGCCCTTAAATACTATCCTTTCCAGCGGACAGGAGGTAGAGGTGATCACCTCTTCCCACCAGTCACCTTCCCAGGATTGGCTCAAAATCATCAAGACCCCCAGGGCGCGAAGCAAGATCAGATACTGGTTAAGACAGAAAAGATATGAGGAGAGCGTAAATTTAGGAAGGGAAATCTTTGAAAGAGAGTTGAAGAAACGACACCTAAAATCTCCCTCGGATTCGGAGCTGTCCGATTTAGCTATGGGGCTAAATTTTCACGACTCGGAGGCGATGTTCTCTGCATTAGGAAATGGAGTTGCCTCCATCAAACATATCCTCTCCACACTTGCTCCACCGGAAAAAGAGAAAGAAGCTAAGCCCTCGGTCATCAGGAAATTCGTGGACAAAGCAAGAGGAGATGCCAAGGGAATAAGAATTGGAGGAATGGGGAACATGATGTTCCACTTTGCTCAATGCTGTCAGCCTGTGCCGGGTGAGGGGATCGTGGGATTCGTCACCCGGGGACGGGGGGTCTCCATCCACCGTTCTGATTGCCCCAATGCGTTGCAGATGCTGATGGAGGATGAAAGAAGGATAGAGGTAAGGTGGGATGTGGGAAAAGATCAATCCTTTCTGGTAAAGCTGGAGGTTGTAGTGGAGGATCGAAAAAATATGTTAAGGGACGTCACCCAGGCTATATCAGACACTGATACAAACGTTCGAGGGGCGGAGATAAAAGGAGGGGAGACCACCTCCACCGGGAGCTTCATCATCGAGGTAAAAAATATAAACCACCTCAACAAGACCATCAAAAAAATTAAAAAAGTCAAGGGGGTCATTCAGGTGGGAAGATCTAAAGGATTGGAGAAGATAGAGGCAACGCAAAAAGATGAGATCAAGTGATTTGGTGGTCAACCAGACTTGTGGTATCAGATGGCTATCCTTTCTCCCTCTGGATGCTTGTCCTTTCATTCTTCATGGTTTCGTCATCAAAAACCGAAATTTCCCTCCGGATGTAAAAATAAAAAAGGTGGAAAAATTCTTACAGAAAATCACCTCACAGAAAAGGAGGCTCATCTCTCTTTCCCAGAAACACCAGGACGAATGTGAAATCATATTTTCAAAAGATAAGCTCAAAAGAAGATACAAAGGGGATGCTCTTCTGACCGATCGGAATGATATCTTTATCTCTGTTTGGGTGGCTGACTGTGTGCCCATCTTTCTGGTGGAGGAGAAAAGAAGGGTGATAGGTCTTGTCCATGCTGGTTGGAGAGGAACGCTTCTGGGAATTGTCCGGAGGACCCTGGAGAGGGCAAAGCACCAGCTTGGCAGTAAGCCTCGTGATTTCACAGTACTGTTTGGTCCGTGCATCCAGGGCTGTTGCTATCAGGTCTCAGACGATGTGGCAATTTTGTTCGATGAGAAATGCGTAAACCGGGACAAAGATGGCAAAGTTACGCTCGATTTAATTTGTGCCAATTTGAAACAATTGGTAAGTTGCGGAGTAAAAGAGGATAAGATATTTGTCACCGGCAGGTGCACCTTTTGTGAGGAGGAGTTGTTTTATTCATACAGACGGGAAAAGGAGAATGCCGGAAGGATGATCGGGTTTATGGGATTGAAATGAAAATCATTTAACACAAACGCAGTAATGATTCTTACATGTCATTCTGAGCGTAGCGAAGAATCTGACTTCCGCCATTCTGCGTATCTACCTGAGCATCTCTGCATGTAACGCCCAGCCAGACGAGAAGGCTTGTAGCCAGGCGAACATATAGAGAGATGTTTCGCTCCGCTCAACCCCGCTATTGCGGGATTTCGCTCCGCTCAACATGACATGCAATGTGTCAACTTATTTTGTTCGTTCGCTATAGTTCACAAAGCGTCAATCTTGACAAAGGAGAGGATAAGATGAAGAAAGTTTTCTTTATTTTGTGGCTTTTTGCGTTGCTTTTCTTTTGCTCTGAAGCTTGGAGCATAACCGGATTAGGCATAGGCATAAAAGGCGGGATGATACAGAATTACAAGAATGATAATCTGGATTCGATCCCCACTCTGGGTCAGGACTGGCTTGAAAAGATGCCCCTGGTGGGAGTGCATCTTAAAATCGGGACTTTGCGCATAATACATCTGGAAGCATCGGTGGAATATGCATGGAAGGAAAAAGAGATCGTCTTGGAGGATCCCATCAGTAAGAATCTCGTCAGAGCAGATTTCTCTATAAATGATCTATCCCTGAATGGCACCGCCAAGTATATGTTCTCTTTCCCGGTGCTGAAACCATACTTGGGAGTAGGTGTGGGAATACACCGATTGGTTTACGGGATCTCTAATGAAACTTACTCTGTATATGTGCCTGAGGATCAGAACAGAATGGGATTTCACGGAGTGGGTGGATTTGTCTTATCATTCCCCGCCTTTCCCCTGGAGCTTCTGGCTGAGGCAAGATACACCTCCGTTCGGACAGAAAACGAACCCACCCGTTATACCACCTTCCTGGCAGGGCTTACTTTTAACCTTCCTTAAAATTTACGAAGATGTGTTCAGAGTTGTCCCTAAGTCCGTAAGATGGGTATCGGAAAATAGTGAGTCATTTTTTTTGAAATAGTGAAGATCAAAACCTCTCCCCCTTTGTTACCTTCAGAGGGTATTGAAAAAGTATTTTGGGAGTGCAAAAGCTTGCTTTTGCGATTTCTTAAAATCCAGATGTTCTTATACCGCAACCACTTAAACTCTGAGGAAAACTGTTGAAAAACCCTATTGGCCCGCCAAAGGCGGGCCCTATGGGTGATAAGTTATTGTCACTCATAGAGGCGGGAATTTTCGTATGAATGTGCGTATGCACTCATACAAGCATACGCATATCCCGCCTCAAAGTTTAGCTTTTTCAACAAGCCCTGACGGGAACATAGGGGGTAGAGGTTTTCAAAATGTTCCTATGACTCCTGCGGACAACTTTATTAAGCAGAAGTTGACAAATGGAAGATGGTATGTTATAATTTCGCCGTGTTGATAATAACATAGGAGGATGACATGAGGAATGTCTTTGTAATTGTAATGATCGTAGTTCTTTTTTCAGTCTCCTCTGCCTCAGCTCAATTTCTGGGACAGCTCTCTCCCGCGCCGACTTTGCATAAAGGAAATGCCTTGTTGGGGGCGTATTTGGGTGTTTATGAAGATGCCTTCTCCATATTCGGACAGGTTCGTTATGGAATAGCCAGATACTTTGATTTAGGCTTGAAGATGGGAATGATCAATTGGAGTCCGGGGTATGGTGAGAGCAAAACCGGCCTCACCGTAGGCGGCGACGTTAAGTACTGGTTCATGGAACAACACACTGGTGATCCTCTGGATGTCTCCGTTGGAGGAGGAACGGAATATCTGAATGTATCAGATTATAGCCTTTTCTCTTTGGGAGGAAATGTCATTGCTTCTTATCAGATTAGATATGATGAAGGAAAGAGCGTTACCCCCTATAGTCGTCTAAACATACGGTGGGAGAGGCAAAAGTTTCCAGGCTCTCCGGTTGGTGGGAATGAGGGACCCTGGAGTGATGACGAAATGGATGTGGCCATAGCCTTGGGAGCAGAATTGAAGCTCACCTCCGACCTTAATCTGGTTGGAGAATTGGAAATAGATGACAACGTGGGATTCGTAGGTGGAATAAACTATAATGTATTCTAACGTCCTTAGATGAGGAAACCATTACAAGCTCTGGATCACCAGAGCTTTTTTTGAATAGTTCGACAAGCTCACAAACTTAAAGAGAGGGGCTTTGAGCCTGCTTGAAGCAGTCCTTTTAGGAATCGTTCAGGGTTTGACTGAATTTCTCCCCATATCCAGTTCCGGACATCTGGTTTTAGGTGAATTCCTGCTTGGGGTCAAATTTGATGATATCAGCTTTGAGGTGTTTCTTCATTTCGGAACTTTTCTCTCCGTGGTGATCGTTTTCAGACGCACTATATGGTCGATGCTCAAAGCCGTGTGGCTTAAAGCAAAGTTAATTTTTGTAAGTGACGTTGCATTATCCCAGAGTGAAGATTGGCATCTGTTCTTACTGATCATAGCGGGATCTATCCCAGCCGGAATAGCCGGAGTGCTGTTCAAAAATTATGTGGAAAAAAGTTTTTCGTCGGTCATCTTTGTGGCTGTGATGTTGTTGTTTACCGGCACGGTTTTGCTTCTGACCCAATTCTTCAAAGCCACACGGGCAAAATTAACTTTTAGTGATGCATTACTGGTGGGGTTGGCACAGACTTTAGCCATGCTTCCCGGCATCTCCCGTTCCGGCCTCACCATCAGCACCGGAATTTTCAAAGGGGTGGAAAGATCAAAGTCAGCAGAGTTTTCGTTCCTTCTGTCTTTGCCTGCTGTCTTGGGTGCATGTTTGCTTGAGTTAAGAGAGGTGTTAAGTCACGCCAACTCATGCCAGGATTTGAAGATCTACTTAACCGGTGCAATCACCGCCTTTGTGGTGGGGTATTTAGCCATCAAATTTCTCTTAAAAGTAATCAGAAAGGGTAAATTTCAGTATTTTGCCTATTACTGTTTCGCTGTGGGACTTTTCTTTCTGATTTTTTCAAGATAAGTTTTTTTCGTCGGAGACAAGCCCCTATACCGTATGGTATAGGACAAGCTCCGACGCTACATTCTATGTTCCTCATTGGAATGCAAAAATCGGTTAAGCAATGCAAAAAAAGATTGAGAAAATCTTGATAATTCGTTTCAGCTCCTTAGGAGATGTAATCCTTACCACTCCGGTGATCGGTGCGCTGAAAACTAAATTTCCCCAATCCAGGATATTCTTTTTTACCAAAGCTCAATACGGCGATATATTAAAAAATGATCCCCGAATTTTTTCTTGGATAGAATTCGATCCCACGGAAATACACCAGGGCTTTTCCGGGTTTATGAGACTAGTCTCTGAGTTACGATCTTATGATTTTGATCTACTGATTGATCTCCATGCTAATCTGCGCAGTTTTCTTGTCCGCCATCTGACCAAATCCAAAATCAAACTAAAATACAACAAGCACTGGCTATCCCGATTCTTGATGGTTCATTGCAAATTTTTAAAAACAAACGCAATTCATACCGTGGATTCCTATCTGAAAGTTTTGAAAAATTTGCAGATATACATGCCCGAAAAGAATCCCTTGATTTTTTTGAGCCAGGATGATGTGGAATTTTCAAATCATTTTCTGCTTGAACAAAAGGTGAAAAAAGATGATATTGTGGTGGGAGTGCATCCGGGAGCAAGATGGGAGACCAAAAGATGGGATGAAGGGAAATTTGAGCAGGTTTGCCAGGCTTTGATTGACAGAGATAACTACAAAATCATGTTGCTGGGCGATGTCGGAGACAAAGAGTTAATCGAAAATATAAGCAAAGATATACCGAATGCGAAGGTGATAAAGGTGATGGGCTTGCCGACAGGAAGATTTATGAGTCTGATCAGAAGGTGCGATTGTTTTGTCACCAATGATTCAGGTCCTATGCACATTGCATCAGCCTTGCAGGTGCCGGTGGTGGCGATATTTGGTTCCACCCATCCAAAATTAGGTTTTGCTCCGGTTGGTTCTAAAAATGTGGTGCTTTGCGCCAATGTCAAATGTAGTCCCTGTAGTCTGCATGGTGAAAAAAAGTGTAGCAAAAAGTCCAGATTTTGCATGGATTTAATTGACCCTGAGATGGTGGTTGAGGCGGTGGAGAAGTTACTCAAAGAAAATGAATCCTTTCTGAAGGGAACTTGATTGAGAAAAAAGCTTTCATTTATCTTTCTCGTTCTTTTATTATTTTCCAAAACATTTTCCCAACCGCAGGACTCTCTGCATACCACTGATCCAGATTCTTTGGATTCACTTACAAAGGGGGAAGTATCAGATACGCTTTCCGTGGTACCCTTCAAAAGATTTATTCAGGACAATCAATTCAGAGAGGAAGTTGTCCGCCATTTTTCTTTATCGAATGAAATCACTTCCGAAGATATTGACAATTCCATTGGGGAAAGTTTCGGAGACATACTCAAAATGAGGAGTTTGATAGATGTGGTGAAGATGGGATCATGGGGACAACCGGAGATAGGCTCTACTGGGGGAAATACAAGAGGGCTTAGCTTTTTCATAGATGGAATTCCATTCCAACAGCAAGATCTCTACTTTCCTCAAAGCGGAAATATGGATTTGAATTCAATTCTTTCGTCCAATATTTCAAGAGTGGAATTTTTGCCTGCGGGATTGGCTAATTTATGGGGAAAAGGTGCAGGGATTTTGGGAATAAATATCATTACCAAAGATTTCGATGGGGTTGAACCATACTCCAGAGTGACCGCCAATAGAGGTCCCTATGGATTTCGTAAAACGCAGGTGGAGTTAGGAAGAGCTCTCACCTCCCGGGGAAAGTTCTATCTTACCACTGAGTTTAAGAAGTCAGACGGTTATTTGACCAACGCTGATTATGATGGCTTCTGCCTCTGGGGAAAAACCACCTTCAACCTAAACAGGAGAACAGATCTCAAACTTTCGGCTTATCAATATAAAACCAAAATGGGACTACCTCTTTTTCCTGATGCAAGTTTCCAAGATACCAGAAAGAAGGTGAATAATTGGGGAGTGGTTAGCTCTCTTTTTGTGCAGGAAAATAAGAATTCGACACTGAATCTGGATTTTCATTATGACAAGCAAAATCAAGAAGTCAAGAGCAGATCGTATGACTTCGAAAGCAAAAAGATCGAAGATATGTTTAGTTTGACCACAACTCAGACCTTAAGGAAGGAGAGGAGTCACGTCAGAATCGAAGGCTACGCGGAGAGAAAGAGTTTTGAAGCTTTGACGACAAAGGATGCAGTTTATGGTGGCTACCTTTCGATTGCGGACACTTACTGGTTACGTCCGGAGGTGCAACTCCTTCTCTCTTCAAGCGTAGGGAAAGAAGAGGGACTCAAGGCAAATCTTTCCGTATGCGGGGGGGTATCGTATCACGTTACAAAGGACGTTAAAGTGTTCTCCACTTTGGCAAGATCTGTCGGTTATCCGACTCCGATGGACCGGTTTTGGCTTCCTTTTTCTGTAGCCTTCAAAGATACCATCCCGGACTACAGAGAGGAGGGAAATGAGAGCCTAAGATCGCAGAAATCTTTTACAGCCGATTTTGGAGCAACCATGCGAAAAGAGAATTACAAAATAGATACTTATGTCTTTAATTCCAGAATTGACGATCTCATCTTCTGGTCAAATGTGGACACCACCATTCATTATGGACACTTTAAACCGGTCAATACCCAGGCGAAAATCTGGGGAGCGAATATTAATTTGGGATTTGAATTTTCCGATCATATAAGATCATACATCTCATATAGCTTCAAACAGGGCAGAGATTCAAACAGAGACACAAGATTGCTCTACTCGCCCGATCATTCTCTTTTCGGCTACATCCAATTCGAAGATGAGTTTTTAAAAAGGGAGATCGGGTTAAAACTTAGATTGGAGACAAACATCCTATCAGAACGATTTATGGATGAATACGAGCAAGACAAAGAGTCGAGTGTATCTATTTTGAACGGGAAGATAACCATCCGATTTTTAGATTTTCACTTCTATTATATGGTTCGTAATATCACTGATCAGGTTTATCGACTGACGGGTGATTACTCCATGCCGGAAAGAAGTTTCTGGTGGGGATTTTACTGGGAGTTTTTTGATTGAAGTTGAAAGCAGAATACGACGGTTTGCTTTTTATTTTCGTCCCTTTTTTGTTTAAGGAAAGATGATTATTGAATTGGTTTAGAAAATACGGAGTGTGGGAAAGAAAAGGGTACATTTCAGGGCGGGATATGCGTATGCATTCATACGAAAATTCCCGCCCCTATTGAGGGTAGTAGCTTATCACCATAGGGCAGGGCATTTAGCCCTGCCAATATAGAGCTTCAAAATTTGAATAGAAAGTTATATGGAGAACATATTCCAACAGAAAGCGAGGTGAAGTATGAACAGAGAAGAAGCTTTGAATTTAGTAAAATCGAAGGTCAAAGGGAAAAATCTGGTCAAGCACATGCTGGCGGTGGAGGCGATCATGAAAAGGGTGGCTGAGCATTTCAACGAGGACGTGGAGATGTGGAGACTGACCGGTCTTTTACATGATTTAGACTACGATGAGACGGTGAATGATTTCGATCGTCATTCCCTTTTGACCTGCGAATGGCTAAAAGATTACAATTTAGATGAGAGGATACTTTATGCCATAAAATCTCATCCCCGAAAGGTGGAGCCAAAATCTAAGATGGACTGGACTCTTTTTGCGGCGGATCCGTTGAGCGGTTTGATAGTTGCCGCCGCACTGATGCATCCCACCAAGAAATTAAAAAATGTTACAGTTGAATTCGTGTTGAAGAGATTCAAGGAAAAAAGATTTGCCGCAGGAGCGAATAGAGAAAATATTAAAACCTGCGAAAATATCGGGCTTTCCCTTGACGAGTTTATAAAACTGGCTCTGGAAGGGATGCAAGGCGTCGATGAAGAGTTGGGGTTATAGGTTGTGGTTCTTTTGTTTATTCGGTAGCCGCCCCGCCTGGGGCGGGGCGTGCATTTTTCGCACCCTAAAGGGTGCGGCTACCAAGTTGGTTCATATGTTAGGTGATTGATCATAGCGCAGGGCATTTAGCCCTGCGGATGATATTTTTTAAATCCCAAAAACTTCACACTTCAGCCATGGCAGAAATCCGTTTCCCTTTCAAAGAAGTTCTTCTACTTTTGATTTCGTTATCCTTTTTGATTCAGCTTTCCTGGGCTGATCCAGTTCATGAAGTCTCCTTCTCCAATAATCCTTCGCAATTCGATACTCTCAAAATTTCCGATAAATGGGTGGCATGGGACAAGGTGAAACACTTAGGAGTTAGCACTTTTCTGTCCGGGGTATCCTACAGCGTGTTCCGTGATTTTTACTATAATAAGAAAGAGTCATCGATATATTTCTCCGCCACCCTGACTTTAGGCGCGGGTTTGGGAAAAGAATTATACGATAAGAGAACTCCTCACGGGTATTTCAGCTATAAGGATTTGGTTGCAGACATTCTGGGCATCGGGTTGGGCCTGTTGATTGCAATAAGATGAGATAGGGGTTCATTTAAAGTGACGCTGAGAATTTTGGTAATGTCAAATGAGGAAGAGTTTCTGCTGGAGTGTCAAGCTTTAGGGACTGTTGAAAACCCCCTTTGGCAGGGCTAAATGCCCTGCCCTATGGATGGTAAGTAGTTGTCTCCCATAGGGGTGGGAATTTATCCCACCCCGAAGTGTAGCTTTTTCAACAAGCCCTTTAGCTTGACAGTTAGTCTGTCGAAAAACAAGAAGCTTTTGCTTGGTTTACCTAAAGGTGAACACTCCAAATAATCTCTTCTAAGCATTTTTTCTAAAATGTCACTTCAGCTGATTGTCATGGAAATCTAATGAACAATTTTTCTCCTCAACATAAAAGAGCTGTCTGTGGCTGGGCCATCTACGATTTTGCCAATACCATCTTTTCCATGAACATAGTTACCATGTATTTCGCTCAGTGGGTGGTGGTGGACAACAAGATGGAGGACATCTATTACAGCATCAGTTATGCCGCCTCCATGCTTCTGGTAGCTATAACCATGCCGGCTTTGGGTGCGATCTCCGATGCCAAGGGAAAAAGATTGCCCTTTCTTTTAGTCTTAACCTCCGGGTGTATTCTAATAACCTTTGTTTTGGGAATAACCAGTAATGCTGTGACAGAGGTTGCCACCAAAGTTTTCTTAGCTTTGATCCTGTTTGCCTTCGCCAATTATTGTTATGAAGGAGGGCTGGTTTTCTACAATGCCCTTCTTCCTGAGGTAAGCACCCCGAAGAGCATTGGCAAAGTCTCTGGCTGGGGGGTGGCACTGGGATACGTTGGGGCCATCTCTGGTTTGCTTCTGGTCAAACCTTTCGTGGATGGTCACATCTTTAGTTTTAACCTTCCTTTTACCCAGGGCGGAAGACAGAACGCATTTATTCCCACCGCACTGTTTTTTCTTCTGTTTAGTCTGCCCATATTTTTATGGGTTAAAGAAAGGATGCCACAAATACCGGAGAAAATTAAGATAAAAGAAGCATTCAGGCGAGTATGGGGGGGGATATCCAACACTAAAAAATTTCCCGGAGTTTTGAGATTTCTTTTGGCTTTCTATTTTTTTGCGGATGCTATCGCCACCGTAAGTATCTTTATGGCAGTTTACGCTCAGGTGGTGATGGGCTTTCCAGATTCGGTAAAGATATGGTTTTTCATCGTGGCTACCACCTTTGCGGTGATTGGATCATTCTTGTGTGGCTATGTTACCGATTTGATCGGACCCAAAAAGACTTTGGTGTTTGTCGTTCTGGGATGGATATTATGTTTGTTGGTGGTTATGTTCACGGCTAACAAAACCGTTTTCTGGATCATGGGTCCCTTGATAGGCATCTGCCTGGGATCGACCTGGACCGCTTCTCGTCCTCTTTTAACCGGGCTGGTGCCCAAGGAGACACTGGGTCAGTTTTTTGGTCTGTATGCCTTGTCCGGAAAAGTTGCCGCGGTGATGGGTCCACTGCTTTGGGGAGCGGCGGTTCTTTACTTTAAAGCCGACAATCCGATAGTTAAGAATGTGGTGTTTGTTTTAAAAGGTTTTGGTTTTGATTTCCCCCATCAGGTGATTTCGACCATTCAATATCGCTTTGCCGTGGGAATTTTGATTTTAATGATGATGTTAGGTTTTTTTATTTTGCTGAAAGTTCCTGATCGGTTCGAGAGAAAAGCTTTGGTGTATAAATCATAGACCACCTTCGGTTGAAGGAGAAGCTTTGCCGCATCCGCAAGATATGAGGAACTGGCATGAATATATGGGGGTTGCCCATATACATTCCACCGATTCGGATGGAAGCGAGTCCGTTCCGGAGATAATAAAGATCGGACAGAAATTGGGTCTGGACTTTCTTCTGTTCACCGATCACATGACTTTGAATTCTTTGCATTTGGGACGGGAGGGATGGCATGGAGAAACCTTCGTTCTCATCGGCTATGAGATACATGACCAGAACAACATAAATCACTTTTTAGCATTTAACGTGAATGAGGTTTTGCCGGGCGAGTTTACTGCACAGGAGTATGTAAAAGGGGTAAATCAGATGGGTGGATTGGGAATAATCGCACATCCGGATGAGACAAGAGATCTGCCTCAATTTCCACCTTATCCCTGGACCGCCTGGGATGCAGAAGGATTCGATGGAATAGAAATCTGGAATCAGATGTCCGAATGGATGGAGGGGATAAACCGACTCAATCAGCTCAAGATGTTTCTTTCTCCCCGCAGATTCCTGACCAGTCCCACCGCTAAGATTTTGAAAATATGGGATGAATTGAATAAACAAAGAAAGGTGTGTGGAATCAGCGGAGTGGATGTGCATGCTTACCCTTATAAATTCGGTCCGTTTACATTTGTAATCTTCCCCTATAAAGTTCAATTTCAATCCCTGAGGGTGCATCTGATTCTTAAGCAACCTCTATCTTCAGATAACCATACTGCTAAAAGACAGGTGATTGATGCTGTAAGAGGTTGTCATCTCTTCATCTCTAATTATCGCCGGGGTGATGCCAGGGGGTTTTTGTTTTATGCAAAAAGCAAAAATCAACTTGCCGGTGTGGGTGACAGTATCTCTTCATCCGAAAAGATTTCTCTTTTCGTTCGCACTCCGCGAAAATGTAAGATCAAACTTCTTTGTGATGGAAACATTATCAAAGAAGAAAAGGGGAAGACTTTAGAATACTCCATTGGCCAGCCAGGCAATTATCGCGTGGAAGCATATAGAGGTAAAAAAGGTTGGATTTTCTCCAACCATATACGGTTGGTTTAACTTTTTTCTTGCACCAACCTGTTGGTCAGGGGGACCCTTACCCCTGACCTTAATTCAGGGGATTCCCCAGGCAAAGAGCTCTGCTCCTGGTTCGGCGTAACAGTGAGATACTTCTCCAAGTTCTTTGCCACATCCAGCACAAGCTCGACTTTCTTTTCCATCCCGACAGGTATGTCCTTGGCAAGATAGGTTGCACACTTAAGGGAGCTGGTCTTCAGAATCTGCAGATCGCGAGGATTTGGATAGTTACTAAGAGGAACAAGAAACAGTTTACATCTTATTATTCGTATGAATGCTTCGCATTGATTTTTTCTCCCCCACCTGTTTTGGGCTTGACTTGAAATGCGTATGCATTCATACGAATCCCCCTTTAGCAAAGGGGGATTTTCCAAGTTTCAAATGCGTATGCATTCATACGAATCCCCCCTCCCCCCCTTTTCTAAAGGGGGATGTAAACAATTATATGCTCCCCTTAATAAATGGGTTTTTATTTTGCTTGTTCTCTGAGTTGTAGTCCGGGTCGGGATCTATCTTTGAGATGTTCAGATACTTCCCGGATGTTATAGATGCGTCAGGACTGAGCAGGCTGACTGGGAATTGTCATTCTGAGCCCGTAAGGTCGAAGAATCTCGTCTCTCAACCCGCATAAAACCGAGATTCTTCACTGCTCTTCGCTCCGTTCAGAATGACACTATGGGAGTTCTCGGTCACCCTGTGAGGTCCTGATACAACACGAATCTAAAGATTAGTCAGGACAGAGTTCGCAATTGTCCGCAGGCGGCAAGAATATCCTCACCCTTGCTTCGTCTTAAGGTGACAGTAGGACAGCGAGGATAAAGATAATCTCTGAAAGCCAATATCTTTTCCTCGGAGGGTCTTTGGTAGGGCAAATCAGGGACAGGATTATAAGGAATCAGATTGATCTTACACCCAATGCCCTGGATCAGCTTCGACAGCTCCAGGGCGTCCTTTTCAGAATCATTAACATCCTCTATCAAGACATATTCAAAGGTGACCCTTCTTTTTGACTTTTCTTTGAAGTATTTTATCGCCTCAAGCAGTTCTTTTAAAGGATGTTTTTTGTTGATGGGCATAAGATCGTTTCTTTTCTCATCCGTTGGAGCGTTCAAAGAGACGGCTAATCCTACCTTTAATCTCTCTTCAGCCAGCTTCTCGATCATAGGAGGAATGCCAACGGTGGATAAGGTTATTGCCTTAGCCGCAAAAGAGAGTCCCAACTCGTTGTTTATAATTCTTAGCGCCTTGAGGGTATTATCGTAGTTCAAAAGTGGCTCTCCCATACCCATCAATACCACATGAGTAATACGATCTTCCCCCAACGCAATAATCTGGTCAACGATCTCGCCTGTGGTTAAATTCCTCTTAAAACCCATCTTCCCGGTGGCGCAAAACGTGCAACCTAACGGGCATCCCACCTGGGTGGAAAGACATACGGTTACCCGTTTCCCCTCCCACATTAAAACCGTCTCTATCTTCTCACCATCTGATAGTTCAAAAAGAAACTTCTCGGAGAAATCTTTCTGTGAAATCTGCCTTTTGACCAACCTGATGCTATCTATGAAGGCTATCTGGCTGAGTTTTTCCCGCAGTTCTTTGGAAAGGTCGGTCATCTGGTTAAAGTCGGTGGCTCCTTTGGCGTAAATCCATGAAGCCAGTTGACGGGCTCTATATCTTTTCTTTCCCAGATCTCCCAACAGCTTCTCGAAGTCTTCTATCCACAGACCTTTTAAGTTTATCTTTTTTTTTGTTTTTGCTGTTTTTGCTATAGAAAATTTTTTCCTATCCATGGTTCGATCTCCTCCTTCAGGATGAATCCTTTGGTCTGGTCACCTTATCAATTCGTTAGAGGTTGGATAAATTCCGCTGATACCGCCTCTGTTAGAACCACCACACCCATATCATAGAACTTTATCCCCCTCTGGTAAGCTTCTTTTGCTTTTACGGCAAAAACAATCGGATTTTTGGATTTTCTTCTTCCCACCTGAAAAGCTTCCTCTCTGGTTTTGCTCAGATGAACATACTTTCTTCTCATGGGCTTGATTCCCTCCGTTAGAATGGCACCTATCATGGCGGGGCTGGTTCCATGATAAAGAAAATCAGGAGGCTGGAAGGGCTCTCTATCAAGCGTCACGTCGATGGAATGCCCATATCTTGCCTTGATCTTTTCACCCTTGATCTCAAACCTCTGCTTGGGGCAACTTTGTACCACCTCTTCTATGTCCGAAGATTGTATGTTCCCGTATCGATTCTTAAGCACGGTGAGAAGATCTTGGATTTCCACAAAACCATACTGGTCAGGGACCAATCCAAAATTCTGAGGCTTGTGCCTTAGCACAAAACTCATGAACTTTGATAAGATGATAAATCCGTCTTTGCCTCTGAACATTTTTTTCACTCTTTTGAATATACTTAATTTGATGATAAACTATTTAAGTTGTCACGTCAACTACAAAAAGGAGAAAAAGCAAAACCTCCCCTTAATTTTCTCCCTACAAAAAGAGATTTAAAGTCTCCTCCTTTTTAAGAAGGGGATTTAGGGGAGGTTCAGATTTTGACAACATTCATATTGGGTGACTATAAAAAACTTCAAAGATTTCTTTGCAAAATAAGAAAAAAGTGATATAATTCAGCAGGGAATCTAATATGTGAGAAGATATTCCAAGACAGTTATTTCAAGTTCGGAGATAACCTGAAAAGTGAGCTTAATCTGAACTAAATAAAGCGCGTAGCCCCGCCTTTGGCAGGACAGACAAACCGTGAAGGCTTGCCTACGCTCTGGTGAGATGTTAATTAAATTAAAGGCATAAAATCATCCTGATGAGACATTCACTGAAAACAGGTCTTAGTTTTGGTTTAACCTCGGGAATAATAACAACGCTCGGACTGATGGTGGGTTTACATTCTGGCACCCATTCAAAGCTGGTGGTTATTGGTGGCATATTGACAATAGCAATAGCGGACGCATTCTCCGATGCCTTGGGGATTCATGTTTCCGAAGAATCTGAGAACAAACATACCACTAAAGAGATATGGGAGTCAACCATCTGCACCTTCGTAGCTAAGTTTGTCTTTGCCATGATATTTGTCGTACCGATTCTGTTGTTCCCTCTCACCACAGCAATTGTGGTTAGCGTAGTATGGGGACTATCTTTGTTGGCAATTTTTAGCTATTACCTTGCGAAAGAGCAAAAAGAAAAAACCTGGAAGGTCATCGGAGAACATCTTCTCATCGCCGTGGTGGTAATAATAATAACACACTTTGTTGGTGAATGGATCGGATCGATATTTGGTTGAGCCATTTTTTGTCTTGGTTCTATTTGCTGATTATCCTTGCTGGAGTATCAAGCCCCGCCGAAGCGGGATCTATGACTTTAGTTTGATCAAAAAGATACCGGAAGCTTGGTTTGATATTTGGTCTGCCTGAAGGCAGACACTCCAAGTTAACATGTATTATATATAGAGGTGGAAAAGTGATTTCGAAAATATCTGTATGTCTTGAGGTGGGTCCGCAAGCAACAGGCGCTTTCGCACCGGACTGCCCCGGTTGCTGGGTTTTTGGGCAAACAAAGGAAAGAGCTTTAAAGAAAGTGAAAGTTGCTATAGTTGAATGGTTCGATTGGTTAAAGAGACATAAAGAAAACATTCCCCGCCTTGGGCGGGATTTCCAACCAGATATAAACAATAAAGTGGAAATAGAAATTGCCGAGATGCTAAGAGTAGATTACAATCCTGCTAAAGCAGGTAAGCCTGAGCCACTATTCTGGTCTGAAGTTCCTCCTGTAAAGAAAGATGATATTAAAAGAACTATTCGGTTAATGAATTATTCTCGTAAAGATTTGCTTAACTTAGTCTCTGAATTAACTGGAAAACAACTTAGCTTTAAACCTTCAGACAAACCCCGCACAATAAGAAACTGCTTGAAGCATATAGCTTATGTTGAACCATGGTATATCACCCGCCTTAATATAGAATTGCCAGAAAACTATCCGAAAGATGTGTTCGAATTATTAGATTATACCAGAGAGATAGTGGTTAATTCTTTGCACAATCTTCCTAAAGAAAGGATGAGAGGTATCTTTCAACCAGGCAAATATAAGAGTCCAATTTGTGATCTATGGACTGCAAGAAAAGTGTTGCGGAGACTGGTGGATCATGAGAGATTGCACACCCGATATATACAGAAGGTGCTGAAAATGTATCCCGCAACGTAGTTAGTAGGTTAGGAACTCAGGGCTCCTGACGTACGAAACTGGTATTTCTGACCTTACTGGTGGTTGTTTTTAAATTTTTTTCAGCCATTCGGCGGTGCTCCAGAGAGATTATTCTTCTCCCACAAGGGGAGTTTATGTGCATGCAGCATATATTCATCCCCCATAAATAGGGGAGCTATCATTTTCACCATTGAAGTTAAGGAATTGCCGATATTAGTGGTGTCAGGTGCTCAGGGCACCTGACCTACGGACTTTTTCGTCAAGCAGGCTACGCCATGCTTGACCTACGAACTGAAAACCCCCTTACCCCCGCCTATGGCGGGATCTTCGACCTGTATCCCTCTCCCCAGGGGGAGAGGGAAAGCTTAATATCCTCTCCCCAATGGGGAGAGGAATAAGGTGAGGGGTTCTTTGTTTTTATGAAAAGTAAGCTCCTAACGCAATCTTTAACAGTGTCAGGTGCGAAGGGCACCTGACCTACTAACTGAAAATATATCCCGCAACGGGAAGAACATGATATGAAATTCCCCATGATACGGCATAAATGCTGGCTAAACCACAGCTGGCTTAATACGTGATAGTTAAGACTTAATCTGACATTCTGACATGAGAAGAGAAGGATTTAAATAGGAGGGATGTCAGATGACTGGTCGGCATACAACGATTAGTTCAGTTGCGGCGCGTAGTTTGTAGGTCGACCATCCCGAAGGGTGGTTGACGATCTTTTTCGTCAAGCAGCCCTGCGGACATGCTTGACCTACGAGACTGCCGAAGGCGGATTCGCCTTTGGCGGAAAAAAAGATAAATAGACCATCTGCCTTTGAAAAGGAATTAAAAACCAATGATATAGAGCATGGAAGGATCCCTCCCAGATCTCCTCATCTTCGGGGGGATGTAGAGACTTTTCATAGGTTAGTTGTCCCGCCAACGGCGGGATATGAAATAGAATCTTATGATAACCGGATAGAATTTTTAGGCAAGACTTGTGTTTACCAGCTTTACTTCAATTACATCCGGAGGAATAGATACTGGGATAATAAATGCGAAGTATTCATACGAATCACCGGTGGAGATATTAAGAGAACGATTCCCTCACATAGATGAGGGTATACTCAATCTACCCCCAATAAGACTTGAAATCCGATTTGACTCATACTATAAACAGAAATCTAAAAGTGGGCAGAGGCCCAGACATCTGAGCAGACGCTCAAACCCGCCTGGGTGGGTGGATATCATGTACCTATACCTGTCCTAGAGCCCTTTTTAAGCACTTGACAAATTTATGAAAGCAAGTATATTTGTAATGTGGAAGAATCGGAACGTAACTCAAAACTTTTGGGTTGCATTTTGGAGTTGATTTGGAATAGCAATCTTTTTCTTCTTTGCTGGAATTGTTACGGTATTGATTATAACTGTCAATAAACTAAGAAAGGAGAAGGATATCATGAAACAAAAGAGAATAATTGGGAGCTTTGCGTTAATCCTTTTGTTCTTATTCTTGATGGCTGGGGCTTCCTTGGCTGAGGGGCTTTCCAGTGCAGATATTGCCGCTTTGAAGAAACAGGGGGAAATCGAAGGGTGGACTTTCACGGTTGGTGAGAACTCCGCCACCAATCGTTCGTTAGACGAGTTGTGTGGATTAATAGTGCCGGAGAACTGGTGGGTTGGTGCTCGCTTTGATCCCTGCACTCCGACTAAAGACCTGCCAGATGCATATAACTGGTGTGATTTAGGTGGCTGTACTCCAGTTAAGGATCAGGATGGCTGCGGGAGTTGTTGGGCGTTTGGAACGGTTGGACCACTTGAATGTAATATTAAGATCAAGGATGGTGTGACGGAAGATCTTTCTGAGCAGTGGCTGGTAAGTTGCAACTCTGATGGTTGGGGCTGCGGTGGTGGCTGGTGGGCACATGACTACCATGAGTGGAAAACAGACCCATGCGGTGGGACCGGGGCGGTTCTGGAGGCTGATTTCCCGTACGTGGCTTCTGATGTTCCATGTAATTGTCCTTATCCTCATGAGTATCTGATTGATTCATGGGCCTTTATTGGTGACGATCACAGTGTGCCCAGTGTGGATGCCATTAAACAGGCGATATTAGATTACGGGCCGGTTTCGGTGGCAGTTTATGCCAATTCAGCCATGCAAGCTTATATCGGCGGAATATTTAATGGCTGTGCAAGCGGTACTGTTAATCATGCCGTGACGCTGGTCGGCTGGGACGATAATCAAGGGACCAGCGGTATTTGGATTATGCGCAATTCATGGGGCTCCGGCTGGGGTGAAGGCGGTTACATGCGGATTCCTTACAACTGCTCAAGTATCGGCTATTCTGCATGCTACGTGGATTATCAAGGACTGCCGTCGCTGAGAATAAACCTCCCAGATGGTGTTCCAGACGTTATTACTCCTGGTGAACCCACAGCCATCACGGTGCAGATTGAAGAGCTCTCTGAAACATATATTCCTGGCACAGGTATGCTTCATTATCGTTACGATGGTGGCACCTATCTTACCTCGCCGCTTTCGCCTTTGGGTGGGGACCTGTATGAAGCCACATTGCCGCCAGCGGAGTGCGATGATACGCCGGAATACTATTTCAGCGCCGAAGCAGTTGAGGCTGGGGTAATATACAACCCATCGGATGCGCCTGTCACTGTTTACTCTTCGCTGGTAGGAGAGCTTACCATCCTGTTCGCCGACAACTTCGAAACCGATCTGGGCTGGACTGTAGAAAACGATCCCTATCTTTCTGATGGAGCCTGGGAGCGTGGCGTTCCGGTTGGCGGTGGTGATCGGGGCGATCCACCCACCGATTTTGATGGCTCAGGTAATTGCTATCTCACAGATAACGTAGATGGTAATTCTGATGTGGACGATGGGATCACTTGGTTGATCTCATCATCCCTGGATGTTAGCACAGTTGTTGACGCTCAAGTGCATTACGCCCTATGGTATACCAACAACTATGGGAATGATCCTAACAACGATCTGTTTAAGGTCTATGTATCCAATAATAATGGTGCAAGCTGGACTCTGGTTGAGACGGTTGGACCCCAGACCTCTGCTGGGTGGAAAGAAAAAAGCTTTATGATTGGCGATTTTGTCACACCCACTAACCAGGTCAAAGTTCGTTTCGAAGCCTCAGATCTGAATGATGGTTCTGTGGTGGAAGCAGGTATCGACGACTTCAGCGTCTCCATCTTTGAGTGTGGGGAGTATATTTGTGTGGATTCTGATGGCGACGGTTATGGCGATCCGGATCACCCGGAGAACACCTGCCCGGACGATAACTGCCCTTACGTGTACAATCCGGATCAGGCGGATGCTGACGACGATGGAATAGGTGACCTTTGCGACATTTGCACCGACACCGACGGCGATGGCTACGGCAATCCCGGCTTCCCTGAGAACACCTGCGACGATGATAACTGCCCCTTTGCTTACAATCCGGATCAGGAGGATTCCGACAGCGATGGCGCCGGTGATTCCTGTGATGTTTGTCCTAATCACCCGAACGATGACTGCTGCAACCCATCCGGGTTGAACCTACCGCCCCATGTTACTTCTTCTGATGAGGCCACGGCAATTCCCTCACCTGATGTTCCGTTTGTATATGTCGCCACAGCTTCCGATCCAAACTGTGACGGAACTGAACTCATCATAAGCTTCCTGGATATTCCTTCCTGGTGCACTGTTTCGGGTGATACCCTATCCGGGATGGTGGCCTGCGATTATGCCGATACCTCGTTTAAGGTGACGGTCTCAGATGGTGACTTAGCCGATACTCTAACAGTGAGTGTGCCCATTGACCATTCGAATGTGGCTCCCTCGATAACACCCATAGGAGATACCATCCTTGTTCTTTTCCTGGAGAGCTTTATCTATTATCCCACCATAGTGGATCCGGATGATGAGGCTCACCTGATTACGTATCTGGAGTATCCACACTGGTGTTGGGTTCAGAACGATTCGGTGGTTGGCACTGCTCCCGATACGGTATTCTTGGAACCCTTGACCGTGACAGCGCAAGACTATTGCAAGGCTGATACTTTGTCATTTATGGTGCGAACGTATCTCCGTGGCGACGTCAATGCAGATGGAATATTAGACATAGAAGATTTGCTTAATCTAATAAACTACCTGTATAAGAATGGTTCTGCCCCATATCCCTTTGAGGCTGGAGATACAGATGGTAGCGGAGAAATTGACCTGGAGGATGTGCTTAATCTCATCAACTATCTATACAAAGGAGGACCAGCACCGGGCTGTTAGTTCCCGCTTGATAAGCCATATTACTGTATATAAATTAGTCCCAGCTCTCACCAAGTTGAAAATCCCGCCGAAGGCGGTGGTTGAAAATCCCGCCGAAGGCGGTGGTTGAAAATCCCGCCGAAGGCGGTGATTGAAAATCCCACCAAAGGCGGTGATTGAAAATCCCGCCGAAGGCGGTGATTGAAAATCCCGTCAAAGGGGTGCTCGTGCGGGCGCCCCAAAGGCGGGGCTGAGTTTTTTTCGTTGGTTCGGGGTGCCCCTATCCCGAACCTCTTGTGTTACGGGGTAAAGGCATGCCCTGAGGGCGAAGGCCGAAGGGTACCCCGCAACAACCGCAACCTTCTTTTTTAGATCTTTTCTGTCAAAATCGAGTAAAAGATCATCCGAAGGTCACTCCCAGCTATATAGGTTAGAGCCCTTTTTAATCACTTGACAAATTTGCCAAAGAGAGTATTTTAATAGTAGCAGTAGTAGTAGAAAGATCGGAAAGTAACTCAAAACTTTTGGGTTGCATTTTGGAGTTGACTCGGCATTGATTATAACTGTCAATAAACTAAGAAAGGAGAAGGATACAATGAAACAAAAGAGAACAGTTGGAAGCTTTATGTTAATCATTTCATTTGCAGCATCTATCTTCGCTACCGCTCCTGGGACATCCTTGGCAGACCCGCCCAGCTCTTTCGATTTGCGAGATGTTGGGGGTTTCAACTACGTAACCTCGGTCAAAAGCCAGCAAGGAGGAACCTGTTGGACGCATGGGGTGATGGCGGCCATGGAAGGTAACCTGCTTATGACCGGTAACTGGGCGGCAGCCGGAGAGACCGGTGAGCCCAATTTAGCGGAATACCACCTGGACTGGTGGAACGGATTCAACCAGCACAACAATGACGACGACCCCGGAGGCGGCGGGCTGATTGTGCACGAAGGCGGCGATTACCGGGTGGCTTCAGCGTATCTCACCAGAGGCGAGGGAGCGGTACGGGATATTGACGGACAATCCTACAGCTCAGCGCCGGACAGATACGATCCCAGCTATCACTACTATTACCCGCGTGACATCGAGTGGTACGTTGCCGGGTCGGATTTAAGCAACATCAATACCATCAAGAACAAAATCATGACCGAGGGTGTCATGGGAACATGTATGTGCTACGACGCCTCATTCATCATCAATTACATACACTACCAGCCGTCCAGCAGTATCTTAGACCCCAACCACGCCATCGGCATCGTGGGCTGGGATGATGACAAGGTCACGCAGGCTCCGGAAGGGCCTGGAGCTTGGCTGTGTAAGAACAGTTGGGGAAGTTCCTGGGGCTTCGACGGCTACTTCTGGATTTCTTACTACGACAAGCACTGCTGTAAGCATCCGGAAATGGGAGCAATCTCCCACCAGGACGTCGAACCCATGGCCTACGAGCACATCTACTATCACGATTATCACGGCTGGCGGGATACCAAGACGGACTGCAGCGAAGCATTCAACGCGTTCAGCGCCATGGGCCCTGACGAGGGTAAGGAGATACTCACGGCGGTGAGTTTCTATACTGCCGCAGACAACGTGACCTACACGGTGAAAATCTACGACCGTTTTGAAGGTGGCGAGCTTCTGGATGAGCTCTCCACCAAGTCCGGCGTCATCGAATACACCGGATTCCACACCATCAACCTGGACACTCCGGTTGAGCTTACAGCAGGCGACGACTTCTACATTTACCTGCAACTCTCCGCTGGTGGTCATGCGTTTGACCGAACCTCGGACGTCCCAGTCTTGCTGGGCGCGCAGTATAAGGTCATTGTGGAATCGGCTTCCAATCCCGGCCAGAGCTACTACCTTAGCGGTTCGACCTGGCTGGACCTCTATGACTCAGACGTTCCCTACAACACCACTGCCAATTTCTGCATCAAGGGTCTGGCGGACGTAGAGCCTCCTTTGAGGATACTCCTGCCCGACGGTCTGCCTGAGTACATCGACCCGGATATTCCGGCAACGATCACGGTACAGATCGAAGAAGTGGCTGATTTGTATGTCCCGGGGACAGGTATGCTTCATTATCGTTATGACGGTGGCACCTATCTTACCTCGCCGCTTTCGTCTTTAGGCGGGGATCTGTACGAGGCCACATTGCCAGCAGCCAGTTGCAGTGATGAGCCAGAATACTATTTCAGCGCCGAGGCAGTTGAGGCCGGGGTAATATACAGCCCCTCTGATGCTCCTGCCACCGTTTACTCTTCGCTTGTGGGAGAGCTTACCAGCGTGTTAGCTGACAACTTCGAAACTGATCTTGGCTGGACGGTGGAAAATGATCCCTATCTTACTGATGGCGCCTGGGAGCGCGGCGTTCCGGTTGGCGGTGGTGATCGGGGCGATCCACCCACCGATTTTGATGGCTCAGGTAATTGCTATCTCACAGACAATGAATACGGCAATTCTGACGTCGACGGCGGAATCACCTGGCTGATCTCGCCATCTCTGGATGTTAGTGCAGGTATTGACGCTAAAGTTCATTACGCCTTGTGGTATACTAACAACTTTGGGGCTGATCCTGACAACGATCTATTCAAAGTCTATGTTTCTAACAACGATGGTTTAAACTGGACTTTGGTTGAGACAATCGGACCTCAAACTTCTGCCGGCTGGAAAGAATATGACTTTTGGGTTGGTGATTTCGTCACGCCGACCAGCCAGGTCAAAGTTCGGTTCGAAGCCTCAGATCTGAATGATGGTTCTGTGGTGGAAGCAGGTATTGATGATTTCGGTGTTTCGGTCTATGAGTGTAGTGATTTTATTTGTGGCGACGCCAATGGAGACGGAGTAATAGACCTGGGGGATGTGCTCTATTTGGTAAGCTATCTATATAAAGGCGGTCCTGCCCCTGATCCCTTTGATGCTGGAGATGCAGATGGTAGCGGAGAAATTGATCTCGGCGATGTGCTCTATCTGATCAACTATCTTTACAAAGGTGGCCCAGCGCCGGGTCCTTCAGGTGGAACTCTACTTAATTATTTTGGTTGCAAAGAATTCCAGAAAGGGAGTGCTATAGATGGCACGCCACCAGATCAGGATTGTATAGAATATCAGTATGATGGGACAAGTGTTCTTCTGCTCAAACACATAAATGCAGGATTTAATTGCTGTCCGGATGAGATCTTAGTTGATATAACCATTGAGGGCAACGTCATCACCATAGAGGAGGACGAATCTCTTGAGAGCGGGGGATGTTATTGTCTTTGCCTTTTTGATGTAGATTATCAAATCAGCAACCTGTCACCTGGGGAATATACCATAAGAATAAACGGACTATATTTGGAAAAAGGTGATGAGGCACTTGAATTCACTGTTGATCTTACTTCTTCGCCTTCAGGTATCTTTTGTGTATATCGGGATCATTATCCCTGGGGGATTTGGTAACAGGATTGTAACGTTGATGGGATAGTAGATCTTGGCCACGTTGTCTATCTGGTAAATTACTTATATAGAAACGGTCTTTGCCGGAATGCGTCCCCATCAATGCTTGCGGAGATGTTAATGTAGATGATGTAGTGGATCTAGGCGATGTGCTTTATTTGATAAGCTATCTATACAAGGGTGGTCCTGCCCCTGATCCCTTAGAAGTTGGAGACTGTGATTGTGATGGCGTGGTTGACCTCGGCGATGTGCTCTTTCTGATTAACTATCTTTACAAGGGAGGACCAGCCCCAGACTGTTAGTTTTGGTTGGCAAACTGTTCGACCGCATTGCAAAAAGCCCCAGCTCTGCCAAAGTTGAAAATCCCGCCGAAGGCGGTGGTCGGAAATTGCTTGTTGGGGCGGGGGTTGAACCCCCGCCCACAGACTGGGCGTCTGGGCGGACAAGAGTGCAACCCTTGTCCGAACGTGTGAGAGGCGGGGCTGGGATTTTTCTCTTGTTCGTGGGAACAATAGAAAAATAACTATTTAGATATTGTCATAGACTTTTATGGAACCTCTCCCCCTTTCCCCCATCTCCACTCTGTGGAGAGGGGGCTAAGGGGTGAGGTGTAAACCAAAAATTCTCCCCACCAATGCAAAAAGAGGGGCTTAAAGAATTTTCTTGTTTTGCCAGCCTTTCCTTTTATCTTTATCAAAAAGAATTGCAAAGATTTTGACGAAGGATCAATCCGCATGACAAAAAAAGAAGCGCTTTTCTGGGAAAAAAGGGAAGATGGAAGAATACAATGTCTTCTCTGTCCGGTGGGATGCGTGATCGCTGATGGGAAAGTGGGAGTGTGTATGGGCAGAAAAAATGAGGGAGGAATCCTCTATGCTACAAACTACGGCAGATTAGTTTCTTTAGCCATAGATCCCATAGAGAAAAAGCCTTTGTATCATTTTCACCCCGGCACCCAAATCCTTTCCACCGGTCCTAATGGTTGCAACATGAGTTGTCAGTACTGTCAAAACTGGACCATCTCACAGGAGGAATCTCATACCGAGTTTGTCACACCTGAGGATCTGGTGAAGGTTGCTTTGAAAGAGAATTCGGTAGGCATTGCCTATACGTATACTGAACCTCTGATCTGGTATGAATATATTTTAGATACAGCGAAGATAGCAAAAGAAAAAAACTTAGCCAACGTGCTGGTAACCAATGGGTACATCCATGAAGAGCCTTTGAGAAAGTTGTTGCCCTACATTGATGCCATGAACATAGACTTAAAATCCATGGATGAAGACTTCTATAAGAGAGTTTGCAAAGCAAAACTTCCTCCTGTCTTAAGAACCATTGAATTGTCCTATCAGCATAAGGTGCATCTGGAGATCACCAATCTGCTCATTCCTACTTTAAATGATTCAGACGAACAGATCCAGAAGCTGGTGGATTTCGTGGCAAACTTGAGCGATCGAATACCCCTTCATTTTTCCCGGTATTTTCCTGCATATAAGATGGACATCCCTCCTACACCTTTGGAGACTCTGCAGAGGGCTTTTCTGCTGGGGAAAAGAAAACTCAAATACGTTTATGTTGACAATGCATATATTCCCAATACTTCGAATACACATTGTGCCGAATGCAATGAGCTTTTGATTAGAAGAGAAAGTTACCACACCTCTATAGTTGGCATCAGGGATAGAAAATGTAAAAAGTGTGGCGCAGTGGTGGATATACTGATGAAATGAGCTTCTTTATTTGGTTAAGGATGTCCTTAGAGACAAAGTCAGGATGAAGAGACTGTTGGAAAAATCTAACAGAGAGTGCGATCTGCTGGGTTTGATTAATGTAGGGACAGCCCTTGTGGCTGTCCGCTTTAAAGGCAGGACAGGGACAAGCCCTGTCCCTACGAACTACGTGGCGTTTGCTTGACCGAATGTTTTTGGGATCGGGGTAAGGGTACCCCGACCCAACAGGTCAGGCAATAGGGTGGGATGAATTCCCACCCCTATGAACAACAATGAAGTTGTCAGTCATAGGGCAGGGCATTTAGCCCTGCCAACAGGTTTTTTCAAACCCTCAAATCCTTGGCCGAATGTTTTTGGTGGGGTAGGATACCCGAACCAACAGGAATAATAAACTTAAGTGTTATGAGTTTTGAACCTACGATTTTGGGAAGGACCGGACTAAAGGTGGGGCGATTGGGGTTGGGTGCCGCCTATGGCGTCCCTGCCAAGGCAATCGAGGAAGCTTTCGAGTATGGAGTCAACTATTTTTACTGGGGAGCGCCCAGAAGAGGGATGATGGCAGAAGGCATCAGGCAGGTGGCTAAGAGGAATAGGGAAAGAATGGTTGTGGTGGTTCAAAACTATTGGCCCTGGGCGATGCTTATCCATAAAAGCCTCGAAAGGGCTCTCAAAGAACTCAAGCTGGATTACGCCGATGTTTTGCTGTTCAGCACATTCAGAAAAAGACCGAATCAAAGGGCAATCGACACCACATTGAAATTGAAAGAGAAAGGTTTGATTCATCATCTGGGGCTGGCTTGCCATAACCGCCCTCTGTTTGCTAAAGTGGAGAGGGAGAAGATATTCGACGTATTTCACGTTCGTTATAATGCCGTTCATCGAGGCGCAGAAAAGGATGTGTTTCCTCTCCTTCCTCAAAAAGATGGCCCAGGGATTGTTATCTTCACTGCTACTTGCCATACAAAGCTTTTAAGACGGGGTTACGTTCCCAGAAATGAAAAAACTCCGAAGGCAACCGATTGCTATCAGTTTGTCCTTTCTCACCCTTCAGTTCACGTCTGCATCTCCGGTCCCCAAAATCTGAAGCAGACCCGAGAAAACCTTAAAACTCTGGACATGGGACCCATGACCGAAAAAGAGCTTGCCTGGATGAGGAGGGTGGGAGATCACATATACAGGAAGTGATAAACCATTCTTCTCCAGAAGGGGACGTTGCATTCTCCTCGAGATAAAGCCACAAATGAAGCGAAGCAATCTATACAAATTTTTCATAAAATTTTACAGCTAAAAAATCATAGGAGAAGTCAAAGATTATAGTTTTCGCAGGAGGAAAAACATGAACAAAGAAATATCATCAGCTTGTGCATATTGCAAAATCGATAAAGGAGAAAAAATCTGTCTGGTGGAGGGGGGCAAAGGTCCCAAGTTTTGTCCCACATTAAACCGAATGGAAGTGGTCAAGGAGGCAATGAAGGAATATGAAAAGCAAGAAGTGAGGGAATTTGCCAGGCAAGCTTCCATCCAGGAGGGGGAATGTTATGCCAACAGAGATGTCAAGCCTTATGTGAAATTTCCAGTCAAGCCCAGAGTGCAGGAGATCTGCGAATTTGCCAAAAAGATGGGATTCAAAAAACTGGGGATCGCATTCTGTGTCGGATTTATGAATGAAGCCACCATATTAAACAAGATCTTGGTGAATCAAGGCTTTGAGGTGGTCTCGGTGATGTGTAAGGTGGGACGGGTGCCAAAAGAGACGATCGGGGTAAAAGATGAGGAGAAAATCAGTATTGGCGAATTTGAGCCCATGTGCAATTCCATTGCCCAAGCAAAAATATTGAATAAAGAAAAGACAGAATTAAATATTCTTCTGGGCGTATGTGTAGGTCACGATTCTTTATTCTTCAAATATGCTGATGCTTACACCACTGTTTTGGTGGCAAAAGATCGCGTTTTAGGACACAATCCTATAGCCGCCCTATACACCTCTGGAAGTTATTATAGCCGGATGATGAAACCGGGATTTTAAGGCGGGTTTTATAAAAAAGTCAAGGATAGTGGAAGGATGAACCTCTGGTTTGTAGAATGTTAGTCGCTTGGCGTAGCCCCGCCAAAGGCGGGGCTGGCAAGCTGTAAAGACGTGCTTACGTGTAATTTCTGGGGAAAAGCGAAATTTCTGTTTAGAAGAGAAAAAAGGAGCCAGAGGCAAACTCCGCCCGTTCCGCCAAAATCAGTATGAAACATCTTGACGGTTGACCTTATCTGCTTGAGCCCTTTTCCTCTTTGCATATTCCGGATAATGTTTTTCCAGACATTCCGGACAGATGCTGTGACTAAAATCTGCATCTGTATGCTCTGCAACGTATTCTTCAACCTGCTGCCAGTAGTTTTCGTCGTTTCTGATTTTTTTGCAGTGCATACAGATCGGCAGGATTCCTTTTAGTTGTTTAATATGTGCTAAGGCTTCCGAAAGCTCTTTGTTTTTTTGCCGAAGCGATTTCTCGAGCCGAATGATCCGTTCTCCCGCTCTCACCCGGGCTAAAAGCTCGGTTCTGTCGAAGGGCTTGGTGATGTAATCATCGGCTCCAGCATCCAGTCCCCGGATAATATTTTCTTTTTGAGTCAATGCTGTCAAAAGAATTATATAGACGTAGCTGGAAATATCCAGCGCCCTAACCCGACGACACAGTTCCAATCCATCCAGATCAGGCATCATCCAGTCGGTGATAAGCATATCAGGCGCTTCTTCCTGGATCGAAGCTAAAGCTTTTAGTCCGTCTTCAACTGCGATCACATCATGTCCGTCCTTAGTCAGGATTCTTTGGAGTATTTTCCTGGAGGTTTTTTCATCCTCAGCGATGAGCATTCTCATTTTTCATCTCCGCGAATTCAACTTCACAATATCAAGATTTTAGCGCAACCTTTTCCGGTAACGATTTGTTGATGTATTCCTCTAAATGTTTAAACTCAGTTCTCAGGTTACCGATTATCTCTTGGGCAACTGCTAAATCACCTGTTCGCCCCAAAAGCTCCAGCTTAAGAGCAAGGTTGGCAAGGCGTTTGGCACTCAGATTACCTGCGGCACCTTTGATGCTGTGAGCTTCCCTTTCTACTAGCTTGGCGTCGCTTTTCTTTACTGCTTCATCCAGTATTTTTAATTGTTTTGGTGCATAATCTAAAAACTCCTGAAGCACCTCACTGAAGAATTCTTTGTCCCCATCAAATCTTGGGAGAGCAGTTTCAAGATCAAGGGGGACATCTTTAACCAGATCATTTTTCTCAGACTTTTCTTGTTCGGTGATTGCCTTCTCGCCAACAGAAGATCTGGTCCACTTTTCTATGGCATCAAACAGCTCTTGCGGTTCTATTGGTTTGGAGACATAACCGTTCATGCCTGCTTGCAGGCATCGCTCCCGATCTCCCTTCATGGCGTGAGCGGTCATGGCAACAATAGGTGTATGTTTTCTGTCACCCTCGCTTTCACGAATAACCTTGGTGGCATCGAAGCCATTCATTTCCGGCATCTGAACGTCCATTAAGATGAGATCATAAGCTGTGCGTTTTAGAGCCTCTATTGCCATTTTGCCATCTTCCACCGCATCCACCAAAAAGCCGGCTCTCTTAAGCAGGGTGACCGCCAATTTTTGGTTCATAGGATTGTCCTCCGCCAAAAGTATGCGAATCCCCCGGCGTTTCTGCTCGGCTATGGTATGACGGGTAACTATTCTGCCCGACTTTCGTTCAACTGCTGTCTTTTGCCGGCTCAAGACAGTGATGATGGCATCAAATAATTGCGACTGCTTGACAGGCTTTAAAAGGTAACCAGCACAGCCCAGAGCTTGCAGTCGGGCGGCATCTCCGCGCTCTCCGATAGAGGTGAGGATAACCACCAGCACTTGTTTGATTTCAGGATCATCCTTGATGGTACGCAAAGTCTCCTCACCATTCATCTCCGGCATCTGCATATCCAGCAATACCAAATCGAAAAGCTTCTCTTTATGGGCTGCTTTCTTCAATGCCTGAAGTGCAGTAGAGCCGCTTTCCACAGCCTCAGCAGAGCAGCCGAAGGACTCCAACATTTTGACCAGAATGGTTCGATTGGTTGTGTTATCGTCTACCACCAGCATCCGCATGCCGCGTATATCAGGAGGAAACGATGGGGAGACATCTTTGAACTCTTTCTGTTTTTCGAAAGTAACGGTAAACCAGAAACGACTCCCCTTGCCCGGTTGACTCTCCACGCCGATTTTACCACCCATCAATTCCACCAAACGCCTGGAGATGGACAAACCCAAGCCGGTGCCGCCATGTTTTCTGGTGGTGGAGCCGTCTGCCTGGGTAAAACTTTCAAAGATTTTCTTTTGCTTATCTTCGGGGATACCGATTCCGGTATCTGTAACTGAAAAGAGAAGTGTTGCCCCATCATCGGTTTCCTCCTTAAGCTCTACTCCGATTACCACCTCTCCTTTTTCAGTAAACTTTATGGCATTTCCTCCCAGGTTTGTGAGAATTTGTCGCAACCTGCCAGGATCGCCCCGCAGAAACGTGGGGACCCCATGATGAATCAAACAAACCAGTTCCAGTCCCTTGACCGAAGCTCGAGGAGCTAAAGTATCAGCCACGCCCTCAACTGTGGCACGCAGATCAAAGTCGATGGTGTCAAGTTCAAATCTACCTGCCTCTATCTTTGAAAGATCCAGGATGTCGTCAATGAGTCCCAGAAGTGCATAGCTACTTTCTTTGACTATACTCAGGTATTCTCGTTGTTCGTCGTTTAAGTCAGTTTCTAAGGCTATGCCGGTCATGCCGATGATGGCGTTCATGGGGGTGCGGATCTCATGGCTCATGTTGGCCAGAAATTCGCTTTTCAGTCGATTGGCCTCCTCGGCCTCCTCCTTGGCTTTTCTAAGATCCTCCTCCGCTCGTTTACGCTCGGTGATGTCTTGATTCGCGCCATATGTCTTGACTGTACGACCCTGATCGTCTTTGACGATGAAAAAGTGGACGGAAATGTAGCCGATCTCGCCGTCGGCATAGATAATGCGGTGTTCCAATTGACGGCTGAAGTGGCGATCGGTGCTTTCGATGGCTTTCCGAGTCTCGACAGCGACCACCGGCGCATCGTCGGGATGCACGAACAATTGGGCGTAACGGGCAGACGACATCGTATAGCCGCCAACTTGTTCAGCCGACGTGCGGAAAATGGCGTAGAAGTGATCGTTGAAAGTAAATAGGTCATCAGCTACGTCATACTCCCAATATCCCAGTTTAGCGATCTTCATAGCGTTGGACAGTTGGGCTTCGCTGGTGCGCAGTAACTCCTCCGCCCGCTTGCGCTCGGTGATGTCCTGCAAAATGCCCACTAAGCGAACGGCCTTGCCATCCTGCTTCTCTGTAAGACTGATGGAAGAAAGTGTTACATAGCCTTTCTTGGTTCTGAAACGGTAGTCAGCCGTGGCTTTGTCCTTCCCCATAGCTTCCTGCAGAATCGAAAGAATCTCATCTCTATCATCGGGATGTATTCTATCTGCCCAGTCCTCAATATCTACTTTAGCGAATTCTCTTCTTGTATATCCAGTAATCTCTTCAATTGCGCCACCCCAGTCAATCTTACCGGTGGCGATGTCATAGCTAAACGTAAGAGCCCTTGCTGCCTCGATTGCAGCTGATGCTTGTCTTTCACTCTTTCGCAGTGCCTCCTCCGCCCGCTTGCGCTCGGTGATATCGCGAAACATCCCCTGCAGGAGTTTCCTGTTACCCACATGAAGAAGGTTGGCCTTAATGGCGACTTCCTTGATTTCGCCAGTGCGGGTGATGACCTGCTCTTCCAGAACCTGTCCCTCGCTCTCCTCGATGTGCTTTTTGAAGCTCACGGAGAATCCTTCTTTAATCTCACGTGGAGGATGGAGCATCTTCTGATGTTGCCCGATCAATTCCGATTTGTCCCTGCCGACCAGTTCGGCAGCCGCACGGTTACAGTCGACGATCACGCCCGCTTCCACGTCGGCGAGCACGATGCCATCTCGGGCTTCTTCGAACAGTTTCCTGTGCCTTTCTTCGCTCTCCCTCAGCGCCTCCTCCGCCCGCTTGCGCTCGGCAATCTCTTTATTGAGATAGTTTATCGAGGTGGTTGTTTTCCTTAAATCCTCGGTCATCTGGTTAAAAGAAACAGCCAGCATTCCAATTTCATCCTTGCTCTTTATGGGAACCTTATAATCAAGGTCTCCTCTGGCAATCTTTTCCGTGCCTTTAACCAACAAAGTAATTGGATCACTTAAGACAAGTTTGCCTAATAAAGAGATGACTAAGGATGCTAAAATGATGGTAACGATTACAAATGCTATTATAGTTTTTTGTATGCTTTTTACCTTCTGATTAAGCCCTGAAAGGGAGATGGCTAAATATACTTTTCCAATCTCTTCTTTTACTTCCATGGGGGCACCTAAGATCATCCCCTCACCGCCTTCTTCTGCAACTTTTTTCGTAACAACAACAGAAGTAAATTCCCTGAAATGTTTCTCTTTTTTTGAGCCTTCTTGGAAAAGAAGAATTCCATCTATATCCTCAATTCTACAAAAAGCAACATCTTTTTGAGTTAATATTCCTTTTGCTAATCTGGAAATTGCCTCCCGATCTCTGATTAGAATGGGATATTCACTGTTGGCACTTAAACTATTAAGAAGGACAAATGCTCGCTCATCCAATTCAGAATTCAAGGCACGAGTCTCATGCCGGATGAAATAATAACCGAGTAGTGAACCCAACAAAAGTACTATGCCAATGGAGAGGAGATTAACTTTTTTTGCAACGCCGAGCCTCATTCGCCAAACACCTCACTCGCCTCTTTTATTATTTGTGAAGGAATCTCTATTCCCATTCTTTCAGCAGCGATCAGATTCAAAGAAAGATTTGTCTTTCTTGGTATTGCGGGTTTTATGTTGCTTGGTTTTTCATTATTAAGTATCTTCAAAGTGATTTCTGCTGCCTGATGTCCCAAATCATTGTAATCGCAATCAAAAGAAAATAGCGCCCCAGCTTTAGTGTAAACTGAAGAAAGCCCAACCACCGGAAACTTCTCCCTTAAACTTTCAAGCAACAGATATTCCACTGACTTAGGGAAATATATTTTAGAATCGGGAATCATCAGGAAACAGTCTATCTTATGGGAAATATCTTTTAGTGCATCAGGAAATTCCTTTTCTGAATCGATCTTCCTTCTAACAAGTTCGAAACCTATTGAGTTACATAGTAGTGATATTTCCTCATATGCTGGTGTTGATCCAGGCGAATATATCAATCCGATTTTTTTTATATGAGGAAGTATCCTTTTAATTCCCTGTAATTTTATCTTTGCAGGAATTTCCATCGATACCCCGGTAATATTCAAATCAACAATTTTCTTGGGATTGAAAACCATACAAAATACCACCGGAATATCCTTAATCTTTTCTCTTGCCAATTTTGATGCCTTTGTGCCCAGAGTAAAAACTATATCCGGTTTTTCTTTGCTTACCTGTGAGTAAACTACCGCGGGCTCCTCATCCTTTAAGTTGAAATCGGAAACCCATAAAGATACTTTTCTCTCATCAAAGAATTCCTTGAATCCATTCCACGCTTGTTGGTAAGCTTCAATATCAGATGAGAAAACAACTGAAACTACTACTCGCCCGGCTGCATGACACCAGGCAGTAGGAAATATAAGGCAAAGAATAAAAAGTAAAAATTTTGTCCTTGGCATTCTTCCTTCGATACTTAGAACTTAATGTTGAGTTGAGCAGTTATCTTCCTACGAATTTCGTCACTGTGGTAATTCGGTAATTCCACATAAGAAGATGAATTTCCCCCATAAAGCGAATTGCCATTCCAAATTATAAAGACACCTCCATACCAAAGTATATGGTCCTACCTTGATTTACAGGAATCGAGTTGCCATCAAGTAAGCCCCAATCGGGGAGCCAGAACTCTTTATCAAAAAGATTATCAACCTGCAATAACAGAGATAAACTCCGGCCGATGTTCCAACCAGTAACTTTATTCATATCCAATCGGCAATGAAGGTTCATCAGATTATACGCCCCGGGAGACGGGTTTAGTTTTGTATCATATCGTTTATCCAGGTCCCCCTGGTATATGTTAAACAGACTTACTGTTACTCCCTTTTCTGATGATTGATAGCTTATGCCTGCTTTTGCTCCAAAATTGGCAATGGGAGACACGTTCTTGTTCCCCTCTTTATCTTTATTTGTCTGATAGAGCGCTGAACCTGTAAGGAATAGACTCCTGGTAGCATAATACTTTCCTTCCAACTCGACTCCCTGATGCTCGATTTCACCGATATTGTCATAGAAAACAGGTACAGCCGTCCGATTCTGAAAGATGATTCCGGTCTGTTTATTAAAGAAGTAATTCACGCCACCCTGAATCCTTTCTCCAACATAATTTACCCCAATATCAATGGTTCTTATCTTTTCAGACTTGATATCCGGATTTCCTGATATGGCCGGGTGGTGTATTCCAAATTCATTGATACTCGGAGCGCGAAATGCCTCGCTGTAGAGCGTCTTAATATTGACATTGGAGAGAGGATATAAGATAAGACCTGCCCTGGGAACGATATCCAGGTCAATATCCTTAACCTTGTTGGCCTGTAAACCACCGATTAACTTCATGTCCTGTCGCAACCAATAATCCGCCTGTGTATAAAAAGCAAAACCGGACCAACTGCCATCCGACACCCTTCCTAAACCCTTCATGTCCTCTGTACCGCTAATGTAGTTATACAATCCTCCGAAAACTATCCCAAGCTTTTCTATTGGATTGTAAAAGTTCGTCCATTCAGCAATAGCTTCGTAACAATTTCTTTCAATGAAGGGCCATGAAGATACTATAAAATTTGAGCGCGTATAGGTGGTATGGAAGTCCATATTCCATTTTTCATTGACTTTCAGACGATATCCCAAATCTCCAAATCCTTTTTTCCATCCAGCCTTACCATAAGAAATAGCATTACCATACAAAAGGGAAGTGGTGAGCATGTAATCGGGTAGGAGATAATAATTATCCCACTGGTTATAGGATCCCATAAATTTAAAATTCTTGTAGTTTACTTCAAGATAGGAACCCGGACCTTTGTTCGGCATAGTTACTTTTTGACTACCAGCACCAACAATTGCGCCTGTCTCAATATTAATTAGTTCATAATCCCAAGTGACCTTCCAGTCAGGTTTCTTGTGGTATCTTCCTGCAGCTACAATGCTCAAATCTCCATTTCGGTACTTTGCTTCTCCTGATGTCCCATAGGCACTGGGTACTCTTCCTAATCCGTTTATGGTGATGCCATTTTCTTCTGCTTTCTCCGTGATAACATTAATTACCCCTGAAAATGCTTCTGAGCCGTATAAGACAGAGCCTGGTCCCCTTATCACCTCTATCCTTTCTATGATGTTGACAGGGAAGGACTCTAACATTTCGCTTTTAATCCCGCCCTCCTGCAGTTCGCGAACCGGACGGCCGTTAATCAACAGTAATACATGACTCCCGGAATCTTTGAATAGGTCTCCGCGAGCAGCCATTACAGTGCGGTCAGTCATATAGATAGTGCTGCCGACTAAACCGGGTACACGCTCCAGAATGTCTTTTAATGTGGTGCCACCAAACCGTTCCAATTCATCCTTGGTGACCACCGATATAACTCCTGGGGCATCCGATAATTTTTCAACAAATTTTGAAGCAGTTATCACCTCTAAATTCATAAAAAGCAGCTCCTCTTCTGTTCTTTCTTCCTGAGCCAGAGCATAAACACCAATTTCTACAACCATCATTCCAAGAATGGCTAAGACTAACAAACTTTTCCTCATTTTTCACCTCCTGTTTACTTGTAAGTAAATCACTTCAGATTTCTGTTTCTTCAGGTTGTATTCAGAAACCCACAACGCCACATTTTTTTGGTCAAGGACGCTTTTAAATCCTTCCCAGGCCTGCCGATAACCTTCAACATCTGATGAGAAAATAACCGAGATTATTGCTCGTTCGGCAACAGAACCACAAAACGGTAAAAGATATCAAGCAAAAAATGACAGATAAAAATTTTTCTTCATTTCTTTTGTCTTTCTCCGTTCATTTTCTAAAACCTGCAGCTTGCGCTTGCGGTTACCCTGCGATCAATCAAATCTCCTGTATGCCATCCTGTCTCATTTGATTCACGGTGTTTATCTCTGAACAGGTTGTAGGCAGCTACCGCTAACTCAAGATTATCCGTAGGGCTATAGGCAATACGAGCATTAACAGTAGTGTAAGACTTTACCCTTGACGGGCCAGACTCCACACAGCCAAATACTGGATTGGATGTAAGATAAATCTCATAATACTCATCGACATAATGAAAAGTGGCATTTGCTGACCATTTAGCTAACTTAGCTCTTAAGCCAAGATTGAATTTATTCTCTGGGTCTACCGCCAAATCGCCATAATCGGTCCTGTGGATAGTTTGATAGGCGTAATTGACGAATCCAGTTAATTCATCGGTAAGAATAAAATCAAAATCCAACTCACCCCCTTTTTGATAGGCATCGGCTACATTTTGGGCAGGACCTGCTTGGGTATTATCAATCAAATCTCGGTAATCATTATAGAAAATGGCAGTTCTTAGTTTAACCCTGTCACTCAGCTGAGTGTAATAGCTCAATTCATAGGAGAAAATCTTCTCTTCCTTCAGAGAATAATTACCCTTGGCAAAAGGATATGCAGTGCCCTCATTAGTATTCTGGAAAAGAGAGGGAATGTAATACCCGCTGGCAACCGTGAAACGGAGACTTTGGTTCTCCACAGGCTTATAAATAATGCTACCCCGCCCAAGACCAATATAATCCAAATGCGTATAATACTCACCTCGAGCGCCCAGAGTAAGAATAAGTTGGTCATTGAGATGGTATTCATTTTCTATGTTTAGGGCACCGTCTTTTACGTCGTGTTTTTCGATGCTGCCGATTTCCGGTCCCGTCTCGAAAGTCTCCTCAAGCGTTTCTACTTCCCAAGCAGTATGTTTTACGAACCCACCGAAAGAGGTGACATTTCTCCCCCATCTCAAAGCACGAAAGAATTCAAATTCATAGTTAGCATCCTTTACCGAATATGTATGATCCCAAAAGTTTTTTTCGTGGTTATTAAAGAAAAAACGCACCCAGAAATCGGATTGGTCATAGCGTAGGGCAATAAAGGTGGTTTTTGGGTTGCATACAGTAGATATAACATTCTCAGCATCTGAATATCGAGCCATTAAGGATAATGAAGATTTTTCATCCAAGTTATAAATAGCCTTCCCCGCAAAATAACCGACTGAGAAATTTTCTCCTTCTATACCCTTCAGTTTCGGCTTTTCCCATTCTTCAGCCCGGCGATAACCACCTGAAATGCTGTAATCCAAATTCTTATGACTTCCAGCATAAACAATGTTACCGCGCAACGTACTCCAATTACCACCTACCATATTCACTTGGATTCCCTTCAGCTGCTGGGGACTCTTGGTTATAATATTGATAACACCACTGAAAGCATTACTACCATAGAATATTGCCCCGGGACCCTTAATAATCTCGATATGGTCAATTTCCTCCAAATCAACCGGCGCCCAATCAAGAAATATGTGGTTTGCATGATACATAAACACATTATTACCGTCCAGCGTAACAAGAAGATGGCCGGTATCACAGAAGCCCCGAACCCCGATGACATGTTGGGCTACATCTGACTCTCTGACATCTACTCCGGCAACCGACCTTAAAACATCTGCAATATTAGTGGCTCCTGACTGCTTGATATCCTCAGCAGTAATAATCTCTATGCTTGATGCTGCCTCAGTAATGGGTTGCAGCCTTTTGCTGGATGCAAACACCTCTGGGATTTCCATGAAAAGAAGTTCCTCTTCTGATCTTTCCTCCTGCGCTATTACCTCAAAACCAATTCCCAAAACCAAAACTACTGCAAATCCAAAAACCAACAAATTTTTCTTCATTTTCGGCCTCCTTTCTAAGGTAAGCATCCTCAACACCTTGCCCATCCTCTTGGATAATTCCGTTATGCGTGATAAAACAAACGCTGACGTAGAACAACAAAAAGACAAGTACATGCGTTTCATAACACACCTCCTTTGCACATGGATAGCAACATTTTCACTTTTGCATAGGTTCAGTTTGGCTGCTTGCGCCTCGGGTTCTGGTGCTTTCAACCCAGAAATCCGTGGGCGCATTTTCATCAATTATTTATGAGTATTCTTTTGTGTTACTTTGATCTTCAGACAAAAGATTCCTTTTTTTGAGAATGACTGCGGGAACGTTACGTTCTCTTTATGTATTATAAATCGGCTTTGGATTCTGGGACTTTAGATATAACTATCTCGTGCCTGCCAGGTCCCTGGCCTGGCGGAAAGCTTTTGGTTCCCGGTCGGGTTTGGGGACCCAACAGGCACGAAATTCTTTCATCTATTCTTGTTCTTTTTCACCATCTGTGCAGCCAAAAGAATGGCGTTTATCATCCCTTTGGGATCGGCTATGCCTTTCCCGGCAATGTCCAGCGCTGTCCCGAAATCGGGTGAGGTACGAATTATGGGCAAACCGATGGTGACGTTGACCGCCTCTCCCAATCCTCTCATCTTTAAAGGTATCAGCCCCTGATCATGATACATGGCAAGGATGCAATCAAACTCTTGTGAGATTTTGGGAGAAAAGATGGTATCTGATGAAAATGGTCCACGAGCTTTTATCCCTTTCTGTTGAGCGGTTTTGATTGCCGGAATGATAATTTTTTTCTCCTCTGATCCCAAAATTCCCTCCTCGCCACAATGGGGATTTAAAGCGCACACCCCGATCTTTGGCTTTTTGACACTAAAATATCCTTGTAAAGCTTTTTGAGTCACCATCAGTTTTTCTAAAATTTTCTTCTTGGAGAGAGTTTGGGGAACCGCAGAGAGAGGCAGATGAGTGGTGACCAGGGCTACCTTGTATTTTTTAGTCGACAGTCGAGAGTCGACAGTCAACAGCGGACTGCGGACAGCGACAAACATCATGGCGTAGTTGCGGGTGGAGGTAAGATAAGCCAGAAGTTCGGTATGTCCGGGAAAGTTATATCCAGCCAGATGTAGCCCCTTTTTGGACAAAGGTGCGGTCACCATGGCATCAATCTGATCGGAGAGAGCAAATTGGGTGGCACAAAAGACCGAATCCGCCGCCATTCTCCCGGATAATTTTGTAATCCTGCCGGTTTTTATTTTTGTATGATCCAACTTGGTGCAGGCAAGCACATTTATGCTATCTTTTGAATCTCTCACGTCTTCTGCCCACACGATTTTTCTTATCTTTGCTTTCTTCAAAAATTTCTTGGCGGCAGAAAAGATTATGTGGTAAGAGCCAAATACCAAGGGATGACAAACCTGTGTAACCCTTCTATCTCTCACCGCCTTGACCACCACCTCAGGACCGATGCCAGCCGGGTCCCCCATGGTGATTCCGATGATTGGCAGGTATAGGTACATGGTATCCACTTTTGTGTTTCTGTTTATAATCCGAATTTGGATCCTGTGGACATGAGTCGAGCAGTGTTTCCAGTGCGAAGCATTCATACGAATCTTATTAGGGGTAGATTGAGCACGCCTTCATCTACCTGGGGAAACCGTTCTCTTAATATCTCAACCGGTGATTCGTATGAATGCTTCGCATTTATTATCCCGGTATCTATTCCTCCGGATGTAATTGAAGTAAAGCTGGTAAACACAAGTCTTGCCTAAAAATTCTATCCGGTTATCATAAGATTCTATTTCATATCCCGCCGTTGGCGGGACAACTAACCTAT
>Ga0315545_1000037_pt1 | contig 117401 bp, 98 predicted proteins | sample SalMarSW160210MG_FD_203096 | JGI IMG/M metagenome (GOLD analysis project Ga0315545, IMG submission 203096) | Salt marsh sediment microbial communities from the Plum Island Ecosystem LTER, Massachusetts, United States - Salt Marsh Sediment SW1602-10 ... | reverse complement strand
TTGAATATCGAAGATATCGATTTAACCTGCGGTCTGGTATGGATCCGGGAAAAAGGCCGGCGGCAGCGTAATATGGTCCTGCCGCACAGCATTTGTAAAATCATTCGAACCTATTTACAATCACTGGAACGCAGAAAAGGACCATTGCTGCTATCCAAGCGTAAAAAACGCATCTCCCCACGAACGTTGCAGGATATCTTCCGTACAGCGGCCGATCGGCTCAGTATCGATAAAAAACTGCACGCCAGGCTTTTTCGCCATACGGCTGCAACCCATCTTAACAAGGTCGCAGGAATCGAAATAACACAAGAACAGCCTAAGGGTCTTCATTCTTCACATTGTGCCGAAAAACTGTCAAGAATGAAGACCTTACCCCGTTGTTTTCTGAACCAAGCCTTTTGGACTGATGTAGTGATCTGCCATAGATCCGTAACACTCCATACTTTGTACATTCGCAAAAGCTAACAAACCGGCGCCTTTAGCATCGCTAATCCTGCTTCGCTTGGGGGTGCATGTCCCATTGTGTGCCTGTGATTCAACCAATCTTCCTCGGTATCAATTATTACGGCATCCAAGACAGGGCCGTGGATTTGGCCAGGATTAAAGCATACACTCCTACCTATCTGAAAAACGTAGGATCCACTTACATAAAACGATTCGTGAATGTGACCATGGAGACAAATTCTTGGCTGATACTTCTCTATATATTGTCTTATAGATTTGCTTCCAACATGATTTCCATTCATAGTCAAATCTAATGGAGTGGAGTATGGAGGGGCATGTGATACGAAGATTGTTCGCTCAGGAGCACCTATTGGAGTCAGATTCGTCAATTCGGACTCGAGGGATGCATGGGATGCAAACCATTCTGGACTAGAAATGCTGTCGACACCGCTGTCCGTGGAATAAATCGCCTGAATCGACGGGTAATAAACGGGGTCTATTTCGCAGTCACGCCTTTCCATGTCTTTTAGAAGAAAAGGGGTTTCTGGAACAAGATTGATTCCGATAACCTGCCAGGAGGACTTGGTTTCCCATACATTGTTATCGATCAATTTGATTGTATGCTCATATTCGATCTTCTCCAACTCCTTTCTCATGATCCGATAGTCGTCATTTCCTAGCATCACGCCAACTTCGACGTCCGGGTTGATTTCGTGCAACTTTAAACCATACAATGAAAAAGTGTTTGCTGCGAAGTACCGTTGAGCGCCCAGCAGATCTCCTTTTTCGCACGACTTGGGCAACAAATCTCCCCCCAGAATTATTAGGTCAGGTTTGAACTTCCTGGATAGTATTTCGAGAGAGTCATACAAAGGAGTTATTCCATGTAAATCGCTTGCAAAGAGCAGACGCACCGCCTCTCCTTAATCTTTTATCGTTGCCTCATAAGATGCCTATAGACATATTACTTCATCTTTCGAAGCCAAAACTCTACAAACCGAAACTCTATTGGTCTGCGAAATGTATTTATGCCCAATGGCAGTTTGAATTGTGTGGGAGACTCAATGACCTCAAATCCCAGTTTATTGAAGCGAAGCCGAGTTTGAACTGATTCTATATCTGCGTAGGACTGGATATACCTTAAATCCGGATCGAAACCGGATTCACGCCCTAATTGCACATCGAAGCGAATAACGCCTCCAGGCTTGAGGACGTCCCTAATTTCACGTAGTATTTGGAAGGCATAGTCATTGTCCAACGGAATATGTTGCATGATTGTGACACACAGTACCCCATCAAATTGTCCTTCCCAGCTCTTTGGCAGCTCACTGACGTCACCAACCACAAACGTCGCATTCTGCTGACAATTTCGTGGGCACTCACGACTGCAAGCATCTCTCGCATAATGGATCATCTGGTCGGAAATATCCAAACCTACGGCAATCCATCCGCGCATCGCCATCTGAATGACGAAGTCGCCAGGTCCACATCCGACATCAAGAACTCTTACTTCTTTCTTTCTTGCCAGATGATGCTCCAGTTTATCCAGAACGTCTTTGATTCTATCAACTCTCCTCTGTCTTTCATCATCTGTAGTTCCTCTATGAATTTGCACAAAATCATTCACGGAGCGCTGGTAGGCAAGCGCGGTCAACAAGCTTGCCTTTTCTCCAACATCTTCAAGGCTGCGTTCAATTCGTTTCCTGGCGTAATAATTGACCCATGATGTCGTTAATATCGGCTCCTGATATGTATTGCGATGACTCGTGTTGAGAAGGGTCAGTTCAATATCGAATCCGGATTCGGCAAGTACATTTTCGAATTCCTCTGAGGTCAGAATATACGTGTAATATCGGCCATCCCACGCAAAGAGCCGCGGATTGTTCAATATGATATTGACGAAAAGGAAGCCACCAGGACCAAGGAGGTCATGGAACCATTGCAGCAAGTCGGCTTGACCCTTTGTCGGACAATGGACAAAAAGACCAGAGCACCATATAGCATCATATGGGCGCGACCTAAACACTATTCCTCGCGCATTTCGATCCAAAACATTGCATTGGAAATAATCTGGAACTTTCTGGTTCCTCTTCTTAAACTTCTCTTCTGCAATTTGAAGAAAGGCAGGAGAGCCGTCTAACAATTCAACCGTGTGTCCAGCAGTCGCAAATTCTAAAGCATATTGACCTGGTCCGCATCCGACATCCAAGATTTTAGATGGCTTATCCAAAAAGGTTAGAAATGGTCCGCTGATAGTCGGAATTGCCTTATCCCCCCACGTATTTGAAAACCTCTCTGCAAAAGATGGGTCCATATATGCCCCAAGAGTCCGTTCGGCTATCATCCGTATTCCACCTGCATTTAGCTGCTCATGAATAAATCGGCCAGGTCTCAACTTATCCAAAAGCAACCTCGAAATGGAGAATGAAGCGAGTTGGATTTTCGGTCTGGATCCATCAGCAGAAATCAACGCCTCAACAAGGTCTACAATTTTCCTTTCAGAAAGTACATCGTCGAGATTATTATCTCTCAAATCCACGGGGGGACGTTGTTTAACGATGTTCCTAAAATAAGACATAATCCTATCTTTTAGTTGTTTATGATCGCCAACGATGATACCTGCTAGCATGCCGGGATGAGTAAAATCGTACATCTTGGGCCAAAGGAGGTAGCGATCAAACAATTCCACAAGATCTTCTTGAAGGTAACAGCGAATCTTCGGTAGATCACGGAACTGACGATCTCTCCATAATGCATTTACAATATTATTGTCCCTGAGTATTCTGACCAACATCGAAGTAATGCCGATGTCCGGATACTGTTCGTTTTCAGACTCGCATGCAAAATGAGTTCGTGGTCCTCTGAGGGATGGCTGGAGTGGATCTTGCGAATAGCGTTTACCAGCCTTGCAGTATCTCTTGTAGTCATTGATAATGTATTTGATCCCGTCTCTCAGGCGGTCAAGGATCTCCTGGGGCATTTGAGGATCAACAAAGAGTGCAGCAGAAAGAATAGAATATGACTCCATCCTGATGAAACTGCCATATGGGACTGTCAAAGGGAACACGAGTCTTCGACCTGGTGCCAAATGTTGTGGTTTACCCTCGTAATCATGTGACATGGCCAGATCCCTGAGTTTCGGCTCAATGAATGACCAGTTGGTAAGAATCTGTCCAGACTCTTCAGGAGCTAAGAGCTCAGGGACTTGACAGTTGCGAATAATCGCTGCAACACTCCAGGTAGCCATATAGAGGAGCAAGGGATTGCGATCTTTCTTGAAGGTTTCCCATATCCTATCAGAATCTCCATAAAGATGAGTAAGAATCGCATCCTTAAGGATTTTTCTCCACTTCACAGTAGAAGAAAGCTTTGTATACCTTTTCCCTAGCAACCAACAAGTAATCGCCGTGTGTCTCGGATGAGGTTCAACACCTGATCCGTGCCTGGAATAACTGATAGTACCGAACCCGCCGGGAACATGCCTTTTTTCCAGATAATCGAAAGCCCGCAGGCCGATATCTTGAAGTACAGCGTTCTCTCCTAGAAGAGTTTCCAACAGTTCCAAGTTCAGAATCGTGGTCTCAAAACCTCCCTCAACTTCCATAAGTGGGCTTGGTGTCAATTCAGGAATTCCACGCCACACCTCTTTCATCCATAGGGAAACAGATCGCCCCCAGCTCCCTATCGGAAGTTGGTCCAAATACAACCACAGAAATGCAAAACGTCTTAACGACTCCTCCCGTCTATAATACTGATCGTCCAGCAGTGGCCCAAGGCGGCCATCTTCAACCGGCTGCTGTTCTTCAGCCCAATAAGCAACAAAGAGATGCCGGCTTCCAAAGCCCTTTGGAAGTTCTAATTCTCCATGATCGTGGAAATGGAACTCGTCACTGGTCGTGCTTACAATATTTCGCACTGTATCGGCTACGAAGACTGCCCCAGGTCTTGAAATTGGCTCAATCCTAGCAACCTCGGCAAAGACCCTACCGATCATAGCGTTACGATCCTGTAAAGGGTCATGTTGCCAGCTCGCTGAGCCAACAGCAATAGCTATGCGCAATAAAGGCGGGCGTGCGAACCCCTCTGCCCTCCAGTCGAAATAGCACAATTTGTCACGCACCCCGAGTGCAAACCTGACTGCTTGGTATGATGACTCAAAAGCGGCAAGAAAAGCATCCCCCCAAGTGTCAGTAAAAACTGCGCCCTCGTCCTTTGGACTGATGCCTGTCCGTTTTAGTATCTCGTTGACATGAGAAAAGCCTGAGGACGTGCTTTTTACCATATCTGCAAATACGACCGTTTTATCTTTGATAATGACAGGGCTTTCTGACATTCTTGCCTCCTCATACCAAAACTGGAATCATCTGCTTACCTCGGCTCATCAATCTGAAGAGGGCGGGACAACATATCCGCCCAACGATAGAGCTAACTTGCCGACGGTACAGCATCTCGCTTAGCACAATCTCAAACGCATTCGCTCGAATGACCTACCGGTCAAGTTCAGCGAATGGTTATTTGCCGCATTACTTCGAAAAGAATTCAAAGAAATAATACAGCGAGATAGTAAAGACTAATTGATTTTGTTTGAAAGAAAAATAGGGGTGGTTGATTGATGAGACCATACAGTGAAGCGTTTATTCGCTGTCAACATCAACTTCGTTATGTTGCAGTGAAGTCGCTTCACTGATAACATAAATCGAAAAAATTAGCCATTCCTATTTCTCCCAAAAATTAAAAATCTTTGTAAATATAACTAGGATAATGATTATATTTATAATAAAATCATATAGTTAAGCAAATAACAGTGTTAATAGACGTAAAATTTTCCGTGATATAGGATCATATATCTGGAAAATATTTCCACGTATTTGAATATTAGGTTCAAATTTGGTAAATATTTTTCTTGAATTTTTGAACAATGATTCAAATGAGAAAACGCGCAATCTCACCGCTTAAAAATAAGCTGTAATATCCTGATATAGAGAATAAATTTATAAAGTTATATTTCGCTTTTACGGTATATTACCTGAATCTTGCATGAAAATTAATGAAAATCTTTACCTTACGTATCTGAACCGGGTTTATACAATATCATTTTATTAAAGCTTTTACCCAAATGGTATAAATGCATCTGAATTCACTAAAATGCATAATAAATCAAACACATTAAATATTTTCCCATTTTGTTTACGATTAATTAGGATTATACCAACATACACACAATTCAGTCAATACGCCAACGGTATGATTTTTTATTGGAATCTTCTAATACTTTAGTACTAGATTTCGTATTTTAGGGTACTAGATTTTCTAATACCATAGCGTTAGATTTTGTATTAGTTTATTTGTGAATCGGAGGATGATATTTAGCGGGCGCTCACTTGGTGGGGCTTTTTCGGTTCGGAATCGGAATGGGTTTGACTCGACCGCTGCGTACTTGGTCTCGACGTCTTTTTGCCTCAATAAGCCAAATGTCACGAATTGACTCCTGGTCGAGACTCTCAACAAGTCTTTCGGCCAGTTGAGCCCTTGCTTCGCCGGATAGAGACATGGCCTTTGCTGCCAAGTCGTCCACAGATATGGTCATTTCATATCACCTCCGAAAAAAATTAATTTATTTTACAATAGTTAGGTCATGAATTCAAGGTCTATCCTGAAAACATTCGAGAAGACATCGTGTTAGAGGCTTGCGTTCTATGATAGAAGGCGGGGGTGGAGGCTTATGCATGGTCTCGGTTTTATGGGCGGTAGAGACAAAGTTGTGGGGGGAAAAAATTACTTATCTTTTAATTCTTTTAATTTTCGATAATTTTCAAAAATTCTCTTTACCCCTCCCCAGATAAGGAGAACCCCCAGAAGATAGAAACAGAAACGGATGTAATACATAAACGAAGAAAAATACTCGATCTTTTCTATTTTAGGCATTACCTGGGGTATCCTGAAAAAAACCCCTATTCCGGCAAGCGTAAGCACAACCCCCCAGACTATTTTAGTGACTATTTTGTTTTTATCCATAACTCGATTATTTTTAAGCGTTCAAAGGTTCAACAGTTAAACCTTTAAACCTTTGAACCCTGAACCTCTGAACCCCAATCTAATAATCAATAATCAATTGTTAATAATTAATTGTTGGCCATTGATTATTAATCATTATTTCCGGATACCGGAATAACAGAGGCGCCGAGTTTCTCCGCACTGTAGTGGATACCCAACCCCCCTGTAAAAAGCCCAGAACCGTATGCATTGTGAATTATGTCTCCGCGAGTTGCCCCGCCTGCGGCAAGGGAACGGGCCATAAGCTCAGCCCAGGTATTAATATCCCGAGCCGTATACCCCACAACCGTGGGTTTTCCGATGGTCCCGGAGGAGGTATGAATACGAACAACATTGTCCATGGGAACGGCAAACATTCCAAAGGGATAATTATCATGCAAATCCTCTTTTGTAGTGAAAGGAATTCGTTTTAAATCTTCCAACGACTGGATATCATTGGATGTGATATGATTTTCTTCAAATTTTTTCCTGTAAAAAGGACCAGTTGCATAGACACGATCAATGGTGGCCTTGAGCCGCCGCAGTATGATTGCCTCCAGATCTTCCCTTGGCATGGTTTCAAATCCGATGTCGAGAATCATTCCAACACTCCTTTCAAATAAAATGAACTCGTAAAAAGTTAAAATTGAGACGGCAAAGTAAAAAGTTCAAGTTCAAGGCGTCGCAAATTTCGTGGAATGAGGCGTACTTATGTACGCCGCAGTGAACACGAAATGAAGCGCAACGCAGAAATTGGACTTTTTACGAAGCCGTCAAATAAAAAAGGCTGCGAGAGAAACTCACAGCCTTTTAAAAAACCATGAGTTTCAATTTGTTGTGTCTACCCATGGTTTTGTGTTTATGTCAAGTCCGGCATTTTTTACCTTGCCAGTCCATAGATAGGCTTCCTAAAAAAGAAGCCCTCCAGGAAGCTAAAAAACCAAAGTAAAAAAACCGAGACCTTATCTTTTGTACCCTTAATATTTAGTGCCTAAACGAAAACTCCTAGTTTTCGTTCGGGCACTATTTATTTAAAATAACCAATAGTTAACTTCGGCGCTCTATAATGGATAAAAAAATATATGTCAAGCAAAAAGATTACTCTTTTAAACTTCCCTTAAAATCAGGCTTTCGCTTTTCAAGAAAAGCCAATGCCCCTTCCTTTGCATCGGGACTTGTGAAGCAGAGGGCGAAGGCATCAATTTCTATGCTGCAGCCGGTTGTAAGATCCACATTCATACCGTTGTTAATGGCCTGTTTCGCCGCTCGAAGAGAGACTTTTCCCTTTGAAGCAATGGTTTTTGCAGTCTTGATGACGTCATCCATGAGCTGTTCTTGAGAGCAAACCTTGTTTGCCAGTCCCATGTTTTTTGCTTCTTCAGCGGGAATCATCTTACCGGTAAATATCAATTCTTTGGCCATGCTCCTGCCGACGAGTCTCGGCAGCCTCTGAGTGCCTCCAAAACCTGGAATAATCCCAAGAGTGATTTCCGGCAGACCGAACATTGCGTTTTCAGAAGCGTAGATAAAATCACATGCCAAAGCAACCTCACATCCGCCGCCAAGTGCAAAGCCGTTTACCGCCGCGATGACCGGTATGGGCAACTCCTGGAGTTTATTCATCAAGGAACGCCCCATCTCGGAAAACGATTTTGCCTTAAAGGTATTAAATGTTAGGAATTGCTTGATGTCCACCCCGGCAATAAAAGATTTTTCACCGGCGCCGGTAAGGATAAGCACACGGATGTCCTCGTTTGCATGAATTTCATCAAGGACATTGGAAAACTCTTTAAGCGCTTCCTCATTCAATGCATTTAAAATTTCGGGCCTGTTGAATGTAATCGTTGCAATCCCTTCTTTGACCTGAACAACAATATTATTATATTCCATAATTCAGACCTCCTGACCTGTATACGTAATTTCAACGTGATATGAAGGTTTAGTCGTAACTTCAGACGCAATAATTTGAACATCGAACATCGAACGTTCAACGTCGAACGTCGAATGTGGAAGGCGCTTCGCTTTGTCTTTATTATAAATGGTAGAATACATTATTCGATGTTCGACGTTCGATGTTCGACGTTCATCTTTTATATGCCCTCAAGGTGTAGATTCTTCATTAAAATATTTTGAATCTGAATTTACGATAGATCACTAGCCCTGCAATTACCCTCCGTATCCCGCCAACCCTTTTTGCTGGTTCTGTTTTAAAAATGCTGTGGGGCTTGTCTCCTTGATATACTCCCGGATACCATTTACGATAGCATCACACATTCGATCCTGATATTTTGAATTAACTAATCTTTTGCAGTCCCTGGAATTGCTGATAAAGGCCGTTTCTATCAGTATGGCAGGCATCTGGGCGCCTAAAAGAACATAAAACGGCGCCTGCTTTACCCCTTTATTTTTTATCCTGCTGTAGCTCCTTCTCAAATCTTTACACATGCACCTCTGGACATGCACCGCCAGGCGACTCGATTCGTTGATCTTGGCATTTTGCATAAGGTCGCTTAAAATCGCCTGAAGGTCGCTGATGTTTTTTGTTGAAGTGGCATTTTCCCTGGCGGCCACTAAAATAGCATCATCATCTGTTGCCAGATTCAGGAAAAAGGTCTCAATGCCATATGCCCTTCTATCCCTTGCGGCATTGGTATGAATGGATATGAAAAGGTCCGCGTTTTTTGTGTTGGCGAAAGCGGTTCGTTCTTCAAGGGTAAGATACTTGTCTCTCGTGCGAGTCATGACGACCTCACAGTGCAATTTTTCACGGATCTTTTTAGCAAGCCGTCGGCCAAGTTTCAGGACAACATTTTTTTCGTGAACCCCCTTTAAACAACCGGGAGCTCCAAAATCGCGCCCGCCATGACCCGGATCGATAACAATTCGTCTCACGCCAAGGGCGAGCTGCTTTGCCAGAGCGCCGGGTGCAATCTTGCCGCCTTTTTTATCTGGTCTTACCAGCCTTCCCGCTGTACTATCCTCCTTTCCCCAGACATCGATGACGATTCTGAAGGGATTCTTTAAGGAAAATATCTTGTAAGTTTTAAAAGATTTGATATCAACAACAACCCTGACCAGGTCTGATGTGTATTGCCCTGCACGCGCGTCGCTGAGCAGGTTGTCATTGATTGGAATATATTTTTTAATATCTTTTCCCAGTCTGCTGTTGTCTAAATCCACATACAAACGATGGGGTTTCCGGATTGAGATATCCTCTTTCAGGAGTCTGTGTGAATATGACATCTCACTGTCCGCATCGATCACAACACGAGTGTAGCTCGGGTTGGACCAAAACCTGAGCCCCACAACCGTACCCGTCTTAGGTTGAGGTCCTTTGATATCCCTTTTAACCGGGATTTTAGCGTAAGAGAATTTTTTTATTTGCTTTGCGATGTCATCTTCCGGCGGCGTGACATGGCTTGGTTTGCTAATTTTGCGTTTGGATGCGATCTTTGGAACCCCTTTGGGAAAGAGATTGCTCAGGGCGTTTTCGGCCTTGCGTTTATATGCACTTTTTGGATACTGTCTGATAATACGCTTATAAATATCGAGAGCCGCTTTTTTATCAGATTCTTTATATGAACGCCGGTAAAGCTCCTTATAAAGCTTCCCGGACATATAAAGCCCGGCAGCCGCCCATGGACCGGAAGGGTTATACCGGTAAACCGCCTGAAACTTTTCTATACACCCAAGCCAAAAACATCTGTATTTCTGTTTTTTTGGACTGTGGCGAAGTTTCTTGTAACAGGCTTCGGCCCGGTAGTACTTTTTCTTTGCAAAATCTGCAGATGACGAGCGTGGCCACGTCACGGAAAGGATACAGCATGCAAGCAAACAGAATAAAAATGTTTTTTTATAATCAAATAACAACGGTTTTTGCCTTTTTCTTTAATTCGTCCAGACAGTTTAACGCGTCCAGAGGCGTCATTTTCGAAATATCAAGCTTTTGCAGCTTTTCTATGACAAATTGATCCGGTCTGGAAAAAAGATTAAGCTGCACCTGCCCCTTTTTTAAAACATCACCGTCTTCGGTCATAAAAGCCGGGCTTTTCAAACTGTGTTTACCATTTTCTATATTGTAAAGAATCTTTTTAGCTCGCTTGATAACCGGTTCAGGAATACCCGCAAGCCGTGCAACCTGTATTCCGTAACTTCGATTGGTGCCGCCTTCCACAAGCTTTCTTAGGAAAATAATTTCGTCATTCCATTCCTTTACCGCAATGTTGTAATTTTTTACCCGGGATTTTAAAAGTGCGAGCTCCGTTAGTTCATGGTAATGGGTAGCAAAAAGGGTTTTAACTCCCCTGCCCTTTAAGTCATGCAGGTATTCCGCCACCGCCCACGCGATGCTGAGCCCGTCGAACGTGCTCGTTCCCCGCCCGATCTCATCCATAATAACCAGACTCTGATGGGTGGCGCTGTTTAAAATATTAGCGGTCTCCTGCATCTCCACCATGAATGTGCTCTGTCCCTGGGAGAGGTTGTCCAGAGCACCCACCCGGGTAAATATCCGGTCCGTAACACTCATTGAGGCTCTGGCGGCAGGAATAAATGAACCCATCTGGGCCATAATGACCATAAGCGCAACCTGTCGTAGAACGGTCGATTTGCCGGCCATGTTGGGTCCGGTGATGATGAGTATCTGATTTTCAGTATCGTCGATCCTTGTGGTGTTGGGTACGAAACGTTCACCGGTAATCATCTTTTCCACCACCGGATGCCGTCCCTCCTCAAATAGAATATAGTCCTGGGTATTAAATTCCGGCCTGTGGTAGTCATTTTGATCGGCTATTTCAGCCAGGTTCAGCAAACAGTCCAAATCGGCTAAAAATTGGGCTATCTGTTTAATGGCGGTGTTATTCTTTACAACTTCGTCCTTTATTTCATTAAATATTTCATATTCAAGCACGGCTCTTTGGTCTTCGGCGCCCAAAACTTTTGATTCAAATGTCTTTAGCTCATCTGTGATATAACGTTCTGCATTAACCAGGGTCTGTTTGCGAACATAATGCAGGGGGACATCTTCTGAACGTGCTTTTGGGACCTCGATAAAATACCCGAAAACCTTATTATAGCGCACTTTGAGCGCATTGATTCCGGTGGCCTTCTTTTCCCTGGTCTCGAGCCTGGCAAGCCACTCTTTGCCATGCCGGCTGACGGCGATTAGTTCGTCTAGTTCCTGATGGTATCCTTTCTTAATGATACCGCCTTCATTGATGGTATGAGGAGCATCTTCGCGGATCGACCTTTCGATCAATTCCGCCAGTTCACACAGACCCTCTATATTCTGATTACATGTAAAAAGTTTCGCTTTTAGATGGGAAAGCAAAGACCATATACCGGGCAGGCTGTTAATGGAACGCTTCAGTGCGACAAGATCCCTGGCATTGGACTGCCTCATAGCCATTTTGCTCCCGAGCCGTTCAAGATCATAAACCGATTTTAAGCTCTCCCGGATATTCTTTCGAACCTGAATATTTTCCTTTGCTTCTTCAATAGCATCCTGTCTGGACTGAATCTCAAAAATATCCAAAAGCGGGTATCTGATCCACCGTTTAATCTGCCTCCCCCCCATGGCGGTAACCGTTCTGTCAATGATTCCCAAGAGCGTCCCCTGCCCGGATCCTGTGCGAATGTTCTTGACCAGTTCAAGGTTCCGACAGCTTAACTCATCAACCAGAAGATAATTACTCAGTGAATACGTTGTTATGCCGGTGAAATGCTCTACTTTCTGTCTCTGGGTTTCCTGGACATAGAAAATAAGTGCTCCGGCCGCACGCACACCGGTTTTTAAATGTTCGCAACCGAATCCTTCAAGGGAAAGGGTTTTGAATTGATCGATAAGCCTTTCCCGTGCCCTGCTATATTCGAATGCACTGTCTTCTAAAAAGGTTGTCGATTTTTCAGAAAGCGCTTTTATAACGGGTAAAAGAATGGAATCATTTCTCGAAGATTCAGGGAGGAGAACTTCTCTTGGCGATATACGGAGGACTTCATCAACAACAGCATGCATATTTTCAGATTGGGTCACCCTAAAATTCCCGGTTGAAATATCTAAATAGCTCAACCCGACGGCATCGTTATTGTAGGCAACAGCAAGAACATAATTATCTGCCCTTTCATCAAGCAATTCATTATCGACGATCATCCCCGGGGTAACGACCCGAACCACATCCCTTTTGACCAAACCTTTTGCCTGGGACGGATCTTCTATTTGATCACATATTGCGACTTTATATCCTTGGTCAATGAGGCGGGCGAGATAGTTCTGTGCGGATTTATATGGTACGCCGCACATGGGAATCGGGAATTCGTCTTTCTTGTTCCGTGAAGTCAACGTTATTTCAAGAAGCCTGGAGGCAAGCTCGGCATCCTCAAAAAACATTTCGTAGAAATCTCCCATACGGTAAAAAAGTATCGCGTCAGAGTACTTTTCCTTAATGGAAAGGTACTGCTTTATCATGGGAGTCGTTTTCGAAACACTCATATGGTTAACTGGTGTCCATCCATAAATGAGGATTTTTGCTCAAGATCAAGGCATGTGAAAAAAATAACCACAGGCATATGTTTAATATTCCGAGGATTATTTTTTGAACATAACGCAGAGATTGGGCAAAAAGACCATTTATGGATGGACACTAACTGGGTTCTTTGGGCTCGTCTTTATGGTCCGTAGAACCGCTTTGTAATGATTCAACCTCTTTTTTTAGTGCTGCAATTTCTGCCAGTTGGGAAGTGGCTGCTGCGTTTAAATTTTTTATTGTTTTTTTCGATTTGAACCGGTCGGAAAGACTGATAAAATAGGCAATCAAAAACCCGGTTAGAAAAAAAACCAGAAAAAAGATTGCATTGGGCATTTCCATTGTATGAAACGGTTCACCGTACATAAGATCTATTTGAAGAACTTGTTTTGCCAACAAATAATCCTTATTCGAGAAAAAGATAATTGCGATAAAGCCTATAATAATTAACCAGAGAACGATCTTAAGTTTTTTCATAGTTTTCTCCTTCAATATTAGCTTGTTATATCTAATTTATCAAAATAAGGCTTTAAATTATTGTAGGTGGTTATTAAATGCTCCGGAATAACACGCACATCGGCAAATACGGTTAACGCATTTGTATCACCGAACCAGCGTGGAACAATATGAAAATGGAGATGTTCTTCAACGCCGGCGCCCGCAACTTTCCCGAGATTAAGTCCAACATTAAAACCGTCGGGGTTCATTACTTTTTTTAATATCCCCACAGATTGTTCAACGGTCTCAAGAAGGTCCCCCATTTCACCCTTGCTGAGCTGGTCAAGGGTGGAAATGTGTTTTTTCGGCGCCGCCAGAAGATGGCCGTTAATGTAAGGAAATTTATTCATAACAACAAGGGTCGCCTTGCCCTTGTAAAGGGTCAGATTGTCCTCTTCTGAAAGCGCCTTGCAAAATATACAGCCTTTCTCTTTATCGCCCAGAATATATTCCATGCGCCATGGAGCCCACATGGTTTTCATTATAAGTTCTCCTGATCAGAATCGCGGCTTACCCTAACGTTGCAAAATCAGACTTTTTACGAAACCACCAATTTTTATCAGTCAATTGTCAATAAAGTCTCTACCCTTTTCAAACCCAAAACTCAACCCTTTTCTATTTTAGGCGCACAACCTCCAGTTCACCCCACATGCCGATCTTATTTCCCATAATCACAACAATCCCGTCAACCCCTTTGATATTTTTACCGAAATCTATTGCAGAACCGATATGAGCTTTAGACGTTATCTGATTGCCGATGGATGTTGCAGCGGCATCAGCAAGTGAACAGGAACCGGATAGCACACAGACTGCATCCGCTTTCCCCAGACTGAGCGAGTGACCCACAGTGCCTGATGATGTGCATACGGATAAAGGCTTTTCTCCGGGATCGACACGCAGACCCATTCCCAGACTTATCGGAGATTTACCTGCAAAAATACCGATGGTAACCGGGCCGTTTGTTTTGAAAAAGATGTCACCCCCGTTTTCCACAACAACTTCATCGGTATGCATCAACAGATCAATCCCCACGTGCTCGGCAATTGCACCGGCAACCGCCGCCATGGGACCCACACCGGCCTTTTCACCCGCTGATACCATGTCGTTTATGATAATCGGCGCCGGGCCGCTAACACGCCACGGCTTCAACGTCTTTACGAATTCAGGGTACCTTTTTATATAAGCCTCAATAACCCCCCTGTGCTTCAGAATCAGTTCCCTTGTTATCTCCTCAAGCGGTTTTACCGCATGCACAAACAGGTCTGTTTCCTTAACGGCCACCCTGAAACCAACCAGATTCTCTCTGGCCGTCAGATTCCGATACAATCGTTTTTGATACATCCCCAGTCAAGTCATACAATCGCTTCGCGATTTTATATAACGCGGCTTCGCCGCTTTAAAAAAAGAAAATTTCCAGATGTTCACTTAAACTGTGTTTTTGGACGCATATCTTCCGGGCACTGTCTCAAAAAATAGTGATCCGTCATCCCGGCTATAAAATCCCTGACAATTTCCTCTTTGCGATGGTTTTTAATATAATCTTCAGACATATCTTCCAGAAAACCTGTAAATATCACTGAAGATCGGTTTTCAGTCTCAATATCATTAAGGTACTTCTCAAAAAGCATTCCAAACAGTTTTTCTATGGTGCCCGTATGTTTTTTGATTTCCGGATTCATGTAAATACGTTCAAGGTTAAAATCCTTGAGCCGCTTTAAGGCGTCAGACACTTCCGGGCTGAAAACAACATAGCTGTTTTGAAAGCTGTTTTTGATAACATCGGTTACAAGATTATAGACAATGGTCCCGTTTGTATCCCCAAGGATATCAACGCTGTCCTTGGGAAGATCGGATCTTTTGATCATTTTGAGCCGGATGGCATCTTCTATGTCACGACCGATGTAACTGATGGTATCTGCCATTCGGACAACACATCCTTCCAGCGTCATGGGTATGAGTTTAATCCAAGGATCATCCTTTTTAGCTGACATCTCTTTTTCTAATGTTTCAAACGTTTTATTTCTATCTGGTTTAAGTACCCGGTTATGGATTTCTCCGTCATGGCAAAGAATACCGTCCAGAGTCTGCAGACAAAGATTCCATCCTTTGCCTTTACATTCCACCTTGTCCAGGAAATGAACACTTTGAACGTTATGCTGAAAATAACCGATACCATTTGACCGGCAAAGTTCTGACAAAAACCTTTCACCGTCATGCCCGAATGGTGTATGCCCGATATCATGACCCAGAGAAATGGCCTCAATGAGATCCTCGTTCAATCCCAGATAACGACCAATGGTCCTTGCAATTTTCGATACCAGTTGAACATGGAGCACACGATGGGTAATATGATCATTGTGTATAAGATAAAAGACCTGGGTCTTGTCGATATATCGCGTGTAGGCCCGTGAATGAAGAATCCGATCCACATCCACAGAAAATATCAGGCGATACCCTTCTTCTAAACGCACCTCATGAAACCGTCGTACCCCCGCGACACTCAACGTAGCAATTGGAGATAAAATTTCGGTTTCCCGCTGTTTCAGGGCTACACTGAGCGTATCGAGGTTTTCTTCTTTAAATCTGGCCATTTTCTATCATGCTCTCCATGAGTTTAATGTAATCTATCCCCGCCTTTCTGAATCCTTCTTTACCGAATTTCATATTGGCTTCAAGAACATACAAATTTTTGTCATGCTCAATGATATCGATCCCCACGTCGTCCCACCGGCATCTTTGGGCAGTATCAAGGGCAAGATCAAGAACATTTTTAGGCACAGAATCCAGACTGATGGTTGCACCCACAGCAACATTACTTCTAAATTCACCCGAAGGCGCAATGCGCCAGTATGCATGAACGACCCGATCTCCTATTACAACAACCCGTATATCGCGATCTGACGGCAGGTATTCCTGAATATAGGCAACATTCGACCGGCTGATATAGGAATCCAGATCTTCTCGATTCCGGATAAGGTAAACCCCCCTTCCCATAGCCGATCCCCGTGGGACTTTGGCAATAAAAGGAAATTGAAAATGTTCGCAAATAGAGTTTTTCTGGCGTTTTCCATAAAACACCCGGGTCCTGGGATGCGGTATTTCGAGAAGATTAAACAGGGCGGTCTGTTTGATCTTGTCCTGAACACATTTATAATTATGATAACTGGGAAAGGTTTTTTTCCCCACGGCATCGAACAGTTCGGCATAGAAGGTGGTCGGAAAGTATATCTTTTCGGCTTTTCGGATAAGATCCGCCTCCGTATGGCTGTAATCGGAAAAATTGGGTCGCACCCCCAAGGTTACAACATTTTTACAGTTTTTAAGCCGTGCTTCAAGGGCGATGACTTTTTTAACGTTTATCATAACGGTCAAACAGCCTCATAATGATATCGTGGCTCCGTTCGGTATGACTTCCCGGCCAGTATATTCGCCGACATCGGCCGCATGTCTGAAAAATATCGCAGGTTTGCCAGATAAAGTCGGGCACATTCCCCTGCACAAAATCCTTGTCCACCGGTTGGATACGGGTGTTACACCGGATGCATCGTGAAAACGGACGCGTATCCGTATAAACAATTCCCAGCGTGTTAATCACCTCTCTGAGCTGCTCAAACGGATTGTTTGATGTTACAAAGATAAACTCTTGCGACAATTTGCCGTCCCGGACACACTCGGTGCGAGTAAGCAGAATTCGTTTTTTCCTCCCCAAATCCATGGCTTTTTTAGCTGAAAAGCCAGGCTCATAAGATGTATCAAAGCCAAGAATCCGCAACCATTTTGCCAGTTTGCCCAGCGTGGACTCCGCAGCGAAGCATATTTCACTCTTGCTGTTCATGGGTCACTGACACCTGTACCCCGATCTAATAATCAATAATCAATTGTTAATTATTAATTGTTACCCATTGATTATTAACCATTATTTATTTAACCCTGAACCCTGAACCTTGAACCCCTGTCAAAGGTTTTATTGCTCCGGCGGCGTCAACACAAACAGTGACGGTGAAACCGAAACACCAGCCCAGTATCTGTCAACATCGAGCTGAAAACCGGAACCGTCATCGGTTGAAAGCACCAGACGGGAAGGGACCCTGTATCCCTCGATATCCTGCATTTTTTTAAACTCCGCCCGATACCTCAGATCGCCGGTAAAATAAAAATTTTCCACCTTGCGTACCTGTTTTTTGTTGGCATCAAGGTATATTTTTTGACAAGTGTCCCCCCATCCTTTTTTTAGAACCAGGATATATCCATCTTCATGTGCGCTAGGCTCCTCCCGACTCGATAAGGCAGTGTGGCGGTTTGGAGTAACATTGGACCTGCCTCCGGGAGGACTATTTTTTATAACAACGGCAGAATCAAAATTATCAACAGAAACACGGCCGGCCAGAATATTAACAATATCGTCTGATTTCACGGGCATTGAAAAGAATTTTTTCATTGTGGAATTTTCGGAGCGCCGTTTATAAAATTTACCCTGTGTATGATTCACAAGATAGAGCCACTGGCCGTCAGATGCAAAGCTTAACACAGGCTGTCCTGAAACGCTTCGAAGTACAATACGGAGTCTGTCTGGTATTGATCCTACCCACGCCACCCGGGTGGTCAGATCTTTTTTTTCATTTTCCAAAAATGTTATCCTGCCAACACCTTTGAAGGTTTTGAGATGAAGATTTTGATTTTTCAGATACGAAATAAGTTCCCCGGCTTCAGATAACGTCTTAAGGTCCCCGGGTTTTTCCGGAATACGTGATGTAATGCTGCTGCAGGATAAAAATAAAAAAATGCCGATTAAAAAAATTGTTGTAAGGTGCCGAGTGTATGCTGGGTATTTCATTGACCGGATAATCCCTGTATCTTTTTCTCAAGATCATCTTTGTCTTTTTCTTTTTTCAACAACGAACGTTTGTAGAATTGTAGGGCTTTTTTCTTGTTACTTATCTTCAGGTATATATCTCCTAAATGCTCCAGGATAATCGGGTCGTCAGGTACAAGGCTTACGGCTTTTTCTAGATATTTCAAGGCCTTGTCAAAAAGTCCTTTCTTATAGTATACCCACCCCAGGCTGTCTGTGATATAACCGTCATCAGGTTTTTGTTTTAAAGCTGCCTTGATAAGACGTTCGGCCTCATCCAGATTCTCCCCAAGCTCTGCATAGGTATAACCGAGATAATTCAATGCATTGGCATCCTTTTCGTCAAGACTTATCACCGTCTTCATCTCTTCTATGGAAGCTTTTTTCCTTCCCCACTTGTCATAAACAACGCCCAGGCGAAAACGGAGTCTTGTATTATCAGAATCAATCTTGAGTCCCTGTTTGAGAACGTTTTCAGCTTTTTGGAATTCCCCTGTATCTTCATAAAATGAACCCAGATAGAGTAACATCTCAGGATCATCAGGTATTTTTTTAATAACATCTTTTAAAAAATGTATTGCTTCCTCAATTTTTTTCTGTTCCTGGTATAAAAATGCAACATGAACCACGGCTTCTTTATAAAAGCCGGAATCCATCGCCACTTTTTTAAAATACATGATGGCTTTGTCTTTATCTTTTTTCCCATCAAAAGCGACCCCGGCAATGTAATGAAGCTCGGAACTGTCCGGCGCACCCTTTAACATCCCTTCGAGGATAATGACTGCGGCATCATATTCCTTTGGATTTAAATAACGCTTAATAACTCTTCTTACTACTTCCTTTTGCGCAATGCTTCTTGCACCCAGATCCTTAAAAATCTTTTCTGCATTCTGCGTCATTCCCCTTTCATGATAATAATATCCGAGTTCCATGGCGGCTCTTATATTTTCGGGATTTCTTTTCAAAAGGTCCAGGTATAACTGAATAATTTTCTCCTCTTTGCCCAAAGTTTTGTACAGGTTTATCAGCTCATAACGCGGTTCCTCGAGGTCGGGTTTTATTTCTAAAGTTTTTTTAAATTCTTTTTCAGCTCCGGCAGTGTTATTCTGCTCTGTAAATATTTTTGCTATAAAGAAATGCCCCACAAAGGATTCCGGAAAATTTTGAATAAGCTGGTCATAGATCTTTAATGCCCTGTTCAGTTTCTTTTCCTGCATGTACAGATCGCCTAAAAGCAAATATATATTTTCTTGTTTCGGATCGATGGCAATAATTTTTTCATACACCGCTTCAGCGTCATCAAGCTGATTAAGCCCCTGCTTGAGTCTTCCATACATGATAAGAGCATTTAGGTTTTCAGGTTCTTTTTCTATAATTTTTTCAACAATACTTAAAGCCCTTTGGTTCTCTTTTATATGAAGGTAAAGGGTCGCTAGCTCCAACTGCAGATAAGTAGATTCAGGATCTGCTTCAATCGCTTTATTTAGATACTGAATCGCTTTATCGTAGTTGCCTGTTTTTCGCTGTAACTGTGACTCTGTGAAGTAGTAATAGCGGTTCTCCGGCGCAAGCGAGTCTGTCTCAGTCTCGTCCAGGTTTTTACTTAATGGCTGAGCCGCCTTTTTATAAGGAAAACAACCGAAAAAAATTAAAATGACCATAACCGCAACGGTCAGGTTTATCGCTCTGGATTTCATTTCAAAAATGTCCTGTTTCAATCAAATCCTTTAAACCGGTCATAAAAATCAAAGTCCGGAATTTCGCGTTTAAAAAACTCTCTCAATTTCTTGATAATATTCTTTTCAACCTGGCGGACACGTTCTCTTGATATCTCGTAGCGGTCGCCAATCTCCTGCAACGTAGCAGGAGCGTCTGAAAAAATACGCTGTTCAAAAATTTCAAGCTCTCTGGGAGTCATCGTTTTTTTAAACTCGGTAATCTTATTATGTAAAAGGGTCTCGATCTCTTTTTTCGCCACCCGATCTTCCGTAGATTCGACTTCCGTGTTTAACAACTCAACTCTTTTCGTATCTGAATCATCCTTTATAGGAGCATCCAAAGAAACATCCCAGCCATCAAGCCTCTGGTCCATATCCACAATTTCACGTTCGGATACCCCCAGTCTTTCGGACAAAAGTTTTGGTTTGGGATCAAAACCCTGATCAATCAGTTTCTGCTTCTCTTTTTTAAGCTTAAAAAAGAGTTTTCTTTGCCCTTGGGTGGTTCCTATTTTCACAAGACGCCAGTTGTCCATAATAAATTTTAAAATGTAAGCCTTTATCCAGAATGAGGCATAATATGAAAACTTGACATTCTTGTATGGATCAAATTTTTTAACTGCCTGCATGAGCCCTATATTCCCTTCCTGAATCAGGTCCAAAAGATTCTGCATCCATACTCGCTGAAATTCGAGAGCAATTTTTACAACAAGTCTGAGGTTGGCGGTCACCAGAATATACGCAGCCTCAGTGTCACCATCTTCCATGACTCTTTTCCCAAGCTCTATTTCCTGCTCTCTGGTAAGAAGCTTGTGCTTGCTTATTTCTGAAAGGTAGCGCTGAAGCGGGTCGAACTTAACAATAGCGGTATCATCAGAATGATATTCCGGTTTTTCACCATCGTTTTCATATTCGACAGTGCTGTTTTGATCCCGCTTTGTTTTTCGATCTTTCTGTTTTTTATTAAATTTTTTCATGCGAATATTTTATGGACTTACATACGAGCATATGGTATTCAGAGTTTTTATTTTCTCTTTGCGCCTGTAGCTCAGCCGGATAGAGCAACGGACTTCTAATCCGTAGGTCGCAGGTTCGAATCCTGCCAGGCGTACCATTAATTTCAAGGGGTTACGGCATTTCAGCCATAACCCCTTTTTTTGGGCCAAAAATTGGTAACGTGCCGCACTTATCCTGAGACCTTTGAAAAATGTCAATTTTTGCCTGCTCAGTTAAATCCGTATTTCATATTTAACCGGGGTTTAAGTCCAAGGCAATTCCGCAGGCTAGCAGAATTGGACAGCTGTCAAGCTGCCCGCAAGGGCGAGGGGCATGGACGCCCCGAGTCAACGCGACAATTTTAACCACCCCAGAGAAATAGGCTTCGCATTTCACGGGGCAGGCACGAATACATTGAGTATTTCAAGGATTAACCCGCCAAAGTTCGGTGGCGGGTTAAAATTTGAGCCTGTTGACAAATTCCGCTCAGCGGGGACGCAGAAATTGAGCAAAAAGGGGCGTTTTGCAAAGGTCTCATCCTTTTAGGCGCCAATTTTTTATAAGTATAAACCATTTAAATTAATAGGTCAAATAGTAAGCTCAATCATTGCAGAGCAAACCGGGTCAACCTTTTGTGCCGATTTATTGTACCCGAATTAATTGTAAAAATTTTATACCGTCTTTTATTATCAAGGCAACTCCCCGTTAATCGTCAATTTTTTGTGCAGGCACGTCAATAACTTGACGGTTAATTTCCCTTTTGAATTTTCCCATACTCCCTAAGCCAACCTCCAAAAGCCTGACTACCATTTTATTTAGTATAAGCTGAGTCCTGCCGTTATAATTGTAATGGAGGACCTTTCCTCAAAAATCATCACTATCTGGCATATATAATGCATAAAAGGCAAAAAGATTAGTCTCAAATCCCGTTGGAGGGATACAAGTGACCAATATCAAAAATCAAAAAACAGTAGTCAGAAGTCAAGGCTTAAATGATCCTTACGGAATTTCACTCCGGTACCATCTTCCGGGCTTACCCCGGTAGATCTGATGGAGTTAGCCACTACACTCTGCCGGATCGACTTGACGGGTGGTATACAGCAGGGAAGATAAAAGTGACGTCGATAAAAAATTCCTGCTTCCGGCAGGAATTTCATGCTGAATATCAACTATATCCTCGACATGGCCAAGATGGAAGGGGGTGTTAAGATTCTGCTCGATATAGATCGGGTGCTAAACAGTAAGGAGATATCTGTTTTTGAAAAGGCTGCGTAATTAACTACTTATAGGATGATGCTATGAACCTGATAGTAGGCGTTTCAGATATGAAAGTCACAAACGATATAAAAGCAACCCTCGTCACCTATTCTCTTGGATCATGTATCGGTGTTGCAATTTATGATTCAGTGGCACGGGTAGGGGGGTTGCTTCACTATATGCTCCCGGAATCGAGTCTGGATAAGGAAAAAGCCAGAAAGAACCCGTATATGTTTGCCGATACCGGCATCCCTGCCCTTTTCAAGGCCGCCTATAAGTTAGGTGCTAAAAAACAGAGAATGAAAGTTATTGTGGTTGGAGGATCACAGGTTCTGGACCAGAAAGGATTGTTTAATATCGGCAAAAGGAATGATATTGCCGTCCGGAAAATGTTTCACAAAAACAATGTGATCATCGATTACAAGGATATTGGGGGTACGGTCAATCGAACCATCAAGATAGCGGTCAATAACGGGGATACATGGATAAAGGTTTCCGGCAAGGGAGAAAGAAAGATATGAGCGATATAAAATCCATCATAAAAAAAATAGATCACTTAACACCGATTCCCCAGGTAGCAAGCAAGGTAATGTCTATCGCCGAAGATCCTAAAAGTTCCATGTATGATCTTTCTAAAGTCATTATTTATGACACGGCCGTAACCGCCAATTTATTAAAGGTGGTCAATTCTGCATATTTCGGTCTGCCGGAAAAGGTCGATTCCGTGCATCAGGCCATTGTGTATCTGGGTATGGCCCAGGTGGTCGATCTTGTTCTATTGTCGGCCAGTGGTGAAAACTTACAAACGGCACAAGAGGGGTACGATCTTGAAGCGGGTGAGCTCTGGAAATATTCGGTTTCTTCTGCCATACTTGCCCGTGAACTTGCCGAGAAAAAAGGGGTAAAGGAAACTCACCTGATATTTACAGCCGCACTATTAAAGGATATCGGCAAAGTGATTTTGAATCAGTATGTAAAGGACTCTTTTGATAAAATCAACGCCCTGGTAACGAAACAAAACTTTACTTTCAGAGAGGCTGAAAAGGAAGTGATTGGAATCGATCATGCGGAACTGGGCGGAATGGTTGCCGAGAACTGGAAGTTCAGCCCAAAAATGGTTGAAATTATTAGACACCATCACCGGCCACAGGAAGCCTCAATTAGTGAGTTTGAATCTGCAATTGTCTATATGGCAGACACGATCTGCATGATGATGGGGATAGGTGTGGGATCCGATGGTCTGGCTTACAGGTTTCACCGGGAAGTGGTGGAGAGTTTGGAACTTACAGAAAGCGAGTTTCAGAAAATCATTGCCGGTTTTGTCGAAAAGATAAAACAGCTGGAAACGATGATCGACATATAAATTTCAGACTTGGCACCTGAATTAACAATCTACAAAAATATATCCGTTCTCATCCCGTTCTACTTTGGTGATCCCGGGATGCTCCTTCTCAAGATCCTGTAAAATGACATCACGAGTTTTGATTTGCTGGAGCAATGATTTTCTTTCCAAAATAAGCTCAAGAGACTCCAATGCCCGTCTGATTGTAATTATCAAATCAGCATCTTCCCAGGGTTTAAGGATGAATTTATATACACCGGCTTCGTTAATGGCCTTCATGGCAATCTCAATTTCCATCTGGCCGGTTAACATAATGGTTAAAATCTGATGATGATCTCTCTTTACATTTTGTAAAAATTCCATGCCATTCATCCCCGGCATATTATAGTCACTTATTACCAGTTGAACATCATAATCCTTGAGCAACAAAAGGCCTTGGTCTCCACTCTCGGCAGTAAGGATATTATAATTTTCATTCCTGAGTACTCGCTTAATGGATTTGAGGATCAATTTTTCATCATCCACGACAAGTATGGTCTGTCTTTTCATATAGTTCTCCTTCTTTTCTGTTTGCGCTCATCAGCCCTGCCGCGTTTTCTTTCCGCATGAAGGACAGGCTATCCAGTTCAAGGCCAAGGAATTGCCGCAATTTGCACAGCGCAGGTTAATCGTATGGCCACAAAACGGGCAAAACCGGTATCGTTCATCCAGATGAACCCCGCATTCAGGACATACAATTTTCAGAACATTTTGAGGGCCGAAAACCCTTAGTATCTCTTCACAGGTGGTGATGCCGGATTTCATTTTAACCATAGCATCATCCAGAAGTGTCGTCATTCCATTTAGCTTTGCTGATCTTAAAAGCTCATTATCAGTAGCATCTTCATGGATCATCTTCTTGATCTCTCCATCAATCTGGAAGACTTCATAAATACCTGTTCTGCCCTTGTAACCGGTCTGGTTGCAATTCTCACACCCGGCTCCCTTCCAGAGCCTAAAGTCCTTTTCAAATATCTTTAGAGCGTTCAATGTCTTTTCAGGCGGATCATCATCCACTTTACAGTGCGAGCAGATCCGTCGTGCCAACCGCTGGGCTATAATTCCGATAAGAGCATCACTTATTACATACGCTTTCATCCCCATATCTCTTAGGCGTGTAATTGAAGCGACACTATTGTTCGTGTGCAAGGTGCTTAACACCAAATGCCCTGTTAAAGCGGCATGAAAGGCGACTTCGGCGGTTTCATGATCCCGGATTTCACCCAACATGATCACGTTGGGATCCTGTCGTAAAATGGATCTTAAAATAATCGGAAATCCAAGACCAATTTTTTCTCGAACATTTACCTGCTCTGCCATGGACATATGGAATTCTACGGGGTCTTCAATGGTAGTAAAATTTTTTGTTATTTTTGCCCCTTTCCGCAAAAGAGAATAAAGCGTGCTGGTTTTGCCGCTGCCGGTGGGACCTGTAGCCAGAATCATCCCCTGAGGGTATTCAATGAACTGGGAAATCGTTGCATAGTCCTTTTCCAAAAGCCCCAGTTGTTCAATATCCTTGATGGCCGCATTTTTATCCAGCACCCTGAGCACAACCTTTTCACCGTTAATTGTTGGGAGTGTTGAAATGCGCATATCAACCATTCTTGATGAAGTCTTTACCGTGACTCTTCCATCTTGAGGCCTTCTTCGCTCCGCTATATCGAGCTCGCTCATAATTTTGATCCTGGAAACAATCGCAAGATGCATTGAAATGGGTATATGAAGTTTATCCTGGAGCAGGTCATCTATTCGGTATCGAACCATTAGATACTTTGTTTTTGGTTCTATGTGTACATCGGAAGCACCATGGCGCAGGGCATCGGAGATAATTGCGTTAACTATCCGGATTGCCGGCGGCTGGTCCTTGGCGCTGAGAAGGTCATCAATATGTGTTTCTTCATCCTCTTTCTCCAGTATGATCTCAATGTTTTCCGTGGGATCAATAATATCTATTTCAGAAAGTGCCGCTTCAAGTGTATCGTCTTTTCCAAATATCTCATTGAGTTTTGCAATAATTTCTTTTTGCGCGGACAGAACAGGTTCGATGGGAAGACCTACAATAAATTTGAGATCATCTACCTTCATGTAATCAGTCGGATCTGCCATGGCTACGATTAAACGACCGCCGTCATGTTTTAAGGGCACCAGCAGATTCTTTTCACAAACATTTTGGGGGATAAGAGACGCGAGTTCCTTTGACACTGTAAATTCATTGGGATAGACCCGGTTAATTCCAAGTTTTGTGCTAATAGCTTTAATGACTGTTTTTTCATCCACAACCCCCATTTCTACCAGGATCTGGGGCAGTATCTTTTTTGATTTGGACTGCATCGATAAGGCCTTATCCAGATCTTCTTTGCCGATTAAATTCTGCCTGATTAAAATGGACCCTAATTGACTTCTGTGTACACTGGCAAAACGACTTAACTTGCTGATTTCTTTCTTTTGGATATCCGTTTTTTTCTTCAGTGACTTGTTCTCCTGGATCAAATCAAACTGTTCCAGAGCAAGACTGACTGTAAGTCGCAAATCGTCATCATTCCATGGTTTTGTGATAAACTTATAAACAGCTCCTTCATTAACAGCACCCATAACCGCATTTACATCGGCATACCCGGTTAACATGATTCGGATTGTCTGGGGATAAAGAGCCTTGATTTCACGCAAAAGTTCAGCCCCGGTCATACCGGGCATTTTGTGATCTGAAATAACAACATGAACCGACTCATCTTTGAGTAATTCTAAAGCTTCCTGACCGGATTGTGCCACAAATAGTGTATAATTCTCCTGTCTGAAAATTCGGCGCATTGCCTTTAGAACTTTCTCTTCATCATCAACAAACAGGATTTTATAGTTCGTTTTGCTCGACTCGACCACATCCAACTCAATCCCTTGTTTTTGCTTTTTATCCTCTTCGATGAATAATGATGCTAATCTAGACATACAATTCTCAACTCCTTGTCATTGGTCATTGGCAACTTTTCACTTTTTACTGATATCTGTCCCCTGACCTCTGTCCTCCGCCTTCTGACCTCTAACCTCTGATCTCCGGTCTACAATTTAATAATCAATAATCAACTGTTAATTATTAATTGTTACCCATTGATTATTAACCATTATTTCCTGATATCTGTCCCCTGACCACTGTCCTCCGCCTTCTGACCTCTAACCTCTGATCCCCGGTCTACGATTTAATAATCAATAATCAACTGTTAATTATTAATTGTTACCCATTGATTATTAACCATTATTTCCTGACCACTGTCCTCCGCCTTCTGACCTCTAACCTCTGATCCCCGGTCTACAATTTAATAATCAATAATCAACTGTTAATTATTAATTGTTACCCATTGATTATTAACCATTATTTCCTGTCTTCTGTCCTCTGTCTTCCGTCTTCTCATTCCGCCGGTATTCGAATCATAAATGTCGTTCCCTCACCCACTTTGCTTTCCACATCTATTGTCCCACTATGGTTTTTTACTATGTTATATACCAGATTAAGTCCCAGGCCTGTCCCTGCACCTACTTCTTTGGTAGTAAAGAAAGGATCGAAAATCTTGTTAATATTTTCTTCCTGAATCCCGGACCCGGTATCACTGATGGCGATCTCTACAAACCCGTCAACGTGTCTTGTTTTGATATTTATTTCACCCTGTTTTTTTATGGCCTGGGCTGCATTCACCAGTATGTTCATAAAGACCTGATTGATTTGTTGATGCATACATCGCACCATAGGTAGTTTTCCGTATTCTTTTGTTACGGTCGCCTTGTATTTGATCTCATGATTTACAATGTTCAGCGTGGAATCAAGATTGTGATTAATATCTACATATTCAGGCTTTTCTATTCCGGGATGAGCAAAATCTTTCAAATCAATCACGATCTTTTTTATACGTTCTGCCCCGTCTTTGGACTCGCTGAGCAATTCAGGGATATCTTCAAGTATAAATTCGATATCAGATTCCTTTTCAAATTCATTAATACGATCAATTTTTTCTAAAACACAGGTTATGCCTTCTTGAGTAGCCATATTATCTTTTAGATTCGATATGAAATTTCTGTATTGTAATATTAAGGATTTGATCTCTTTTGCATATGATTCGAGGGTAATTAGATTGCTGTTGATAAAACCCATGGGATTGTTGATTTCATGGGCCACACCCGCGGCAAGCTGGCCGATTGATGCCATTTTATCCTGCTGCATAAGCTGAGTCTGGGCTTGTTTTATTTCTTTAGTTTTCTTTTCTACTTCTACTTCAAGGTTTTCAGCAAGGTTTCGGTATTTCTTCTCCGACTCCTCAAGCAAGGCGGCCTTTTTCTTCAGCCTGGCATAAGATTCCTCAACTACTTGCCCGTGGAGCCCTGCGGTCATTTTATTTTGATAATTTTGGCGTATAAGCTGCATAAAAGCTTTTAAAATAAAATTGCCAAGCGGTATAATCGGATATGATGATTGCCCTCCCTTGTCCTCATACCCCAGGGCAAGGTAACCGATGGTTTCAAGCTCATGTATAACCGGAAAAATGCTTACTTTGCCATTAGCTGTTTTTATTATCTTGACATTTTCAAACCTGTGCCGGGCTAAAACCTTGCAGAGATAATCCATATCGTTTTCCGGGAAAAAGCCTTTGGAATAATATGGTGTGCCGTCCGGCATTAGCACGAGGAAAGGGATCGGTTTAACCTTCTGTACTTCAGTAATTAATTCATCCAGAATAGAGACTGATAAAAGATCATTTATCCCATATTCACGGTCAAAATCCTCAAGTTCAATATGTTCGCTTATATTTGTCATTGGAAATTCCTAAAGTGAGCTAAAATGCCTAAAATAAACTTTGATACTAAATTCCCAGTCCAAAATCATCAATCTTCCCCTATAAATCGGGGTTTTCGCTGCGCTCCAACAATCGTCAATCATAAATCAATTGTCCGGAATTATCGTAAGAAATTTTTCTTCGGAAATCATACACTCTTTATCGAGTCGATAAGTGCTATCCAGACTTTGATAGGTTTTTCTTAAAATCAGCTCAAAGGTTTCCTTGACACCAGATCCATAAAGGGCCGAGCTGAATGTAATTGGAAGACCGGTTGGGCGCCATCTGTTCAAGACTTCGTCTTGGCTGATGATGTTCTTTAAATCACGTTTGTTGAATTGGATAACCAGGGGAAGATCTTCAAAATCAAGACCGACCCGACTTATGTTTTTTTCCAGGTTATCAAAACTCTCAAAGTTACTCATGGCCTGAGTTTCCTGGGAGTCGGCGACAAAAACAACCCCGTCTGCACGTGACAGAACAGCCTTTCGGGTTGCATCGTAGGCCACCTGGCCCGGAACCGTAAAAAGTTTAACCTTAATTTTAAAATCGTTTTCAGACTTTATCATCAAAGGAAGAAGGTCAAAAAAAAGTGTTCTGTCTCCTTTTGTTTCAAAGGTCATCAGCTCACCGCAATTAGAAGGATCCAGGATGTCATGAAGTTGCATCAAGTTGGTGGTTTTGCCGCTTAGCGCAGGACCGTAATAAACAATCTTGACCACTATTTTTTTATCAATTTCGCTAAACTCAGCCATGTTAGCGCATTCCTCCACTATTCCAATTGGGGCGAAGCCCCTAAGTTCCAACCGGTTTCATTGTCACAACCACCCCTTTGCCGCGAAAATCTCCGGAAAGTGGTACTAAATCAATGTCATAGATTTCCTCTGACAATTGATACCCTTTGAGTGTCTGAGCCAGGTTGTTAGTCAGCACCTCGGCCATTTTTTTATCAATTTTACTTGAAAAATAGTCAATGAGTCTATTCCCAATTGCAAAGCCATTGCCACTTTTTGATAGGGACTGTGCTTCCCGGTTTATAAGCACAATCATTCCCTCTTCGCTAACGCCAATAATCGGAACTGAAAGGTCTTCTAAGATGGTGCGAGAAAGTTCAAGAGCTTGATTTTGAACCTCAAGGTCCTTTGTTCTTTCTTTCACTAAAAATTCTAAATTTTCATTTATTTTTTGCAATTCTTCATTTTGTTTCAAGACCTGTTCATGGAGCCTTTTATTAGCCTGAACAAGTTCGTATTGTTCCAGGGCCTTTCTGATTTCTAGTTTTAGATTTTCATCATTCCACGGTTTTAGGAGAAATTTATAAACATGCCCCTTATTGATCGATTCCGTTATAGCATCAACATCCGTGTATCCTGTAAGAACAATCCGGATTGTATCAGGATGTTCAGTATTGACCTTTTCCATGAAATCGATCCCGCTCATTTCTGGCATCCTCTGATCTGAAATCACAAGATGGACTTCATTTTCTTCAAAGAGTTTCAGTCCTTCTTGGCCGCTGTTTGCGGTCAGCAGTCTGTAACCCTCTCTTCGGAGCAATCGTTTTAGAGAATTTAATATATTCTTCTCGTCATCTACACATAAAACCGTATGTTGATTTTGTTCCATTTCTCTATTCCTTAAGAAAAAATTGACATGCTGAATTGATGTCCTCTAACACTCCGGGGAACCAATCAGTCATGGTTTCCAGCTCGGATTTCATTATTTCCCTTGCGTCAGGATATATTACAGATAGATCAATCTCTGTTAACAAACCATTCATATAACTATTCATTATGATATCGGCCACATGAACGACCATTAACAGTTCGGGATTCTGGATGCTCTTCCTGACTTTATGGTGATATTGAATGACATCAACCAGATCCTGGGGAAGTTTCCATTTTTTTGCCAGATACCCCCCTATCCTGGCATGGTTAATAGAAAGTTCTTTTTCTTCAGCTTCATAAAACGACAGATTATTCTCTTTAGCCGCCATCCATACTTTCTTAAATAAATCAGGAAAACTCTGGACGAGAATAATTTTACCAATATCGTGCAGAAGTCCTCCGGTAAAAGCATCCTCTAAAAACTGGCAACGGATCTTTTCGGCAAGATATCTGCTAATTGTGGCCACACCCACTGAATGGGTCCAGAGTTCCGTAATATCAAACCCTTCCAGACCATCTTTTATTGAAAAGGCTTTTATGATCGAAACAGAAACAACCGCATTTCGCACCGTGTTAAAGCCTAATAGCATTATGGCATGGGACAGACTGCTGACTTTGGACTGAAACCCGAAAAAAGAAGAGTTTACAAGCTTCAATATTTTGGGGACCATGGCCTGATCTTTTTCTATTACTAAAGCCAAATCTTTGATGGATGTTTCGTAATCCTGAAGCATTTTATTGACTTCCATGGCAATTGCCGGAAGCGTTGGAAGTTGCTCCATTCGATCAAGTTTTTTAAAAATTTTATTAGATTCCATGATCGTTTTCCCTTAAATCGATTAATCTAACGGGCCTAAACTGATACGAATATCTGACCATCTAAAAGTTTTCGTTCCCCAATGATTTGGACCTTCTTTATTAACGAATTTTTGAGTCTGGTCCCCTTTACAAGTAAAAGTCTGCCGTCTTTTAAACGCAAATCCGTCACCAAAACCATCCCTTCTTTTAAATCTTCAAATCCTACCTTAACGACACCTTTTCCTTTTTGCTTTCTAACTTCCTTAACTTCTGCAGGTTCTTTTACCTTTTTTACCAAATTAACGACAACATCCATATCATATTTCTGGTTTGCCTGGAGCAAGATAATCTTCTGGCCAATCTTTTCCAGCATTTTTTCAGGTTCGCTATTATTGATATCTTTTATTGCAGATCCGAAATATTGTCTTGCCCGTTGCTTTATTTTTTCTGGATCTTTCGGCCACGTGCAAACTATTTTGCAATAATCTGCCACAGCCCCAATAATACGAGAACCCAGGGGGATATTATCCCCTTTTAATCCGGCAGGAAACCCTGTGCCATCTACATGTTCGTGGTGGTAAAGGATAATTTCTCCCACTCTGTTTAATCTTTCAACAGACTCGAGACAGGTCGATGCAATCACCGGATGCTGGCTAAACATTTTCAACTGTTCCGTATCCATATGATCTTCGTCTATTGTCAGAATATCATCGGGCAAACCCAGCAGACCGATATCATGTATCATGCCGGCCATCTCAATCTGATCAAGTTCTTCCTTATCTATCTGAAAGTCTTCTGCTAACTCTCTTGCAAGTTGTGCTACATAACCCATATATTGGCCAAGCTTAGGATTCAGAGTTCCAATCAATGACGACAACAACCGGATCATATCCACAAAACTTTTTTCAAGTTCTACATTTTTTTGTCTGATTTCCAGGGTTCTTAATTCTACTTTTTTTTCCAAGCTCTTATTGAGTTCATCTAACTCCTTGTTCTGTTTATTTGTGAGCTTTAAAAGCCTTCTGTTTTCAATCACCAGTTCGAATTGCTTCAAAGACTGTTTAACCTGAAGAAGCAAATCATCATCATTCCAGGGCTTGGTCAGGTACCGGTGAATTTCTCCTTTGTTGACTGCCTCCACAACCGCATCCATGTCAGAATAACCGGTGAGGAGAAATCTGACGGCATCAGGGAATATTTTCTTCGCCTTTTCTAAAAATTGGGCGCCGTTCATTTCGGGCATCCGCTGATCAGAAATAATCAGGGAAACCGGTCTTTCAGCTTTTTCCAGCACTTCGAGACCTTCCATGCCGCTGGACGCTGTGAAAATATGATGCCCGTCTTTACGAAATAAACGGTGCAGTGCTTTTGTGATGGATTTTTCATCATCCACAAATAGCAATGTATGTTTATACTTCAATGTCATACTCAGTCCTCTGGATGCCGGTCATTTGCTTGCCCCGTGAAATTCACGTAGTGACAGCGCAGCGCATTTCACCGGGGTCATTTGTCATTTGTCATTGGTAACTGTTCACTGATAACTGCTCTCTGTCTTCTGCCCTCAAATTTAGAAATACCTTTAAAATCCTGGGATCAAATACTTTCCCGGATAATTCCTCCATTTCAACCAGAGCTTTTTCTATTGGCCAGGCTTTTTTATAGGGCCTTTCATGGGTTAAAGCGTCAAAGACATCGGCCACGGTTACGATTCTGGCGGCCAAAGGGATAGATTCTCCCTTCAATCCGTCAGGATATCCGTTTCCATCCCAGCGTTCGTGATGAGAGCGGGTTATTTCGCGTGCGGTTTGATAAAAAGGTTTTTTTCCCAAAATCTTCTCACCGGCGATGCAATGCGTTTGCATTATAGCCCATTCTTCGCCGGTTAACGGACCCCTCTTTTGTAAAATTTTATCAGGTATATGTATTTTCCCCACATCATGCATGATACTAAAAAAGCTTATTTGCTCGGTTTGCTCCGGAGACATGTTGAGGCCGCTGCAAATATCATGTGTCAGGTCACGAATTCTAAACACGTGCTCTCCGGTATCGTTGTCCTTTGCCTCAGCAGCCATGGCAAGCATTATAATTCCCTCATGCACGGCTTCTTCGAGCTGCAAAGTTCGTTCACGGATCAGACTCTCAAGATTTTCATTTGCAAGCTTTAATTGCTCATTCTGTTTTTGAGTTAATTTCTGAAGCCGTTTATTCTCCGTTACCAGGTTATAATGCTCAAAAGCCCTAACAATAGTTCCTTTAAGGTCCGCGTCAAACCACGGCTTTGTCAGATAACCGAATACCTGGGAACGATTGATGGCATCTATAGCGTTCTTTAAGCTGGCATGGGCTGTCAACAGCATTGCCACAATATCCGGTTTAAATTTTCGACCGGCTTCTATAAAAGTAACGCCGTCCATTTCAGGCATCTTAATGTCTGATAAAACAACGCCTATGTCGTGCTTTTTTAACAGCTCAAGACCGGCTTTTCCCGAGTTGCCTGAATAAATCGTATAGCCTTCATTTCTCAGTGTTCGCCTTAAACCGCTGATTACATTAGGCTCATCATCTACAATCAATAGGCTTCGATTATCCATGGTGGTTATTTACCCTTTGCCTGCCCCAGCAAAATTTTTCACTGATCACTGACCCCTGCCTTCTGTCTTCTGTCCTCTGGTCCCTGATCCCCGATCCACAATTTAATAACCAATAATCAATTGTTAATTATTAATTGTTGACCATTGATTATTAACCATTATCTCCTGCCCTCTGACTTCTGGCTTCTCATTCCGCCGGGATTCGAATTATAAATGTAGTTCCCTCACCCACTTTGCTTTCCACATCTATGGTTCCATTGTGCTTTTTAATAATGTTATAAGCAATATTCATGCCCAAACCCGTCCCTTTGCCCACATCTTTTGTGGTAAAGAAAGGATCGAAAATCTTGTTAAGATTTTCTTCCTCAATCCCGGACCCGGTGTCACTGATAGCAATTTCAACATGCCCGTTAACGTGTCTTGTTTTAATATTTATTTCACCCTGTTTTTCTATGGCCTGGGCTGCATTGACCAGTATGTTCATAAAGACCTGATTGAGCTTCTGTGGATAACATTTCACATCGGGAAGCACGCCAAAATCTTTTGTGACCGTAGCTTTATATTTGAGTTCATTACTAACAACGTTTAAAATGGATTCCATGCCATTATTGATATCTGCGACCTGAAGCTTATCCTCTCCGGGATGAGCAAAATCCTTGAGATCGATTACTATCTTTTTGATTCGTTCGGTTCCTTCACGACAATCTTTAATCAGATCCTGAATATCTTCCTGCAAAAATTCGATATCAACCTCGGTTTCCAGAGTTGCAACCTTTTCTATCTGCTCTGAAAGAGCGGGAGATAAATTGTTATCGGTAATTGTTTCTTTTGAATCTGTGACCAGCTTTCTGTATTCTTTTATGAGCTGATTAAGGTCATTATGGTAATCCATCAATGTCTTCAGGTTGCTGCTTACGAACCCGGTGGGGTTGTTGATCTCATGGGCTACGCCAGCGGCAAGTTGGCCAATGGAGGCCATTCTCTCAGATTGCAGCAGTTGACGTTCATGTTGTCGCAGTTTCTCTTCGGTTTGTTTTTGACTGGTAATATCATTAAACACCCCACTAATATAATCAATATCACTATCCTGCTTGACAATGATCTGCCCTCTCTCTTGAATCCAGACAATATTGCCGTCCTTGGTTTTGATCCTGTAATTCCGTATATATGTTTTATCTGTCTTCAAAGCATTGATAAAGGTCCGCTTTGCATGCCCGATATCTTCTTCTACGATTATATCAGACCACTTTATTTCTTTGGAATTGAATTGGTTCATGCTGTAGCCTGTCACTCCTTCGATCTTGTCATCGAAGATCTCAATCGACCAGTCCTTATATCCTTTATATACAATTCCCGGGATATTGTTGACCAGCAATCGATACTTCTCCTCACTCCCCCGCAGCATCTCCTCCGCCCGCTTGTTCTCAGTGATATCTCTTATTAAATCTGCAAATTTTATAATTTCTCCGTTTTCATCAAATATTGGAGAAGACTTTATGGAAAAGTGCTTCCCAAATAAATCTTCATATGTTTCTGCTGATGATGGTTTTTTTGTCTTCAATGATTCTCTAAAAGGGCAGCGTTCTCTGGGGCTGTTCTTACCATGAATTATTTGATAACATTTTTCACCTACTACTTCCTCTTTGCTCTTTCCAATAAGCGCCAATCCACTATCATTTATCATTTCAATATTATAATCCCTGTCAATTATTATCATAATATCTTCCAAAGAATTGAATGCAGCTCGCCAATTCCTTTCAGCATTTTTCAGAATATCATTAATTCTTTTATGTTCCTCTTCCAGTTGGATTATTCGTTCGCCGGTTTTTATGCGCGCTTTTAGTTCTTCATTATCAAATGGTTTGGAAATATAATCGTCAGCTCCGGAATTAAAAACTTGAATAAGATCGTCTTTTTGATCCATGACTGTTAAAATAATAATGTAAGTATAGTTTTCTTTGCCTGCCGATCTGATTTTTTTGCACAGCTCCAGTCCGTCTGTCTGAGGCATTATCCAGTCAGTGATGACCATCTTTACATCGTTTTTTTGAAAAAGATCCCACGCCTGGAGACCATCTTCGGCCACAAGCACCTGATACCCCATCATTTCAATGAACTTCTGAAGTAAATTACGTGTAATAAATTCATCTTCTGCTATTAAAACATCCATGATTTTACCTTTAATTTGTGTTTTGCCTGCCCCGCCTGCTCAGTGAAATACGTGGCCTATTTCACCGGGGTGAAATTCACGTAGTGACAGCGCAGCGCATTTCACCGGGGGCATTACTCAACCAATTTTCAATCGACAATCGACCCCGATAAATCTGGATTTCCGCTACGCTCTAACAATCATAAATCATCAATTCGTCCAACCTTATCCCATTCAATCCGGCTTATAAATTCCTTTAAACAGCCAGCCTCTACCTCAAGTTCAGCGATTACCTGCATTACTTCCCCAAGATCCCCATTACGTCCCATCATCTCAAGCTGCAGGGCCTTGGCTGAAATTCTACTTGCATTCAAATTAGCAGACACCCCTTTCAGGATATGGGCCTGGGTTGTTAAAGCTTCTATATCCTCATTTTCAATTGCACTTCGCAGGGATTCAATCTTCTCAGGCAATTTCTTTATAAACTCTTTCAGCAGCATCTCAAGAAAAGACTTGTCTCCCATGACACGCTTAAGGGCTGCCCCAAGATCGATCGGTTGGGACTCATCTTTTTCTTCCGATGTCTTACCTTCATCCAGAACAGGTTTTATTTGATCCGAATTGCCTTTCACTTTCATGATCCACTTTTCGATCTTTTTCAGAAGCTCTTGCGGTTTAACCGGCTTTGAGAGGTCGTCGTCCGTACCGGCCTCCAGGCATTTTTCTCGATCTCCTTCTATGGCATTGACATTCCCTTTTTCGACAGCATCATTACTCGATTAATAATTTTAAGCATTTTCATCTGTCCTTTGCTTGCCCCACACCGTAAGCAGGGAAAACAACCATACAAAAAATATGCCTTAATCTTTCTATCTTTTAACAATATCAGCAATAATTGTGCCAATTGACATGATAAGCATGGGATTAAACCGAATCGACTAAACACACATAATATTAATAGGATACAACCAATATTAATAATGCACTCAGGCTTTGGGAGTAGCATGGAAAAATAAGTGGGATTGAAAGGAAGGTTTCATGTCAATGTTTTGACACATATTAACAAAAAATTGCCGCTAAAATGTCTAAAGCCTGCCCAACGGAATGTTTTTGAAGTTCTTAAATTTTTTTAGCAAGTTCACTTTTAACCACCGGCTTCATGATATATCCACGAATGCACTTGGCCATTGCCTTATCCGCGCTGATTTTTTCGGAAAATCAGATCTTATTTCCATGAGTTTTTTGGCAAGCTGGATAGCCGTCATATTTGGCATGGTTGTGTCAGTGATGACAATATCGAACTTCTCAGTACCCATCAATGGTTTTCAATTTCATATATCTTCATAAAATTCATTAAAAAAACCTGGCCCAAAGGACCAGGTTTTCAATGTTAAAATAAATCTGGTGTTTAATTTTTCTTTTGCGTAGTATTTAGAGCATTCTCATTCTGTTTCTTCCCGGAATCATTTTTCTAGTTTTCTTTTTTCACTGTCGATACTTGATTTGGGGTCGAAGATGAAAGGGCATCTCGAAGTATCTTCAATTCTCTTAACAGCAAAGGATATTCGGAATCTCTCATTTCTTCCTCAGCCTTTCCGACTTTTGTGGTTAATTCTTCCAAAAGATTCCTAATCCTCTCCGCTCCCAAATAAACTGCGCTTTCTAATAATTCCAACAGACCTAACGACTTTCCTTCTTCAGTTTCTCCTTTTATCCGTTTTTCTAACAAAGCGATCCTACCGTCTATCATAGAAGCAAAAGTTCGGGCAATTTCTTGGTAGGTTTCCTCGTCTAGACCCAATTGAAATTTCACTTCACTTTTGTCCTTTAGAACCGGTTTTTTATGTTCCAAAGTTTCTCGAACTTTTGCCAGCAGGTGTTCTTTTTTAAACGGTTTTATAATATAATGTTTACATCCGGCATTCACCGCTTTTTTAACGGTCTCTATATCCGCCAAAGACGAGCACATGATAATAGGGATGTTTTTCCACTCAGAGTGTTCTTTTATCTTTTCAAGAAATTCTAATCCGTCCATTTCCGGCATCATGATGTCAGAGATGATGAGTTGAATTTGGGGTGTGGATATGAGCTGTTCCAATGCTTCTTTTGCATTTTGGGCTAAAATGGTTTGATAAGCATTTTTTTGAAGATTAATCTCCAAGATTTTGGCATTAATAGGGTTATCTTCCACAATAAGAATACTCATAAAATTTCTCCTGTTAAATTTAGTGGGAAAAACTTGCTTTATCGTAAATCCAGTCTTGATCTCTTCCCATTTATACCATCACCACCGGTTCTAAAATAAAGCAAATTTTATGCCATGCATATCCGAATTGTAAACAAAAATCCTTTATGAGCCAGGTGTTGAAGACCTTTTGCTTGGCATACTCCATGAAAAACTTTTTACTTGATAAAATCCGAATATCAGGTAGTCTAAGTCATGGGTTTTTGATCATTATCCCATTATTCCACTGTTCCATCATTTTTATCCCGCCTGCCCCGCCTGTCGAAGCAGCGCGTAGATCCCGCTATCGGAGCCCCGTAGCTTCGGGGGATGTTAATGGGGTAGCTCCGGGAGATGGTACTCAGTTATTACCTTGTATATTAAAGTTTAACACTAAAATACTATGTACGGCAACTAGCAGAAAATCATCATGGGCATAAAATATAAACTTTATATATTCATGTTTGTTCCGATTTTTTTCAATCTTTTCCTTGCTTCACAGGTATTGCCGCAAAACAATCAAGATTCTCTTCTCACCCGGGATTCAAAAGAGCCGGGCCTGGATAATGCGGTAATGTGTGAAGAAATAAAAGACTTTACACCAAAAAACCGGGGCGTTGTTTTTTCCATTAAAATCGGAGAAGTATCCTGTTTTACTTCATTCGACCCGGTACCCAAAGAAACTTTTATCTACCACAAATGGTTTCACAAAGATAAACCGAGCACAAAAAAAAAGCTGGCGCTTCAGCCCCCCCGCTGGGCAACCTACAGCAGTATTCAGCTTCGAGAAACTGATAAAGGCCCCTGGCGAGTTGAGATCACCGATCAGAAAGGAAATATTTTTCATACCGTAAGATTCACTATCACGGATTGATCTAATTGGAACCAAGTTTAATAGGACGCAGATTTTCGCAGATATACACAGATAATATTTTTATTTCTTAATATAAGAATCTTTGTAATCTGTGTTCATCCGTGTTCATCTGTGTCCAAAAAAGGAAATTCCGAGACGTATTTATGTCCTTTTTTGCACACTTTCGATGGCAGGATCTCATCGATATCCTGTTAAACAGCTATATCCTGTTTCGCCTCTATGTCCTTTTCAGAGGAACCTATGTCTTCAGGGTGCTGACCGGTATTGCGCTTCTTTGGGTCTTTCAACGGATAGCTGTTTTTTTCGGGCTAATTTTAACCAGCTGGGCCATGCAGGGAATTACCGCTGTTGCCGCCCTTATTATCATCATTATTTTCAGAAATGAAATCCGCGACGTTCTTCAGGCAAAAAATTTAAAGGCCATTCTCTGGGGATTCCCACAACAATCTGTTCAAACACCCATAGAAATCATCGTAGAGAGTGTCAACGCATTGTCTAAACAACATAGCGGGGCCTTGATTGTTTTTCCGGCAAAGGAAGATTTGCAGGATGTAATGCAGAGCGGAGTACCGTGGCGGGGATTGGTATCCAAACAAATGATCACAAGCATCTTCTGGCCTGACAATCCTGTCCACGATGGCGCCGCCATAATTCAGGGAAATCGGATAACCGAGGTGGGGGTTATTCTTCCCTTGTCACACAGAAACGACCTGCCTTCACATTACGGTACGCGTCACCGGGCCGCACTCGGATTGTCTGAGGTTACAGATGCATTGGTTATCCTAGTATCCGAAGAAACCGGAAATGTACTTGTTGCAAAAAATTCCGCAATCACGAAGATTAATGACGATGCAAAACTAGTAAAAGTATTGCAGGAACATATGGGTGTAGCTGAAGAAGAGCCGGCCAATCTGCGTAAAGAAAAATTAGAAATCAGCATAGCGGCTCTGGTTTCCGTTTTGTTTATAACAGGTATGTGGTTCAGCTTCTCAAAAGGAATGGATACTCTAATTACCCTTGAAATCCCGGTGGAATACACGAAACATGATCCTGAATTTGAAATTGTAGACACGTCTGTCAATACCGTCCGACTTCAACTGGGTGGATCTGGAGCCCTGATAAAATCTGTTCGACCTGACCAGGTTCAGGTGCGCCTTGATCTTGGTAATGCTGTTATTGGCCGCAATATTTTTTCCATTACACAGGAAAACATTTCCATGCCGCCGGGGATTTTTTTAAGCAAGATTGCCCCACCTGTGGTTGAAGTAACCCTAGACAAAACCATTACAAAGGAACTGCCGATACAGGTTGACTGGGTTGGGAAATTACCTGAAAATATAATTCTTTCGCAATTAAAAATTGAACCTGAAAAGGTTGAAGTGATCGGCGGAAAGCGCATTCTGGGGAATATCTCAACCCTGTACACGGAAAAAGTTCCCCTAGATAATATTGATAGAACAGGAACGATAACGGTTCGCCTGGCACTCAATCCTGCATCACTGAAAATTGCATCCGGATCAAGAGACAGAATAAAATTAACGTATGTGGTAAAACCAAGAGGAAATTAGGCACTTCGCCCCATAAGCGCTAAGTTATTTTTTGCGCCGGAAGGACTGTGGAAGGTTTACTGAAAAAGATGAACATCGAACATCGAACGTTCAACATCGAATGTTGAATGAAAGACAAAAACAAGGGCAAGAATTTCATTAAAAGAACTTAGGGAGACCCAAAGATGGTTAAAACTTATTCAGAAGATACCATTAATTAAAAAAACCTGAACTACTAAATGATATTTTACAGGAAACAGAAGAATTAATTAAGATTTTTGTTACGAGTATCAAACCGGCCTCCGGCCCGTAGGGGCCTACGCCCCGGAGGGCTGAAAAGAAAAAGAAATAGTCATTCAGGGTTGGATGTTCATCTTTTTAATTCGATGTTGGACGTTCGATGTTCGATGTTCGACGTTCATCTTTCAAAACAACACTGTACGGCATAAATGTAACCTGTGAATGTTTACAAAATAACTTAGCGCTTATTGGATACAAATGCTGATATATAGATTTAAGACATGCCTTTTACCGCGGGCGATTCAATCGCGTGTGAAAAGAAATTCCATGAACCCGAGGCGGCAGATAAACGACTTGGCCGGCTTTAAAGGAGTCATCATGGCCAAAATGTCTCTATTCTGGCGGCCGCGAATGGGAAGATGCAGATGGGGCTGAAACCTTAAACGAACTCTAAAGTTTTGTCCAACCACAAAGGAGTTCACCCCTAAACTTGCCGCCTGTTCGCCCAGAACCAGGACAACCGCCATTCCCCCGGGTTTTAACAGTGTGTGACACCGCTTAACCAACGCTCTAACCTCCCCGTCGTCCAGACGGTCGGCCAGTTCCCATATAAGGATTCCATCGAAGCTTTCAGGAGGATAATCGAGTTCATGCCAGATTCGATCAACAGGATCACCTTTGCCAAGGCACCTCTCCAGACGGATGAACATATCGCAGACATATAACCTTTTCACCCGCCGGGCCAAAAACCTGATGTTTTCCTGGCACACAGGCCCAAGGTCGAGCACCTGAGGGGATGCCTGGCCATCAAGACCTTCCATGAAAAGCTGCAGAACATTGCTGGTATAGTCGACCGTCTTAAACCGATGATCCGAATCCTGCCGCCACCGATCTGAATAAGAAGTGAAAGTGGTCAATTATCAATTCCTCTTGTTGCTTTTGCCGGCCAGGGTAAACGGTTCTTTCACCGGTTCCGAGGCAGACTTCTCTTCCGGCTTGACCACCGGAACGGGCATCTTGTCCGGCTCACGTTTCAGCTCTATGACCGCCTTAAGATAAGCCCCGTCTTCCACCGAAATACTCTTTGCCTTGATCTCACCGTTAAAATCAGCCTTCTTTGTAATCTCCACTTTGCCGGTGGCGTTAATATTGCCCACAAGTCTGCCGCTGATGGTCACGTTGGCGGCCTGTATCTCGGCTTCCACCTGACCTCTGGGTCCCACGGTTAAGTGGTGAGTCTCCACTTCGATTCTCCCCTTGACCGATCCCTCAATAAACAGATCCTCCCTGCCCCGGATGGCGCCATCGATGGTAATCTTCTCACCGATAATAGTCCGTCCCTCCACAGGATCCTGGATAATAGAAGGTTTGTTGTCGATATCAACCTTCTTGTTTTTTTTAAGCATGGGAACCCCCTTTTTAAAATAGTTAAAAATACTTTTTTTCATTAAATTTGAATTTTGTTCTTTCATATCTTCGGCCTTATTAAACAAACCTTATTTCTTGATCTATCGAGTGAACGAAAAAACGTCAGTATACCCCCTCTATTACGGTTTCTGTGCCGATCATTGCAGCAAAAACAGGGTGATAAGGGACTGCGAGTAGTAGTATAAAAATGGTCATAAAAACACTAACCGGTTTGGCCTTTTGCAGAAATAATTCCATCGATTACCTCCTTTTAATCCTATTAATCCTATCCCTCTGTTCCATTACGCGATCCATCCATTTGGAGTCTCCCTCAAGATAGATTGATGCCAGCCGATTGAATTCAGCAGCCTGTGCAATATTTCCTTTCATGAGCCAGGCCTCAGACAGGTAATAGTAGTTCTGTCCATTTGCCGGATCGAGGTTAAGGGCTTGCTCATACATCCTTATTGCATGATCCGGCTTACCGCTTTCTAAAAACAGTCGCCCCTGATCGGTTAATTGCAAAGAGGCAACGGTACGCGGGCTCAAATTTTCTGGAGTACTCCCGGTTTCCCCGGTTTGCATATGCCGGTTCCAGCTCACTTGCGATGAAGTGGTTGAAGTAACCTGAGCACAGCCTAAGACACCGAATCCAAGCCCCCCAATACAAAGTATGAGCAATGATTTAAAACTGTTTGACAAAATATCTTTAACCCCTTTCATAAAATGTCGGCGTCGAGCCTACCAGTGAATCGGACAATAGTTCGTAGGAACATTATCTGTCAAAAAATATTCTTCTACCGGGTGTGGGCATCCGTTTTCTACGGCCAGTTGTCCGCTTTCGGAACAAACCGTCCGTTTAACTACTCCGGGAGGCACTTTAAACCAATTGCCTGACACAAACCGTGGCAAGGTGTTGATGAGTTCCGCCCAAACCGGCAAGGCGGCCCTGGCGCCGGAGGCATGAATGGAAGACCCGTCATCAAATCCCACCCATACCAACGCAAGGATATCCGGTGTATACCCTACAAACCACGCGTCTTTAAAGTGATTCGTTGTACCGGTCTTGCCTCCAACCGGAAATAATATTCCCATATCTTTTAAGGAGCGGGCGGTTCCCTCAAGGACGACACTCCGCAACATAGAGCTTATTATAAAGGCTTTGGCAGGAGAGATTACCCGTTTGATACTCGTATGTCTTTGCTCAAGAACATTTCCATTCTCGTCCAGGACTTCCTTCAAAGCCAATGGAAACGGTAATACACCATCTGCAGCAAAAGCACAATAAGCACGTGCCAAATTCAAGGGGTTTACCTCGTAGGCTCCAAGTGAAAGGGACGGGTAAGGATTAGCAGGTATTGAAAAACCGAATAAGTTTGCCGTGGCGGCTATCTGATCAAGACCAACACGCATGGCCAAGTCAACGGTAGCCAGATTGATCGATTTTGCCAGCGCACTTCTTACACTGATTCTTTCTTCCGGAACAGGCGCATAATTTTTTGGTTCCCAGATCGTTCCATCTATCTCATAGGTCTCAGCATCGTTCGACAGTATTGAGGCAGGAGTAAATTTATCCAATCCGCTAACATACACAAATGGCTTGAATGCACTTCCCGGCTGCCGCCGGGCCTGTGTAATTCGATTAAACTGGCTCACATTGTAATTGCGGCCTCCCACCATCGCCAGTATATACCCTGTCTTTGGCTGCATAACTATGACAGCACCCTGGAGTTTTTTTTGGGGATCTTGGCGATTTAATGTAAAATTCGATTTCTCTAGCCGTAAAAGGCCGTTTTGCAGTGCTTTTTCCGCTGCCATCTGAACCTGTGTGTCAAGTGTCGTGTAAATGGAAAGTCCAAGACTCGACAGGTCCTGTGGAGAATAGAGCATTTTAAGCTGATCGGCCAGATAGTCTATAAAATAAGGGGCCTTTTTACCGTATGACTCATAACCGACCGCCTTTACGGGGGAAATCAAAGCGGTTCCGAGTTCTTCATCGGAGATCCATCCTTTATCTTTCATGGCATAAAGCACTAGATTTCTCCTTTTCTTACAACGTGTTTTATCAATATAAGGAGAATAATAGTTGGGACCTCTGATAAGGCAGGCTATTGTCGCACCTTCCATCAGTGAAAGTTCTTCCACGGGTTTATCGAAGTAAAAAAAGGACGCTTCACCAATGCCGTTGATGGCTTCCGACGCCTTCTGCCCCAGATAGATTTCATTCAGATAAATTTCCAGTATTTCATTCTTCTCATACATGATCTCCATGGTAAGAGACAGGAAAAGTTCTTTCAGTTTACGGAAAAATGTTCTCTCAGGGGTAAGAAAATAGTTTTTGGCCAGTTGCTGAGTAATTGTAGACCCGCCCTGACGTATGGAAACGTAGCGCAGATTGGTATAAAGTGCTCTCAATATTCCCAAGGGGTCAAGTCCCCTGTGCTGGTAGAACCGACTGTCCTCTGCAGCCAAAACCGCATATATGACATGCTGAGGAACCTGATCCATGGAAACCAGCCGCCGCCGCTCTCGATCATGGACGAAAAAGAGCATCACCTCTTCGGGCTCGAGTTCCAAAATCGGTATGGGTTTAAAATTATTTATATTTATTATCGATTCTATCAGGCTCTCCACAAACTTTATTTTCACACACATCCCCTCCCTGTGTAGAGAAGGTATCTCAAAATCATGGAGAAAAAGCTCCACCGAATCGTCAAGGGTGCGAAACTCTCCCTTGCTATGTGGTTCATGGAAAACTTTTCGGTATCCAAGGCGATGAAGTTTTTCATAAAAAAGCATTAGATTTATTTTTTGCCCCGGATATAGTATGGTGACATCGGAAAAAACCCTCGATGGAATACTCCATCGACGGCCGGAAAATCGTTTATCGATTTGAAATGAAAGATACAGGCAGTAAAGCACCATACTTCCACCCACAAGCAGAGCCGCAGGCAAAAACCATTTAAGTAACCACTTTAATTTAATACTTATGGATCGTTTTTTATTTATCATTTAACCGTCTAACTTTGAACTCTAAACCCCGAACCTCTGAGCGGTTAACGTCTCGGAATTTCTACAACTTAATGAAAATATAGGATATTTTTTGAGGCTTAAACACTTGCCTCGAATATGTAATAATGGAATAGTGGAATACTGGAAGGTTGGTTTTAAAAGGATATTAGCCATTTTTAATTTTATCGTCAAAACAAATTTTACCATTAACCCAATATTGCATTATCCCAGAACCCATTATTCCAGCATTCCAATTGGGGCGAAGCCCCTAACTTGATTTTTTAAGTATAAAGTATTTATGGTCAGTCTGGGCCAGGGTTGTGGAATTCGCCTTGAGCGAGGATAGTTGAATAGGATTCTTATTATATTTCCGTTGAGGCTTTTCCCTTCTATCTTTGCCACTTCTTCTTTGAGTGCCGCTGCGCCTTTCAGGGCCACTGTAATCGGGGTCATCTTTCTTCCTCCGGTCATGCCCAACAAGAATAATACCGTCTCTTACTTTCCCGGGACGCCTGTCTTTGCTTATTTCTCCGGACCCTGAGCCAGTTTGGTCGCCATCCCCCTTCCTTCGAAACCGGTTGATATGCAAGGTTTTGTTTTCCTAAACATACGAAGTCATGTTTTTTCCCCTTTTTAACTCAGTAAATTGTTTGGGCCCATTTCCCATGGTTTGGTAAAAAATCACAAAACTTCTTTTTTACATACCTGTTCTGTATTTGGTTTTAAATGTTTGGTGATAAGAAATGATTTTCTTTTCAGGTATTTCTCACAAACTTTACAGGACGGAGCACAACGGAGCTAAGTTGTAGCATCAGGCTTTTGTATAAACATCCTTATGAACAAACTTGATTCTTTCTTTAAAAGATTCTTTAGTTTTATTTTTACGTGCGTTGAGTTCTTTGTTTACAGCCTTTAATTTCTTTGCAGGTTCTTGATTTGGAATTACATCCTTTTATCTTCGCTGCTTATTTGTCCACCCTTTCTTTTAGTTCTTTGCCGAACTTGAAAAATGGAAGTTTTTTTGGCTTAATCTCAACTTTTTCACCGGTTTTCGGATTCCTGCCGGTGTAAGCCTTATACTTTTTAACGTAAAATGAGCAAAACCCGCGAATTTCTACTCTGTCACCATTTGCCATGGCGTTTGCCATTTCATCAAAAACCAGACTCACAACCACTTCCGCCTCGTTTTTTGTTATCCCTGCCTCCTCTCTGAGAGCCTCAACAAGTTCCAATTTATTCATTTACAACCTCCAAATTTAAATATAAAAAGTTTTTATAGCAAAGATGAACGTCGTCGCTGGCGTTTGGCACTGAAACCGATTATAAAACCAAGTATGAGTACGCCTGCTCCGCTCAAAAACCATTTAATATTCTGATTCCAAAGAAGCTTTGTTAATTCATCTTCAAATTTTTCTGCTTTTTTTGTCTGTTCGTCAAGTTTTGAAGACGATTCTTTAAATCTTGACTGAAGCTTCAAAAATTCTTTCGAGTCTCTTTTGAGGGCTTCATAATCTTTACTGGTCTTTTGAAGTTTTTTTGTGATCACGGCAAATTCCGTGTTTAGCTTTTTGTTTTCCGCCTTCAGCAAGCTATTTTCCTTCTGCATTTTCGTGGCTTTAGCCATTAGTGCTTCGTGTTTGCTTTTCAGTATTTCCAGCTCAATATCGCTGGGTATTTTATCTGTAAGAAAACGGCTTATAACCCACCCTTCCTTTCCATTGTCCAGCCTGACCAGGGTCCACTCATCACCCGGCTCAAGTACCTCAACCTTCTTACCAATACTGAGCATAGATATTATTTTTCGGTCATTCCCCGGTCCGGTCCTCATTGTTATTTTCATAGTATCGCTGATATACTTGCTATCAGCCAAAACCGGCGTAGAAAATAAAATTAGGCACATTCCGATAATACACAAACCTTTCATGATCGGCCTCATAGTTCCTTCTTTGTAAATTTTGTGTTTTTTTGTGGTAAAAAATTGTAAAAAGCTAAACAGGGCAGGACTGATAATGAACCATAATCATAATTGAAAGTCAACCGCCATTTTTTAAATAATCAACCCAAATTACACCGTTTTCAGACGGTTATAAAAACACTTCTGTTATAATGAGTCTCTTAAGATTAATCTTTATTCAAAACCTCCCTTATTTTTCTTGACAGAACTTCCATATTGAGTTGATATATCTGACTCTTCCTTGCGAATCTAATTTTTCTCATTAGCACCATCTTTATAAAAACCGGGTTGACAATTTTGACCCCAATATTCCGGCATTTCCAATAAACTCGACAATCGCTCAATATGTTTTATACCAGATTCTCAAACGAAATCAATATATTTTAGGCTTTCGTATGATTTTAGCTTTATTAAACAAGGAGATACAACTTGACATAAATCATTTTTCATACCTAATAAAAGGGAGTTTAGACTGAACTGAGTTGGCTTGGCTTCTACGGCCATGGCGGGAGAATACTGGAATTGTGGAATGATGACCATAAAGGAATTTTATCAATTAAAAAAATAATTGTATCCGCTTTTATTCCCCAATATTCCATTATTCCAACATTCCATATGATCCGTGAGAGTATATTACTTTAATTGTTAAATTTTACAGATAGTTATATGATTTAAGGAACGTAATGTTATGCACGTTCAAATAGGTCTTGAAAGGTTTATCCAGTCACCTCCAAAATGGATGTCCGGAAAACGAATCGGTCTTCTATGCAATCCTGCTTCGGTTGACAGAAACTTTTGCCATGCCCGGGAATTGATCAACAGGAAATTGAAGGGTCGGCTTCAAGCATTATTCTCACCTCAGCACGGATTTTTTGCCGAAAAACAGGACAATATGATCGAGTCGGAAGATATATCTGATCCGATATTAAAAATTCCTGTTTTCAGTCTTTACGGTAAAACCCGCGTCCCTGATAAAAAGATGTTCGATTTCATCGACGTGCTTATCATCGATCTACAGGATGTGGGCACACGGGTTTACACCTTTATTTACACCATGTCCTATTGTCTTGAGGCTGCAAAAGAGTTCGGAAAAAAAGTTTTGGTCCTTGACCGGCCGAATCCTATATCCGGCAGCATCACGGAAGGAAATTGCTTGACTTCCGAATGCAGTTCCTTTGTCGGAAGATACCCCATCCCCATGCGCCACGGGCTTACAATCGGTGAAATTGCTCTTTTATTCAACAATGAGTACGGTATCGGCTGTGACCTCGAAGTTATCCCCATGAACGGCTGGAACAGAAAGATGTTTTTCCATGATACAGGCCTTCCCTGGATCCCGCCCTCCCCCAACATTCCATCATCGGTATCGGCCATGGTGTATACCGGCCAGGTATTGTGGGAAGGAACCAATGTTTCTGAAGGCCGCGGAACCACCCGCCCCTTCGAAATCTTCGGCGCCCCGTTTATCAATACAAAGCTGTTGCTTTCACACCTGGGTAAAAACCGGTTGCCGGGTGCAACACTCAGACCGGTTGTATTTGAGCCGACGTCAAACAAATTCAAAGGGACGATATGCAAAGGATTTCAGATCCATGTAACAGACCCGTATGAATTCAAACCATATATCACAACCCTAAAGCTGCTTCAGGCTGTGATTTTCTATCATAAAGATCAGTTCCGATGGAAGCTTCCACCTTATGAGTATGAATTTGAAAGACATCCCATCGATCTCATAATCGGTAACAAGAAAATACGACAGCGTATTGAACACCTTGATAAAATAGATGATATAGAAAAATCCTGGCTCGATGATCTTAATGGATTTATAGAAATAAGCCGGAAATTTCACCTTTACGATTGAATCTTTTTTCTGTCACAAAAGACAACCGGCAGGTTGGTTGAGTGGTTTTTTGGAATTGAAGATCGAAGTTTTTTGGAGTACTGGAGTACTCCAGAACTCCAACACTCCAATACTCTATGTTCTTGCTAAAGTGACAAATGACTGATGACAAAATAAACTGGAAGCGGATGCAGTTTAAAAAAAATAAAGTCTGGCTGGCCACAGACCGGGATCAAAGACCTGTTGTCAAAAACGGCAGGGTTTTGATCAAATACCAACTGGGTCAGGATTACGAGTACTGGGTCAACCCAAAAAATATCAAACCCATTGATTCGGTCGATTTCGAAACCAAAAGATCCAGAGATAAAAAATCGGCCGAAAAACCTCCGAAAAAACTGAAAACCCGGCCTAAAACAAAAGCCGAGCCTCCGGATAGTGCCGAATACAAGGATTCCATCTGTATCTATACGGACGGAGCATCTTCTGGAAACCCAGGTCCATCGGGAATAGGGATTGTACTTCGTTCTGGAAAACACGAAAAAGAGATATCAAAATACATCGGTATTGCCACCAACAACATCGCAGAGCTTGAAGCAATCCGAACAGGCCTTCTGGCCATAAAAGATACCGGACTTCCGGTACGCATTTTTACGGACAGCAGGTATGCATACGGGGTCCTGTCACTGGGTTGGAAAGCAAGAAAAAATCAGGGTATTATAAAATCCATAAAAAATATTCTTTTAAAATTCAACGATCTGAAATTTATAAAGGTTAAAGGGCATGCCGGTCATGAGGGAAATGAAAGAGCAGATTTTCTGGCAACTTCGGCCATAAAAAAAACTGGCGGTTCCCGAGAAGGACAATAAACGCCTTGCATTAATATGCAATGCGTTTATTTGCCTTCTCACATTTTGCTATTAAACAAGTACCGTGCTGCTTAAAATCAGCTTTTTATTATGCTTTTTCCGCTTTTAGAGTTTCGATCTCTTTTTTCAATTCGTCAATTTCTTCTTTGTATTTTTCAGTATCATCAGTTTCGATTGGAGTATCCACTGTTGTATCCTCTTTCTTCCAGGTATCCTTGAGTTCGTCAAAGCCCAGATAAAGAGCCAAACCACCGCCAAGCAGAAGCATCACTGGGATAGCACCGGCTAAAAGCTGCAAAAATGGTTTCCACCATATGGAAATACCAATGAGACCCAATACAGCTCCGACCGCCCCACCAATTAATGTTTTCATAAAAAATCATCCTCCTTTAATTTTAATTAAAGTTATTTAAAAAAACTTTTCCCAAAAGAAGAATCTGCAAATTAGCACAACTTATTTTGTAACGCAAGCTTAATTTTTTAAATAAGAATCTTGATATTCTAATCAAAAACTATCCTTAAAAAACAGCTTTGTAAAATATAACAATCTAAATTTACAATATATTTTTTTAAAATCATACTTCTCCAAAGAAAAGATTGCAATCAAAATTTATATCTGTTAGTTGAAAATTTTTGTATATAAAATTAAAATTGGATTGTAACAATGTTGAAATGGGCAAAATTACAACTTGAAAAATTTAAAACTAAATTTGATAAAAAGAAAGATAATTTCTCTCAGAATAAACACAATCACTATTTTTTTCAACTGCCTGATAATATCGGTATGTTATCAACCTTTATTCTTAAACTCTTCTTTTCCGGCATAAAGGTTACCAAGGAACAGACCCATAATCTAAAAAAACTTCAAAAAGAGGGAATTGTTATATATGTTACGAAACCCAAAAGTTATTTTTTATACCTCTTTTATTACACCCGCTACAAGCAGGATGGCCTTCCATTTCCTCAGATAGGTTTTGACTATAACATAATTATATGGCAGCCGGTATCCCGCTTTTTAAAAACCTTTTTTTCATACCTTGATTACATCCTTCATAACCTGGCACTCCCTGACCCTTATGAAAGTGGATATATCCGGAATGCACTTACGAATGGCCTGTCTGCATTACTCTCTCTGGTTGAACAAAAAGGTTTTCATCGAAGATTTATTAAAGCAAAAAAAGATCCGGTTCAATATCTTATCGAAATGCAAAAATCGATTGAGCGCCCCATTTTTCTTGTGCCTCAACTTATGTTTTTTGATAAAAAGCCGGTCAGATCTATGCCGAACATCATGGATATTCTATTCGGTACCAAAGAAAATCCCGGTAAAATAAGACGTCTGATGATCCTGTTTAAAAATCCCGGCAAGGTTTTCGTAGAAATATCCGAACCGGTTAATCTCAAAACTTTTTTAGCACTTGCGGAAAACCGGGAAAAAAGCATCGAATATCAGACTCTCGCCTTAAGACGCAATCTTTTGAATCAAATCAATCGTCATCGCCAAAGTATCACGGGACCGGTTTTGAAAACACGGCATGAAATGAAGGAAAATATCCTTACAAAAGAACGGCTTCAAACCTTCATGGAACATCATTCAAAAGCCCGCAATATCCCGATTCAAAAGGTACGAAAAAAGGCAAGTGATTCTCTTGATGAGATTGCCGCCAACTACAGTATGATCATAATAAAATTGGCTACGGTCTTGATAACCTGGGTCCTGAATACAATGTTTGAAGGGGTAACCGTCGATAAAGACGGCCTCAACAGAGTGAAAAGCATGTCCCAGAAGGGTCCTGTAATCCTCATTCCCTGCCACAAAAGTCATATCGATTACCTGATATTATCGTATCTGCTGTATCATAACAATATGCCGTGTCCTCACGTTGCTGCCGGAAAAAATCTTTCTTTCTGGCCCCTAGGCCCCCTATTTAGGGGCGGCGGCGCATTTTTCATAAAACGAACGTTTAGAGGAGCAGTCCTCTATTCAAAGGTTTTTGCAGAATATATTCATAATCTGCTTGCAGAAGGTTTCAACATAGAATTCTTCATTGAAGGCGGTCGAAGCCGAACCGGCAAATTAATTCTGCCCAAGCTTGGACTCCTTTCGATCCTTCTCAATGCTTATAAAAACAGAGCGTGTGAAGACATGATATTCGCACCTATTTTTATAGGATATGACACGGTATTGGAGGAAAGCTCGTATCTTCATGAAATTGAAGGAAAAGAGAAACAGCCTGAAAGTCTGGTGCAAGTCATTAAAGCACGAAAATTTTTAAAAAAAAGGTATGGAAGAATCTATATTCAGTTTCATGAACCGATCTCTTTAAAAGAACTTCTGTTGCAATACGACACACCGATTCAAGATATGGGATCCAAAGAGTTTAACATTTTCTGTCGAAATCTGGGTCACAGGGTTATAAACGCCATTAACTTGGTTACTGTTGTTACGCCTCACGCCCTTGTTGCCGCTGCTCTCATGAACTGTTCAAAAAAAAGTTTTTCTTTTGATCACCTGATATCCCATGTCGAAACATACATGAACCTGCTGCTTTCACAAAAAGCCAGACTTGCCGACACACTTCTTCTCGATCATGTTCATACAGTGGAGCATGTACTTGATACTTATGTCCATAGAAAATTCATCGAACGTATCACAAAAGACAAGAAGCCCGGTTTTGCCGATGCACTCTTAAAGGTAAACGAGAGCAAACGCCCAAACCTTGAATATTACAAAAACAACTGTATCGCCTTTTTTGTTCCGGCGGCAATTACCTCTCTTGCAATCCTTGTTAAGGATGCTTTTCTGTTTTCGGCTTCCGATTTGCACGCCGACTACGAGTTCCTTCAATATTTCTTTAAATATGAATTCGCATATGATGTTGATAAAACTACGGAATACTTTGTTCGTAAAAACATAAAGACATTTATCGATGAAACCATTTTAATGCCTCATCCCACCTTGCCTGACACCTATAATCTGACCTCTTCCGGTTTTAGAAAATTGAGATTGTTTTCAAGTTTCCTGAAAACCTATTTTGAATCATACTGGATCGTATTAAATTTTTTCATGCAACACCCTTCAAACTCCATTAAAACAAAAGATCGTATAAAAAAAATTGAATCCATAGGAAATCGCATGTATAAAAAGAAGGAAATCGAACGAAAAGAAGCGCTTTCCATAGTCAACTACAATAATGGAATAGATCTTTTTACAACCAACGGTGTAAAAGGTTCTGATAATCAGGACAGGATAGAATTCTATGCCAATGCAATCCAAAAATATTTGAATTGTCTATAAATGAAAGCCTTAATACTTGCCGCAGGCTTTGGCACGCGTCTGCTTCCCTTTACGAAAAACACACCCAAAGGGCTTTTTCCTGTTGCAGGGCGCCCACTGCTCCATATCATTATCTTAAGTCTGCAGAATGCAGGATGTAAAGCGGTTATCATCAACACCCATCATCTTTATAAAAAGATAGATTCCTATCTGATGCAACAAAAATATGCAATCCCTGTCATCACCCGCTATGAACCGGAAATCCTTGGTACAGGGGGGGCCATAAAAAATGTTGCCGACTTCTGGGACGATAATCCCTTTATGGTTATAAACAGCGACATTTTTACCGATATAGATTTGAAAAAGGTTTATGATTTTCACTTAAATCATAGTCATCCGGTCACACTGGTTCTTCACTACGACCCACAGTTTAACACCGTGTCGGTGAATAAGAACGGTTTTATTACAGATTTCCATGATTCCACGCCCCCGCCCTCTCGCTCTGTTTCAGGCTCGAATATTTATCGGCCCGGAGAAACCGAAAAACTTACTTTTACCGGTATACAGGTTCTGGATCCACAGATTCTTGAATTAATACCTGATAATATGTTTTCAAGCAGCATCGATATATACCGGCAGCTGATATCAGAAAATAAAAAAGTATGCGCTTTTATTGCAAAGGAATACCAATGGAAAGATATCGGATCCCCGGAAAGGTACAACCAGTTGGTTTTCGAACAGATGGCGCCTGAAGCTTTCAAATACGCTTTCCCGAGTTGGCCGGACAAAAAGATCTTCCGTACCAAGCTCAAAGGTGATGGGTCTGACAGAAACTGGTACCGACTAACCTCGGGAAACAGGTCACTGGTCATGGCAGATCACAACATCAGAAAAAACCAATCAACCAGTGAAGTGGACTCATTTGTTGCCATCGGCCGTCATCTGCATGATAAGGATGTACCGGTACCGGAAATATATCTTCATGATACTTTTTCAGGCCTTGTATTCATGGAAGATCTAGGGGATGTAAATCTTCAAACCCTTGTTCTGAACACTCAAAAGCCGGAGGAGATCATCTCATACTACAAATCGGTCATAGGCCTTCTCGGAAAACTTTCCGCAACCGGTGCAAAGGGCTTTGATCCGGCCTGGACATATCAAACCTCACATTACAATCAGGATTTTATTCTCGAGAAAGAATGCCGGTACTTTGTTGATGCTTTTTTAAGGAAATACATTGGCATGAATATCTCCTTTAAAGACCTTGAAGATGAATTTAAAACCCTTGCGGACAAGGCTCTTGAATTTTCGGTCAACGGATTTATGCACCGGGACATGCAGTCACGAAACATCATGGTAAAAAATAATCGTTTTTATTTTATTGACTTTCAAGGGGGACGTTTAGGGCCGCTCCAGTACGACCTTGCATCTTTGCTGATCGATCCTTATGTTGAGTTGTCTCCTTGGGTGCGGAATCAACTCCTTAATTTTTCCGGTAAAACGCTTCCATCCCTTCTGAACATCGATCCGGATAACTTTCTTACCTGTTATACATATTGTTCTATAACAAGAAACCTTCAAATACTGGGGGCCTTCGCTTATCTTAGCCGCATCAAAGAAAAAACATACTTTGAAAAATATATCCCTAATGCTATAAAAACATTAAAGCATAATCTTTCAGTTCTTGAAAACACGGAATTCCCTGATCTGAAATCAGTTGTTGAAAAAATTTAATGAATCAACATCGCATTTCTGTTATAGTTTTTGCATAAAATAAATTTAGGCGCTTCGCCCCGGCTGAATTAAACAGTGTACCATTAAAAGGCTGTTGATTTTAATTTCGAAACCTAACAATAGGAGGTGCCAAATGAATTATATAAAAATTATGGTAAACGGCTTGCCCGGAAATATGGCTTCCAACGTCGCCGGTCATGCACTTGCTGACAGCCGGTTTGAACTGATTCCACAATCATTGACCGGACCTGAAATTACCGAAACTGAGACCATCATAGATTCCGTTTCTTTCAGCCTCATTCAGCCGAAAGACAGGGATCAAGCCGTCTCGGCCATTAAAGAAAAGGAAGGTCCCTTTCTTAATGTGGACTTTTCTCTTCCTCCGGCCGTAAACAGTAATGCCGAATTTTACTGCAAACACGGCCTTCCCTTTGTCATGGGAACAACAGGCGGCGACCGACAGCTCCTTGAAGATACTGTCATAGCTTCTTCCATCTCTGCGGTGATCGCACCAAATATGGCCAAACAGATCGTCGGTTTTCAGGCCATGATGGAATACGCCGCAAAAACATTCCCGGATCTTTTTAAAGGATATTCTCTTGAAATCAAAGAAAGCCACCAGAAAGGAAAGGCCGACACCAGCGGAACCGCCAAGGCAATGGTACGCTATTTCAACAGCCTGGGGTTACCTTTTTCCGAAGAGAAAATTACCAAAGAGCGTGATCCCGAGACCCAGAAAACTGTTCTGGGTATCCCCGAAGATTACCTGTCAGGACATGGGTGGCACACTTACAGCCTTGACTCAAACGACAAGACGGTCCATTTTGAATTCACACACAATGTTAACGGCCGGGATGTATATGCCATGGGCACCCTTGATGCGCTGATTTATCTGGCTAAAAAGGTAAAACAAGGATCTAAAGGAAAAGTCTTTACGATGATTGATGTGCTAAAAGGCGGGGAATAATCGGACCTTTTATCAATGAGACCTTTGAAAAACGTTCAATTTTGTTCAAGGTCAAGGAAGGCGAAAATTTTAACCACCCCAGAGAAATAGGCTTCGCATTTCACGGGGCAGGCACGAATACATAGAGTATTTTGAGGATTAACCCACCAAAGTTCGGTGGCGGGTTAAAATTTGAGCCTGACGCAGGAATTGTTCAAAAGGGGACGTTTTGCAAAGGTCTCGAAATGTTTCCCGCTTTTAGCGGGCTTAAAAAACAAAGGGAGACCTTTTTAAGCTAACTGCATTTTTCTCGGGTGTTAAAATAAAACGATTCTGAAAATGCTGGAACGTTACTTCCAATATCAGTCCGGCCTTGCCACAACAGAGCGAAATATGCTGTGCCCGGAAGATTGTGATGCACCCGGCTGTTGGATGACCGAAGTTATTGTTGGCGTAAGCCTATTTGATTTGATCAGACTTAGTTTGACGTTAAATACTCCTGTTTCCAGCCTATTTTTAAATCACTGCCGCTTCGGGTTCCAATGCAACGAATTCAATCCCCGGTATCTGAACTTATTGATAAAGCTGGAAAAGCCGTGCCCTTTTCTTCAAAAGGCTCGCTGCAGGGTTCACAGTTTCAAGCCGCTCGAATGCGTCCTTTTTCCGGAGTACAATCAGATCGCAGGACTTCTGCCGGAGCTTACCAAACGTCCGGTCTTTAAAAAGTTCCCATGCTTAAAAAGCGAGATTGCCGTTTCGGACCAAAGAAGCCAAGCGTTGAAGGAACTCAAAAAAATGAGCAGCAGGGAAGAAGCCCTTTCCCGCTATTTTCTTCTAGAAACTCCTTGCTTTATTATCGACGCCAAGCCGCTGACCAAACAGTTGAAAAAATCAGGTCTGAAAAACAAGTCATTTTCCGCAGGAAACTACCACCGACAGCTTTATGAAAAGCTAAAATCAACCGGCATTTTCGACGGCATCATGGATAAAGTTACCCTCTTGGACACATGTCAGGAGATGGAAAGTTTATTTAGTCAACTTGAGAACCAAACCTTGATAAAAGCGCTTCTTGAAAAAATAGCAAGGCCGGAGATTGTTTTCAGAGTTGATGAAAATCGTTTAAAGCCCATGAAAAGATACCTGCAGCGGTCCGATTTAATTTTTATGTAAAGGGAAAATAAAAAATCGCTCAACTTAGGTTTTAGAAACGACTTCCCACCACCTCATAAACCTTTTCGAGAGCCTGATCCAGATTTTCCGGTTTGGTTCCGCCGGCCTGTGCCATATCCGGCCTGCCCCCGCCGCCACCTCCCACAACGGATGCGACCTCCTTAACAATTTTCCCGGCATGAAATCGGTCAGTTAAATCTTTTGTAACCACAACGATCAAAAGCGCCTTGGAATCGGCCGAACTGCCAAGGACAACGATACCCGTTTTTATCTTCTCTTTAAACCTGTCCGCCAGATCTCTCAGTTCAGCCGGCGTGCCAACCGTGACCTTTTTAGCCAGTACCTTTATATCGTTAATGGATTTAATATCTTCCTCGGTCCAGTCTGCCGACCCCATAGCGATCTTTGCTTTTAATCGTTCCACCTCTTTTTCCAGCGATTTTTGAACGGACAATATTTTCTTAATTCTCCCGGGAACAGCTTCAGAATTTTCTTTAAGCAACCTGGCGGAGTCATTTATAATCTTTGAGTCTTTTTGAATATATTCGACGGCGGCCGCACCGGTCAACGCCTCAATACGCCGTATCCCTGAAGCCACACTCGATTCCCCGGTAATTTTGAAAAAACCGATATTGCCGGTCATATCCGTATGTGTCCCCCCGCACAGCTCTTTGCTAAAATCGTTCATGGAAACAACCCTGACACGGTCACCATATTTTTCTTCAAAGAGCGCTGTGGCATCTGTTTTGAACGCTTCTTCTGCATCCATCTCAACAATTCGGACAGGTGTATTTTGACGTATCTTTTGGTTCACCAGGGTTTCAATTTTATCTAAAGTTTCCGGATCGGTCTGGGAAAAATGGGTGAAATCGAACCGGAGTCTGTCCGGCGCCACCAAAGAACCGGCCTGTTTGACATGATCACCCAGTATTTTTCGCAGGGCAAAATGGAGTATATGGGTGGCCGTGTGATTGCATTTTGTAGCATCACGCTGAGATTTATCAACGGTAAGCGTTACGGTTTCCCCTTTTTTAATACGTCCTGAAATGATTTTACCTTTGTGGATAATAAGCCCCGTGGGATCCTTGATGGTGTCTGAAATTTCCATGTCAAGATCATCACCGGTAATCTTTCCGGTATCCCCGGCCTGCCCACCGGCTTCACCGTAAAAAGGCGTGACTTCCGCCACAACCTCAACCGTTTGACCTCCAGTCGCCTCCTGAGTCTCCCGGCCGTCCTCTACCAGTACAAGCACTTTTGACTCGCAGGATATCTTATCGTAACCCACAAACTCCGGCATTACGCCTGCGGCCGAGAGGTTTTTATAAGCATCGCTGATTTCAGCAAATGAGGCCACGGATCTCGACCGTTCACGCTGCGCTTCCATATATTCTTCAAAACCTTCCATATCAAGTGACAATTCTTCATCCCTGACCACATCTTGGACAATATCAACCGGAAATCCAAAAGTGTCATAAAGCTTAAATATTAAATCACCCGACACTCGGGTTTGACCTTTGGCCTTTAGATCGGCAAGACCGTCGTTTAAAATCTTAAGCCCATGATCCAGTGTTTCTGAAAATCGGATTTCTTCGTTTTTAATGACATTAGTGATAAAAGCCGCAGCCTCCGAAAGATCGGGATATTCGGGTTTCATGATATCAAAAACAACACGGGCAGTTTCATGAAGAAAGGGCCGTGTCAGACCTATATTACGCCCGTATCGGATCGCTCTTCGCATAATACGGCGCAGCACATATCCTCTGCCTTCATTGGAAGGAAGGACCCCGTCGCCAATTAAAAATGCTGCGGCCCTGCTGTGATCGGCAATGACTTTCATAGCCACATCCGCTTCACGGGACTCTCCAATCCGCTTTTCAGAAAGATCCTCCACCTTGTTCATGACCGGCAGAATCAGATCGATATCATAATTTGTCGGCACATCCTGTATTATGGAAACCAGCCTTTCCAGCCCAAGCCCGGTATCAATGCTCGGTTTTGGAAGGGGTGTCAGCTTGCCGGAAACATCGCGGTCGAACTGCATGAAAACCAGATTCCATATCTCTAAGAAACGATCACAATCACATCCGACCTTGCAATCCGACTTTCCGCAGCCAAATTCCTCTCCCCGGTCCATATGTATTTCACTGCAGGGACCGCACGGACCGGTATCACCCATGGCCCAGAAGTTGTCCTCTTCGCCGAACCGTAAAATCCGGTTTTCCGGCACACCGATATTTCTGTTCCAGAGTTCATGGGCTTCATCGTCATCAAGATAAATCGAAACCCATAGCTTGTCTTCCGGCAGTCCATACCCATTGGTCAATAAATCCCAGCCGAAATCTATGGCCTCTTCCTTGAAATAATCTCCGAATGAAAAGTTACCCAGCATCTCGAAAAATGTATGATGCCTTGCCGTATAACCGACATTTTCCAGATCGTTATGCTTACCTCCGGCCCGCACGCATTTCTGGGAGGTTACCGCCCTTACATAGCCTCTCTTTTCCTCTCCAAGAAAAGCGCGCTTAAACTGGACCATACCTGCATTAACAAATAGCAGAGTTGGGTCATCGGAAGGAACAAGAGATGAGCTTCTTACGATCCGGTGATTGCGTTTTTCAAAATAATCAAGAAATTTCCTGCGGATTTCGTTTCCTGTCATAAATTACTCCATTTTAGGCTTGCGGGGTCTCTGGTGATGGATCATCATGAGCCTCTTTATGCTTGTTTTTTGAAAAGCCCAAAGCTTCTTTGATTTTTATTAATGCTGAATTGTAAATATCCGGATTATTATCTAAAAAGTTTTTTACGTTTTGGCGTCCCTGTCCGATTCGCTCCCCATCATATGAATACCAGGAACCGCTTTTATCTATAACTCCGGCGGCCACGCCTGTGTCGATAAGATCGCCGGTTTGTGATATGCCTTGACCGTACATGATGTCGAATTCAGCATCAGTAAAAGGCGGCGCCATCTTGTTTTTAACAACGCGCACTCTGGTCCGGTTCCCTACAACCTCCTGCCCGTCTTTAATCGCTCCGATCCGACGGATATCAAGCCTGACTGAAGAATAGAACTTCAGTGCATTTCCTCCAGTTGTGGTTTCAGGGTTGCCGAATACCACACCGATTTTCATGCGGATCTGGTTAATGAAAATAACCGACGTCATTGTTTTGCTAATGGTGCCGGTTAGCTTTCTCAGTGCCTGGGACATGAGCCTGGCCTGAAGTCCCATGTGGGAATCTCCCATCTCTCCTTCTATTTCCGCCCTTGGAACCAGTGCGGCAACCGAGTCTATTACAACAATATCTATTGCACCGCTTCTTACCAGCATATCCGCAATTTCGAGAGCCTGTTCCCCGGTATCCGGCTGGGCCACCAGAAGTTCGTCACAATTTACACCGAGCTTTTTTGCATACGGAATATCCAGGGCATGCTCTGCATCAATAAATGCCACAATGCCGCCCTGTTTCTGGGCCTCGAAAACCGCATGCAGTGCAAGGGTGGTTTTCCCGGACGATTCCGGACCGAAAATCTCAATAACCCTTCCTCTCGGAAGTCCCCCGATTCCCAGTGCTTTATCAAGAGCAAGGGAGCCGGTTGATATCACCGGCACATCGACAATAGGGCTACTCCCCAGTTTCATTATAGATCCTTTGCCGAACTGTCGTTCTATCTGCAACATGGCGGCTTCCACCGCCTTTTCCTTGTCCGGAGATATGCTCATGATCTCCTCCTTATCGACCCACATATAGGGATCAATTTAGATTTTTCCACACATTATTTATCTGTATTTATAAATTCGAGTTTATCACGTTTTAGGTATTAAGATTTAGGTGTGATGAAACCATTTCTACTTGTTTTAACAAACAGTTAAATCCTAAAACATAAAACTCTCGTTAAAAGGCGTTTTTTAGTCTCTACGAGACCATCAAATATGATGAACTCGTAAAAAGTGATAATTGAGACGGCAAAGTAAAAAGTTCAAGTTCAAGGCGTCGCGAATTTCGTGGAATGAGGCGTACTTATGTACGCCGCAATAAACACGAAATGAAGCGCAACGCAGAAATTGGACTTTTTACGAAGCCGTCAAATATGCTTCTGAAAGTTTTGTATATACAGCTCCTTTGGGTTTCAGTTCACTTTTATACAAAATGATCCTGTCGGCAAAAAAATGTTCGGATTCAAATTTAGTAAATTCTTTCAATACGTCATATAATCTTTTTGCATCAATTTTAGACTTTATCCTTCCCAGCGTAAGATGACCTTTGAAAGGTCTCTTCTCTTTTGGGAAACTGATTGCCTCTAATTTTTCATCCAGCGTTTTTTGCAGTTCGGTCAGCAGATCAAGTTGTTTTGAAATACCCAACCATATAACACGGGGCTGTTTTATACCCGGGAAAACACCTATTCCTTTTACCGCAAGCAATATGGGATGATAACCCTTAACCGATTCAGAAATAGCCCTTGCGACTTTTTCCGTATCTGCCTCTTTGATGTCGCCTAAAAATTTTAAAGTAAGATGGATGTTTTCTGTGCGGACCCATCGGATCTTAAACCCATAAGATTTTATTTTTTCCTGAACCTTGCCGATAGTGTAAATTATTTTTTCCGGAAGCTCAATAGCTATAAAAGTTCGTATGGTGTTTGACATAGGAAATTGACTATTTAAATTGAATATTGTAACCCTAATTGAGCGTAAAGAGTTAACTTCTCAATAACTAAGCGGGTAACGTAACTTGAGGTTCCCCGATAAGGAATTTCCCTTTGGAAATCCATTTTTTCAATATTTCAGCAACTTCGCGTGCCCTGACCATACTCGATAGCGGAACCGTCGGTATTTTCCCGCCCCTGAATCCGATATGACCGCTTTTTAGCTCTGCGTAACTGACCTGGCCATAGCTCTTTGAAATGCCGTTAGGGTAATCATGACCATAATCGACTATCTGGGTAAATAATTCTTCATCTGAAACCGCCGTATACTGAACAATCTCTTCGTTCAATATGGGTATGGGAACACCCAAGCCCACGGCAAGAGAACATCCATAGCCCTGAATACTTACTCCCATCAACCATTTGGGACTCATCTTTTTAAGATCTCCCATGACCCACAGAGTGCCTGCCGGTCCCACGGGAACACCCTTTTTTGTTCTTTTTGCCGAAGGGTTGTGCTGGGTGCCGTGCCAGGTGACATATCCTGTTGATCCACCCAGAAAAACACGGGTACCCAGCCCGATTGTCTTATAATAAGGATCATTGAAAAGCGGACTGAGCTGTCCGCTCGAACAATAATTGGCATTGGCTGCTTTGGGTTTCAATGTGCCCATGTATGTATAAACTGTTTTTTTAGTGAGATTTATGGCACAATTATAATTTTGATATCCGTTTCTGGGATTACATAACGTGGCATGAGGAAGTTTGCGGAGTAAAATCTCCTTTTCGATCATCCGGTTTGGATAACAGTCTGTACCATAAGCCGTTGCCTTTAAATGCACTTTTTTCCCTGCGACAAGATCCTGGATTACATGACCGCCGCCATAGTTGAATTCACCGGGATAGACCTTGTTTAATGGATCGTCCTCACACGGTTCTGCGACCCCGATATAGCAATCCACCGCGGCCAATCCCGCATATGCGGGAACATTGTTCAACCATACTTTGGAAGCTTTTATTGTAGGAACTGAATGTCCGAAATTGATAAACGCCCCCGATGAACACATGGGAGCAAAGGTGCCTGTAGTAACAACGTCTACACGCCTTGCAGCCTTAACAGGTCCTTCATCCCTGACGATATCGATGATTTCATCGGCGGTAACCACAACAACTTCTCCGGACCTGATTCTTTCATTAATCTCCTGGTATGTCTTGTTTATTTTATATTTTTTCATGGCTGACATATGCCTTTTACCTGTTATTAGTCTTTACCGTATTAATCTTGCCTGAGATATTGTTTTTTATCCAGGATGCATCCCACCATTCAACCGGATTGACAAAAGTGTTATGAACAAGCATTCCGAAATGCAGATGATCTCCCCCCGCAAGTCCCGTAGTTCCGGTACGGCCTATTATCTCACCCTTGGACACAATCTGTCCCTTTTTTACATTAAAATCGCTTAAATGTGAATACATGCTAAACAGCCCAAAGCCATGGTCAATGATTACCGTTTTTCCGTAAATACCCATGTACTCAGCAAAGGCAACCTTTCCGGTGTTGGATGCAGAAACCGGTGAGTGTGCAACAGAAGCCAGATCAACGCCCATATGGATCTGCCGGTCAATGATATGACCTTTGTATTTATATCTACGATGGTCGGCAAAACCGGCTTTTCTGGCTGACTTTGGGAGCCTTAGGAATGTACCCTTCCAGTATAACTTTTTATCAGTATTTCTCACTATACTTAATAGTTGCTCATAGTTATCCTGACGAACCTCGCGGTTAACTTTAAGAAATTTGTCGACCAGAGGTGTCTTGGAATCAGGAGAAATATCAACATCAAATTCCGGCATCTTCCAGTTAAGAAACCTGTCGGAAATTTCGATTAAATCCTTTTTAAAAACCTTTCTTTTAATATAATAAGGAAAACCCGCTCTGGAGCTGTTGCCGGCAAAATCGGTCGCATTAACAAAGATTTTGGTGCCCGGGCCCTGCTTATAATCAAGAGCAAAAAAGGCTATCAAGATATTATTATCTTTGAAATATCCCGGATATCCCGGAAAAAAGTTTCCCCCCACGAAGACTCCGCTTTTTGGGCACGTTTCCGACACCCTGTAAATAACAAGACCCGCCCCCCCCTGGCTTACATTGTGGGCCCTGCTAAGAATACCCACCTCAGGAGGCCTGGTATCTATCATCACATCCTTTTCCAAATAGGCTGTGTTTCCGTGCAACCATCTGCGCCATGAATAATCCCTTGCAACCATACGCAAAATCGCTTTGCCGTCGGTTATTCCCATTTTCACCGGCTCAAACACGATTTTAAATAACTCCTGGTGTATAATGCCGCCGCGGATAAGGCCTGCAAACGGCAAATCCTTTTCAAATAAAACAACCTCCTTGCCGTCTTTAACCAGTCCGATCCATATCCTTCGAACGCCGCTCTTTGCATCAGACACGGAAAGAGTAAGCTCCTGGGTCTTGCCTATGGATGGGGATGGAAGTTCCAGCGTGATAGATGGTTTTTCCCCTTCGAACCTCACCACCAGTATCCAGGCAACCGGTAATATAACAATAAAGCAAACCAGAACGATCAGCCGTGACTTTATATTTTTTTTGTTAGTTTTCAACAGGTTACAATGCACTTTCCTTGTTTTTTAAAATTGATGATATTAACAGCAAAAATATTGGTAATCAAGAACTGTTTTTCCTTTTTTCGTTTCTTGACTTTTAAACATGTGCAAGATAAAATTATGTTATTATTTTAGCATTTTTATACAATAACATTATGAATAATATTGTCAAAATAGGCAACATCTCAATCGGACATGGATCTTCTCTGGTTTTAATTTCAGGTCCGTGCGTCATAGAAAATTATGAAACGACGTACACCATTGCGTCATTTCTTAAAGAACCGACTCATAAACTCGACATCCCCTTTATATTCAAAGCGTCCTATGACAAGGCCAACCGGACATCCATAAATTCATTTATGGGTGATGATCTCCCTGACCTTGCATTGATGAAAAAGGTGGGCCTTTCCATTGCCGTAGCCGATGCTCATAAAGCTGTACTTAAAAATGCCGATATGGTAACATTAACAAAAAGCGGAAACGGTGCGGTGAGAGAAGCCTGTGAAGCCATATTGAAAGCTCAAGGGCTTTGGGAAAACATTCTGGAGCGTTTTTTATAATGCCGTTTGTAAAGAACCATAACCACAAAAAACTAAAACTGATTCTGCTCTCGGTCATTTTCGTTGGATTTGGCGTTACCTTGGCTGTTTTTATAAACCATCGACGTATGTTAGGAAAAGAAAAGAATATGGTTTCAGACATACGGAACAACGCAAACATTTCAATAGGCAAAGCTCATCAAACGGCGACCAGAAACGGAATAAAGGAATGGAATCTGGACGCAGCTTCAGTAAATTATGTGGCTAAAAAAAACCAGGCAATTTTCAAGGATTTGTCCATTACGTTTTATCTTAAAAATAAAACCGAAGTTTACCTGACAGCGAATAAAGGAATCTTAAAAATAGATTCAAACGACATGGAAGTTTTGGGCAATGTTGTCGTAAAAAATTTAACATACCGTTTAAAAACCGAAAATTTATTTTACAGACACAACCAACGAATAATTTTCTCAAAAGTTCCTGTTAAAGTGTCCGGAGCCGCCTTTGATCTTGTTGCTAATTCTATGTCTTTGAATTTGGATACAAATAAAACCATGTTTGAAGGAAAAGTACAAGGGACCTTGCGTGAGATTATTAGACTTTAATAAAAATTTGTGCCGAATTTTTCTATTCTTTGCTGCAGCATTTATGCTCGTAGCCGGCCCTGTTGCACCCTCTTCAGGATATGCTGACGAAAAACCGGGTGATACAGATACGCATAATCTTGCAAAAGACCAAAAAATCCATATTACAGCGGATAAGCTGATCTATGACAACGATGCCGATTATGCTGAATTTATTGGAGATGTAAGGGCAATTCAGGAGGACACCGTTATCACGGCAGACAGGCTCAAGATCTTTTTTAAAGCAAATGCGGGCCATAAGGACACCCCCACCATTGGGGAGGAATCGATTACCAAAATAGTTGCTGACGGGAACGTCAAAATAAATTTCGACAACAGGATTGCAGTAACCCGGCAGGCCGTATATAATACAGAAACTAAGGTTCTTGTCTTGTCGGGCAACAATTCAAGAATTGTCAGTGGAGACAATTCTATTTCCGGCGAAAAAATAACGATTTATAGAGCTACCGGACGCATTAATGTTGAAAGCGGCGGCGAGAAACGTGTTGAAGCTGTATTTTATTCAGGTGAAAAGGGTTTGAAATAATTGGCGACATTGTCACTAAAAAAGCTGGTCAAGATATATAATGGTAGACCGGTTGTAAATTCCGTGAGCCTGAATATCGACGACAGCAGCGTTGTCGGTCTTCTCGGTCCAAACGGAGCAGGCAAAACCACGACTTTCTATATGACAATTGGAATAATCAAGGCGGATAAGGGTCGAGTCTTACTAGATGATGAAGATATCACGAGCTATCCCATGTATCTGAGGGCACGCAGGGGTGTGGGCTATCTTCCACAGGAAACTTCGATATTTAGGAAGCTGACTGTAAAGCAAAATATCATGGCAATTCTTGAAATTCTGCCCATCTCTAAATCGGAGCAGAAAGAGCGGACAGATATGCTTCTTGACGAACTTGGAATAAAACACCTTGCAGACCAAAAGGCAAACCTGCTCTCCGGCGGGGAACGGCGGCGCCTTGAAATAACACGCTCACTTGCCACGAATCCCTCCTTTATTCTTCTTGATGAGCCCTTTGCAGGTATAGATCCTTTAGCTGTAATCGACATAAAAAAGATTATAGGGCATCTAAAAAAAAGGGGAATAGGCATTCTCATATCAGATCATAATGTAAGAGAAACACTTGAAGTCTGTGATAAAGCATATATATTAAATGACGGTAAGATAATCGAATCCGGCTCACCGCAAAAGATAGCTTCAAGCGAAACCGCCCGCCGGATCTATTTAGGAGACGAGTTTAAATTATAATATGGTGCTTGAATTACGACAACAATTAAGATTAACTCAGCAGCTTATCATGACCCCCCAGCTGCAAATGGCTATCAAGCTTTTGCAGTTAACACGGCTTGAGCTTTTAAACGCGATCAACCAGGAACTCGAAGAGAATCCCACGCTGGAAGAAGAAATCCATGAAGTTTCTGTTGAAGAACAGCCTGATAAAGAGACTGAGGAAAAGGCTGCTGACCCGCCCGATACAAAAGAGGTCACAATAGAAGAAAATATCCGCGATGATATGGACTGGAGTAATTATATTGATGAATACAGTTCATCGGGTAGGACACATTCCGAAACCGAAAAAAAGGAGTCGCCGAATTTCGAATCGTTTGTGGCACGCAAGGAATCTTTGCTCGAACATCTGCTTTGGCAGTTGCTGATGACATCACCCACCGAGGACGAAGAGAAAATCGGAAGCATTATTGCCGGCAACCTTAATAAAGACGGTTATCTTGATGCCTCTGTTGAAGACATTGTCCGGATGAGCGGGATTGATACTGAAAAGGTTGAAGAAATTCTATTGCTGATGCAAACGTTTGATCCAATAGGAGTGTGTGCAAGGGATCTCAGTGAATGTCTGCTTATACAGGCAAGACATTTTGATCTTGACGACACCATAGTAACCCAAATCATTAAACATCATCTCAATCACCTCGAAAATAAAAATTATAGGGCCATCGCCAAGTCTCTAAAAGCAAATATCGAAGATATTATTAGCGCCATTAATATTATCAAAGGGTTAGAGCCAAGGCCGGGACGGCCGTTCACAGATGAAGAACCCCAATATATTAATCCCGATGTTTTTGTATACAAAGTTGAAGATGATTTTATTATCTGGGTAAACGACGACGGGATGCCGAGACTGCATGTCAACAATTTTTATAAAAATGCAATTAGGGACGGCAAAAGGTTTTCAAACGAAGCAAAGGATTACATACAGGAAAAGATACGTTCCGCAACATGGTTGATCCGGAGTATTCATCAACGTCAAAAAACCATCTACAAGGTAATGGAAAGCATATTGAAATTCCAGTGGGGTTTTTTTGAAAAGGGAATCTCATACTTGAAACCCATGGTGTTAAGAGATGTAGCAGAAGATATCGGGATGCACGAATCGACAATCAGCAGGGTTACAACCAATAAATATGCCCATACTCCGCGGGGTATTTTTGAGTTGAAATATTTTTTTAACAGTTCTATTCACCGTTTCAATGGCGAAGCCATAGCCTCTGCCAGTGTCCAGGATAAGATAAGGCAAATCATTGAAAGTGAAGATCCAAAAAGACCGTATAGCGATGATAAAATATCACAACTTTTAAAGGAGGAAAACATCAGTATCGCTCGCAGAACCGTAGCAAAATATCGTGAGATAATGAGAGTACTTCCATCGAACAAACGCAAACAATTCTAGGGAGGTCTTAAGTATGCAGACATCTGTAACTTTTAAGAATCTTGATCCTTCTGAAAATTTAAAATCGTACGTAGGCGACAAACTTGATCGTTTTGATAAATATCTATATAACCCGGCAGAAGCAAACGTTGTACTTTCGGTTGAAAAGTTCCGCCATATGGCTGAAATCAATATAATCGGCGACAGGCTCAACATATACGGTAAAGAAGTAACCGAAGACATGTATTCTGCCATTGACATGGTTCTTGACAAGATAGAAAAACAGATAAAGAAGAATAAACAAAAAGTCAGAAAACACCGAAATGTGGCCAAAGCCAGAGCAAAAGATATTATTGCTGAAGACACATTACATCTGGATGACGAAGCTACAGTAAAGATCAGGGTTAGGGGTATCGAATATAAACCCATGGATGTGGAAGAAGCAATCATGCAGATGGACCTTGTGACTAACAATTTTCTGGTGTTTACTAATGCCAGGACTGACCAGGTAAACGTCCTTTATCGGCGCAATGACGGCGACTACGGCTTAATTCAGCCGAGAATCTAATCTATAATCAAGTTCGTTGGTTTGGCTCATCCTGCTATATAGCCGGAGAGTGTTGGAATATTGGTCTGATAAAAAAAATAGGTTACCATTAAAAAACTATTTTTTCGAGAAGTTGTAGAATTTACAAGACGTTTTGATAGTGAATATAAAATGAAAATCCTTGATGTTTTACCAAAAGAAGCAATCCTTACTGATTTGAAATCACTAGATAAAAAAGGTGTTCTTGAAGAACTCGTAACCCCTGTAGCCCGTATTGCCGGCATGAATCATGAGTATCTTTTAAAAGTGCTGATGGAACGGGAACAACTCGGGAGTACCGGCATTGGTGAAGGAGTCGGAATTCCGCATGGTAAGGCGAAAGATCTTGAATCACTGGTGCTCGGTTTTGGTCTGAGCCGGAAGGGAGTCGACTTTGAATCCATGGACGGGCTTCCAACCCATATTTTTTTCCTCCTTATAACGCCTGAAAATTCCACAGGCCTTCATTTAAAGCTGCTCGCTCGAATTTCAAGGATTTTAAAAAATGACCCTTTTAAACAAAAGCTGTTACATGCTGTTAACAGAGATGAAATTTATTCCATTATTAAAGAAGAGGAGGAAGAATTATAAACCCGAACGTTGATAAAAAGTGAAAAAGTTAAAAATAATCATTATTACAGGGCTTTCGGGTTCCGGCAAGAGTACTGCAATATCAGCATTTGAAGACGCCGGTTTCTATTGTGTCGACAACATGCCGGTAGCGCTTCTTCCCAAGTTTTTAGAACTGCCGATTGAAAGCGATTCTGAAATTGCGGGGCTGGCATTTGTGATGGATTTGCGCGAAAAAAGCTTTCTTTCCAGGTATTCATTAGTTTTTGACTCTTTAAAGAAAAAAGGATATCAATTCAAAATCCTTTTTTTAGAGGCTGGCGAAGAAACTCTGCTTAAGCGTTACAGTCAGACAAGGAGACATCATCCCCTGTCTCAGGACAAAAGTCTTCTGGAAGGAATACGCATTGAACAGGAGCAGTTAAAAGACCTGAAAATTACCGCCGATAAAATTATCGATACTTCCCGTTACAATGTCCATAACTTAAAGTCCATAATCAATTATATCGCGCAAGAAAGTAAAAATTTTGCGCCCATGAAAATAAACCTTCTGTCGTTCGGTTTTAAATACGGCACCCCGCACGATGCCAGCCTGATTATGGATGTTCGGTTTCTTGCGAATCCATATTTTGTACCTGAACTTAAAGCATTAAACGGAAAAAGCCCGGACATTAAAAATTATGTCTTAAACAACGATGAGACCCGAAGGTTTTTAAAAAAATATCTGGACCTGCTTGACTATTTAATCCCGTTGTATGAAAAAGAGGGTAAATCTTATTTAACCATTGCAGTCGGATGCACCGGAGGCCGTCATCGCTCGGTAAGCATTGCCGAAGTTATATTCGAACATATAAAAAAACCCGGAAGTCAGATCATAATCACACATCGTGACATCAATCTTTAGAAGAAAAGACCTTTGAAAAATGTTCAATTTTGCCTGCCCAGTTAAATCCGTATTTCATATTTAACCGGGGTTCAAGGCCAAGGAAGGCGAAAATTTTAACCACCCCAGAGAAATAGGCTTCGCATTTCACGGGGCAGGCACGAATACATTGAGTATTTTGAGGATTAACCCACCAAAGTTCGGTGGCGGGTTAAAATTTGAGTCTGACGCCGGAATTGGGCAAAAGGGAGCATTTTACAAAGGTTTGAAGGAGCATTATGATAGGTATTGTCATTGTAACACACAGTCAGCTTGGAGATGCACTCATTGACGCTGCTGAATTCATTTTAGGAAATCGACCCGATACCATGGTACCGGTTTCCATAGATTTGAAAGAAAACGTTGACAAACTGCGTAAGAAAATTGCCGAAGCCATTAAACAGGTCGATAATAAAAAAGGAGTGCTTATCTTTACAGATATGTTCGGTGGGACACCTTCAAATTTAAGTTATTCATTTCTTGAAGAAGGAAAAGTGGAAGTCATATCCGGCGTTAATCTTCCTATTTTGATCAAGGCTGTGGATATTCAAAAAGATATGGAACTCAGTGACCTCGCTCAAGAACTTGAAGCTTTTGGGAAAAAGAGTATTTCGCTGGCAAGCGGGATTTTAAAAGGAAATAAACGGAAATAGGCGGATACGAAGATAAACTTAAAGGAGGCATTATGAGCATAAAAGTGGGTATAAACGGTTTTGGAAGGATAGGACGCCTAGTTTTCAGGACTTTGATTGATCATGCTGAACTGGAAGTCGCCGGGATTAATGATCTCATGGATTCAGCCACAATGGCTCATCTTCTTAAATATGATTCCGTGCACGGCAAGCTTGATCTGGAAGTAACCGCCAAAAACGGTTCCATTGAAGTGGGTGGGAAATCCATTGCCGTTACCTCCGTTAAAGATCCCGCCACCCTTGGCTGGAAAGACTTGGGCGTTGACATTGTTGCAGAATGCACCGGTCTTTTCAGAGACTATGAAAGCGCATCAAAACATCTTTCCGCCGGCGCACGAAAAGTTATAATATCCGCGCCTGCCCAGGAGCCCGATATTACCATCGTCATGGGTGTCAATTCAAACCAGTATGACCCCAGAAATCACCACATCATATCAAATGCATCCTGTACCACCAACTGTCTTGCACCCATAGCCAAGGTACTCCTTGAAAATTTCGGAATCAGGAGTGGCCTGATGACAACCATACATTCGTACACAGGGGACCAGCGCCTCCTGGATTTTCCTCACAAAGACCTGAGAAGGGCCAGAGCGGCCGCAATGTCAATAATTCCCACGACCACAGGTGCGGCCAAGGCCGTGGCCCTGGTGCTGCCGGAACTGTCCGGCAAGTTAAACGGGCTCGCCATTCGCGTCCCCACACCAAATGTATCGATTGTCGATTTTGTTGCAACTTTGGAAAAGTCAGGTGTCACGGTCACTGATGTAAACGCCGCCCTTAAAGAGGCTTCAGAAAAATCTCTTGCCGGCATACTTGGATATAGCGATCTTCCGCTGGTATCCTCTGACTATAATGGATCAACATTATCCTCTATTGTCGATGGACTGGCCACTTACGCCGTTGACAACATGGTCAAAGTGCTATCCTGGTACGATAATGAATCCGGATACTCAAACAGGATGGTCGATCTTGCAGCCATGATCGCTTCGCAGCTCTAAATATAGAAGGTCTCAAAAGAGGATCAATTGATGACAAATCGCACACCACTTATCGCCGGAAACTGGAAAATGTTTAAAACCTGTCCCGAGGCTGTTGAAACTGCCGCAAAGCTTGTAAAACTCGTAGCCGGGACCACGGATATCGACGTGATGATTGCGCCGCCGTTTACAGCACTCGCACCGGTATCTGAAGTTGTCAGGGGGAGCTGTGTTTCGCTGGGCGCACAAAATCTATTTTGGGAAGCCCAAGGAGCCTTTACTGGCGAAATATCACCCGCCATGCTGGTATCGGCCGGATGCAAATATGTTATTGTCGGCCATTCCGAACGTCGCCAATATTTCAACGAAACCGACGAGACCGTCAACAAAAGAATACAGGCCGCCGTTAATAATGATCTAATACCGGTTATGTGCGTTGGAGAATCTGAAAAAGAACGGGAATCAAAAGATACGTTTTCCGTACTTGGCAAACAGGTAAAAAAGGGGTTAGAGGGATTTTCTCCGGATGATTTGGGAAGGCTGGTTATCGCATATGAACCGGTCTGGGCTATCGGAACCGGTAAAACCGCGACTTCCGATCAGGCTCAGGAGGCTCATCAGTTTTTACGCTCTGTGCTTGAAAAAAGTTTCGGGAATATGCTTGCCAAATTTATTAGGATACTGTATGGGGGCAGTGTTAAACCGAACAATATCGCAGAACTCATGGCAATGCCTGATGTCGACGGAGCACTTGTCGGCGGCGCAAGCCTCGATCCTGAGACATTCAGCAAAATCGTTCAGTTTAAAGAGTAGTTCTGGTAATAAACAATTATGACAATATTCCTAATAATCATGCATGTAATCGTCTGTATTGCCCTTATTTTGATCGTCCTTTTGCAGACCGGAAAAGGTGCTGACATGGGCGCTGCCTTTGGAGGGGGATCAAGTCAGACCCTTTTTGGGAGTACAGGCGGTTCAACGTTTTTGGGCAAGTTGACAACCGTAGCGGCGATCATCTTTATGATAACTTCTCTGGGGCTTGCCTATCTGTCCGGTCATAAGATGAAAAATTCAATTATGACCGACCAAAAAGCACCCATAGAGCAGAAAGCTGCACCGGCGGAGCCTGAAAAAAGCTCTCACTCTGAGCCGGAAACCTCACCGCCTGAAAAACCTGCTCAGGCCCAATAAGCTTTGAGACCTTTGAAAAATGTCAATTTTTGTTTAAGTTCAAGAAAGGCGATAATTTTAACCACCCCAGAGAAATAGGCTTCGCATTTCACGGGGCAGGCACGAATACATTGAGTATTTTGAGGATTAAAATTTGAGCCTGACGCAGAAATTGAGCAAAAAGGGGCGTTTTTCAAAAGTCTCCTTTCAATGGCTTCGATTTGTTATAATGCTGAACATTTTTAAACAGATAAATAGTTGGGTAGTTGAGTTGACGATATTCAAATGTGCCGAAGTGGTGGAATTTGGTAGACACGCTATCTTGAGGGGGTAGTGGGTAACCCCGTGCCGGTTCAAGTCCGGCCTTCGGCACCACAATTTATATATTTAACCTGAACTATGAATGATTTCTTTGACCACTTCCTCTATTTGGTTGGTATCCATAATTTCCAGATCCAAGAATAACTCTCCAACAAGCCGGTGGGTCCCATTTTCAATATCTTCCCGGACCTGAGTCGTGATTACATGTATCAGATCTTCCTGAGTGATAAACCCTTTTTCAATTGCAATGATTCCAAAGCGTTTTTCATAATGCGCAGTCTTTTTAGTTTCATCTAACATGATATGATACCTATTTGTGGAGCATTAAATTGATTTCTTTCCTAAATCCGCTCTTAAAAAGCAAGTTCTTATCAAATCAAACACAACTTTACCTTGCCTTTCACCACATAGATAATATCATTGGGGTTTTCATGTAAGTGCTTTTCCAGCTCTGTTCCTACAGTCAGATGCACCAGCATGCATATGATATCAGCGTTCTCATCCCTGTTGGACAGGACCTATCCTACTTTCGCGTTTTCCAACTGAGGGTGGGGTTCCCACTTGATCTCATCGGGTTGTACAACCTTGCTTTTTCCATGGGCCGACCTCCCCTAGAACTTGGCGCCGCTCTTGACACCCTTGGCCTTAAGCACATCCTCCCGATAGGCCTTGTAAGCCGTATTCTTGATGTCTTCGTCGTGGGCCCAGATTTTAAGGGCCCGGGTTGATACATTGGCATTGACGCAAAAGCCCTCTTGCGGACCCCGGTCACAGCCCCAGTATATATAGTTACCGTGATGCTTCGATGGCTTGCCGTAGCGCTTGATCATGGCCGCTTTCACATCATCCACCTCCATGTCCTCTTTCTGCTCAAACTGGATCATGTATATGCGTCCGTCGACGGTAGCCTCGAAATGAATATATACAGGGGCTTCTCTGATGCTCCCTTTATAGTTCCTTATTACGTCTGGACCGGGACTACTTTTACCTTGCTGCCATATCCAGTCTTTGTGTTCTATTTTGGTCTTTTTATGATATCCGTAAGCCTCAAGGGTGAAAAAACGACTCTTTTGTGTATTCATATCTCCCCCGAGTTGAAGCCCGGAAACCACAAACTTGCTGCGGTCATATGTCGGCTTCTTTGCCACTTTGACCTCGGCACCAGGCACCTTGTCGCGACACTTCTCCCACTTGTCTTTGCGAAGGCCCACGAAGTGCGGCTTGTCGTGACGGAAATTGTGGATCGACTTGACCTGATAGCCACATTCTTTCTGGCAAGCCGCATCGTCACCACACTTGGCCAGCATCGCCTTCAAGCTGGCCACCACCTCTTCATGGTTTCGGAAGTCGGGAACACCCTTTTCTCCAGCATCGGCAGAGGTCGTCAAATCTGCATCTCGATGGGCCTCGAAACAAGGCTGCCAGCGCTGTTTCAATATGCTTGGATCCCCATCAGGATTGGCTTTAAGAAAGTTTTTCAGGGTTTTAATGGCATAGCCGCACTTTACCATGCAGTCTTTGCAACCAGACTTGCCACACTCATCAATTTTAGCCCGAATGTCTTTTAAAACTTCGTTGGGATTATTAAAGTCCGGTTTGTCTCCACACCACGCCAGAGGCGCTATAACACAAAGAGAAGTTACAAATACCGTCATCCAGATACAGATACCTTTCATGGGATCTACCTCCTTTTTGCTTCAACCCGATTAAACCGGTTGAATCCTGTTAATAAAACATTTCCGATTTGCCTTATAACCATATTGCATAATAACAAAAAAAATAAAAGTCAACTATAGCCGCCCATATCCAACAGGGGGCGAATCCGGGTTACGTCAAAGGTCACTGCCGCCTGCATCATATTGGCTGCATCCTGGTTGACATGTTTTGCAATCGGGAGATATTCGTAATGTGCCAAAAACACCCTCAATAAAATTTATCGCGTACAGGGGGATATATCCCTTTGTACCCCTGAATAATCAAATATTCAAATAATCCAATGATCCATCATTATCTTCGGAAACGCACCGCAAAAACCCGGTTGCTGCTGGAGGTGCCTCGGATACCCCAGCGCTCGTCGCCGAAGTAGAAGCTGAAGACCCAGGCCGACGACGAACCCTTGATTTCACCAGACCATACCCACCATCCGGTTGTTTTTAACAGAGGCGTCATGTTGCGTTTCCCTGCTCCCTTCTTATATAAGCTATTAAGCTCCTTTCTCGTCGGCATACGCCAACCGCCGCCGGCAACGGTAAGATTTTCAACCCAGCTTTTAGCCTCGTTCCAATTTGTACCCCTATCAGGCCCGACATACCATTCGAGCCTCGTATTCTTGTCGTAAACAACTTTACTTCGATATTTAATGAATTGTTTATCACGGTCAATAACTTTGGGTTTTGATACATCAGGACTGATTGATGCATACTTCGGAGGTTCATCAACTGGTTCGTGTGATTTTTTTGATGGAAGTTCTACAACAGCTATCCCTCTCTTTAGATTAAAATAGAAATCTCCTGTTAAAGATGAAGACTCCCATGGCACTTGACGCGCCCCTGAATCCTTCATAACTTCTATACGGACATTTTTAAGGACTCTTTCAATGGTAAGTCCTGGTGTCATCATATGTTTCAATAGTTTAGAGGTATATAAGCCATTCCGACCGACTCCATCAGCAGCAATAGAACCTGGTGCTGTAGAAAATGCTAAAATTGAGCCTGTCGGCGCATCCATTTTTGCGAGTCCTTTTTCGCTTGATCTGAAACTACGGGCATAAGGATTATCCCTGCAAGCATCAAGGATAATAATATTCATACCATTCTTCGCATCTTCCATCTGCCCAAGCACCCTACCAGCAGAAACCGCTTCGTATTTTATCTCGGATTCAGTTTCAATATTAGCATCAATGGGGATCAAATAATTACGCCCTTGAACCTGCATACCATGACCAGCGAAATAAAACAGGCCGATGCCACCTGATCGCAACTTTTTACCAAAAGCACGAATGGAGTCCTCCATAACTCTTTGGTCAGCGTTAATTTCTAACTCTACCGAGAAACCTAGTTTTCTGAGGGCATCTGCCACATTATTGGCGTCATTCAAAGGATTGGCAAGAGGAGATGATTTGTACGCACCATTTCCTATCACTAATGCAATCCGACTTTCCTGGGAAGATTTAGCTGAAATTTGAGTTAAAAAGACAAGTAAGATCGGTATAATCAATAAACGGAAAACAATTGATTTCGTTTTATCTGCCTCCGCTATTTTACAAATTATGCTAATCGAAAATACACGATTCCGTGCCTGAAGATTCAATTTCCGAAAAGTAAAGGTTTATAACCGAAATCATAACTTACCATGAGCAAAACCTGAAACCAATCCTTGTTTTATACATATATCATAAAAATGAAATAGGCAAACCCGGTGAAATGGATTTACCCTTATTTAAAAACGATATCCCAAATTTTTCAGGCCCCTGATATTTAGGGTATCAGACATAATGTCTATGAAAACTACTCAAATTCATTAAATGATAAAATGTTTTTCCGACCCACTTATTGTTTTTAATGACTTATAGAAATGACGAGATGTTACAAGCCACTTAATTTCACAATTTGGCAGTCTCTATCAAACTGAATAGCCACTCCTTCTGGTGTTGACCGTACCACATTCCCTTCACATTTTATGAGGCTTAGAGCACCTGTCGTCTCTTTATTCCAGTTAATCGTTAAAGTGAACTCTAGTTTAAAACGTGTGCCATCGGAAAACGGTTCTGTAGTAAGTATAAAAGCTCCGGCAGAAGATATATCTCTAGTCTGGAATTTAAACATCTGTTTTTTTCCTGAAATGATAATTTCCATTCTGGTGGGGAGTGTTAGCGAGAACCTCTCATATTTCCGTTTCTCCGTCATTGAAAAAACCTTTCATTTCATCACGAAACCTTGAAAACACCTCAGCATAAGAGGATATACTTTCTGGGCAGGCGAAAAGATGAAAAAGATCATAAATTAAAATGTTTTCGGTAGTTCGAATTTCGTGAATGAATCTATTTAAAATGACGAAATATCAGATAGAGAGAAACGAATATAGAATGAAGACAGCAGAAAATAGATGTTTCAGCGTAAGAGTTGATACAGTATAGAAGTCGGATACCGAAAGTATGTTATAATTTGAAAAGAGATATTAAAGGTTAAATTTGCCTTCCTAAAAAGGCAGAACTTACTTTTAAATAATTATCACAGAGAAAGAAGGCTTTGTCAATGGAGTAAAAGCTTTATTTATATAGGGGAATAACCCAACATGAGGAAATTATCCCGAACTCAAATTTAAACGCCGTCAATTGCCAAAATCAACTATTGTGATTTACTAATTTACTTGCCAAACTTCAAACCCAACATCAATTATTATTTATTACCTATATCGCATAATTTTAAAGGCCTTGTTCTATGTTCAGAATCAGGTAACACCATCCTACTTCTAACTTAATAGTCCATTCATTTTAAGGTATTCCATGATTTTATTCTCTACCGTATCTTCAATCGCTTTTTTCAAATTATGCCGGTTCAGATTTGGATAGCGTTTTTCAAGGATCTTATCATTGTAAAGGATTTCTTTAGAGAGAGTGTCGGGAACAAAGGCGCTTTCTTTAACCTCAAATTCAAATTTAACTCTGATCGGAATTTCTACCCACTCGAATCCCATATTTATTGAATGATAAAAAATTTTTTTCTCAACTAACCAAACCACTGGTTTAAGATTTCCTTCTCAGTATAAAATTGTTATTATGCCTGAATCTTGCACGAGTCGGAGGCTTTCATATGCCCCGATAGCGGGATTTCCGCCACAGTTAAACAAAAAAATACAAAATGGTTTCACATGGTAAACTTCGCTGCAATCCCGAAGGATCGGGATCTCCACTACGTTCCGACAAGGCACTTAAGGGCCATAGTCTGCTATTGCGAGCCCTTAATAACGCAGCTCGAAGATCCCGCTTAAAGCGGGGAGATGAAAGCCTTGCACTCGTGAAATATCCGGGTTAGTGTTGATTACATATATCTGAAAATTCAAAAAAAATCAAAGGACAAATCCTGTAAAATGGATTCGCCCCTATTGAAAAACAATATTACACAAATTTTAAGACCTCAAACTCTGTTATTTATAGCACATACCAACCATTTTAATATGAAGGCTCCTCGAAATGCCGTTATTACTAATGGGATCAAAATCCATTCGACATTGATTCAGGTTTCTCGAATCCGCATTGCAGCCTCATTTGGGTATAATTCTTGGAGCAGCCAAGGAAAAGCGCCCTGAACTGTCTGAGTCCCGAGCCAAGCGAGGTCGAGTTTTCAGAGCGTCCGGAGCAAGACTTTAGTATTTACAATGTAATTATTTAATTGACCTCAACATCCTCGATATCCGGTAATTCGTTTTCACGAGATGCAGCAAATAAAGCAGTTATAGCAACACACAGACAAAAAATGGCCACCATTAGTGCAACGATCAGTAATATTTTAAACATGATTGATCACCAACCTGTTAGTGAAAATAATTCTTGCTTAGGGATAGCCTTTAATTTTGCATTCAATTATAGAAAACTCTTAGCAATCAATGCAACCCGGCTCATGTTGCCTTTGGCATGGTTGCCGAGACCGATGTCAAAACCCGTCATATCCTGGTTAACACCATAGATCAGGTTCAAACGGAACCCTTTGACTGGACCTGGATCTCGCACTTGGGAAACAGTATCTCAAGGCATGATATTAGGGCCTCATATTCTTCAGGACGATCTGTTAAGAGAACTACTTTATCCATTATAAACCTCTATAAACCTCCTGTCCGCTTGGGGACTATCGGTTTACCAATCAACTATATTAACAAATTAGCAATAATGATGCCAATTAAGACTGGGTGCTGCCTGCTCGTTACCGGTTGCTAGTTGCTGGGTAAAACAGTGTAAAATTGAAGTTCGAGTTTAAATTTTTTTGTCATCCAACTGTCAATATGTTAAATATTTGAACAGTAAAATTGTTAAATATTTGAACATTTGGAATTATTTTTTTAACAGGAATTAAACAAGTATTGGAAAACAATAGTGGACACGATTCAGGACGGAGTCATGATTGTGGGCTCAAAAGGCACCTTAACTTCGGTTAACAGGGCTTTTGAAACAGTTACCGGTCATTCTAACACAGAGGTCCTTGGGGAAACCCTGCACTACATTAAATGGCAATGCCTGTGAATTGGTCCGCAGAAGTAAAAATCCTGGCCCAGAGGACCAGGCTTTCAATGTAAAAATAAAGACCCCATTAAATACCTATCATCAATTCTTTTAATCACCAAACTCCCTGCAAATGTAGAATTAATTACATAAATTACTATGAAATTCATTTCACAATAATTAATTTTGTATATTCTTAAAAAATTATAACCAATAGAAATCATTAGAGATTTATTTAATTGATAAATCTGGCACAATTTTTGATTATGTAGAATATCACATTCAAAATTTTTAAACCTTGACATATTTTCTTTCACTTATGACCGGATACCCAAAAAAATCATTTTACTTGGATAGAAGATCTGGAAAAGACCGACGTATACATAAGATTCCGGAAGTCAAATCATTGTTTATTTACAGGAGGAGAAAAAAAATACGTCGGCAGGAGGACAAGTATAATATTATCTATTTTGATCAATATAGTTCAACGCTTTTTGGAGCTATAATATTTCTTCTCCTTCTAAATATAATCGATGCGTTATTAACTCTGTTTTTGTTAGGTTGCGGTGCTAAAGAAATCAATCCTATAATGGCATATTTTCTCAACTTCGGCCCTTTGACGTTTATAAGTGTGAAATATTTATTAGCATGCTATTCTGTAATTATTCTTTTAATATTCAATAATGTTTTTCTGGGAAAAATTAAAATTTACACTCGATCTCTCTTTTCTTATGCCATTGGTGTGCTTATGCTTGTCGTCGCATGGGAACTGTTTCTAACATTCAGGATTATATTTTGAACGAACAAATTCAGCTGATTCCCCATCTCTGTATTTTCCCCAATTTTCAACCATAAGAATTGAACTAACAACATACGAATGAAATCAAAATCCATTCGGCACTGATCCGGATTTCTTGAATCCGCATTGCAGCCTCATTTAGTTCAGTAGTCGGCGTGTTTTTCTTATAGAGTAAAGCTTTGTAAATAGCGTAATGAATGATCAGCAGTGAAATCATACACTGTTTGAAACCATTAGGGATCGTTAAGATAGAACAGCGGTATCTTGTGTTCGTAATTAAAATGCTTTAAGCGGGTATCCATATAACCTATTTATTTAGAGCCAGATTTTCTGTTCTTTCTTTACGAACCCTTATGGTTGAGTTTGTATGATGGAGTCGCTGATTATTCATGGAGCTATTCAATTGCTGAAAATTGAAAATATGCGCTCATACAATATATTGTGTTGTGTGACCGTAATCCAATTTTCATCGCAATAGACGATTATCCGGAGTCTTTGGATTGTTTTGTTCCATTTTCTTTATCATTGATAAAAGACATAGTAACATTGTATGGGTAACATGTTAGGGGCTTCGCCCCAATTGGAATAGTGGAATGCTGGAATAATGGAATAATGGGTTCTGGAATAATGCAATGTTGGGTTAATGGTAAAATATGTGTTGAAGATAAAATCAAAAATGGATAATATCCTTTTAAAAACCAACCTTCCAGTATTCCACTTTTCCATTATTCCATGTTTGAGGCAAGCGTTCAAGTCTCAAAGAATATCTTATATTTTCATTAAGTTGTAGAAATTCCGAGACGTTAAATTATGGACGTCAATATCATCAATTAACACACCAGAAGTTATTGAGATGTTACCTTAATAAGACTATAGAATTGATGAAAAAACAAAAAAAAAGGATGCGACGGCATCCGGTATCGAGTATACAGAATCATTTCCTCAAGTTTACGATCACCACACTGGGCTGTAAAGTAAATCAATCCGAGTCGGATGCCATGGCCCATCAACTCAAAAATTCAGGATGTTATCCGGTACACCATAAAGAAAAGGCAGACCTGTGTATTATTAACACATGTACGGTCACACAGAAAGCATCCATGCAGTCACGGCAGGCTGTGCGAAAGGCCATACGATCCAATCCCGGGGCACGTATTATTGTAACCGGTTGTTATGCCCAGACCGAGCCTGATGAAATCGATAAAATAGACGGCATTCACCACATCATCGGTCACACGGATAAATTTAAAATACCCGACATGGTCTTATCAAAAGAAAAAGGGCCCTACCCTCATCTGATCCGGCAAAACATATTATCTGAACACAATTTCGAACAGACCCCTGCAGCGGTCTCGGGGAACAGAACCCGACCATTTTTAAAGATTCAGGACGGCTGTGACAGTTTCTGTACATACTGCATTGTCCCCTATGCGCGCGGACGCAGCCGCAGCATGCTGATTGAAAACGTATTAGAAAATATAAAGCAGCTTAAGCAGGCCGGATACCACGAAGTTGTCCTCACCGGCGTTCATCTTGGCGCCTATGGACTAGATCTTTCTCCAAAAGCCGATTTAACAGAGCTGTTAAACCGGATTTGTGAATCCAATCCTATCGACCGTGTGCGACTCAGTTCTATAGAACCGCATGAGCTTACGGATGATATAATACAACTTGTGGCAGGAACAGATATTTTTTGTCATCACTTTCATATTCCTCTGCAAAGCGGGGATGATCTTATCTTAAAAAAAATGCACCGGCCGTATACACGTTCGCTTTTCAGCAATCAGATTATTGAAATTAATGAATTGCTTCCGGATGCTGCCATAGGTGTGGATGTTTTAATCGGTTTTCCGGGTGAAACCGAAAAGGCTTTTGAAAATACATATTCATTAATCGCTGAATTGCCCGTTACCTATCTGCATGTTTTCCCGTTTTCAGCTCGAAAGGGTACACCTGCAAGCCGTTACCCGCAACAGGTCGATTCAAAAACAATCAAAGCCCGCTGTAAGAAAATGCGCAGTCTCGGCCAGGTAAAAAAAGAGGATTTTTACAAAAAAGTTGCAGGGAAACCGGTTGAAATCCTTATTGAAGACAAAAGGGACAGATCTACGGGTTTGCTTAAAGGTATCACATCAAACTATATACCCGTTCGTGTAAACGGTGATGATAATCTCAAAAACACCTTGGTTCAGGTCAGAATCGACAGAGTAAAAAGCGACAAAAAAGTATTCGGCGCTCTTTATTGACATCACAAAGAATGTTTTCGTTCAGGCACTAAATAGTGTCCATCCATAAATGAGGATTTTCAGCCCTATCTCACTTCTCTTCATTCATCTCACTTTCAGCGGGCTTAAAACTTACAAGGGGAATCAAACATCACTTGACAAATTATATTAGCATAGCTAATAATATAAAAATTAAATTAGTTTGATTAAAATTATGCACAAAGGCGTGCGATTTTTTTAAAAAAATTAAAAGACAAAGGCGTCTTTTCCTTAACCAGGCAGGCGCTTTTTTTATTTTGAATTCATATTGTAAAAGGAGAATTGTTATGAACCTACATCGACCAAATGCCAATGAGGCATTACAAACAAAAAACCGATCTCGAAACGTTGCGCCCCAATCCGGTATCTGCAGCCGATGCATTGATGGATGCAAGGGCAATTGCGATTTGTTCAGGGCCACATTTCGTGGGCGTGAACTCCTTTATCCGGAGCCTTTCGGGAGTGTCACCGCTGGTGCCGACAAGGACTACCCGGTTGACTACTCTCACCTTAATATTATGGGCTATGCATTGGGGGCCAAAGGAATAGACCCAGATCCGGATAAGGCGACATTCCCGGCCGTGGATACCGAAACATCTTTCGGTGTCACCGACAAGGTGAAGATGAAAGTGCCTATTTTCACCGGCGCCCTCGGCAGTACGGATATTGCCCGCAGAAACTGGGAACACTTTGCAATAGGAGCTGCAATTAGCGGTATCACCCTGGTGTGTGGTGAAAATGTATGCGGGATTGATCCTGAGTTGGAACTCGACGGTAACGGCAAGGTTACAAAATCTCCGGAGATGGACCGCCGTATAACAGAATATCGTCGCTATCATGAAGACTACGGGGATATCCTCGTACAGATGAACGTTGAGGATACCCGTAACGGAGTTGCGGAATACGTCATTGATAAATTTGGTGTCGAAACCATTGAACTGAAATGGGGGCAAGGCGCCAAGTGTATCGGTGGTGAAATTAAGGTAAACTCTCTGGATCGGGCGCTGGAATTAAAAAAACGTGGCTACATTGTTACGCCGGACCCGGAGAAACCCGCTTTCCAGGCTGCTTTTAAGGCGGGTCCCCTGAAGCAATTTGAGCGGCATTCGCGTCTCGGATTTATTGACCAGGAAAGCTTTATGAATGAAGTCGAAAGGCTGCGAAAGCTCGGGGCCAAACGTATCACGTTGAAAACAGGCGCCTATCCGATGAGAGAACTGGCCATGGCCATACGATGGTCCAGCGATGCCAATATTGATCTTTTGACCATGGACGGTGCTCCGGGAGGGACCGGAATGAGCCCCTGGAGAATGATGACCGAGTGGGGTATTCCATCCATATACCTTCACTCCATGGCCTATGAGCTGTGTGAACGCCTCGCCCAACGAGGGAAACGGGTCCCGGACATCGCATTTGCCGGTGGCTTTTCTTCCGAGGATCATGTTTTCAAAGCACTGGCTTTAGGTGCACCGTACTGTAAGGCCGTATGCATGGGCCGCGCGTTAATGATTCCTGGCATGGTGGGTAAAAACACTGAAAAGTGGTTTCGAGGAGAAGACGGTGGTCTTCCGACGACAGTTTCGAGATTTGGATCTAACAAAGAAGAAATATTTATGAATTACGAAGTGTTAAAGGAAAAATACGGTTCGGAAGCCGAACGTTTTCCTTTGGGTGCCATCGGCATTTTCAGCGTGGTGGATAAAATCAAGGTCGGACTTCAACAAATAATGGCTGGATCCAGAAACTGGGCCGTCAAATACATCAGTCGAAATGACATATTCTCACTTACCGAAGAGTGTGCCAAAGTCACAGGTACGCCGTATGTAATGGATGCCTATCGGGAGGAAGCTCTCCAGATAATCGATTCTTGAAAAAATACATAAATGGCATTACAATAACCACCAGAGGCGGCTTAAAAACATCTCTGGTGGTTCCACCCCGGCCTTGGGACCACTTTTTTTCCGCTGCCATCCTGATTAACAATCATAAAATCGGGACAAAGGATGATTCAAGAATACAGTCAAATACCCAGTGAATTTTATTCACACTTAAAAGTTTTTCACGAGTTGATGTCAATCAAAGTGCGTGAAATCTTATTTGTTTCCAGTCCCTATGATGTGTTTATAATGGAAGAGGATGGAAGTCCGGCATCAAGAATCATAAATGAATACAGCGGGTTAAATCTTAGTCTTCCGCCCAGGGTAACTCGGGCGTCTTCGGCTAGAGAAGCGCTGTCTCACTTGAATAAGAAAAAGTTCGATATGGTTCTAACCATGCCCCATGTCGATGACATGGATGCGTTTTCATTGGGCCTGGAGATTAAGAAACTCAACCCGAGTCTCCCTGTTATTCTACTATCTCACAGCCCTATCGGTATTTATCCATTTCCGAAAAGCAAGAATTGTAAAGGGATTGACAAAAGTTTTATCTGGTCCGGCAATTCCGATCTGTTGCTCGCGTTGGTTAAAAACGTGGAAGATCGCATGAATGTTGAAAACGACACTCGGAAGGCAATGGTCCGGGTACTGATTCTGGTTGAGGATTCACCGGTTTATTACTCTTCTTTTCTACCCATGATTTACAAAGAAATTGTAAAACAAACCCAGGCTGTCCTTGGAGCTGGTCTCAACGAAGAACACCGGCTGCTCACCATGCGGGCCAGGCCCAAAATCCTGTTAGCGGAGAACTATGAAGAGGCCATGGAACTATGCCAAAAGTTCCGGTCATTTCTGTTCGGCATTATATCGGATACCCGCATCCCTAAAAATGGAAGGCTGATCGATGATGCAGGGTTTTTGTTACTGTCACAAATGAGAAAGGAAATCTCTGATCTTCCCCTTCTCTTGATGAGTTCAAAACCATCCAATAAGGCAAAAGCAGATTTAATTCCGGCTGTTTTTCTGGACAAGAATTCTCCAAACCTTCTTGCAGAGTTACACGATTTCTTTCTGAACCGTTTAGGATTTGGAGATTTTGTTTTCCGCATGCCGGACGGCACGGAAATTGACCGGGCGTCCGACCTTCGTGATCTTGAGGCAAAGGTTGCTAAGATACCGGATGAATCGATTTGTTATCATGCCAAGCGCAATCATTTTTCCAACTGGATTATGTCTCGTTCGGAAATCCCCCTTGCTTCCAAGTTTCGCGAGGTCAAAGCCTCTGATTTTGCAAGCGCCCATGACATAAGGAATTATATCATCGCCAATGTCCATGCGTTGCGGAAGTGGCGTCAAAAAGGTGTGGTCGCTCAATTCAAAAGCCATAATTTCGATGCAGATGTTATGGAGTTTGTTAAAATCGGCCAGGGTTCGCTGGGGGGTAAGGCCCGGAGCTTAGCCTTTATGTCCGCCCTGCTACAGCAGAATCCGAAAATTTATGAAAATTATCCGGAAATTAACATCGAAATTCCAAAAACTCTGGTTGTGAGTACGGACGGTTTTGAATCTTTTATCGCACAGAACGACTTAAAGCATTTTGCCACCCAAAATTATACAAATGAAGAAGTTACCGAGGTATTTTTACAGGCAGAGATACCCGAATGGCTGGTGAAAGAATTGGAAGCTTACCTGGCACAGGTGAAATATCCCCTGTCGATCCGTTCTTCAAGTTTGCTTGAAGATGCGCAGTTCCAGCCCTATGCCGGAATTTATGAAACCTATATGATTCCCAATAACCATTCTCAACTTTCCAAGCGGCTACACCATCTTATTACCGCCATAAAACTGGTGTATGCGTCTACCTATTATGAAGATGCCAAGGCATTTTCCCGCAGTACATCGAGTCAGCCTCAGGAAGAGGCCATGGCGGTTATCATACAGCAACTGACCGGAGAAGAATATGGAGATTATTTTTATCCGGCCATTTCCGGAGTGGTCCAGTCTCATAATTTTTATCCGGTTTCCAAGATGAAACCCGAAGAGGGGATTGCCCATATTGCTCTGGGATTGGGCAGGACCGTTGTGGAAGGTGGCCGAACGGTGCGTTTTTCTCCAAAATATCCAAATATTATGCCCCAGTTTTCCATGGTTGATGATATTCTGGCAAACGCCCAGCGTTTTTTTTATGCCTTGAAGATTAAAAATTATCCCGATGAACTTAACTTCCTGAAATATTCAAACCTGGAAAAAAGGGAAGTTGACGATGCTGAGACCGAGTATCCTGTAAAGCTGCTTGCCAGCACATATGTGCCGGAAGAACATCGTATTCGTGATACAGGATATATGCCGGGGCCCAAGATTTTAACTTTTTTTCAGATACTCAAGTACAATATATTTCCGTTACCTCAATTATTGTCAGACCTGCTCGAATTGGGGCGAAAGGGGATGGGATGCCCTGTAGAGATTGAATTTTCGGTAAACTTAAGTTCCGATAAAAAAAAGAAAAGCGATTTCTTTTTTCTTCAGATGCGCCCCATGGTTGCAGGTGGAGAAAGGTTTGAGGTTCAAATTACCCGGAAAGAAATTGAAAAAGCCTTTTGCCTTTCCAAACAGGCCCTTGGAAATGGAAAAAATGAAGAAATGGCAGATATTGTGTATGTCAAGCCAGATGATTTTCAACCGAAAGCTACGATAAAAATAGCAGAAGAAATTGATAAATTAAATGCAGGCTTGCTTAAAGAAAGGCGCCCCTATCTTCTGGTCGGTCCCGGACGGTGGGGGTCCGCCGACAGATGGCTTGGAATACCGGTGCAATGGCGCAATATTTCAGGGGTAAGCGCCATGATCGAACTTAGAACTGAAAAATTAAAGGCTGATCCTTCCCAGGGATCGCACTTTTTTCAAAATATAACGTCTCTGGGCATTCATTACATTACGGTTACTGAAGGCTCGGACGATTATTTTGATTGGAAGTGGGTGGGTTCACAGCCTGCCATTCAGGAAACTACTTATTTACGGCATGTTAGACTGAATAACCCTTTTACCCTTAAAATTGACGGTAAAAAATCTCAATGTGTGATGATTTATAATTAATAAATTGACAGGAGGTTGTATATGACGGACATTTTGAATTTGATAAAGAATAGAGATCCGGGCGAAAAGGAATTTCATCAGGCTGTGGAAGAGGTGCTTGAGTCAGTTCAACCTGTTTTGGACCGAAATCCTCAATACCGTCAAGATGCTGTCCTGGAAAGAATTACGGAACCTGAACGCGTGATTATGTTTCGAGTTCCGTGGATGGATGATCAGGGACAAGTGCACGTCAACCGTGCATTCAGAATCCAAATGAATAGTGCCATCGGTCCCTACAAGGGCGGTTTGCGTTTTCATCCATCAGTCAATTTGAGTATCCTCAAGTTTTTGGCTTTTGAGCAGGTATTTAAAAATGCGCTGACCACCCTCTCCATGGGGGGAGGCAAAGGCGGATCGGATTTTGATCCCAAGGGAAAATCTGATAACGAGGTGATGCGGTTCTGCCAGAGTTTCATGGCTGAGCTTTTTCGCCATATCGGTCCGGATACGGATGTACCGGCAGGAGACATCGGTGTGGGCGCCAGAGAAATCGGCTATCTTTTTGGAATGTATAAGAAATTGAGCAACGAGTTCACCGGCGTTTTGACTGGTAAAAGTCTGGGCTGGGGGGGAAGTCTTATTCGCCCGGAAGCAACCGGCTACGGCAGCGTTTATTTTGCCGCTGAAATGCTGGCAACTCAAAACCAAACGCTTGAAGGCAAAACTTGTCTGGTATCGGGTTCCGGCAACGTGGCCCAGTACACCGTGGAAAAAATTATTGAGCTTGGCGGCAAGGTGGTTACCCTTTCTGATTCTTCCGGCTATATTTATGATGAAGAAGGCATCGACAGTGACAAACTCGCCTTTGTAAAACGGTTGAAAAATATCAAACGCGGTAGAATGAGTGAGTATATTGATAAGTATTCCGAAGCGGTTTACACAGAAGCGGATACTTCTTTAGATTATAATCCTTTGTGGAACCATAAATCAGACTGCGCCTTTCCCAGTGCCACCGAGAATGAAATCAACGCAACAGATGCGGCAAACCTGATGAAGAACGGTGTTCACTTGGTTTGCGAGGGGGCCAACATGCCGAGCACCCCGGAAGCCATCAACATTTTTTTGGACAAGAAAATTCTGTATGCTCCCGGCAAGGCATCCAATGCCGGTGGGGTGGCCGTATCCGGCCTGGAAATGGCTCAGAACAGCATGCGTTTGAACTGGCCCGCAGATGAAGTGGATCACCGCCTCAAGATGATCATGAAAAACATTCACCAGACCTGTCTGAATGCCTCTGCCGAGTTCGGTGTATCCGGAAATTATATGGCAGGTGCCAATATCGCCGGATTTACAAAGGTGGTGAATGCCATGCTGGATCAAGGTTTACTTTAACCTAAATTGAGCGATTTTTTACTCGATCTGCACCGATCTCTTGCGCATCAAGGATCCGCGAAAATCCTCGACATATCCATCCCGATGTCTTTTCGGGACGGTTTTCGCGAACCCTTATGCATCAAGATCTCAGCACATCTCTTCCCAAAAAATCGCTCGATTCAGGTTTAATTCTTATCATAACAACATCTCGATTTTTTTTATGGGGTTAATTCAGTTGAAAAATGCAATATTAACCCCTTCCAGGGATAAACCAAATCCGGGTCCTTTGGGCTCGGATTTTTACTTTCCTGGTTTTTGACATATTCTTTAATGAATACCGCCTACCGTCAAATCCGGAAATTTCAAATCCACCGATTCTCTGTAAAGAAAAACCACCCGGTCTTTCACATCAGCTGATGCCCATACAAAAGAGGTTATATCAACTGAATCTTGCACGAGTCGGAGGCTTTCATATGCAAGGACTTCTGCCATCACCTAAAACCCGCGTTAATTGTTATGAAAATTTAAGTGTCACTTAATTGTTGAAGTATAGATTAATTTGTGCTAATAATATATTTGCATGTTTTAAATCCTTACATCCCTTTATCCATAAATGTCAGCTGTATTCTCATGCGTAAACCTTAAGGGGAGCCTATGGAAAGCATTAAAACCGATTCCGACCTGCGTGTTGAAATTCCTTCGCAACAATCCTTTAAAATAGGCCGTATTAACCCAAAAAGTCCCAAAAATGCCGTCGGCGAAGTGTCGTGGATCGTCGATGGGGTTGCATTCCCCAATGGAACAGAATTCCGTTGTAAATACAAAGGGTGTTTCTACTATGCCCAGGTGATTAATGGTGCTTTGATGATCAACGGAAAGGAATTTTTATCGCCGTCGGCAGCTGCAGTTACAATAACCCGTAACGCCGTTGACGGCTGGTTGTTCTGGGACTGTAAATTACCGGGGAATGCTTCATGGGTAAATATTTGTGCGCTAAAACAGACGAATTAACAAAAAACATTAAATCTTGTTTGCTTTCTTAGTAACTTAAGTTTGAGACCTTTGCAAAACGCCCCCTTTAGCCTCAATGCCTACGGACCGCAACAGCGGTCACCAACTTGGGCGCTTGTCCTATTGAACTGAAACAGCGAGTGCATTCCCATCCCGCATCCCCGCTCAATCGGGATTTCCGCTTTGCGCATACAAGTGATCCGCATCCGGCATCAGAAATGCCCAATTTTCGTGCAATCTGTTTTTAATTAACCGTTTAGTAGCATCTCAATAAATTAAGGTCTACACACAAAAACTGTTTTTCGATTTTTTGGTAAAATATACCGGTTAAATATAGTCTTATAATAAATTAGAATGACTTAATTGTTGAATATTTTTTCTAGAACAATTATAGCCACTGTGATGATATTTTTTTGAGCCAACTTATGATGAATTCGTAACATCAAAAATTCATCACGTTTTAGGTTTTAGTTGATTATTAATAGTTTTTTTAACAGATCCTTAAAACCTAACACCTGAAACTTAAAACTCTCGTAAAAAGTCGTTTTTTGTGTTTTTACGAGACCATCAACTTTTACAGGAAGGAATGATTTATGGGCGGATTTTTTGGTGTTGTTTCTAAAGAAGACTGTGTAAACGATCTGTTTTTTGGAACAGACTATCATTCTCATCTGGGAACAAAACGAGGAGGTCTTGCGACAAAAAACTCTAAGGGATTCTCACGGTCCATTCATAATATTGAGAATAACTATTTCAGATCCAAGTTCGAGTCAGATCTTCCCGAATTTTCAGGTCACAAAGGTATCGGGGTTATCAGCAATTACGATGCTCAGCCGTTGATCTTCGGATCTCACCTGGGAAGATTTGGTATCGTTACCGTTGGAAAAATAAACAATATTGTGGAACTTGCAAAAAAAGCTTTTCAAAAGAAAATTCATTTTTCCGAAACAAGTGGTGGAGACTTGAGCCCAACGGAAACTGTAGCAACATTAATCTGTGAGGAAGATTCTTTTGAGCAAGGCATCCAAAATGCTCAGGAAGCCATTAAAGGTTCGTGTTCCATGCTTCTGCTCACGGAAAAAGGAATTTATGCCGCCCGGGACAAATTAGGTAGAACGCCTGTCATTATCGGAAAAAAAGAAGGCGCTTATGCCGCATCTTCGGAAACCTGTGCATTTCCCAACCTGGGTTTTGAGATTTATAAATATCTTGGCCCGGGTGAAATTATTTTTATGACAGCGGATGGATGTGAACAGAGAGCAAAGCCAAGGGAAAAAATGCAGATTTGTGCTTTTCTGTGGGTATACTATGGGTATCCCGCTTCAAGCTATGAAGGAATTAATGTGGAATTTGTACGCTACAGATGTGGTTCGGCTCTGGGAAAAGAGGATGATTATACCATCGATTATGTTGCCGGAATTCCGGATTCAGGCACCGGCCATGCAATCGGTTACGCCAATGAGAAAAATATTCCATATATCAGGCCTTATGTTAAATACACCCCCACCTGGCCGAGAAGCTTTATGCCTCAGGATCAGAGCATCAGAGATCTTGTCGCCAAAATGAAACTGATTCCCATCAGAGAACTGATTGAAGGGAAAAAGATTCTTTTTTGTGAAGATTCAATTGTCAGGGGCACTCAATTAGAGGATCATGCACAAATATTATTCGATTACGGTGCATCAGAGATTCATATGCGGCCCGCATGCCCCACCTTGATCTATCCTTGCGAGTTTCTCAATTTTTCAACCTCTCGATCAACGCTGGATCTTGCAGGACGAAAAGCCATAAGGGAACTCGAGGATACAGATGATAAATTTTTAGATGAATATGCAAGGTCAGATTCAGAAAAAAACGAGGCAATGGTTGAAAAAATCAGACAACGGTTGAAACTTACTTCTTTAAAATATCAAAAACTGGAAAATCTTGTAAAAGCGATCGGCCTGCCAAAAGAAAAATTATGCACTCACTGCTGGGATGGAAGCAGTTATTTTTAATGGCTTAACCCGGAAAAGCCGGAAAAGTGACTAAAGTGAACTAAAGTTTGAAGTGACTAAAGTTGGGGTGTCGCTTGGCTCCATCTGTTCATATAAAAATCGGCAGAATTCCATAACTTTAGGCATTTTAGATCACTTTAGATCACTTCATACTTTTTTTAAGTTATTAAATTTTTGCCATAAAAAACACAAAATTTATAAATAAACGCCTAAAAGTAAGGGAAGCAATTGTTATGCCCAAACGAGAAGATATACATAAAGTTTTAATTATCGGATCAGGTCCCATTATTATCGGCCAGGCATGTGAATTCGATTATTCAGGTACCCAGGCATGCAAAGCCTTGCGCAGTCTTGGCTACGAAATTGTACTGGTTAATTCTAATCCGGCAACCATTATGACCGATCCGGGCATGGCCGATGCAACCTATATTGAACCACTCAACCTGCGAACCATGACCGATATTATCGCGGCCGAACGGCCGGATGCTTTGCTGCCGAATCTGGGCGGACAATCCGGCTTGAACCTGTCATCCGAGCTTGCGAAAACCGGTGTGCTTGAAAAATACGGTGTCCAGGTAATCGGTGTAAATGTCGATGCCATAGAGCGAGGAGAAGACCGGACAGCATTCAAGGAGACCATGGATCGGCTGGGAATTGAAATGCCGAAAAGCCAGGCGGTTAACAGTGTGGAAGATGCAGAAAAGGTCGCAGAAGAATTGGGTTATCCCGTTGTACTTCGTCCGGCATACACCATGGGCGGTACGGGCGGAGGCCTGGTTTATAATGTTGAAGAACTTCGCACAATAACCTCAAGGGGTCTCTCTGCAAGTCTCGTAAACCAGGTTCTGGTCGAAGAATCGGTGCTGGGCTGGGAAGAACTTGAGCTGGAAGTTGTCCGCGACGCCAAAAATCAGATGATCACCGTCTGTTTTATTGAAAATGTTGATGCCATGGGTATCCACACCGGCGATTCCTATTGCACTGCGCCCATGCTAACGATCGATACGGATCTGCAAAAACGGCTTCAGAAATATTCTTACGACATTGTGGAAACCATCGAGGTTATCGGCGGAACCAACATCCAGTTTGCCCATGATCCCAAGACCGGCAGAGTCGTCGTTATTGAGATTAATCCGCGAACTTCCCGCTCGTCAGCTCTGGCCTCCAAGGCAACCGGCTTTCCCATTGCATTTGTGTCCTCGCTTCTGGCCGGAGGGTTGACCATGGATGAAATCCCTTACTGGCGAGAGGGAACCTTAGAAAAATACACCCCCTCCGGCGACTACGTTGTGGTTAAATTCGCCCGATGGGCCTTTGAAAAATTCGAAGGCGTCGAAGATAAGCTTGGAACCCAGATGCGTGCGGTTGGCGAAGTTATGAGTATCGGCAAAAATTACAAGGAATCCTTTCAGAAATCGATTCGCTCCCTGGAGATCGACCGTTACGGCCTGGGTTTTGCCAAAGATTTCAATAAAAAAACCAAAGACGAATTGTTGAATATGCTAGGTACTCCCACCAGCGAACGACAGTTTATGATGTACGAGGCATTGCGTAAAGGCGCCGATATTCAAACACTATACCATATAACCCATATAAAGCCCTGGTTTATCGAGCAAATGAAGGAACTGGTGGAACTTGAAGAACAGATCCTGACTCATAAGGGCCGAATCCCTCCCGATGATTTGCTCATTCAGGCCAAAAAAGACGGTTTTGCGGATAAATATCTGGCCTATCTTCTCGATATTCGGGAAAAGGATATTCGTGAAAAACGTATCTCTCTGGGCAAGGTCGAGGCCTGGGAGCCGGTTCCGGTCAGTGGCGTGGAGAATGCTGCCTATTATTTTTCGACCTATAATGCTCCCGACAAAGTAGAAGTGAGTAATCGCAAAAAAATTATGGTTCTCGGCGGAGGACCGAACCGTATCGGACAGGGAATTGAGTTTGATTATTGTTGCGTGCACGCAGCATTTGCCATCCGGGAGGCGGGATATGAATCGATCATGGTAAACTGTAATCCCGAAACGGTTTCAACGGATTACGACACATCGGATAAGCTTTATTTTGAGCCCCTGACTGTGGAGGATGTCCTGAGCATTTATGAAAAGGAAAAACCAGAGGGTATTATTGTCCAGTTCGGTGGCCAGACGCCGCTGAACATCGCCAATGAGCTGACCCAAGCAGGGGTTAAAATCCTGGGAACCTCTCCGGAAACCATAGATCTTTCAGAGGACCGGGACCGATTCCGTAAATTGATGCGTAAATTGGGAATTCCTCAACCGGAATCCGGTATGGCCGGCACCGTGGAGGAGGCGCTCGATATTGCCAAAAAGATCGGGTATCCCTTGATGGTCCGTCCCTCTTACGTTTTAGGCGGACGTGCCATGGAAATCATTCTGGATGAAGAAATGCTGTTGCACTATGTGGCTGTGGCCGTAGAAGTTTCTCCGGAACGGCCAATTTTAATCGACAAGTTCCTGGAAAACGCCATCGAGGCCGAGGCAGACGCCATTGCCGACGGCACCGATGCCTTTGTTCCTGCGGTGATGGAGCATATCGAACTTGCCGGCGTACATTCCGGAGACTCCGCATGCGTGATTCCACCGATCAGTATCCCGCCGAAGCACATAGAAACCATTAATGAATACACCCGGAAAATTGCCGTGGAGCTTCATGTGGTCGGTCTGATGAATATACAGTACGCTATTGCCAGCGATACCGTGTATATCCTGGAAGCCAACCCAAGGGCCTCGCGCACGGTACCGATTGTTTCAAAGGTCTGTAATATATCCATGGCCCGGCTGGCCACCCAGATCATAATGGGCAAAAAACTTTCGGATCTGGGTCTTGAGAAGAAATCGATACCTCATTTCGGCGTAAAAGAGGCGGTTTTTCCTTTCAATATGTTGCCCGAGGTGGATCCGCTCCTGGGACCGGAGATGCGTTCAACAGGAGAGGTGCTGGGGATGGCGGATTCCTTTGGCAAGGCTTTTTTCAAATCCCAGGAGGCAACCCAGATCCTGCTTCCCATCGAGGGAACCGTCCTGATCACTATAGCAAACAGGGATAAACCCAGTGCCCTGGAACCGGCCAGGCTTTTCCAGGAACTCGGTTTTAAGATCCGGGCGACAAAAGGGACCCATGGTTTTCTGGCTGAGCACGGCATAGATTCCGAACCTATCAACAAGTTAGGATACGGCAGGCCCGACATTGTGGATGCAATTAAAAACGGAGAGATTAATCTGGTCGTCAACACGCCCAGCGGAAAAGATAGTAAGGATGATGACTCTTATATCCGCAAGGCGGCAATAAAATATAACGTCCTGAATATTACAACAACTGCCGCAGCCACAGCAGCTGCCAGAGGCATTGCCGGACGAAGAACGGGACAGGCCACTGTAAAGTCACTTCAGAATTATCATAAGAATATCAAATAGTAAAAGAGAGGTGTGTAAATGAACTCTGTAACCTGTAAAACTAAAGAAGACGTTTTGAGAATCGTTAAAGAAAAAAATGTAAGCTTCATTCAGTTCTGGTTCACGGATGTTCTGGGTATGCTAAAGAGCTTTGCAATCACTCAATCCGAACTCGAAACGGGCATGAGCGAGGGCATGGGATTTGATGGATCTTCTATTGAAGGTTTTGCGCGTATCGAAGAGAGCGACATGGTCGCCCTGCCGGATCCCGCCACCTTCAGATTGCTGCCATGGCGACCGGAAGAAAGGCCTGTGGCCCGGATGTTCTGTGACATTGTTAACCCGGATCATACACCGTATGACGGAGATCCGAGATATGTGCTCAAAAGGCTCTTAAAGAAAATAGAAGAAAAAGGATACACCTTTTATGTGGGCCCTGAACTCGAGTATTTCTATTTTAAAAGCAACGAAAGGCCTGAAGGGATTGATACAGGCGGATATTTTGACAGCCTTCCTCTGGATATGGCCTCAAACCTGAGGCGGGAAACGATTTTTGCTCTACAGGACATGGGCATTGAGGTGGAATACAGCCATCACGAGGTAGCGCCGAGCCAGCATGAAATTGACCTGCGCTTTGACGATGCACTCAGCATGTCGGACAAGACCATGACCTATCGAATTGTGGTCAAAGAAATCGCCCGGCAACATGGTTATTTTGCCACTTTCATGCCCAAACCGATCTTTGGTGTGAACGGAAGCGGTATGCATGTGCATCAATCCTTGTTTGCGGGAGACAAAAATCTTTTCTTTGATGGAAATGACCCATACCATTTATCCAAAATGGCCAAGGGGTATATTGCCGGAATCATGAAACATGCCCGGGAAATCGTCGCTGTGACCAATCAGTGGGTCAACTCCTATAAACGGCTGGTTCCCGGCTACGAAGCCCCTGTCTATATTTCCTGGGCCCGGCGCAACCGTTCGGCCATGATTCGGGTTCCTATGTACAAACCCGGTAAAGAGGTGGCTACCCGCATAGAGTTTCGCGCTCCTGATCCGGCCTGCAATCCTTATCTTTCTTTTGCGGTCATGCTGGCGGCCGGTCTTAAAGGAATTGAGAATGAGTATGAACTCCCGGATCCTATCGAAGAGGATATCTATAAAATGTCTGGAAAAGAAAAAAACAAGAGAGGTATTTCTACCCTTCCGGATAACCTTTATGAGGCCCTTCTTGAGGTTGAAAAATCAGAAGTTGTGAGAGAAGCCCTTGGTGAGCATATTTTCAATAAGTTCGTGGAAAATAAAAAGATTGAGTGGGATATGTATCGGACTCATGTGAGCCAGTATGAAATAGAAAAGTATATGCCCATAACCTAACCCGGATAAACCGGAAAAGTTACAAGTGAACTAAATCCGCCAAAGTACGGTGGCGGATAAAGTTTGAAGTGAGCTAAAGCCCGCCCTGGTGCTAATCGTTCATATATTGATTTGACTTATGCACCATTACAAACATGACTTTTTGAGTACAGAGTATTGGTGATCGGTCTGGGCCAGGGTTAAGGAGTCGCTACGCTCCGGCTTTTATACAAATTGGCAGTATTCCTTAACTTTAGGCACTTTAGCTCACTTTAGGCATTTCACACTTAATTGGCTAAGCATTTTTTTTGCCATAAAATGCACAAAATTTACAACTAAGCGCCTAATGTATTTACTTTCGGTAACGCAAACAAGCCCATGGGGAAGATGCACGAAAGTTTAGATCATGAAAAGAATTGAAGACGTTACCCTGCTTTATGAAATCAGTGAAGCACTAAATGAGCACCTGGACCTTAAAAAATCTTTATATAAGGTTCTGGACATTCTATCCAGCTCAATGAACATGCTTCGGGGAACCATAACACTTCTACACCCTTTGCGCAACGAGATAAGCATAGAGGTTGCCCATGGGCTTTCCAAAACCGCTATGCAAAAAGGAAAATATAAATTAGGTGAAGGTATTACCGGCCGGGTCATTGAGACGGGTAAGGCCGTCACCATACCCAAAATTAGCCAGGAGCCGCTTTTTCTTAACCGGACAGCTTCCAGAAAAACCAAACAGAATCAGGAACTATCCTTTATTTGTGTGCCGGTAAAAAAGGGCAGCCAGGTTATCGGAGCATTAAGCTTTGACATGCCTTTTGACGAATCATATTCTCTGAAAGATGGGAAAAAGCTCATGTCTGTAATTGCGACCATGGTTGCACGGCAGGTTATCAACCTGGAAACCATCCGTCTGGAAAAGGAGCATTTAAGAGAAGAAAATATAAGACTTAGAAACGAACTGGAAAATCGATATCGTATTACCGATATTATCGGCAACAGCAACAAAATGCGCGAAGTCTATCAAATGATTTCCCAGGTTTCCAAAAGCAACGCTACGGTGCTTATTCGCGGAGAAAGCGGTACCGGCAAGGAACTTGTTGCCAACTCCATACATTACAACAGTCTCAGATCAAAAAGGCCTTTTGTTAAAGTAAATTGTGCGGCATTACCGGTCAATCTTATTGAAAGCGAGTTGTTTGGGCATGAAAAAGGCGCTTTTACAGGAGCCATCAAGCAAAAACTGGGCAAATTCGAGCTGGCCAATAAAGGGACCATATTTTTAGACGAGATAGGATCGGTGGATATAGAAGTTCAGGTAAAGCTTTTGCGCATCTTGCAGGAGAAAGAATTTGAACGGGTTGGGGGATACCAGACCATTAAAACGGATGTTCGCATTATAACCGCTACCAGTAAAAATCTGGAACAGGCTGTTGAAGAAGATACTTTCAGGCATGATTTCTATTATCGCCTTAATGTTTTTCCAATTTACATGCCGCCCTTAAGAGAACGCAAGACCGATATTTTGCTTTTGGTCGATCATTTCCTGGAAAAATATGCCAGGGAGAATCATAAAACTATCCGGCGGTTTTCCACACCTGCAATAGATATGCTCATGGATTATCATTGGCCGGGAAACGTCAGAGAACTTGAAAACTGCATCGAACGGGCCGTGCTTTTGTGTGAAGAAGGGGTGGTCCACAGCTATCATCTTCCGCCCACATTACAAACCGGTACGGAATCGGATACATTGCCGGTTTTATCCCTGGAAGATGCGGTGGCAAATCTCGAAAAAGAGATGATCATCGACGCACTTAAAAATACGCGGGGGAACATTACCCTAGCGGCCGAAATACTTAATACCACGGTGCGCAAGTTTTCCTACAAGGCCAATAAATACAGTATCGACTATCGCCATTATCGTTAAGGGTAAGTTTAATGTATGTGCCTCTTGGCAGAGTTAAAAACCCGTATGATTTCAGATCCCCTTGTATTATAAATCGCTAAGGGCCGCATCAACCTTTGACCATACATAATCCGCATGGGACTGCACCACAGTTTATGGCTGCTTTTTTTTGATTTAAAGGAGGCCCCATGAGAGCTCACAACGGCAACTCGAAACATTCTCAGCAGACAATATCCAAGAAACCCTATCAACCGGGACTGGATCCCGAAATGGACGCCTGGTTCACGGCATTCTTTATCGAGAACCATCTCGATCACTTCACCCACCCGGAGCAGGCCGCCGCTCCGGAGCAGGTCCGCTTCACGGTCTATACCGAAGATGATGAACGCTACTACCCCTGTTCAGACCATATGTTTGCGGCGATTATGAGCAGAAATGAATCTGATTTCATTCAAAGTAAATACCAAGAGGTTTTGGAGCGGATTCTAAAACTAATCGACGGGCAGATCAAAGATCAAAGTGAAAAAGACTATTTGAACGCCCTCATTAAAATCAAGTATCGGCACGAAACCCGCGATGAGATTATGGTACCTTCGCGATTGGAAAAGCGTCTGATACGGATATTTTTGAATCATTCCCAGATTGGAGACCCCTACATTATCGAAAAAGCCAGCCGCAACCGCCGAGTCAGCCGGATACTAAACTCAGAAGGGTTTAAAAAGGCGTTGAACTATTTCAACCGCGCGGATTTAACGGACTCGCCGTCGAGTCTGACGGAACTTAAAGCGCTAGTTGAAGATTTGGAACTAAAACGACTGTTTTCACTGGCTGTGGAACGCTCACTGTGGAAATCGGACGAATCCATAGCGTATACCGAAGAAGATTTTCTGAGGATGTTCGACCGTCCGTTAACCGGAAACGGAATTGAGCGCCTGTTTCGATTTCTGGACATTCAGCCCTCAAACGATCAATCCGAAGTCGGCACCAAAAAAATCCTGTGGCTGGCCGATGAGGCCGGAGAATTTGTGGTTGATTTGGCCATTATTAATTACCTAACCAAGCTGGGTCACAAAATCATCATCGCTTTCAAGGCTGGGCCTTTGTTTAGCAAGGTCGATTTTGAGGATGCGCAAGAAGACGAGGTGCTGCGCCGAGAGCTTGAAGGAGCGCTCTTCCTTCAGGAAAAAAATATGAGCAAGAACAAACTGGTCAAAACACTGAGAAGCGATTATAACATCATTGTCATATCCGACGGGACCCGCGAAAACCTCAATCTATTGCTGTCATCCACAACCTTTGCCCGCATATTTAAAGAAGTCGACGGGATCATTTCCCGAGGTCACGACCAAAGACGTCGGTTTTTTGATACCCATTTTCAGTTCACCCAGGATATCTTTAACATCTCCGTAGACGATCATGGGGCGGTTTCTATCTGCTATAAACCCAAACATCCGGCCGTGATCAAGTTTTCCCACAAGGATCTGGAAAACAAAGCCAAGAAAATCATTGACCGGATGGTGAAAGCCAAGAAGCGCGGCATGACGGTGGTCTTTTACAGCGGGATCATCGGTTCTATTCCCGGCAAGATCTCTATGGCCAAAAAGATCATGTCTGTTATAATTGAGTATCTCAAAGAACAGTTTGCCATGACGTTCATCATTAACCCATCGGAATATTTTGAACCCGGCATGGATGCCGATGACCTGATGTACATGTGGGAGATTGTCCAGCGCAGCGGGCACATCGATATCTGGCGATTTCAGACCTATGACGACATTGTTCAGGCCTTTCAGATCATGAGCAGCAAGGTTCCGCCGGAATGGGTCTGCAAGGACGCAACCTTCAGCACCGGATGTACCAAGGAGATGCGTATCGCTTTGGAAGTTCAGGCAAAGCATCCTGAAATGCAAATCATCGGACCTGCCAGGGAAAAATTCATGCGACGCGACGAATACGGAGTGGGCAAAATGTACGACAAACGGCTCGGTGAAATCCTGCCGTTTAAATAAAATGGTTTATTTCCACCTTTATCCCCAATATTCCAGCATTCCATTCTTCCATTCTGATGGCGTAAAGAATCCTGGTCCATAGGACCAGGCTTTGGTTTGACCCTAAAAGGGCCTGTTATCCTACAAGCCGGACAAGTTAAAAGTGATAAGTGACCTAAAGTGCCTAAAGTTGAAGCTACCCCAATTTAGTGGACACCTCGAAAAGCCTAATGTATATGGGCGACAGGAGGTGTTCCAATGTCAAAGAAAAAAAGAAAGATCTATAGCCGAGAGTTCAAGGTGGAGGCCGTGGGGCTGATCACCAAAAAGGGATACAGCATCGCCGAAGCTTCCCGGAATCTTGGCGTCGACTACAGCGTACTGCGACGATGGAAAAACCAGCTCGCAGACGATTCACAAGACGCCTTTCCCGGTAAGGGAAGGCTCAAAGCTCCGGATGAGGAGCTCCGCCAGCTCAAGCGCGAGCTTGAACGCGTAACAGAAGAGCGCGACATCTTAAAAAAAGCGCTGGCCTACTTTGCGGAGGATCAGAAATGAAATTTCGATTCATCTCTGACCATTGGGAGACATTCAAAGTGGGCCGTATGTGCAAGCTACTCAAGGTCTCCCGATCCGGATACCATGCTTGGCTCAAGCGTCCAGAGAGCCGCAGAAGCCGAGAGAACCGGGTTTTGGAGGCCAAGATTCGTGTTTTGCATGCTGCAAGCCACGGCATATATGGGGCACCGAAAATTCATCAGGATCTTATCGATGACGGGATTCGGTGCGGGAAAAACCGTGTTGCCCGAATCATGCGTCAGGCCGGCATACGGTCTCGAACCAAAAAGAAATTCAAGGCAACAACCAATTCCAGGCATAACTTTCCGATAGCGCCAAATCTGCTGAATCAGGACTTTACCGTAGATGCTCCGGATCGTGCCTGGGTTGGTGATATTACCTACATCCCTACCGACGAGGGATGGTTGTACTTGGCCGTTCTCTTGGATCTGTTCAATCGGGAGGTGGTCGGTTGGTCTGCCTCCTCTAGGATGACGCGTCAGTTGGCCATGAATGCTCTGCAGATGGCCCTTGGACGTCGGAATCCGGAAAAGGCCCTGTTGCACCATTCGGATCGAGGCAGCCAGTACGCTTCTACCGATTATCAGAAAATTCTCAAAGATCATGGCATGACCTGCAGCATGAGCCGCAAGGGCAACTGCTACGATAACGCCGTTGCAGAAAGCTTCTTTGGACGTCTGAAAAGCGAGTGGGTCAACCACAACCGGTACTTTAGCAGATCAGAAGCAATCCAAAGCCTGTTTTATTACATTGAAATCTTTTACAACCGAAAAAGACGTCATTCGTCGATTCATTATGTAACCCCGCAGGAGTATGAAACTTTACCTCTTGCGGCTTAACTTAGTGTCCACTATTTCGGGGCAATATCAAGTTATGGAGTCGCTGCGCTCCGCTGATTTTATATAATTGACAAAATTCCTCAACTTTAGCTCACTTTAATCCTCAACTTTAGCTCACTTTAAACTTTATCCGCCACCGTACTTTGGCGGATTTAGTTCACTTCAAACTCTTACGGCGTTTCTTCAGGCAGAGCCGGATAACTCTGACCCCCGCAATGCGGGACAGGCATGGCCCACAGGACCAGGTTTTCAAGATCAAAATAAACACGTATTTTCAAGAAATTGTAGAATTTCCGGGACGTTTAATTATGTATCTGGGTGACAGGTTACCCTGAAAAAATGGGTTTTGCCTTTAATTTCCTGAAGCTCAATGTGTTTTAATTTTTTTCTGACACGTCTCAAATTAATTTCCAAGATCACGTCGCTTTCAGTGGTAGGGTGGATCTCTGCATAAAATTTTTTGCAATAATACCGGGATCTATCTCCGGTAGGTTTAATGGTGAAAATCTCAATACCTTCTTCAAAGGCAATCTCTATAGCGATAGCCATCGAAACTTCATCCATATTCCATAGACGTTTTTTCCCTTTATTTCTGTATGCTTTCTCAACAAAAAATCCGACATTATGGTGGGATCTTAAATCGTTAAATAGAAGAATGTCCTTACCAAAGGCCTTGCGAAATTGATTGGTAAACGGCAATCCAATTACGGGCGACCCAAAGGAGTAACCGAGCATAATCTGTTTTTTAATATCAAAATCAAGGTATGCAACATGCGCTGATGAATCGAGATCAAAGGCATCAACCATATAACAGTCTCGCAACGTAAAAACCAGATTCGCTGAATCCGTCTTAAAAACAGCGAATCCCACTTCTCTCATTTCCCGATAATTCAATATATGACAGCTTGTATGATAACTGCTCATCAAAAAGTTTTCTGCTTTGGTAAAAAAGGATTGCTTAACTAATGAGTAATAAAAATAATCTATAGTTTCGACCTTTCCCCAATATTTATACAACCTTTTAATTTAGAGTTTTATCAAACGCAATATCTTTATCAACAAACCGGGCTAAGGATATCGCGGCATTTCATAATAGAACCGGTCTCAATGGGTATCTGGCGGGAATTTGATTTTTGATGAAGAACGACAGGTGGTGAAAGGAACTGTTTGGAACCCAAATCAATTATTTTTGATGGATTTAAAATAGTTGCGGTTAACCAAAAGCAAAAACGAGATGATGCAAAATAATGTGTCACCCCGTTTCGTCACATGTGATTATAAGTAATATGCTCCCTCTTTATACAATTGCACCCGTGTAACCCTCTCTTAAAAAAGAGGGCAATCCAAATGGGAAATCTCAAAAGTGATCGGATGCGTTTCTGAATCCTTAATTTCAAGATACGCTCTCTGCCCCGGCAATAATTCTTTCTTAATTTGCTGAAAAAACTTTCTGAACGCTTCATCATTGCCCGTTAAACCAAGGTCCGTTTTTGCCCGAACCAAATAATCATTGTCAATCAATACAATTTTCATGTTCATAATGCACCTCCCTTATTTGTGTTACCATTATTTGTATTTTTTACACGTTAGACATAATGGCACTTTCAAATACAGTACGCATTTTTATATTACCCCTTTTCCTTAATTGGAGCTGTTAGTATTACTTAAAATAAATATTAATTATTAGTATTTATTAATATTATCAGTATATTAAGATTACTTTAAAATTAATTTAATGTCAAGAGTTTTTTTTAATTGCAGCACTTTTTTACGAACCCTGCGCCAAGGCACACTGAATTAATAAGCAGGCGCCGTCTTTAAAGAACAAGCGCTTAAAGGCTCACAGGATATCGCTGGGTTATATTATTTTCGTAAAACGGACGGAAAGATTACAAAAGGAGATTTATCGAATTTGTGGTGTTACTTGATCTTGATCCAGAGCAACTTAGCCGAACCCGGGCCAGGATTTTTCCACTGGGAGGGCATTTCAGAGGTAAAATAAATTACATCCCCGGAACGGACGTTATGTACGGACTTTTCCAGTTTCAGTTGCAGTTTCCCCGATAACAAGTAGCCGATTTCCTCTCCCTTATGGATAAAAAAATGAGAGGGCAGAGTTTTTTTAGGCGGAATTTCAAGAAGGTAAGGTTCGGCTTTGGGATTGAAATCCACGGGTATCAATAGCTTTGCATAAATATTCCCTCTTGGCAAATTCGGCAACTTCATATCCACCGCTTCCCCGGAAGGAAAAATCATCCGGGTGCTCATATCAATGGATTCCTTGAAAAAAGAACTTAACTCAACAGCCAGGACTTCCGCCATTTTGAGAAGCGCGGGTAAAGACGGATATATGATGTTGCTCTCCACCTGGGAAATGGTGCTCGGTGTCACGCCGACAAGTTTTGCCAGTTCTGTTTGAGAGAGGCCACGCCTTGTACGAAATTCTTTTAAACGCAACCCCAGATCAAACCATTCGGTTGAACGCATTTCCGAATCGAAGGTAATTCTGAGATCTTTGCTCCAGTAATTAAAGGATTTATTCACTGTATCCAGTTCGCGATTTTCAGCTTTTAGAATGGTTAATGAGGTCTTTCCTCTTTTGACGGATAACTCAATGGCAACCTGGGCGATTTGATTGATCTGGGCTCTGAGTCGGGAAGAGTGAGCCCGCTTTTCGATTATCCAGTACGCAACGGTATTTAATTCGTACAGCCGGGGACAGGAGTGAGAATAAAAGTTTATAAGATGCTGCTCGCCTCCCCATAGTTCCTGCATGCCGGTCAGGCTTTCAAAAACGAATCGAACCTCACCGGCCAGAGTTCCATGAATTCCGTATAGGGCATCCATCACGTGGTTGATTTGCCGTGGTTCATCCACTTTTATGATTTGGCAGGGCCACTTGAATTTTTTATTTTCGTAAAAATTGAGAAAGACTTTGGAACCCGAACCTTTTCCGTATGTAAAGCAATCCAAAATGATTAAATGATTGTTTTGGGCCAAAACCCCCAGCTTTTCCAAAAGGTTTTTCGGGGAACGGTCAAAGCTGACGTAAATGAGCGGCCTGTTTTGCGCTTGGGAGGCTTGAATGAAGTTCAGACAATACACGGAGGCCAGACTGCCGGCATCATCATACCAGACTACGTTATCTCCGATATAGAGCCCTCCAAGCAAGTTGTCCAGTTGGCTGACTCCCGATGCCACTCGCAATTTTTCTGAAGGCATTGATTCCTCACTTTTTTATCCAAAAGAAATAAACAGCGTTAAGACAACTGATCAATGTTATATCGATTTATATCCTTTAAGCAACTACTTTCCCGTAGTATGCAGAATTTGACGGGAAAATATAAATGAAATATAAACGGAATATGGATTTGTGTCAATCCAAGGAACTTTAAAGCATTTTATCATATCTTTAAATAATTTGTCCTTGATCCTCCTAAGATGGAACTAAAAAATATTTGAGATAAGGTTCGAAATCTGTAATGATTAACTACCTGAATCAAAAGTATCCATCTGACAATTCGTTAAAACGGACAGTTTAATCGCTGCCGGTATACTTGAACTTAGGGGCTTCGCCCCAATTGGAATGCTGGAATAATGGAGTAATGGAATAATGGGTGAGCTTGTCCTGAACGAAGTTGAAGGAAAGGAGTTTTTTACAATTAAAATGGTTTATTCCCGCCATTACTCCCAATATTCCAGCATTCCAGCATTCCATTATTCCATTTTGATGGCACAAACAGGTTGCAATCGATAAACCTGTATTTTCAAAAAAGTTGTAGAATTTCCGAGACGTTAAATTATGTATAGGGAAGCAATAATAAGGAAAAACTCATTATGGAAGCGCTACTAAAAGACACAATTGAGATTACAAAGGCCGCCGGGGCTGCCATTATGCAGTATTACAAGTCCTCTTATACCGTTGAAGATAAATCACCGGACAACCCGGTCACAGACGCTGATTACGCCGCCGACACTCTCTTGCATCAACGCCTGACCGTCCGGCTACCGGAAGCAGGTTGGTTGAGTGAAGAAACCGTTGATCAGCCTGACCGGTTGCAAAAAGAGAAAGTCTGGATCGTCGACCCGCTGGATGGCACCAAGGAATTTATCATGGGAATCCCGGAGTTTGCCGTTTCCGTTGCCTTGGTAGAAAATGGGCAACCCATTTTAGGCGTTATCTACAACCCGGCTTCCGCCGAACTTTTCTATGGTATATGCGGTAGCGGCATATTCCTAAATGGCAGCCGGGCGCAAGTTACAAAACGCAACCAACTGGAGGGCGCCCTGGTCGATGCCAGCCGTTCTGAGTGCAAACGGGGTGAATTTGAACCCTTTGAAGATATGTTACAAATTCGCATAATGGGTGGTACCGCATACAAACTGGCGAGAGTCGCTGCCGGCTTGTGCGATGCATCCTGGAGTCGCGGCCCTAAGAATGAGTGGGATATTTGTGCCGGTGTCCTGCTAATCACGGAAGCAGGGGGCCGTTGCGTAGACCTAAACAATGCGCCTTTCATTTTTAATCGTCCCAAAACACTGGTAAACGGATTTATCGCCGATAATGGCCGTTTGCATAATCGTATCATCACAACGATAACCCCATATGGCGCTGCAAGAACGTGATATGTCTGTCCCCGAAAAACGGCAAAGAGATCGGCGATGCATGTGAACCGATGAATACTGATAACTGAAATGAAAATAAAAGGATTTACGGACTAAGTTACCCAATATGAAAAAGTTGTAATAAATATATGGTGTTTGTTTCACAATATTTAGCAACATTTTTCTTATAATTAAGCTAACTAACTAATATTTATAGAACTAATTAAATTGATTGGTTTTGCATGATTTTTGCATTGATAAAAATGTCAAATAAATCAGATAGAAGGAGGAATACCTATGGCTTCAAATTTCCGAATTTTATTTCATGAAACGAGAGATAGCCTCCACCTGAAATTGTTCGGTGATTTTGATGGAAATTCTGCACATGAATTGTTTAACGCCATATCAGATCGTGGTATTGGTTTTTATCAAATCTTTATTGACACGGATGATCTAAATACCATCCATCAATTTGGTAGAGATGTGTTGCAAAAGAAACTTGGCAGGTCCAATAAGCGATTTAGAAAACTCGTTTTTATTGGGAAAAATGAACACGAAATAACGCTTAACTAAACGTCTCGGAAATTCTACAATTTATCGAAAATAAAGCTTTTTTTTTAGAATTATATTTTTAACGCGGACATGGAATAATGGAATATTGGAATGCTGATTTTAAAAAGATGATATTCCTCTGTTTAATTCCCGTGAAGAGGAATTTTACAATAACCCAATTTTCCATTTTCCCAGAACCCAATATTCCAGTGTTCCAATATTCCATCATTCCAATTGTGAGCGAAGCGAACTAACTTGAAATATGATGTACACCGAGTTTAATAACGGCATTTAGGGAAGCATTCATATTAAAATGATTGGAGGAAAATTCACTTAACACGAGATGAACGCAGTCATTGTCAGCGATTTGCATATAGGATCTCACCATTTTTTATATGAGGACTTCGAGTGTTTTCTCGGAAATATTTCTGAAGATTATGAACTTATCTTAAATGGGGATATTATAGACAATCCTTATGAAAATTTAAAGCCGCCGCATCAGCGAATCCTCGACCTTATCGGGCAGGCATCTTACCGCCGGAAGGTCGTTTGGGTACGAGGTAATCATGATAATGGCTATGAACCAAAAGGGTTTGAGAAAGTCCACTTTAAGGGTGTTTACAACTTAGGGAATAGATTATTAATCGCCCATGGACACGATTTTGATGAGATCATGCCCAGAAATCAAGCTTTCATTCATGCGTTTAAACTCATGCACGATTTGAGAGTAAAATTGGGAGCAAGACCCGTACACGTGGCCGAATACGCCAAGAAATGGGAACTTTTTTACAGGTTCCTATGCAAAAATGTAATGATAAACGCGGCAAATTGTGCCATGAGAAATGGATATCAAGCGGTAACCTGCGGCCATACTCACTACCCGGAGGATAGAATTTTTAATGGTATTAGGTACATTAACACAGGGGCTTGGACCGAACTTCCAGCATTTTACCTTCAGGTAACCGAAAATGAAATGACGCTAAAGACAATAGAAGAATCTTCTTGTAAACATACCTTGCACAGCCTCTTTAAATCATGACTTTGCCATCAGATAATCGGAGTTTCGCAATATTTTTCAACATCGGTTGCCGATACGAAGTTCTTATCACAACATCTTGAAACTATAAGACATTTTAGTTTTTATCAAGCTGTCATCAGACTCAAATCAAGGTCTGCTTCAATTCAAAATTCATTGAGACGCCCCGGTTTTTTTCTTTCACTTGGATTGCCTCAAAAGAGTGAAAAGCATATCAAAGAATGGCATAATAATTGACAAATATTGTCAATTACTTTTGGTGCGCAATTCACCTTTTTAAGCTAATCAACTGAAATTTAATCATTTTCATATTCTCTAAAATAGCGTCTTAAACCTTGTATGATTTTTGCATATTACGATAAGCTCATCCGCAATTTTACATGAATGAAACAAACCCGGGGGCATACTCTTAATCTTAATAACTAATAGAAAGAAGATGAGAGATATAAAAAAAATTTGGATGGTTGCGGTATCCTCCCTTCTAATTGGCATAATGGTTCTACTGACTTCAACAGCAATAGCAGGCGAACCGCGAGATGCAATCGAAAAAAGCAAAAGCTATCCAAGTGGAAGGCATTTCAACCTGTCACCCCATGGAAAAGACCCGCTCTCTTTCTCCTGTAAAGAAATGCTGCGAGCCGAAAAATCAATATCCATCGATGAATATGGCGAGTCAACAACTCAATATATGACAAACAAAAGATCATCCGTGACAGACCTGACTGTACTTGAACCGTGTATAGGGTGTTTTAATGATCCTGCTGATGATTCCTTGCCGACATTAGGGCCGAGCAATATTCGATATGTGTATAACGCCACGCCAGAGGGATTTGTAACATTTGACTCAGAAAAATCAGAAGGAAAAGAAAAGGTTAAGGCAGTTAACATAACACATCTATTTAAATGGTTAGGTAGGTTTTGCGAAGCAAGCATTGTTGAAACAAATGAGGATAGAGAAATTGTGGGTTATGGTTTTGCATTCGTTATAAAATTTTAATGGATATTTGCGAGTTACGTTTGAAACGCTCAACTCAAAACATTTGTTTACTGTTATGATTTTTAAAATAAAGTTTTAGAATCATTGTGATATTGTTTTTCAATAGAAGAGACCTTTGAAAAATGTTCATTTTTGTTCAAGTTCAAGGCAATTCTGCAGGACAGCAGAATTGTACAGCTGTCAAGCTGCCCGCAAGGGCGAGGGGCATGGACGCCCCGAGTCAACGCGATAATTTTAACCACCCCAGAGAAATAGGCTTCGCATTTCACGGGGCAGGCACGAATACATTGAGTATTTTGAGGATTAACTCGCCAAAGTTCGGTGGCGGGTTAAAATTTGAGCCTGTTGATAAATCCCGATTATCGGGGACGCCGGAATTGGGCAAAAGGGAGCGTTTTTCAAAGGTCTCGTTTAGAGTTGAACGCTGAACAGTTGTATTGCAAGCCTTTAATAACGCAGCTCGAAGATCCCGCTTAAAGCGGGGAGGTAGAAGCCTCCGGCCGGACCCGGATCGTTACGTCCCGTTCTGTTCTCTAATCAATGCTATTTCCACCCGACGGTTCGCCTGCCGGTTTTTCAGTGAGGTGTTTTCAAACAGCGGGCGATACTCTGAAAATCCTTGGATTGACACTCGGTGGGGAGAAACGCCGTTGTCAACTAAAAATTTGGCCACGTTGATCGCACGGGCTGAGGACAGCTCAAGGTTAGAGGGATATTTTTCTGTATTAATGGGGGTATTATCCGTGTGGCCTGAGACGACAACCTGGTATCCGGGTTTTGAAGAGATGAAGTTAGCGATCCGGGTAAAGATAGTTTTATAGGATTCCAACAACTTGGCTTTACCTACATTAAAAGTAATGCGTTCGCCCAGAACAAAGACAAGGCGATGCTGATTACTTCGAACGGAAAATACGTCTTTATCCACTTCCTCCAACGTGTTAAGAATTTCCAGATGGAGTTGCTTTATTGTTTTATCTAACTTTTTGCTTTGGCTATCTACAGGCAGATCAGGCGGTTGGGTAAGGTCAGGTTGAACAACGGTTTTCATATCTGTGGTTTGCCGAGAGGCAGGCGAAGTTTCGATCTGAACCGTGGATCTGTCTTCCGGAGAATTGTTCGAAGCAGATAATGATCCTTTGACATATGGCGAATACAGAAAGATGAAAAATATCAGAAGAAGCGTCATGAGGTCTACCATAGTCCAAAGCGGTACTTCCTCCCCCATGGTTTTCTGAGCGATCATTTTCTTCTGTAGCTGGATTCTCTTTCGCTCGGATAATTCAAGACGATCCTTGAGTTCTTTCCGGTCAAGCTTAAGCATTTTGTTTTCTCGCCATCAGTTTTTGCAGGGGAATAAGAGAAACCGGTTGTCCCTTGCGAGCCGGATATTCCATTACATCCTCATGCACGCCGTGATAATTCCGTATATAAGATTGCAAGCGGTATGCAACAGCCCTGGAATTTTTACCTCTGGAAATATCTAATACTCCCTCCAAGATAATATAAAGTAGTATTGATTCGGCCCTGATGTGTTCAGAAAGTTTCTTAGACAAAGGGAGAAAGACAAAGTTGGCGAATAATAAACCATAGAGGGTCGTAAGCAGGGCAATGGCCATTCCTCTGCCCATTTCCAAAGGAGTTCCTATATTGCTCAACACATCGATAAGCCCCATGATTGTACCGACAAAACCAATGGCGGGAGCAAGTTTTTGGAAGGTGTCCAGAATATTGATCAACGATTCCTTGCGAGAAAAATAGAGTTCATATTCTTTTTCCATGATTTTGTGAATTTCATATGGATCATATCCATCCACGACCAACTCAATACCTTTACGCAAAAAAAGATTTTCTATATTATCCGACTCTTTCTCCAGTAAAAAATTACCGTAAAGTCTTTTTATGCGGGATAGCCTTACAATTTGTTCTATAAAATTCTGGTAGTCTGTTTCCGGAAACCGAAAGATGGCATACAGGGTCTTGAACAGATCCCTGTGGACTTTATGGGGAAAAGATAGAAAACCGATTACAAATGTCCCTCCGAATACGAGAAGACCACTTTTGAAATTCAATATTATAGATGTCTCACCGATGATCGTTACTGCAAAACACAAAAATAAGATTATCCCTGCCGTCAGTATCATTTTTTGAATCATAAACCATACCCCTTGGATGCTATAATGAATTTCTTATGAAAAATTTATCTAAACATGATGGTCCTCGGAGGACCAATACAAGCATACGCAAATTATATGCCATAGACGTTTTGCCGAGATGTTTTTAAATAAACGCCGAGAAGATCATGTATTTTAAGTAAGTTGACGAATGATGTGAAGAATTTTAATGGGCGAAAAACGCTTTGTTATGTGGGCAAAATTTTCCTTGCAAACAGAATGAGATGAAAATTTCGCCGAGTTATTACCTGAATCTTGCACGAGTCGGAGGCTTTCATATGCCCCGATAGCGGGATTTCCGCTTCGCTACAACAAGGCACTTAAGGGCAAAGCCATAGTCTGCTATTGCGAGCCCTTAATAACGCAACAGATGGAAGCCTCCGGCTCGCCCTTTGGGGTGAAAATTGATGAGAAAAAAAGAACATCATCCGATTTGCCATTTTGGTAAAATGCATGATGATAGGATGTTGTTTAAACCCCCTTCAATTAAGGATTATAAAGATTCTCATCAATTTTCATTCAAAATTCAGGTATAGTTCTCGACCTCAGAGTCCTGGACGTCAAGCATGCTGGTAAGCGTTTTGAGGGAGTTTATGATCCGGCCTGTATTAATCTTAAGGCATCCTTTAGAAGAGAGGAAGAGTAACCGATTCTATTCCTCACCTTCAAGACGTCTCAAAGTTTCATCATATTCAGGAAACCCAACCACAGCCTGCAACTCGGTAAAATCAAGTATCCGTTCAGGTTGTTTCCCTTTACGTATATCATGCAAGGCTTCACGCATGGCATAAACCGCCGAAGACAATAGCGTTAACGGATACGCAGCAATTTTGTACCCAATCTCCTTAAGTGACTCAGGCGGCAATACCGGCGTTTTCCCGTATTCAACCATATTCGCCATCTGGCAGCCTCCAACCTCAACGCAAATCCTATGCATTTCTTGTTCTGAAACAGGGGACTCGATAAAGATAATATCAGCCCCCGTCTCGACAAAGAGTTTTGCTCTTTCAATCGCTTCAGAAAGTCCATGCGTATCCCCTGCATCGGTGCGTGCGACAACCACAACATCCTCTCCTCGATCACGCGCTTCATCCCGTGCCTCGATAACGGCACGCAGTCGCATGAGAGCTTCTTCTCGCTCAACCACTTCTTTGCCTATGGTATGACCGCAGCGCTTTGGACTGCGCTGGTCCTCAATCATAATACCGGCAAATCCGGCCCGGATATACCCATGAACGGTACGCTTGACGTTTACCGTATTACCGTAGCCGGTATCCCCGTCTCCAATCACCGGAATATCAACCGAGGAGCAGATATTACGACCTTGATCCAACATTTCGGCATAGGAGATAAGCCCCGTATCCGGTAATCCCAGGCGTGCGGCTGAAACCGCAAAACCGCTCATAAAGGTCAGAGAATAACCGCACTGCTGAATCAGCTTTGCGCTAATGCCGTCATAACAGCAAGGCATGATTATAAATTCGGGAGCTTCTAACAATTGCCTGAGTCTGGCCGCTCCGTGTGATCGACCGGTCACTGGTTAAACCTCCTTTTTACTGTCTGTTCCATCAATTCTTGATGAAAGAGATTTCATCGCCAATATATATTCCGGATCAGCAATCACTCAATACACCAATTTCCCTTTCAATACAACAAAATACAAATATCTTAAAAAAATTATACGGTTATAGCGAAACGGAAGAATAGGGAAAGTTGTCAGCAGTTCCAAAAAATGGTTAATGGCTCGAAACCTTTAATCGTAATCTCATTCACCCATGTCCACATATTGTTTTTTCAAGTAATTTTAAAATAATTTTACATGGACCCTATCAAGACCATTTTTCTTATCCTGGTATGTTTTTATGATTTTCTTTTCTTGTATTGACTCCAAATATGTAAAAAATTACATAGATTTTATGTATTTTATCATATAATTTCAAATAGTTTCCCCTAAATTAATCCCGCTTTACTTGCCATACAATTTACATAACTGTTTAATATCTATGTTATTATTATTATTCAACTGTAATAATTTTGATGACAATTGTCCAAAAATGAAGAATATTAAAGCAAAATTAGCTGAATTACTTGAATTATTAAAATGGAAAGACGAACAATCTTGGGATGAAAACCTATACGCTTTAAAACAAAAAGACTATTATAAAGCGCTGGAAAAATATTGTGATGATTGTGATAATTTTTCTCCTGCCCCTGAATTTATTTAACTGAAAGCAACACCTAACCTCCTTTTTGACAGACAACAAAAGAGATGCCCGGATAGAGGCAAATCTTTTTTCGAGGATTTTCCCTTTTGATTTTTTATGGATTTTGAGATATATGTAATACGACTGAATTGACGTTGGTTTGGTCTTTTGCTTTTTTGGGGACACTTCACGAAAAGGCTTTACACAATTAGCGGAAGAAAAAACCGTCTATGATGCGAGTCTTTCAGGAAAAATGCTTTTCCCCATGCTCAGTGACAATTTAAAATCAAAAGATAACCGGTTTTGATTTCATTAAGTTGAGTTAAAAGGAGGAAGACATGAAACGATCTTTGGCAGCGCTATGCTGTATCACTCTGATTATCACTTTTTCTTGGGGTGTCGCAATGGGTGGAGAAAAAATTTTAAAAATGTCCACAACAACGAGCACTCAAGCTTCAGGGCTTCTCGATGTCCTGTTGCCGGAACTGGAAAAGGACACGGGGATTAAGGTTAAGGTTATTGCCAAGGGAACCGGAGCGGCCATTCGAGACGGTATGGATGGTAATGTGGATATTATCTTTGTCCATGCCAAGGTCAGAGAGAAAAAGTTTATTCAGGAAGGTTACGGCACAAAACGATATGCGGTCATGCACAATGATTTTGTCATTTTGGGCCCGTCAAATGATCCAGCGGGGATAAAAGGTTTGATCAGTGCCGCCGAGGCGCTGAGAAAAATCGCCGCCGTCAAGTCAGTTTTTATATCACGCGGTGACGACAGCGGCACCCATACCAAGGAACAAACTCTCTGGAAAGCAACCGGAATACCTATTGAGAAAAAAACAAATAAAATCATAAAAAAAGGAAAAAAAAGCGAAATCACGTTTGTCCATCCTGCGGGATCGGACGAATGGTATCTGTCCATTGGACAGGGTATGGGAAAAACCCTGACCGTTGCTGATGAAAAGAAGGCTTATACCTTGGCAGACAGGGGAACGTTTATAAAATACAAGTATGGTCGGGATATTCCCATCGAATTGAATGTTCTCTGTGAAGGAGATCCAATCTTGGCCAATCCCTACGGGGTTATCCCGATCAACCCCAAAATACATTCCCATGTGAATTACGAACTGGCCCATGCGTTTGCCCAATGGCTGGTATCCGAAAAGGGTCAGTCGGTGATTGCCAACTACCGCCTTATTGGCAAACAGCTGTTTTACCCGGATGCCATTAAATAATCGGCATCTTAAATGAGGAATCGGGAAGTTTTTTCGATTCAAAAGCTCCATGAATAATCAGCGACTCCATCATACAAACTCATACATAAGGGCTCGTAAAGAAAGAACAGAAAATATGGCTTTAAATAAATAGGGTGTATGACTCCTCGCTTAACGCGTTTTAATTAGGAACTCAAAATACCGCTGTTCTATCTTAACGATCCCTAATATATTCAAACAGTGTATGATTTCGCTGCTGATCATTCATTACGCTATTTACAAAGCTTTATAAGAAAAACACCCCGACTGCTGAGATTAAATACTATGGATCTTTTGTTTGACAGTTTTATTTCGGCGCTTTTTCTTATCTTCTCTTTTGATGCCGAAATGATCTTCATCGTAGGAGTGTCTCTAAAGGTGAGCATAGCGTCGACGCTAATCGCCGGAATTGTCGGTGTGCCGGCAGGATTTACTATCGCCTTTGAAGCGTTTCCCGGCAAGCGAATGCTGATTACGGTTCTGAACACGTTGTTGGCTTTGCCCACGGTCGTTATTGGCCTTTTTGTCTACACATTCATTTCCCGGAGAGGCATATTCGGGCCTTTTGATTTACTCTACACCCAAAAAGCAATTATTATTGGCCAAGTGATTCTGATTATTCCGATTGTCACGGTGTTTACCATTGCGGCCATCAACCGTATCGATGAGCGCTATCGCAAGACCGCCATGACGCTGGGTGCGAACCGGATTCAAACCGCATGGATCATCTTCCGGGAAGCCCGCTTCGGAATTATTGCAGCGATCATCGCGGCTTTCGGTCGGGTAATTTCAGAAGTTGGAATCAGCATGATGCTCGGTGGAAATATCAAAGGATTTACCCGAACCATGACTACGGCGATGGCCTTGGAATATGACAAGGGGGCATTCATCCTTTCCATTGCGTTAGGAATCGTATTACTGGGAATCAGCTTTGGTATGAATATGCTATTTCACTTTTTTCAAGGAAGAAGCCGACTATGACGGTTTATGAGTTAAACCAGCTTACGAAAATCTATGACGGAAGAACCGTTTTAGACATCCCGAATTTGAAGATCCAAGAAAATCGTATCTATTCCCTATTGGGACCTAACGGAGCAGGTAAAACAACCCTATTGAATATCCTCGCCTTTTTGGAGCCACCATCCGGCGGAAATATCTACTACCGTTCCAAGCCGGTCCGATTTATTGAATCGGAACTACAGGCCCTGCGCCGGGACGTAATAATGGTTGATCAATTTCCGATCTTGTTTACAACCACGGTATTGAAAAATTTAGAATTTGGCCTCAAAGTCAGAAAAATTTCTAAACGTAAAAGGACTCGTATGATCCAAGAGGCTTTGGATTTGGTTGGAATGCGCGATTTTGCGTTGGCTCAGGCCCATAAACTTTCCGGAGGTGAAACCCAGCGGGTGGCTTTAGCCAGGGCATTAGCGCTATCCCCCCAGATTTTTTTGTGCGATGAGCCGACATCCAGTGTAGATGTTGAGAACCAGGCGATCATTCTAAATATTCTTAAACGAATCAACCAAACAAAGCGAATGACCATCGTGTTTACGACTCATGATCGCACACAGGCCGGGACCATTGCAGATCAAACCCTGGTTCTGGATCAGGGCAGACTCATTGAGGCCGATTACGAGAATATCTTTTCAGCGGTTCTGGATCTTAACAGCCTTGGAGAGGCAAGATGCGTTATCCACCCGAATATATCATTGCTTATGGCCTCACAGAAAATAAACACTGCCACAGACAAAGTCAGGGTTCTTATCGATCCAAACCAGATCCATCCCTTCAGAAAAGCCGGGAAGCAATTTCCGGTTAATGTATTACACGGCATAGTATGTCAAGTGATGGATGAAAATTTAAAGATTCGGGTTGTTGTAGACTCAGGAGTTCGGTTAACTCTATTGATGACTGAAAAAACTTACCGTCATAACCAAATATTCGTCGGCGATACGATAAAGTATTACATTCCACCCAAAGCTATTCAAGCCATCGAATAAACATATCTATGGTTTGCCCTCCGTTTCACAGGGTTTGCTCTTTTCATTTTTATAGTATATGTAATGCATGAGATTCTGTTTCAGGTTGAGCTCATGAGAAGGTAGCTTTGATTTCCATCTGCGGGATCCAACCTCTATATCTTGGACAAATCCACCTTTCGCTCAAGGTTTGGCTATGGGGTGCTTGGTTGTATTGGTAATTTCTATCTGTTTTGCAGGGTTATTATATTTTATTGCAGCTAAAAGAGATTCAAATAAAACCTTTTGGGCAATAATGGGTTTTTTCTTCGGTCCTTTTGCAATTCCTTTTGTGTTTTTTTCTAAAAAGTCCGATCCAATAAATACAGTTTAGGTAAACAACATAAAACCCTTAATGATCGTAAACAAAATGGGAGAACTATTTTATAAAAGGGACATGAAGTTAGGACAACATATGATTTGGTTTACGATTAATTAGCGTATCAGAAATTACCTAATACCCCCGCTCTTGATCTAATGCCAATGTATTAGAAATCTCGGCCTAAAAAATACGAATAAAATGGTACTGTTTGTTCATTGACGGGTTTATTATATTTTTACCTAAAACCTGCAATTAAGCTTATATAATATATTTACAATTAATTGTAACCATAGTAGATAGCCTCTAAAACACAATATTTAAGGAGGCCTCGATATGATGCGTAGATTTCATGTTAAGTTCGAC